>Ga0334890_1005223_pt1 | contig 11178 bp, 8 predicted proteins | sample GraSluR1_MG_3_FD_207220 | JGI IMG/M metagenome (GOLD analysis project Ga0334890, IMG submission 207220) | Sludge microbial communities from methane-producing bioreactor in Wageningen University, Netherlands - Granular Sludge_31_08-R1 | ecosystem: Engineered > Bioreactor > Anaerobic > Unclassified... | reverse complement strand
GATGCGAGACTTCCATGATCGAGAGGGTGGTGGTGAGCACCACCCTATGTACTAATGCGGTGCTTTCGGGCCTACTTGAGCCCGTCGCATTGTTGATCATGCCGGGCCCGGGCCTTTCAATCGCGGACTTCAAGTTAATGGCGGGCATCGACGGTCGGGTATTCGATCTGGCCGAATTGAGGGGATACGTGGACCACCGCGGCCGCGAGGTTGAACCCCTGGACCCCGCCGAGGTGGATAGGTTGCTGCGGGAGTTTCGCGCGGCCGGGTTCGACAACCTCGCCGTCGCCGGCAAATTCAGCGTGCGCAACCCCGCTCCGGAGAAGCGCGTCGCGCGCATGGCCCGCGAATTGGGCGAGTTCGAGCACATTACAATGGGCCACTTGCTCTCAGGTGTCCTGAGCTTCCCCCGAAGGGCGGCGACAGCGTGCTTGAACAGCGCAGTGGCGTCCACCTTCGGCGCGTTCGTTTCCTCGCTGGGGAGGGCGTTCGCCGAGAGGGGTGTGACGTGCCCCGTCATGATCCTCAAGGCCGACGCGGGGACGATGGACGCGGAGACGTCCGGCTCCATGCCGGTGGAGTCCATTCTTTCGGGGCCGGCGGCGAGCGTCGCCGGGTCGCTCGCCCTCGCTCCCGGGTGGGGGACGGGCGTGTCTGTGGATGTCGGGGGAACAACCACCGATGTTTCCTTCTTCGTTGAAGGGGAACCGTTGTTGGAGGCGAAGGGAGCCGAGATCGCGGGGAGAAAGACCCTGGTAAGGGCCGTGTATTCACGATCCCTCGCCCTTGGTGGCGATACTCCCGTCTCGGCCTCCGGAGACGCCGTGTTCGTGGGGGGATCGAGGAGGGGCGCCGCCGCGGCCTTTGGGGGTCCGGGCGCGACCCTCACCGACGCGCTGGTTGTCGCCGGATTCGCGGATGCGGGCGACCGCTCCAGATCCATGACAGCGATAGGGCGCGAGGCGGAACGATCGGGCATGAACTGCGCGCGGTTCGCCCATTGTGCGGTGGAACAGGCGGTTCGCAGGATAGTGGAATTCATCCTGCGGTGCCTTGACGCCCTGCGGGGGACCCCCGTGTACACCGTTCGGGAGGTCGTTGACCCCGTCGTGTTCCAGCCGGAAGTGATCGTAGGGATAGGCGCGCCTGCGGCGGCCGTCACACCGCTCGTGGCATCCGCGCTGGGAGTGGGATACGTCGTGCCCGGCCTCGCCGCCGTGGGCAACGCTGTCGGCGCAGCCCTGGCCGTTCCCACCGTGGAGGCGACGGTTCGAATAGACACCGACGCCGGCTTCGTGACCGTCGTGGAAGACGGCATGAGAGAAGAAACGAGCGGCCGGATCATGAGGGAGGGCGACGCGGAGGAGATAACGAAGCGCCACGTGTTGAGACGGGCCCAATGGGCGCAGGAACGCGACGTGGAGATAGTGGAGATGGAGTCGTTCAACGTCGTCAGGGATTTTCACACGTCCGGGAGGATCTTCAACGTGAAGGCGCAGGTCAGGCCCAGTAGACTGCGGCTTTGCGACTCCGGAGAGGGGGCGGGGTCGCGTGTCTAGGACTGTTGGATTGGTGTTCTTCCCCGCGCTCGACTGGGCTATATCGCCCACACACCCGGAGAGGGAGGAGCGCCTGCTGTACACCAGGGATCAGATCCACGAAGAGGGCCTGCTCGACCTGCCCGAATTCGTCGAGCGAAGGCCATCGATCGCATCGGAGGTGGATGTGCTGCGGGCGCACATATGCGTACCGTCGGTGAGAGCGGTGGCCGGAGAGCCGCACCTGATATCGGCCGGAGGGGCGATCGCGGCCGCCGATATGTTCATGCGGCACGAAGTGGATAAGGCCGCAGCCCTCGTGCGCCCGCCCGGGCATCACGCCATGAGGATCGTGCACGGGGCCAGGGGCTTCTGCAATATCAACAACGAGGCCATCATGGCGGAGCACATCAGGAGCGCGTACGGCGACGATCTGAGGATCGCGTTCGTCGATACCGACGCCCATCATGCCGACGGCACTCAGGACATCTACTACAACGACCCGGGCGTCCTGCATATATCCATTCACCAGGATGGCAGGACGTTGTATCCCGGCACGGGATTTCCGGACGAACTGGGCGGTCCCGCCGCTTACGCCGGGACATTGAACGTGCCGCTTCCGCCGGGCACTGGCGACGAGGGACTCATGCTCGTGTTGGATAGGCTGGTCCTGCCCGTGTTGGAGGAATACCGGCCGGACGTTCTGATCAACTCCGCCGGCCAGGACAATCACTACTCGGACCCGATAACCAGTATGAACGTCACGGCGCAGGGGTATGCCAGGCTCAACGCGGCCCTGGACCCGGACATCCTCGTCCTCCAGGGAGGGTATTCCATCGAGGGGGCGCTGCCGTACGTAAACGTGGGTATTCTGCTCGCCCTGGCGGGTAGGGATTATGGACACGTTCGCGAACCGGATTACGACGAACGCGGCCTGGCGCAGGAGGAGTGGATATCCCCGTACCTGGAGCACCTGTGCGCGGGGTTGCTGGAGACCTGGAGGGAGAGGGAGCGAGCGGATCTGGTGGGACTTTTCGGATCGGGAGATTTCTTCCGCAGGCAAAGGACCATTTATTACGACACCGGCGGCATCGTCGAGCATCAGGACGAGACCATCCGGCTGTGCGCGGAGTGCTCCGGTTACCGCCTTGTGGACTCCGTGGCCGAACACCAGGATGGACAGGTTTACAGGGCGCGCGCCATCATTGTGCCGAGGAGGGCGTGCGAGTCCTGTCGACGCTCCGGAAGGATGGAATTCGAGAAATCGACCGACGCGCGAGCGCGGGTGCATGTCTACTTTCAGGACAGCGCGGGGGACTTGTACATCCACGAGACGACCTGACGCGCGGTCGCCGGCGATGCCGGCCGGATACCGGCCGCCGGGGGCCGGAGGCGCCCTCCGAGCCGGCCCCCAGATGCAGAAGTCATGACGCGCTCAGCCCAGCGGCTTCGTGGGCGTAGGCTTTCGGATAGCCTCGCGGAACGTGCCCATCATGATGAACGGGCCGTTTGCGGTCTGCGGCCCCGATTTGTCCTCGGCGGTTATCGCAACCGCGTTGAATTCCCGCAGCGAGATCGGGGCGGTCCCGTGGATCCTGTACGCCCCCTGCTGCAATCTCATGTTCCCGATGCTGGCGAACAGGTTCTGCGCCGTATCCAGCAGCCAGGCCTCGTAGACATTGAAAGGCCTTCCCGTCGAAGGATCGTTGCCGAACACCGACGGATTAGGGAGCCCCGTCGCGACAATCTCCACCGTGTCGTCATTGAAATCCAACGCGGCGGTGGCCGTCGCGCTCTGGGCCGCGGGCTGCGTCGGCATAAGACTTACTACACTCTGCGAGAGCACCGTGAACTCACCCATAATGCCCATCTCCTCCTACGGTCTCCTCCACCACATGATATGCCCGCGACCGCGCTCCCGTGCCGCCCTCCGCGATTCCGGCCGGCCTGATATGATCGCCCTTAATTGGCTTTTGGGTTGGTGGTTCTTTGGTCGTCGACAGCCGCGAGACGCCGCGGGGTTTTCGCCTCCAAGGGTTTTTTGAGGGACGGCAGGTGCCTTGGGGTCTGGTCCGTAGGAGAGGAAACGGTAGGCCCGCATCGAATCGCTCGGGAAAGACGTTCAGAGGGGGTTGACGCATGTCCTGCACACGTTTCGCGGAAAGGGTTGTGGACCTCGGTACCGAGATGGCTTTCGAGATACTCGCGAGGGCGAGGGCCCTCGAGGCTCAGGGGAAGCGCGTGATCCACCTCGAGATAGGCGAGCCGGACTTTGCCACTCCGGAAAACGTGGTGGCCGCTGGCGTGGACGCCCTCAAGAAGGGATGGACCCATTATACTCCGGCCCAGGGCTTACCCGAGTTGCGCGAGGCGATCTGCGAGTACGTGAAGGCTTTCAAGAACGTGGACGCCAGGCCATCGCAGGTAGTCGCCACAGTCGGCGCGAAGCCGGCGATGACGTTCAGCCTGCTTGCCCTGGTCGACCCGGGGGACGAGATCATATATCCCGATCCTGGATATCCGCTATACGAATCGGTGACTCGCCTGGCCGGCGGGGTGCCCGTGCCCATTCCACTCAGGGAGGAGAACCAGTTTCGCCTGGACGTCGGGGAGTTGAAGTCGAAGATAACGCCCAGGACCAGGGCGATCGTGCTCAACTCTCCCCATAATCCCACCGGAAGCATGCTGACCCCGGAAGACGTGAGGGGCGTGGCGGAGTCGGTGGAGGGACGCGATATCTTCGTTATCTCCGACGAGATATACGACCGGATCGCATACGGCGCCAAGCCCGTTTCCATAGGAACAATACCGGAGGTAAGGGAGCGGGTCATCCTGGTGGACAGCCTATCGAAGACATACGCGATGACCGGCTGGCGCATTGGGTTCGGGATCATGAACGAGGAACTGGCTGAAAAGGTGTCGAGGCTCGCGATCAACACGTATTCGTGCCCGGCGGCGTTCACCCAGATTGCCACGATAGAGGCGTTGAGGGGGCCGCAGGACGCCGTCGACAGGATGGTGGCCGAGTTTGAGGCGAGGCGCCGGGCGGTCGTGGACGGTCTGAACCGCATAAAGGGGATATCGTGCTCGATGCCCCAGGGAGCGTTCTACGCATTCCCGAACGTGAAAGGCCTGGGCATGAAGAGCCGGACTCTCGCCGACAGGGTGCTCGACGGGTACGGAGTCGCCATGCTCGGCGGCGATGCTTTTGGACCGTGTGGCGAGGGGTATCTTCGGATTTCATACGCCAATTCGCTCGAGAATATCCGCGAAGGGCTCGCCCGGCTCGAGGCTGCCGCTAGGGATATCCTTCGTTAGTTGATCGGGGCCGCGACGCCGCGGACGCGCGTCGGGCCCTTCCACCTTGATTATCTTGACGTGGGCCGCTCCGGAAGATGATGCCGGGGCGGCTTTGTTTCTGGTTAAAACCAGCGCATCCGACCATAATAACTGAGGATGGTTGCCAGTTATAAATCCAGGAGGTGAGCCGATGAACACCCGTTTGACGCAGAGGGAGCTGCTCAATTGCCAGGACGTGCTCGGTTCTCTGATCGAGAGCACCCAGAGGATCCAGGCGATCTCCCAGGAGTGCAACGACCAGGAACTCAAGAGGGTCTGCCAGGATCTCAATGCTTCCCACCACCGTCAATTCCAGACCATCATGAAGCATCTGGGCGGTGGGCCAACTCAGGTATCCTAGAAAGGAGGTAGAAGCGAAGTGCCGCAGGAGGACAAGAATCTTTCGTGGGATGCGCTCATTCACGTCAAGTATCTAAACTCCGCATACCATACCGCCGTCACGGAATCCGCGTCGGAGGGCCTGAAGAAGGACCTGATGGACATGTACAGGGATGAGCAGAACAACCTGTACAAACTGTTCAACGTGATGCAAACCAGGGGCTGGTACTCCACCCCTCAACCGGCCGATAACAACGAGATCGGAAGGGCCAAGCAGCAACTTGAGTCGGAAGGGCAGAAGGCGTTCTCGGGCATTCAGCCGGGAATGGGGGCTCACCAGCCGCCCATCACGGGGCAGGCGGGCATGCGCGGCCCGCAGTTCGGAGGGCCGAGGCCGCAGGCATAGATGCCACGCGTCCGGCCGCGATAACACCCCGCAACAGGAACCTGTAACAATAGGCGGATAGCAACGATAAGGACGGAGGGGCGCGCCCCTCCGTCCTTATGCGCCCGGTAGGGCGCGTCTATAATCGTTGAAAACCGATGAGCGGCTGTCAACCAGCCTCGTCGGGAGCGAGAGAACGTGCGGTCCTGACCCCGGGGGCGCTGTCGGTGGTGACTAAAACGATGCCCGCGAGGACCACCGCCATGCCAACGATCTGCAGGAACGATAACGATTCCCGGAGGATCATTGATCCCAGCAACCCGGCCACGACCGGCTCCACCATCGCGGCTATCGATGCGTGGGCCGTCTGGATGAGCGAGAGGCTTCTTGTGAACATGTAAAACGCCGTGATCCCCGGACCGAGACAGAACAGCGCCATTACCGGACCGACGCTGTACGGTGGCATTGAGATGTTGGGGAGAGTGAGCCATGCGAGGCCAAGCAAAACCCAGCCCCCTACGAACCCCGTCCAGCCGTTCACCGTGAGCGGATGGTATTTGATCGCCAGCCTTTTTGCAAGTAGGGTTTGGATCGCGAAGGAGATGCCCGAAGCGAGGCCCGCGGCCAAAGCAAGCCCTGAGCTCAGATCAATGGAAGATGGGTCATACAGGCCGAGGACTAATACGAGGCCACTCGCGGACAGCAGGAGCGCCAATCCCTTGCGATGGGTAACCGCTTCGCCGAAGAACACACGAGACATGATTGTGACCCACAGGGGCGCGGTGTAGTTGAGGATCACCGCTACCGCGACGCTCGTGTGAGCCAGGGCGTAGACGAACGTGTACTGCGTCAGCACCATGGTGGTCACGCCCGACATGGCCACTACCGACCAGTCCGCCCGGTCGACTGCCAGCAGTTTCCGGTTGAACAGGAACAATACCAGCAAAACCGCGTGTGATGATATCAGTGAGCGCCAGGTGACAATCGATAGCGCATCCATGCCGGCCGCCTGGTGGTACCGCACGAACAATCCCGTGGTCGCCCATATCGAGCCGGCCGCCATGGCGTAGAAGTATCCCGCCAATGAGTTGCGTCGCATAGTTCATCTCCAATCGCGCACTGCCGCCGATTCATTCTATACCGGGGCCGGGGGGCGTGTCTATGTAGGTACAACGATCTATCCCGCCGAATGATACCGGTGGCTGAGGTGATAGCACCGTGGCCGACCCTTCGGCGCTCATCCTGGAATACATGAGTTCGGCCCGTGGACCGACGGGATCCGGAGGCGAGACTCCGGCCCTCAGTCGGCTGCTGGATATCGTGTGCTCTGAATTCGCGTCCAGGTACGGCGCGCCTCCGCCGCTTTTCCCCGAGCCCTCCGCGTATGCAACGCTCGATTCACCGGCTTTGAGGGATTGCATACGGTCTTCGGGGCCGGAGGAGTGGGCGTGGGCCCTGTCCGGAATCACGCCCGGGGCCGGCGACAGGGAACGAGGGGCGGTGAGCACCCTTCCCTCTCTGGCTCGCTTCATGTGCCAACTGGCGATCGAGGAGTACGGCCCGCTCGATGAGACGATCTCCATCGTCGATCCGGCGGTGGGCGGCGGGGCGTTCGTGCTGGCCATGGCCTCGGAACTTGCGAAAACCGTCGAGCGCGGTTGCCGGTCGGAAGACGCGCGCGCCTGGGCGCTTGGGCGGATACGCGGGATCGACGTGGACGAGTCCTGCCTGCTCGCGGCCAGGGCATCCGCCTGGCTCTGGTGGCTGGCCGGCGGCCGGGACGGCGCGGGCGGCCGGGAGGCCCCACGCTTACGCCTGTACGCGGGCGACAGCCTCCTCGAGGGAGATGAGTGGTGGTCGTACGGCCCCGGGAGGCCGGGCTCATTCGATATACTTATCGCGAACCCCCCGTACGTCAGGCAGGAACTGGTGGGCGCCGCCAGGAAGGCCGCGCTGGCGGGTAAGTACGCTGGCCTTGGCGGGAGAACGGACATATACGCCCGGTTCTTCATGCTGGCGGCCAGGTTACTGAGGCCCGGCGGGGTGGCCGCGCTTGTCACCCCCGTCTCTTGGATGGACGTCGCTTATGGGGCGACGGTCAAGCGATTCATCCTGGACAACTTCGACGTTAAATCGATCGTAGCCTCGGGCGATACCAGGTGGTTCCCCCAGGCGTCCATAAACGCCCAGATAGCCGTGTTGAGGAGGCGACACAGCCGCTCCGGGACATCCTCAGTCAGGTTCGTCAATCTGGGCGGTGCAGTATCCACCACCGTCTCCGTCCCACAGGCATCCCTCGGAGTCGCCGAGAAGTGGGGGACATACCTGAGGGCCCCCCGCGTTTATTTCGATCTCGTTAACGACATCGCCGGCGGCGGTAAGCCTGGATTCTGCCGGCTCCTGGACCTCGCGCGCGTTTTGTTCGGCACGAAGACGGGGGCGAACGGCTTCTTTTACATGAGGGATGCGGCGGGCACGCCGGAAGGGCGCCGGCTGCTTGCGTCCATCGGGCGTGAGCGCGGCGTCAGGCCGATGAGACCGGCGGGGAGGATGGAAGGGATTCCGGCCGTGCTCATTGAGGAGAGGTTCCTGCGGCCGGTGGTGAAGTCGCTGCGCGACGTGAAGGGATACCGCGTAGACTCGTGCGAACTCGACCTGTGGGCATTCGCGGTGGGCGGGAAAGGGGCCGGGGACGGCGGCGGTAATTCGCTCGGTGGCGCCGCATTCGCGTCGGCCTACGTTCGCGTGGGCGCCGAGATGGGGTACTCATCGCGACCAACGTGCGGAAACAGGAGTCCCTGGTACCGGATACCCGAGCCCCCCGCCGACATGCTGTACTCGATGTCATGGGGCAGCAGGTTGGGTGTCGCGCTTAACGAGCGTGGGTGCCTGTACGACGCGAGGCTTTACGGGATCAGCGCGCGCGACGGCGTAGACCCAATGGAACTCGCCGCAGCGCTCAATGCCACATGCACGTGGCTGTTTACCGAGGTCAACGGGAGACAGATGACCGGAAGCCTTCCGCTACTCGATATCAAGATATACGAGGTGGAGCGACTTCCGGTTCTGGACGTCAGGCGGCTTGACCGCGGCGATCGCGAGCGGTTGACGGAGGCGATGAGCGGGCTGCTGCGCAGGGACATGTTTGACATAACCACTGAGGTGAGACTGGAAGACAGGAGACGCCTCGACGAAATGGTCCTCCGCATGGCGGGATACGGGGAGTCCGAGGCGGCGGTACTCGCCTCCGAGATAGGACGGTCTGTGGCGGATATGGTGGAACGAAGAATATCCAAATCAGGGAGGGTGCTCAGCTGAACTCGCGGGGCGCCGATAGTTCCGGGGCTGTCGCGCTGCTGAAGGTCAGGGCGCGATTCCTGCGCCTGCTGATGGGCGGGCCGAGCGGGGAGGGCAACGCCGCGGACTACTTATGTCGTTATGTTACGGAGGCCTCGATCTGGCCCCCGGAGCGCGTCGCGGAAGAGCTCCTTTCGGGACGCGGTCCGGCGGCGACGCCGCTCGACGGCCCCTACCTGGATCTTCCGCTTGAATGTGCGGTCTCGATGTGGGAGGGGAGCGCGGGCGCCCGCGGTCGGGACTGCCTCGACGATATCGTGGAGTCAAGGGGAGACGCTTTGCAGAGGCGCGTGGCTGGGCGGTACTACACGGCCCCCTTGGCCGTCCGCCTGATGGTGCGGCTCGCGCTATACTCTCTTCTCGTGGACAGGTCTTCCGTGATCGCGAAGGACCTCCGGCGATGGGTGGGAGGATCCGCCCTGGCGCCACGCGTCGTGGAAACCATCGCCTCGTTCGTGGACGGTATACGCATCGTGGATCCCGCGTGCGGCTCCGGAGCGTTCCTTTTGGGCGCACTGGCGGAACTGGTGCGGTTGGGCGCGGGAGATCCCGCCGGGCTCATTTCGGGGAACCTGTTCGGCGTCGACTCGGACCCGGTGGCCGTAGCCGCATGTCGTTACGCGCTATGGGCGGGCCTTCCCGGGGGAACGTGCCCTGGGGCCGGGTTCAGGACGAACGTCACGTGCGCGGATAGCCTTTTCGACGAGGTGGGGAAGGCGGGCGAGGGCGGATACGACGTAGTGCTCCTCAACCCTCCGTACGTGAGACACGAGCTGCTTACGAGCGAGTTTAAGTCCCGCCTGAAAAGCAAGTATCCGGGTTTCCCCTTGAGATCCGACCTGTACGTGTACTTCTTCTCGCTTGTGGAGCGCCTGCTCAAGCCCGGAGGCGTCGGCGCCGTGATATGCCCTACCGCGTGGATGAGCGTCGGGTACGGACGCGATCTGGAGCGTTACCTGCGAGAGCGATTCCAGGTAAGGGCGATCATCCGGTCGGGGGTGGAGCGTTGGTTCCCCGGCGCGAACGTGGATGCCGGGATCGTGCTTCTGTCCGGGACGCCGACGCGCGCGCGCACCGCTATGCTCACGCTGGATAAACCCCTTGGCCACACGCGGTGGGATCTCCTTGCGGAAGCGGCCTGCCACGTCAGATCCGGAAGGGCACCCGAGGGGGCGGAGGTCCAGTACCAGTCTTTCTCGGCCCGCGCGGTGACGGCGGGGGGACTTGCTTCAAAGAGGTGGGGCAGCCTTTTCGAGGAGGACCCTGTCGCGGTCATAATGCGAACGGACGGAAAGCGCGCGTGCAGGCTGGGGGATATCGCCCGGATTGCGAGGGGATTCACTACCGGCGCCAACGGGTTCTTCTACGTGGAGCGCATTGGGGAGACGCGGCCGGGATACGCGAGGATAAGGCCGTCGGGTGAGCCGCCTCGAGGGAGGGAATTCGAGATTCCCAGCGGTATGCTCTTCCCCGTTGTCAGGTCTCCGAGAGAGGTGCGAGCGTACGAGACTGCGCTGGAACACCTGAAATACTGCGTTTTTGTTGCGGGGGAAAACGGGGAGAGCGACGCCCTCGATGAATTCTTGCGTTGGGGGGTGGCGCGCGGATTCCACCTCAGGCCGACGTGTTCCGCGCGCCCGGATTGGTGGCGCCTGCGGCGCCCGCGGCCGCCCGGGATCGTATGGCCGATGACTATACGCGAGAGGTTCTTCGCCGCGCTGAACGGTGAAGCCCTCATCGATGCGAGGCTGTACGGCGTATACGCCGCGGCGGGCGTGGATCCGGCGCTTCTTGCCGCCATACTGAACTCGAGCGTGACATGGCTGGCTGCCGAGTGTTCCTGCAGGACTTACGGGGGCGGAGGCGGTCCACTCGATACCAAGGTGTATGAGGTTCGCAACCTGCTCATACCCGATCCGCGCCTGATCGATCCGGGTCTGGCGCGCGACCTGGAGTCGAGCTTCAAGGCGATCCGCAAGCGGCCGGTTTTGTCGGTCTCATCGGAGGTGGGGCTTCCCGATAGGGCGGCGCTGGACGAAGCGGTGCTGGTATCCCTTGGCTTCAATCTTCGCGCCGCGGCGAGTGCCGGGGAACGGATCAGGGATATGCTTGAACGCCGGGTCCGTTCCAGAACGATACGCGCCCGGAACCCCCTGGACTCTTGATGTACGCGTACTTCGCGCCGAGAAGGATCATCGGGACAGGCATAGAACTACATGG
>Ga0334890_1005220_pt1 | contig 11182 bp, 11 predicted proteins | sample GraSluR1_MG_3_FD_207220 | JGI IMG/M metagenome (GOLD analysis project Ga0334890, IMG submission 207220) | Sludge microbial communities from methane-producing bioreactor in Wageningen University, Netherlands - Granular Sludge_31_08-R1 | ecosystem: Engineered > Bioreactor > Anaerobic >... | reverse complement strand
GGTGCCAGCCGGCGCGGTGCCCGCCAGGGGCCGCGGGGCGCATCCCCAAGAGATCACCCGGTGGGCTGCTCTTGCCGCTTCTCTACAAGCTCGCGCAGCTTGGCCGCAACACTCTCGGCGAATAATGGATCGTTGATGTGCGCATTGATCTCGACGACAGCAACCCGCCCCTTTGGGCGCACGAACAGTGTCCCGGTCAATCCTTCGGCGAACCCGGCATCTGACTCCGGCTCATAGAGCGGTCCCCCGGCAATGTTGAGTTGGCTGTATCCGCCTAGGGGCAGCATGATCACGGCCTGCCCGGTTGTCTGGCTCAGGCGCTCGCCGACAAAGCGCCCGACTGCCCTCATCTCTTCGTAGCTAGCCTTCACATGCGTGTGGATCGGGTTGTGCTGTACATATTTGCGCGTGAGCATGGCAGGTGGCACGGTCTCCGGTGGGCCAAAGAGCAAGAAATCCGCCCCGCCGGGCACAAAGACGATCGGGATGCCCTTGCGTGTGCTGGAGGTCATCCGTTCGGGGCTGGCCCTCATCAGGCCATTGAACAAGTACCCAGGAATGTCGTGAGGGCTGAGGTCAACAATGCCCTGTAGCCTTCCCTCGGCAGCAAGCTCTTCCATCGCTTGAGCGCCGATGCCGTTGCAGTGGAAGCTGATCACTTCGTAGCCAGCGCGCTCCAATAGCTCGCGCACCCGCATGGCGCACGGCGTGGTGACACCGGCCACAGTCATGCCTACGGTGGGTCGTCCCGCCCCCTGTGGTTGGCGCGCGGCGTCTAGCATCTCTGCCATGCCCACGACGGCGCCGGCAGCTTCGGCCAGCACCTGGCGCGTCAGACTGTTGAGGCCCAGGATGTCGGCGACAGAATGGATGATCGTGACATCTCGGGTACCGACAAAGGGGCCGAAGGTCGCCTGACCGTTGGCGACTGTGGACAGCATGACTTTGGGCACGCCGACCGGCAGCGCCCGCATGGCCGCCGTGCCGATCACCGTCCCTTGCACGCCCCCCAGGGCGAGCACACCATCCAGTTTCCCCTGCTCATATAGTCGCCTGACCACTGTAGCAGCGCCGGAGGCCATCGTGTTGATGGCGGCGTTCTTGTCGTTGCGGGCGAGGATGTCGTCCAGGGTTGTCCCAGCGGCGGCGGCAAGCTCTTGGCGGGAGATGGTCGGTTCGATGGATGGCACGCCCCTGATCCCCGTATCAATCACCAGAGGGATGTGGCCCCTGCTGGCGATAAGCGCCCGGACGAACTCTACTTCGGGGCCTTTGGTGTCGAGGGTGCTGATGATCGCAATATGCTTCGACATATGCCCTCCTGGTTCAAGACGCCGCTCAAAATAGTCCGCAGCGGGAAGCCCTTGCCTGCTCAGAGATCGCCTGAACCCGGATTGGCGAACAGGTGATTGCCCAGGGCGACAAGCCACGCGATCTGGGCCGTCTCCTCGACCAGTTCGGCGTTCTGGCAGGCAAGCGTGATCGTCTGGGCTAGGCTGAAGATGCCATGCTGGGCCTGGACGAACACCTGCAGAGCAGGCTGCGCAGCGAGCAGATCACGCACCGCGTCGGCGACGGCCTGCGTCGTCTCGTTGTCTACCTGCAGCACGGGGATATGGCCCAGCTTAGCCCGAGCGTGGAAGGTAACGGACGGAATCGCAGCGCCGAAGCTTGCGTAGGCAATGGCCCAGGGCGAATGGGTGTGGAAGATGCCGTATACGTCTGGACGCTGGCGATAGATAGCCAGATGCGTCATTAGCTCACGTGACGCGCCGGTGTCGCTCGCCTCGACCACTTCGCCTTGTAGATTGACCGTGACCAGGTTATCGAGCGATGTCTCACCGAACGAGCGACCGCTAGCCTTGATGACGATCAGGTCCGTGCCGGGCACGCGCCCGCTGATATTGCCGCCGTTCCCGGTCTGTAAGCCAATTTCGTAGGCTCGCTGGGCGTTGGCAATCAGCTCTTCTTTGACTTGCCGGATCGCGTCGTGCATAGGGCCGCTCCAGATAACCGGACCAGGGTCAGGGTTCGAGCACAACCTTGATGGCTTGGCCTGGATCGGTCACAAGCATCTCGAAGGCTTCGCGTCCATCAGCCAGAGGCAGACGGGTCAGCAGCGGCTCTACCTGGACGGCGTGGCTTGCCAACAGCTCAATGGCCAGGGCAAAGTCGTCGTCGTTATAGCACTGCGTGCCGCGAATCTGAAGCTCTCTAGGCACCAGGGACATGAAGTCAATCGGTGTTGGCTCTGTGCCGAGCGCGATAAAGATCGCCATGCCACCGGGCCGCAGGACGCGTAGCGCCTGCTGGCGGCTGATCGCCTTGCCGGCGGCCTCGATGGCCAGGTCTACCCCGCGCCCGTCCGCCATCGCCAGAATGGACTCGACGGGGTCTTGCTCGCGGGCATTGATGACCAGGGTAGCGCCCAGTTCTTCGGCCACCGCTAACCGGCGCGGCACAACATCAGTGATAGCCACTGCCCTGGCCCCGGCCAGCAAAGCCAGTTGCAGCGAGAGCAGACCCTGCGTGCCTGCCCCCATCACCGCCACGCTGCGTAGCAAGCCGGACACGTTCTGGTTGAAGGCATGAACCGGTGTGGACAGAGTCTCGGCCATGGCCGCTTGGCTGAGGTCGAGGCTGTCTGGCAGCTTGAACAGGCCGCGCGCTGGCACCGCTGTGCGCTCGGCGTACCCGCCCGTCAACGACCCACCCACGAATTCAAGGTGAGAGCAGAGATTGACCCGCCCCGCGCGGCAGTCTTCACAGAGTCCGCAATAGAGCAGCGGCTGAACTGCAACCCGGTCGCCCGCAGAGAACCCGCGCACCTCGCTCCCCCAAGCCAGAACCCGCCCGGCGATCTCGTGACCCGGTATACCCGGCAAGGGCCAGCCTACATCCAGGCCTTTGTAAGCGTGCAGATCGGTCCCACAGATACCGCAGGCCGCTACTTCGACCAGCACATCACCGGGTCGCAGGGTCGGCTCGGCCCATTCTTGCACGCGCCATTGTCGTGCTCCGTGATTCACAAGCGCTTTCATGGGGTTGTTGCCCTCCTCTTTGGGCACCAGGGAGCACCGGGGCTGCATTCCACCGATTCACCTGGAAACCGGTGGCTCTCCCTGTCTCTGGTGCGCTGACCGGTCACTACACTGCGCCGAGCATCAGGCTAACGATCTCGTTCTTGCGACTGGGGATTTCCGACGCGGTCGCCCCCGCGATCTGCACTTCTCCAGCGACTGCTCCACTGCGTAACACAACTGCTCGGTCAGCGACCTCGAATACATGGTCGAGATTGTGGCTGATCAAGATCACGGCCACCTGATGCCGGATCTCTTTGAGCAGTTCCAGGACTTTGGCGCTCTCCTCAATGCCCAGGCCAGCGGTTGGCTCGTCCATGATGATGATCTTGGCGCGGGTGCCGACATAGACTCCCCGCCCGATGGCCACTGAATGCTGTTGGCCACCAGACAGAGTACGCACTTCCTGGTTGAGCGATTTGACAGTCGTGCGCAGCACACCCAGGATTTCTCTGGCCCGCTCGCGCATGGCTCGCTTGTTGATGATGCCCCAGCGTGCGATTTGCTCTCCCATGAAGAGGTTTGAGGTGACATCCAGTACGCCGAAGAGAGCCAAGTCCTGGTAGATCATCTTGATGCCGGCCCTCTTGGAGTCCTGTACGCTGCCATTCTTGACCCGCTCACCCTCCACGAAAACCTCACCGCGGTCACGGGCATAGGCTCCAGAGATGATTTTGACCAGCGTGGACTTGCCCGCCCCATTGTCGCCCAGGAGGGCTAACACTTCTTTGTCGTACAAGGTGAGGTTAACATCGCTCAACGCCTGGATGCCGCCGAAGTTCTTGCTGATCCCGGACACGGAGAGAATGGGCTGGCGGTCTCGCGCCGCTGGCGTATTGCTCATGGGTTTCATACCTCGATCTACTGCTTGCGATGACGCGCATAGTCCAGGAACACAGCAGCCAGGATGATCGCCCCCTGGGTGACCATCTGCCAATAGGGCTCAATGCCAAGCAAGTTCAGCGCGTTGCCGATAATGCCAATGATTAGCACGCCGATGATCGTGCCTACCATGGTGCCTCTGCCACCCAGGAAGCTCACGCCGCCGATAATGGGCCCGACGATCACTTCCAACTCAAAGTTCTTCAGCGCGCCAGGGTTGGCTGAATTAGTTCGGCCTACCACCATGATCCCAGCCAGACCCGCCAGCATCCCGCTGGTGATGTATAGCGCCAGGCGATAGCGCAGCACCGGAATAGCGCAGAACTTGGCGGCGGAAGCGTTGGCACCCACGCCGCGCGCGTTCGCGCCAAAGACCGTATACGAGAGCACAAGATGACCGGCAAGGGCCACTACAGCGGCAATCACCACCAGCGGCGGCACGGTTCCGGCGATATTCGTCATGAAGAAGCGGCTGAATTCGACCGGGACATCGGGCACCACTCCGCGCTGAATGAATTCAGCCAGACTGCGGGCGATCATCATCATGGCCATCGTCATGATGAATGGCGGCACTCCAAACAGGCCGATGAATAGCCCATTCGTCAGGCCCACCAGCGCGCCCGCCCCCAGCGCCGCCAGGATGGCGATGGGCGCTGCCGAAATCCCATGATCTTTGAGGATGGTGCCCACGATCATGCTGGACATGACCGCTACCGAGCCAACGCTCAGATCAATCCCGCCGCTGATCAGCACCAGGGTCATGCCCACTGCTACGACCAGCATGATTGAGACACGGATCACAATATTGCGAACGTTGGTGGTCGTCATGAAGTGGGGCGATAGCAACGAGAAGATGACGATGAGCGTGACCAGGATCATGAATGTGCTGTATTTCTCGCCCCACGACAGTGCTCTGCCCAGCCACCGCGTGTACACGTTGGCTCCAGTAATGCCTCCCAAAGAGATGTCCATCGCGTCTTCACTCACCGGCTTGGCATATCGCGGCGTCGGGTTTGTCCCGGACCCTTAGTAAGCGTATGGCGCACCACCCGCAGCCAGGCCCGCAGCCCCTCTCCGCGACGCATCCGATCCACAATGACGGCAAAGACTAACAGGGAGCCGTTGACCAGCTTCAGCAGCGAGGTCTCGAGCCCCACGTGGATCAGGCCGTTCCTGACCACGCCGATAAACAGCGTTCCCAACAGGACTCCCAGGGCCGATCCCACGCCGCCGGTAAACAGTGTACCGCCGATGACGCAGGCAGCGATGGCCTCCAGTTCGATCCCCGTGTAGGAGTAAGGGGTCATGGAACCGGCGCGCCCAACAGCCATAATGCCCGCTACTGCGGCCAACACCCCGGCCACCATGTATGTCGAAGCCTGGTAACGCTTGACCGGCACGCCGCAGTAGGCTGCCGCCGTGAAATCGCTGCCCAGACCCTTAATAGCCTTCCCATAGACGGTGTGCGACAGGACTATATGCACTGACATACCCATCAGCCCGGCGATGACGGCAAGCGTGGGGATGCCAAGCTGATCGCCGGCCATCAGGTTGGTGAACTCGCGGGGAAGGTTCGAAACTAGCCTCCCATTCGAAACGACATGGGCGAAACCGCGCACCCCCAACGACGTGCTCAGTGTGACCAGTAGAGGGTTGAGTCCCCAATGGCTGATGATCAGGCCGTTGACTGCTCCAGCGAGTAGCCCCGACGCCAACCCGACGACAATAGCCAGAGGGACGCCGTTTAGGCCAAATTCGCGCAGGGTCAGGGCCGTTGTCATGGCGCTGAAGGCCAGGATGGAGCCGAGCGAGAGGTCAATGCCGCCACCGATGAGGACAATGGCCGCGGCGTTGGCGAGCACAGCCAGGATAGCGACCTGGCGCAAGATGATCGTGAAATTCTGAGCGCCCAGAAAATTGGGGGCCATCAGCGAGAAGGCGACAATACACACCGTCAAGGCCACGATCAGCGGCAGATTATTCTTCAGGCCGGTGATGAATTCTGGCTCATACCTGATGACAGGAGTCTTGACCAGCGGGCCGTTCGTAGACATAGTCGGGCATGTCAACTTTCTTCAGGCTGCGGTGAGTATAAGTGGCTGCCGCAGCAGCCTGAGCTACTACGGCAGCCATACGGCAAGCGAGTCTACTTGTAGGAATCTACATTGTCGGGTGTCACCAGGGTCGGCGGGATGTAGTACTCGACGGTGCCCGCCCAGGGGGCGTCGTTGTACAGCACGGCCATCTGGATCGCCCAGCTCACGAGAGCATTGGCATCCTGGTAGATCGTGCAGCCCATTTGTCCATTGCGGATAGCCTCGACAGCTTCCGGCAGTGCATCATAGCCGCAAATCACCACGTCGGTCATGCCCATCGCTTGAGCGGCCTGAACCACGCCCAGGGCCGTGTCGTCGTTGAGGGTGTAGTAGGCATCCAGGTCGGGGTGGGCGGTGAAGACGGTCTCGGCCATGTCCTGTGCCGGGCCTCGCCCATAGGGGCTGAGCGGCTGGCGAACGACTTCCCAGCCATTTTCTTGGAGCAAGGTGTACGCGCCAGAGTGACGAATCTCACCAATATCCACGTACACGTCACTGTCTTCGAGGAAAAGCTTTCCGTCCGGCCCTTTTTGGCTTAGAATGTACTCACCAACGAGCCGACCGCCTACACGGGCATCAACCTGCACTTTGGCAATCAGGTGGCCGCCTTCGGGCAGGATGTCTGCGCCGACGACAGGGATTCCGGCTGCATTGAGGGCTTCAATGCCAGGGATGATCCCCTTGGAGTCGACCGGGGCAATCACAACGGCATCAACGCCTTGGGCGATGAAATCGTTGATGATGTCCAGGTGATCGCTAACGTCGCCAGTCTCTGCTGCTAAGAAGACCAGGTTGACGCCCAGGCGGTCGGCTTCTGCTTCAGCGTAAGCCTTCGTTTGCGCCCAGTACTCGTTATCGAGACCAGGGGTGGTGTAGCCGACCGTCAGCCCTTCGCCATTCAGCCGCGACCCTTGCGCGCCCGCGCTGGAAACTATCAGGGTCACAGCTGTCAGCACACCAAGTACCAACAAGCGTTTCTTGGACATTGCGGCTTCATCTCCTTATCTTGCTTCTTGTCGAACAGGACTTGTAGGCATACTGTCGCAAACGTCCCTTGATCGGCTCACCTCCTCTCACAACCCGCGCTGTTGCGCCGGCTTACTCGCTCTCTCCGCCTGAGTTGGCCCGCTATGGGTAGATCAGCGTCCCTATTTGTGAAGGATCATGGGTCATCAAGATGTAGTCCGCGCGCCGGAGCGCATCCTCCATACTGTGCCAGAGGGCAATGATGTCGCAGAACCGGCCAATCGGTGTGAGGGGCCAGTTCTTGGTAGGATGCGGTGCGAAGTTCTCACGAGTGAAGAAGAGGTCGCCGGCCAGCACATAGAGTCCTCGCACTGTGCGTACCGACACAGCTTGGTGTCCTGGGCTGTGCCCTGGCGTGGGGAAGACACGCACACCCTCGACGATCTCCTCTTCGCCCTGCACTAGATCAAACCGACGGCCCTCAAAAGGCGGCCGTAGGCCGCTGTTAGGGTGTTCGTAAGAAGTCCAGTAGAAAGGAATGGGATCGAGCGCAAAGCGATACTCGATCTCACTGACCACCAGTCGGGCGGTTGGGAATTTGTCCATGTTGTAGCAGTGATCCCAGTGCAGGTGGGTGAAGATGATCGTCTCAATCTCTTCAGGGGCAATCCCAAGCGCTCCAAGCTGTTCATGAATGGCTTGACCCGGTTCCTGACGCCCGTTGTGGTGAAAATCTACCGAGCGCTTGGTATCGCTCATCCCAGTGTCCACCAGAATCTTGCGCCCGCCGCCTTGCAGCAAAAAAGCAAATACGGGAACCTCGATCAACTGACCGGCCCCGACGCCATAAGTCGCGTAGGCAGCTTTGTCAAGAATCTGGTAGCCCGTCAAGAGTGGGTGAATCATGTAGTGAATCACAGCAAGTATCGCTTTCGTGAATGTACGAACCGGGTCACATGCTACTGCTGATTCGCCTCGAGAATTCCTTGAGCGGTATCGCTGTCGGTCATCAGTGTGGTCAGCAGCCCGCCCCGTATCAGGCCCAGGATACCTGGCACCTTTTCTCGTCCGCCGGCCAGCACAATGCGCTCCGGAATGCGGCGGAAGTCTTCGAACGACAGAGAGATGGCCCGATGACGGAAAGGCGTGTCACACTCTTGGCCGTCGCTATCAAAAAAGCGGCCCAGGATTGAGCCTACAACATTGCCCGCGACCAGGTCTTCCAGATCGTTCTTGGAGAGATAGCCTGCTTGGTAGAGCAACGAGCTTGGGGCCATGGGCGCGAGACCAGCGACCGCCATTGTACACTGCGCACCCAAGAGCAGAGTCTGCCGAATGCTCGATTCGGACAACAGAGAGCGAGCTGTTTCATCACTATCGCAGATGATGGGCGCCGGCAGTTGAACACACTCGGCGCCCAGCTTCTCCGAGATCCACAATGCTACCGCGCGAGCCGATACCGTTGACGTGATCTGGCCGAAGCCTCCGACCAGTTCGACCACGCGCCTCGCCTGGAGGCCACTGGGAGGCAACTCACGGACCATGTGCGCAATGGTCCGTCCCCATGTGATCCCTATCGAAGTCTCTGGCTCAAGCGAATAGAAGAGGTTGACTGCGGCCTGCCCGATGGCGAGCCGGATGGTGTCGGGGTCGGCATCATAAGGCTTAGGCACCACTACGGCTCGCCGCAGGGGAAACGTCCGTTCGAGCTGAAGCGCCAGGCGCTCGTACTCAATATTGGGATCGCGAATCTGTATCTGGAGGATTCCCTTTTCGCGCGCTTCTTTGAGGTAGCGCGACACGCGAAATCGCGAGATCCCTAGGTGTTTTCCGATCTCCTGGATGCTCATATCTTCCTGGTAGAACATATAACAGCACCGAAGAAGTAGCGCATCTCTGGATAGCGGACTCATCGAAATCCCCTTACTTGACGCCTTTGTGTTTCTGCCGCAACGCTCGATCAGGAGTCGATCTTGACTCCTGCTTCCTCGCAGCATCGCGCCAGGAAATCCTTAGCCTTGGCGTACTCGCGGTCGATCATGTCGCTGGAGGTTGGGACACGGCCAATACCTGGATATCCAGCAGCTCCTGGCACGTCCTCTAGTTCGATTGAGAGCGGGCCGTTGTAGCCAATGTCATTAAGCGCCTTGACAAAGGCAACCCAATCCACATTGCCCTTGCCAGGTCGCCAGTGAACGTTAGTCTGACCATCGTTATCGGAGCAGTGGACGTGGAAGATGCGATCCCCTACCTCATAGACCACCTGGTGCGGAATCTCGCCCATTGGGAACAAATGGCTGGGATCGCAATTCATGCCGATAGCCGGCGACTGGACGTGATCAATGATGCGCAGCATCCCCGCCGCGTTATGCATTAACCGCCAGGGATGTGGCTCCAGCACGAAGCGCATGTTGCGCTTTTCGCACGACTGAGCGAACTGGCGCAGAACGTCAATCTGATCAAAGTAGTTCTTCTTCCAGTCCCGGTCGCCGGGTAAGTCCACCTGCCATTCTTGTTTGAGTGGCTTGTCAAAGATCAACGGGAACTCGATGTCGAACGGGTAGGCGGTACACGTGTTGACGATCTGTGTACCTAACTGCTCAGCCACATCCAGCACACGCTGGAACTCCTGGACGGCCTTAGCGCGCACTGTGGCGTCTTCGCTGCCCATACCGGGAATGACGAAGAAAATCTCAGAGAGCACCATGCCCTCGTCCTTGATCATCTGGGCCAGCTCACGGTTCTTGGTGGGGGTGTAGTACTCCTCGATGTACTTGGTGTCCCAGATAGTGAGCTCGGTACTTTTGAAGCCGAGCTTGGCGACCCGCAGGATTGCCTCCTCATACGGGGGTGCCCACTTGAAGGGCCAGGTTGTTGCACCGAAATACATGGACATAGGTTGGTCTCCTTGGAGCTATGCGCTAATGCCGTTTCAAAGGGTTTGCATTAGCTTGCGAAAATAGAAGAGCGAGTCGTGCGCGATCTCATCGGCAGGCTGCTGCCAGTATTCCGGGCGGAAGATCTCGACGGACACAAAGCCGTCATAGCCCATGTCGCGCAGCAGCGATAATCGCTGCTTGAGCGGTATGACACCCAGGGTCGGGTACAGGCGATGCTCGTCCTTGAGTTCGTCGAGCGGGCGATTCTCACAGTCGTTGAGGTGAACTACATACAGCCTGTTGATCGGTATAGCCTTGATCTCAGCGTCCGACACCCTGGACTTGAAGTAGTGGAACGTGTCGAGCAGCACACCAACGTGCGCTGGCGAGCCGATCATCTGGACGAGCTTCAGGGCTTCGCTCGGTCCAGGAACCAACGTATGTTGACCGATTGGCTCAATAGCCAGGCGTAGCTTGTGATCGGCTGCCAGCGCCGCCATCTGAGCAACCTCGCGGGCGTGAGCAGCCAGCGCTTCTTCACGGGTCATGGTCGCTGGCTGAAAGTCTGGGCAGATAATCACTAGATCGCAGCCGATCTGCGGTGCTACCTCGACAGCCTCACGGAACGATTGCCGCGCTTCCTCGGTATCGCGGAACGGCCAGATTAGCAGCGGACAGAGACCGACTGGCTTTACATTGTTATCGTCGAGCAGGGCCTTCGCTTCCTGAGTGGAATGAGTCTTGAGATAAGCCCTCAGCTTTGGCCACCAAATCTCGACGCCTGCGAAGCCCGCCGTTCCCGCAGCAATGACGTCCTGCTGAAACGTGTAGGGCATGGTTGTTGCACCGTTCAGGCAAGATTTCATTCCAGTCCCTCTCCTGTGGTGGGGATTTTGAGAGCGGTTGGCTGATGAGCAGGGAGCGTATCGCAGATTGCACATATGAGCATGAAAGGCTCATCTGAGCATCAGTATATAGGAATTGTCTGTTCTTGTCAACTGGTTATGTGTAGAGACTCGTTAGTTACATCTTTGATCATCTGGCCGTACAGGTTGTTGATGCGTGAGATAAAAAGATTGGTCAGAGTCAATGAGACTTCCACTACCTAATAAGGAAACAATGAAGCCGTGGCGAAAGACGCAATTGAAGGAGTCCGTGTGGACGTAGACGACTTGGTGTACAACTAGGTTTCTCTCCGAACAGATCGGATGGATAATAGCAGCAGCAAAAAGGAGAGGAACTCATGACCGCCGAAGAGAAGCTGGCCCGCCAACGGTTG
>Ga0334890_1005206_pt1 | contig 11209 bp, 6 predicted proteins | sample GraSluR1_MG_3_FD_207220 | JGI IMG/M metagenome (GOLD analysis project Ga0334890, IMG submission 207220) | Sludge microbial communities from methane-producing bioreactor in Wageningen University, Netherlands - Granular Sludge_31_08-R1 | ecosystem: Engineered > Bioreactor > Anaerobic > Unclassified... | reverse complement strand
GCAGGGAAGGGCTTAGCGCGTGCGCTTTTCTCCCTTCCCCCCTCGTGGGGGAAAGGCCGGGGATGGGGGCAAAGGCCAGCGCACGACTTCTCAAACGGCCTCGTGACTCCCAACTCATGACTCATAACCCAATCCGTCCGCCGCCGATTATACCAGCGATCCCCTACGGGCGGGGGTTGCGCTCGGCGATCAGGCGCAGGCCGTCGAGCGTCAGCCAGGGGTCTACCACGTCGAAGCAGCCGGTCAGCGGGGCGAGGGCGGTTGCGTAGCCGCCGGTGGCGATGGTCCGCGCGCCGCCCAGCTCGGCGCGAATGCGGGCGACGATCCCCTCCACCATCGCCACATGGCCAATGACCAGCCCCGCTTGCATGGCGTGGATTGTGTTGCGGGGGATCATCGTCGGCGGGGGAACCAGCTCGATCTGCGGAAGCTGCGCCGTGCGGCGGACGAGCGCATCTGCCGTCGTGCCCAGCCCGGCGGCGATCACCGCCCCGACCATCTCGCCCGGCTCCTTGACGATGGTGAAGCTGGTCGCTGTGCCGAAGTCAATGACGATGCAGTTGGCGTGAAAGCGCTCGTAGGCAGCCACGGCGTCGGCGATGCGGTCGCTGCCCACGCTGTCGGGGTGGTCGGTGTTGATGCGAATGCCCGTGTTGACCCGCGCGCTGACCACCACCGGCGGGAAGCCGGTGCGCTGGGCGACCATCGCGTACAGCCCGGCGGTCAGCGAGGGCACCACGCTGCTGAGCACCGTCTGCTCGAACTGTTCCAGGTCCAGCCCTGCCTCGTTGAGGAAGGTGCGGAACATCACCGCGTACTCGTCCGGCAGGCGCTCGCGCACGGTCTGCACGCGCCAGTGGTGCGTCCAGGCCGCGCCGTCGTGGACGCCGAAGACAATCGTCGTGTTTCCCACATCAATCGCCAGCAGCATGGGGGTACTTGTCTCCTGAGTCATTGCCTCGAACTCTGTTATACGCCGCAGTTTGACCTCACCCCCCGGCCTCGCTACGCTCGGCCTTTCCCCCTCTCCGTTAACGGAGAGGAGGGAGCGAGGCGCGCCTGCGCCGAGCGGGGGTGAGGTCAAGCAGTGCGCACGCTAGATGCGCTTACCCTGCATCCCCCGTTGATCTGCTGGGAATTATAGGCGGCCTGGGGCAAAATGTGCGAAATGCGTGCGATAAGACTGGATTATGTGGCCCCTGTGGGAAAGCGAGGGAATAACCCATGAGCAACCACACGCTCACCGCCATTGACGGCATCCGCGTGGGTCACGCCCACACCCTGGACGGGCCGACCGGCTGCACCGTCGTGCTCTGCCCGCCAGGAACGGTCGGCGGCGTGGATCAGCGCGGCGGCGCGCCAGGCACGCGCGAAACGGACTTGCTGCGCCCGCTGCACATGGTGGAGCACGTGCACGCGATAGTGTTAGCCGGGGGCAGCGCCTACGGCCTGGACGCGGCGAGCGGCGTCATGCGCTGGCTGGAGGAACGCGGCATCGGCTTCAATGTGGGCGTCGGCGTGGTGCCCATCGTCCCGGCAGCGATCCTCTTCGACCTCGACGTGGGCGACCCGTCCATCCGCCCCGACGCGGCGATGGGCTATGCCGCGTGCGCGGCAGCGTCGGCGGAGCCGGTGGCCGAAGGGTGCGCCGGCGCGGGGGCGGGCGCGCAGGTTGGGCGGCTGATGGGGTCGGGCTTCGCCTGCAAGTCGGGCATTGGCAGCGCGGCGGTTGAGATCGGCGACGGGCTGCGCGTGGCGGCGCTGTTCGCAGTCAACGCGCTGGGAGACGTGGTGGACGAAGATGGGACGATCCTGGCCGGGACGCGCCAGCCGCCGGACGGAGCGCGCTTCGCCGGGGCGCTCAACCTCCTGCCCGCCCTGGCGCGCATGACGCCCGGCGGCGCGTCCAACACGGTGATCGGCGTGGTGGCGACCAACGCTGCGCTGAGCAAGGAGGAAGCCAACAAGGTCGCGCAGATGGCCCACGATGGCCTGGCCCGCGCCGTGCGCCCCGCGCACACGCTGATGGACGGCGACACGATCTTCGCCCTGGCGACGGGGAGCGCCGGGCGCGCCAACGCCAGCGCGATCGGCGCGTTCGCCGCCGAGGTGACGGCCCAGGCGATTCGCCGGGCGGTGCGGGCGGCGACCCCACTGGCTGGGCTGCCGGCGGGGGCGTCGGTCGGCGGGTGAGCGCGCCAGTGAGGAACAACTGATCACCGCCGAGGGCCGAGCGCGCAGAGAAACGCCTCGGCGGTGAGGCTCAAGCCAACTTACCGTTGACCGGCCCGCCAACTGGTGGTATATTTTTGGTGCCCGGCCCCGTAGCTCAATTCGGCAGAGCAGTTGACTCTTAATCAATTGGTTAGAGGTTCGAGTCCTCTCGGGGTCACCAGCCGACGCTCACCCATGCGGTGGGCGTTTTTTGTTGCTCGCTCGCGCTCCCCAGCGGCCAGTTTGTCTCCTGGGGTTCGGTTGTCGGTTGTCAGTGATCAGTTGTCAGTGATCAGTTGCTGGCGATCAGCGGCGGGTGGGCTACTGATCACTGAGAACCGATCACTGAAAACCAACCACCAACAACCCTCTTCCGTTTTCGCCCCCGCGCGCCTTGCGCTATGATGAGTGAGCGCGACTCGCAGCTAGCTCCAGGCTCAAGGGAGGGACACCCTCATGAAACTCGCTCAGGCGCTCTCGTGGATTCAGGTGGCGCGCGACCGGGGCCTGACCGGCCTGTGGAACGGTATCCAGTATCACCGCATGATGGCGACGATGGCCCGCCGCTACCCGCGCCCCCGTCCCAGCGGCCCCTTCCAGACGCCGGGGCGCGTCCTGGCCGTCGAGGAAGTGCCCAACGGCGTCGTGCTGCGCGCCGAGCGCGCGGCGGTGGAATTGATCGCCCTGGGCGACGAGGTGATCCGCGTGCGGCTCAGCCCGGCGGGCAACTTCGCCCCGCTCTTCTCCTACGCGGTGGTCGGCGGCGGCGACCCGCCCCGCGCCCTGCGCATCCACGACGAGGGAGACGCCGTGCTCGTGCAGACCGGGCGCATGGCCTGCCGCGCCAGCAAAGCCGCCTGCCGCCTGACCTTCAGCACGGCGGACGGGCGGGTACTCAGCGAGGACGCCGAGGGCCTGGCCTGGCGCGGCGACGAGGTGCGCTGGTCGCGCCGCCTGCCGCCCGGCGAATCGTGTCATGGCCTGGGCGAGCGGGCCAGCGCCTTCAACCTGCGCGGCAAGCGCCTGGCGCTGTGGAATACCGATCCCGGCCCCGCTTACCCGCGCGACGGCGATCCCATCTACACCAGCATTCCCTTCTACGTTGGCTTGCAAGGAGACCTGGCCTGTGGCTTCCTGTGGGACAACCCGGCGCGCGGCGCGGTTGACCTGGGCGCGGACGACCCTGGAACGATGTCCTTCAGCGCCGAGGAGGGCGAGCTATGCCTCTACGCGCTGGCCGGGCCGACGCTGCCGGACGTGATGCGCCAGTTCACGGCGCTGGTCGGGCGAGCGCCGCTGCCGCCGCTGTGGACGCTTGGCTTCCACCAATCGCGCTGGGGCTATCGGACGGTCGCTGACTTCCGGCGGCTGGCGCACGAGTTCCGGGCGCGGCGGCTGCCCTGCGACGTGCTCTACTTCGATATTGACTACATGGACGGCTACCGCGTCTTCACCTGGAACCGCGCGGAGTTCCCCGACCTGCCGGGCCTGGTGAATGAGCTGGCCGGGCAGGGCTTCAAGAGCGTGGGGATTGTAGACCCCGGCATCAAGGTGGACCCCGGCTACGAGGTCTACGAGAGCGGCTTGCGCGAGGACACCTTCCTCAAGATGCCGGATGGGAGCCTGGTCAGCGGCCCGGTCTGGCCGGGGGCGTGCCACTTCCCCGACTTCACCCGTCCGGCGGTGCGCGCCTGGTGGGCGGAGCGCGTCGCCGGGCTGCTGCGCGCGGTCAGCTTCGCCGGACTGTGGAACGACATGAACGAGCCGGCGATCATCGCCCTGCGCATGGGCGCGACTCTGCCCGATGCCGCTCAGCACGGCTGGGAAGGGATCGGGCGCTCGCACGCGGGCGGCGGCCACAACGTCTATGGGATGCTCATGGCCCGCGCCACGCGCGAAGGATTCGCCCAGGCCCGCCCGGACGCGCGCCCGTTCATCATGACCCGCGCTGCTTACGCCGGAGCACAGCGTTACACCGCCTCGTGGACAGGCGACAACGGTGCGACCTGGGATCACCTGCGCCTGAGCATCAGCATGGTGCTCAACTGCGGGCTTTCTGGCATGGCCTTCACCGGGCCGGATGTGGGCGGCTTCGCTGGCGACCCGGACGGCGAACTCTTCGCGCGCTGGATGCAGCTTGCCAGCCTGCTGCCCTACTTCCGCGTGCACTCGATGGCCGGAACCGCCCCCCAGGAACCCTGGAGCTACGGCGAGCGTGTCGAAGCGGTGGCGCGCCAGGCGTTGGAATGGCGCTACCGGCTGCTGCCCACGCTGTACTCGGTGGCGGCGGAGTGCGCGCACAACGGCCTGCCGCCTGTCCGCCCACTGCTGTTGGCCGATCCCGCCGATCCCCAGCTGCACGGCATAGACGACGCTTACCTGGTCGGCGACACGCTGCTCGTCGCGCCCGTCCTGGAACCGGGCGCGGTCGAGCGCCAGGTCGTGCTGCCGCGCGGCACCTGGGTCGCGCTGGACAGCGGCCAGCCGGTCGAGGGCGGGGGGACGGTGACCGTCGCTGCGCCGCTGGAGCGGCTGCCCGTTTACGTCCGCGCGGGCAAGGTGCTCGCCCTGTGGCCGCTGATGCAGTTCGTGGGCGAGCAGCCGGTCGAGGAGCTATTGCTGCGCGTCTACGCCGGAGACGGCGAGACGGCGCTCTACGAGGACGCGGGCGAGGGCCTGGCCTACCAGGAGGGCGCGTATCGCTGGTCGTACTTCACCGTCAGGCGCGCCTCGTCCGGCTCGCTGACCATCGAGTGGCGGCGCGCTGGGCGCTACGAGCCGCCCTACCAGCAGGTGCGCGTCGAGGTGATCGGCGTGCCCGAAGAGCCGGAAGCGGTGCAGCTTGACGGGCAGAGCGCGCCGGTGTGGTATTACGAGAACGGCGTCGTGGAGTTCATCACCCCGCCGTTCAATGAGGCGCGCCTGATCCGCCGCGAGACGGCAGCGGCGGGCCAGGAGCCGACCCGCCCGCGCCGCCCGGATCGCTAGAAGCCTCACCCCCGCTCAGCCCGCTAACGCGGGCTTCGCCGCCCCCTCTCCACGACGTGGAGAGGGGGCAAGCCGAGCGCAGCGAGGCTGGGGGTGAGGCTGGTGGCCCGCTAGGGCGCGTCAGGGTCAGGGATGTCGCTCTGTACGCCACGCAGCAACTCGGCGACCAGGGGCGGCGGCGGGTTCCACAGGTAGCGGCTCATGTCCAGCGTGTCGCGCTCGTCGAAGACGATGCCCTCGGCTTCGAGACGGGCGCGCTGTTCGGAGGCCGCTTCCGGCGCACCCTTGATGCTGATCCGGCCCTGGGCGTTGACCACGCGGTGCCAGGGCACCGGCTCGGCGACGCGCGTGTATTTGAGCGCGCTCAGCGCCCAGCCGACGGCGCGCGCGCCGTTGGGCACGCCGAGCAGCTCGGCCACGCGCCCATAGCTGAGCACCTTGCCGCGCGGGATGTGGCGCACCAGCGCGTACACGTGAGCGTTGAAGGAGGGGGAAGGTTGCATGGCGGTCTCCTGCGAGAAAGTTGTCAGTGGTCGGTTTTCAGTGATCGGTTTTCAGTGGTCAGTTTTCGGTCGCCAGTGGTCAGTCCTCAGTTTTCAGTGATCAGCGATCAGTTTTCAGTCGTCAGTTTGGCGCTCCGGCGGGCACGGCCTGAAACTGACAACCGATCACCGACAACCGACCACTGACAACTGATCACTGACAACCGAACACTGTTGCCCCATGAATAGAGCGCGCGCATTGACTCATTATACGCCCTTGCGCCCCTGGCTAATCGTGCTGCTGGCGTGCGCCGTCTACCTGGGCGTGATCTTCGCGGCCAACGACGCCGATCCGCTGGTCTTCGTCACATTGGGCGAGTGCTTCAGCGCGTGCGTCGGCGCCGACGGCACCGCCTGCCCGCCGGACAGCGAAGGTTACGACGGGCAATTCGCCTACTACATCGCCCGCGACCCCGCCGCTTCGCCGGACTGCCTGGACGCGCCCGCCTACCGCCTGCAGCGCATCCTGCTGCCCGCCCTGGCCCGCGCGCTGAGCCTGGGGCAGGCGGCGCTGATCCCCTGGGCGCTGGTGGCGATCAACCTGGCGGCGCTGGCCGGCGGCACGGCGCTGCTCGAAGACCTGCTGCTGCGGGCGGGGGCGAGTCGTTGGTACGCGCTGAGCTACGGCCTCTTCGCCGGGGTGTTCATGGCCGTGCGGCTGAGCACGGCGGAGCCACTCGCCTACGGGCTGGCGCTCGCCGCGGTCTGGCTGGCGGCGCGGGAGCGCCTGACGTGGGCGGCGATCCTGCTGGCGCTGGCGGCGCTGGCCAAAGAGACGACCGCCTTCTTCGCGCTGGGCATCGCGCTGCACCTCGCGCTGGCGGGCCGCCGGCCGGCCGCGCTGACGCTCGCCCTGATCGCCGCCGCGCCATTCCTCGCCTGGCAGGGTGTGTTGGTCGCCTGGCAGGGCGCGCCGGGCGTCGGGTCGGGCGGGGCGCTGGCCACCCGTTTCACGCCCATCCCCTACGGCGGCGTGTGGCAGATTGCCTTCGAGGGCGGGCTGCTGGTCTTCCTGGTGTTGGGCGTCCTGCTGGCGATTCCGGCAGCGGTCGTGCCGAGCCTGTGGGGATTGTGGCGCGCGGCCCGCGATCTGCGCGGCGGGCAGGGCGACCTGGCCGCGTGCCTGCTGCTGGCTAACGCCGCGATCATGCCCTTCGTGCCCTTCTCCACCTACCGCGAGTTCCTGGGGCTGCTGCGCTTCATGCCCGGCCTGGTGATCGCCGTCGTCTGGTACGCGGCAGCCCACCGCCAGCGGCGCGCGCTGCGTTATAGCACGCTGTGGATCGTGCTGATCGCCTTCGTCGTGGCCGGGTGAGGTCAGGCTGTCCGGCTCCGCCGGACGCGCCCGCCGAGCAGCAACATCAGGGTCGCGATCAGCGCCCCGGCAGAGATCGCCACGCCCACTCCGAAATCGTTGATCCGGTAGCGAAACACGACTTCGGACTCCCCCGCAGGCACAGCGACCGCCTGAAAGGCCAGGTTCGCGCGCAGGATGGGCGCGGGCGCGCCGTTGACAGTCGCCGACCAGCCAGGGTACCACGTCTCGGCCAGGACCAGGTAGGCGGGCGCGTCCGTCGCCACGCGGAAGCGGCGCTCGGCGGAATACTCCTTAAGGACGCTGATCGAGCCAGGGAGATATGCCTCACCTCCCCGGCCCCCCTCTCCAGCCGAGCTAGAGAGGGGAGAGATGCCCGCCAGGATGACCGTCTGCGCCGGGTCCCAGGCCGGGTCGCGCAGCGCCGCGCTGATCGCCTCATCCGACTCGCGCCACTCCGCCGCCCCCACCAGCCAGGCCGTCGCCCCGTCCGCATCGGGCGCAACTGCCGGAGTCGCCCCCATCCAGCCGTCCGGCGTAACGCCGAAGGCGCGCGTCACACCCGCCGCGCGCAGCAGCGCCCCGGCCCGCGCGCCCAATTCTTCGATTAGCGCCACATAGCGGCGGTGAACGTCTGGCTGCAACGGATCGTTGTTATCCAGCGAGGGGACGCGATCCAGCAGGTTCAGGTTGGGCAGCAGCGAGGCGCGCAACTTCTCGTGCCGCCGCCCGGCGATGCGGTAGTCGCCCACGTCGAAGAAGCCCTCGACGGGCGGCGTTTCGTCCTCGTCCGTCCCGAAGGTCACGTCGTACTGAGTCTCGTCGAACCAGTAGACGCGGCCCGGCGGCCTGGCGACCTCGCGCCGCTCGAAGAACGACGCCGGGACGGTCGGGTTCAGCCCGGCGGCGAACCAGGCCAGGTCGAGCGTCACGACGAGCAGGACGGCGGCCCGCCACAGCGTCGCGCGCGCTGAGTGCGCCGGGCCGGGTGGCTGGACGAGCGTCAGCAGGGCGGCGGCGGCGATCCACCCGCCGAAGGCCGCCACGGCCAGGGCCATCGTGTCCAGTTCGGGGGGAGCGAGATCGGTGAACGCGCGCGCGCCGAGGGCCATCAGCGCCATGCCGACGCCGCCCGCCGCCGTCAGCCGCGACCAGTAGACGGCGCGCGGCCCGCGCCGCCAGTATCCGACTCCGATCCCGGCCAGCAGCGCCAGCCCCAGGTGCGTCAGGATCAGCCAGCGCACCGGCTCGCGGAAGGCGTCGAAGGTGGGCATGTAGTCGTAGAGCGGGCGAAACGCCGGGTTGTGCTTGCCGGCGGCCAGGAACAGCCCGGCCAGGGCCAGCGCCGCCCAGAAGGGGACGGTCGCCTCACCCCCTAAATTCCCCTCTCCAGCCGAACTAGAGAGGGGGACTTCGCCGCCCGATCCGGCCCTCTCCCCCTCTCTGGCTTTGCCGGGGAGGGGGCCGGGGGGAGGGGCCTTGTGCTCGCCGGACGCCTCACCCCCTAAATCCCCCTCTCCAGCCGAGCTAGAGAGGGAGACTTCGCCGCCCGATCCGGCCCTCTCCCCCTCTCTGGCTGCGTCAGGGCGCGGGGCCTTTCGTTTGAACAGCCAGGCGGCCAGCGCCGCGCCCGCCGCGATCAGCGGGATGACGCCCAGGTAGGCCGCGTCCTCGAAGAAGATGCCCTCGGTGAAGACGCTGCCATCGGCGGGCGTGCCGAAGAAGTGCGGCATCCACAGCGTCAGCAGGCGCGCCGGATGGTACGACAGGTTGGTCAGCGCCGCGTAGTCCAGCCCGCCGGCGCGATCTGACTGACGCAGGTATTCGGCGGTGGGCACCAGTTGCACGGCGGCGATCCCCGCGCCGAGGGCGACGCCCAGCCCGGCCAGGGCCAGCCCGCGCGCCCGCAGTCGCCATGGGGTTCCGCGATCCGCCCACAGCGCGCGCCACAGGGCATACGCGCCCGCGCCGAGCAGCCCGTACCACGCGGTCTGGGCGTGCCCGGCCAGCAATAGCAACCCGACGGCCAGGGCCAGCGCGCCCGCGTCGCGCCAGGTGCGCCGCGTCAGGGCGCGGTGAACCAGCCAGAGCAGCCAGGGCAGCCAGGCGGCGGCGCTGTGGGTGGGGAACGAGCCGAGCCGGGCGATCAGGTAGCCGCCCAGGGCGTAGCTCAGCGCGCTGACCCCGCGTCCGAAGGGGGCCAGGCCCAGCGCCCCGGCCAGCCGCCACATGCCCAGCGCCGCCCACAGGACATGCGCCAGCGCCACCCATGACATCGCCAGCGGGCCGGGCAGGACGAGCATCAACCAGTTGGGCGGGTAGAAGACCGCCGTCTGGTAATTCGCCAGCAGCGGCGCGCCCGCGCCCAGGTAGGGGTTCCAGGCGGGCAGCCGCCTGGCGCGTAGCTCGGCGAAGGCGAACTCGCGCCAGGGGTAGAATTGCAGCGTCGGCAGGCCCCAGAACAGCGTCTCACCGCCGAACAGGGCGCGCAACAGCGGCAGCAGGGCCACGCCGACGAGAGCGAAGGGCAGCCAGCACAGGATGCTCACCTGGGCGCGGAAGGGGCGCGGCTCACTCATGCGGCACCTCGTAGATGCGGACGGGCGCGGTCTCTTCCGGCGGCAGAGCCAGCGGCAGACCGTCCGCCCAGGCGGGCAGCGCGTCGCCCGCCTCCGCCATCTCCAACGGCCCAACAAAGATGTAGTTCACGACAGCCAGCAGGTCGCGCGCCGCCGCCGCGTCGAGCGTCCCGGCGAAGAACTGCCGGGCGAGCGCCTCCTTCTGCCCGGCGTCCACCGTCTCCGGCCCGTGCCCCACATACGCCTTGAGATTCGTCCAGGCGGGCAGGACGTTGCCCGTCTCCTTCAGGCTGAGCACGACCGCGTCGCGCGGGGCGAGCCGGTTGAGGGCGTCCATCGCGCGCAGCTCGGCGCTCGGCTGGAAGAGCGGGCGATCCGGCGACAGGACGGTGAAGGTTGCCCCCAGCCAGAGCAAGGCCGCCGTCGGCAGGGTCAGCGCCAGCAGCGCGGCCCGCGCCCGGCGGTAGGCCCGTTTGTGGGGGAAGGCCAGGCGCAGCCCGGCGGTGGCCAGGATGCCCAGCGGGACGATGGCCCCTTCCAGCAGGCGGCGCTGCACGTTGACCGGCAGGTAGGCCAGCACAGGCGCGGCGATCACCCAGGCCGCCAGCAGCAGGTGAGGCAGGCTGCTGCGCCGCCACGCCCAGCGCCAGCCAATCGCCGCTGGAGCCGCCAGCGCCGCGTAGCCGATGACATAGTGCAGCGGGTGCGGCGAGGGCAGCCGGTTCTGCGCCGACCAGGTGCTCAGCACGTCGCTGCTCAGGAAGGCCGCCGCGCTGACGACCAGCAGCGGCAGCGTGACCAGCGCCGCGACCGCCGCCGGCCAGAACAGCGCCCACGGGAAGCGCCGCGTCCGCCCCCAGGCGACCAATCCCCACGCGCCGAGCACGGCGTAGATCACCGCCAGGAAGAATGGCACGCACAGCCCCATCACCGTCCAGCACAGCCCGGCCCCCAGCGCCCAGCGAAGCCCAGTAGTACCCCCCATCCCCCAACCTCTTCCCCCACGCAAGCGGGGGGAAGGGGAGCGTTCCGGGAGGCTTTCTCCCTTCTCCCCTTGTGGGGGAAGGGCCGGGGATGGGGGGGCGCTCGCCCGCAGGAGCAGCAGCAATCCGCCCAGCAGCGCCGCCCGCGCCAGGGCCAGGTGCGGCAGCCCGAACAGAATCAGGAAACTGTACCCTTCCGGCACGTAGAAATCCACCGGCAGCGAGCCGAGCCAGCCGCCGCGCCCGGCCAGCGCCAGCAGCCAGCCCAGCCCACCGCCCAGCGCGATCAGCACCAGGGCCAGCAGCCGCGTGGCCGGGCCGCGCAGAAAGGCGGCGATGAAGCGGTACGTGATCAGGATCAGGGCGAAGCCACAGGTGATCCGCGCCGCGTGGAAGGTGAGGATCAGCGCGGCGGGCAGGTTCGCGCTGGCCGGGCTGACGAACAAGGCGGCCAGCTTGCCCAGCAGGAGGTAGGGCAGGAACAAGGGCGCGCCGTCGTGCGGCTCGTGGGTGTAGCGCAGGGTGAACAGCCAGTCGCCGCGCGCGCCGAGGCGCATCTTGGCCAGGTAGCTGTAGCCGTCGTCCGCC
>Ga0334890_1005202_pt1 | contig 11218 bp, 9 predicted proteins | sample GraSluR1_MG_3_FD_207220 | JGI IMG/M metagenome (GOLD analysis project Ga0334890, IMG submission 207220) | Sludge microbial communities from methane-producing bioreactor in Wageningen University, Netherlands - Granular Sludge_31_08-R1 | ecosystem: Engineered > Bioreactor > Anaerobic > Unclassified... | reverse complement strand
CCCGCATGGGTGCTCAGCGATTTCTTTGCGGTGCTTGCCCTGGAGGACGGGGTTACCGTTATCGGCCTTACCCGGGGACAGGAGACTCGCTTTGCCCATACGGAAAAACTGGATGCGGGAGAGGTGTGGATGTCTCAATTCACCGAGCACTCCTCGGCGGTAAAAATCCGGGGCCGGGCGAGAATATATACGAAACACGGAGTTATAGAGAGCGGAGGAGAAGATTCATGCGAAAAGCAAAAATAGTGTGTACCCTCGGCCCCGCCTGCAGCTCCCTGGAAACCCTTCTCGCCATGGCGGAAGAGGGCATGGATGTGGCCCGGTTCAATTTCAGTCACGGAGAGTACGAGGGGCACGCAAAGAACCTCGAGCTTGTTCGGCAAGTGGAGAAGGAGCGGAAACGCCCTCTGGCGGCTCTTCTGGATACCAAGGGCCCCGAAATCCGTACGGGTCTTCTGAAAAATCATGAGCCGGTGCTCCTCGAAAACGGACAGACCTTTTGTCTTACCACCCGGCCTCTGGAAGGATCCTGCCGGGAAGTCTCCATTAGTTATGACGAACTTCCCCGGGAAGTGGCTCCGGGAATGGATATCTTTATCGACGACGGCACGTTGCAGCTTTTGGTGGAGGAAATCCGGGGAGAAGATATTCTCTGCAAGGTTCTCGTGGGAGGAGAGTTGGGAGAGCGCAAGGGAATCAACGTTCCCGACGCATCTCTCTCGGTGCCCACCCTTACCGAGAAGGACCGGGAGGACATCCGCTGGGGGCTGGAGCACGAGATGGAGTACATAGCGGTTTCCTTCGTGCGAAGCCGGGATGATGTGCTGGAGGTTCTCCGGGTTATGGAAGAGCTCGGAGGCCAGAACACCATGAAAATCATCGCCAAGATCGAAACCAAGCAGGCCGTGGAGGCCCTGGAAGAGATCGCCGAAGTAGTGGACGGCATGATGGTAGCCCGGGGAGATTTGGGCGTGGAGATCCCCACCGAAGATGTGCCGCTGCAGCAGAAGCGTATTATCGACGTTTGTCGCGCTCAGGGGAAACCCGTCATCGTGGCCACCCAGATGCTGGATTCCATGATCCGAAATCCCCGGCCCACCCGGGCGGAGGCGAATGATGTGGCCAACGCGGTGCTTGACGGGGCAGATGCGGTGATGCTCTCCGGAGAAACCGCCAAGGGAAAGTATCCTTTGGAGTCCGTACGGACCATGAAGAAAATCGTTCTTCGGGTGGAGCAGGAGCATGTGCGGTGGGGGCGGCAGACTTCTCTTCCGGTTTATGCTACCACGGTGCCCGACTCTGTAAGCCATGCGGCCACCCAAATCGCTCGGGAGCTTCACGCCAAGGCGATACTTTCGCTTACCAAGAGCGGTAGCACCAGTTCCATGGTAAGCAAATACCGTCCCGAATGTCCCATCATTGCCGCCACTCCCAGCCTCCGCACCTGGCGGCAGCTCTCCCTGGTGTGGGGACTTCATCCTCTCCTCAGCCGAGAGGCACCATCCATTGAACAGGCCTTGAATGCCGCTATCATGTCGGCCCTGGAGGAGGAGGCCCTGGAGGAGGGAGATCTGGTGGTTTCCACGGCAGGGCTTCCCGTAGGCATTCCGGGAACCACGAATATGGTGCAGGTGCACACCGTGGGAAGCATCCTCGTGAAGGGACTTTCACTCAGCCGCAAGGAGGCCACCGGTCGGGTATGCAAGGCCCTCGTGTCTCAAGATGCGGAGGGAAAGATCCGGGATGGGGATATCCTTGTGGTTCGGGAGACGGATAAGAGCTTTGTTCCCGCCATGAGAAAGGCCGGAGCGATTATCGCGGAAGAGGGAGGACTCACCAGCCACGCAGCCATCGTGGCGCTGAATCTTGGAATTCCCTGTATCGTAAGTGCCCGGGGAGCCATGAAAGAGCTGGAAGACGGGGCTCTGGTCACCGTGGATGGCTCTCGGGGAGTAGTCTATGGAGGCAAGGTGAAGCTTCATTAACGAAACACTAGAAATATAAAGAAAAGGAGAGCCCCATACATGTCGTTGATCGGTGTTCATGTTTCCGTTGCAGGGGGGCTCCACAGGGCTTTCGAAAGAGGAGAGGCCCTTGATTGTGAGGCTATTCAAATATTCACGAAAAACCAGCTTCAATGGAGAGCTGCTCCCCTTGGGATGGGAAAAGAGATGCGTTTTATCGAGGCCTGGGGAAAAAGCTCCATCCGAAAAGTGGTGGCCCACGCAGCCTACCTCATCAACCTCGCCGCTCCCGAAGAAGACCTGCGCCGTCGAAGTCGGGAGGCGTTAAAAGATGAACTTTTCCGGTGTGATGCCTTAGGAATTCAGGATCTTGTGCTTCATCCGGGGAGCCATCGGGAGAGCGGAGAAGCCCGGGGGTTGGAGAGAATCGTGGAAGGCCTGGAGGAAGGACTTGAGGAAACCCGGGGTACCGGAGTGCGGATTCTTCTGGAAACCATGCCCGGTCAGGGGAGCGTTCTCGGGTATAAACTGGAACATTTTTCTGATATATTGGAAGAGCTTCAATGGCATTCCCGGGTGGGGCTCTGTCTTGATACATGCCACCTTTTCGCGGCGGGGTACGACATAACCTCCTTCCGGGGATATTCCTCCTTTGTGCGTTCCTTGGATAAAAAAATCGGGGTCGAGCGGGTCTGGTGCTGGCACTGCAACGACAGTAAGGAACCTCTCGGAAGCGGTAAGGATCGCCACGCCCACTTGGGAGAGGGGGAGATGGGGCTCGGGATTTTCGGGCACATTCTGAACGATCCTTTGTGGGAAGATGTTCCCTGCATTTTGGAAACTCCTAAAACCCCTCCGGGAGATGCGGCGAACATGGCTCTTCTTCGAAAAAGCCGTGGTTAAAAGGGCGGGGAAATGTTTTTCGATAAAGACGGGAGCGTTTGCCTCCCGGGTAGCCGGAAGGAGAAGTCCAGGTATTTCTCCGAAATTGTTTCCGGCCTTCGGGATTGCTGTGCCATACGGTGCCTTTCGTTGGTACCGAAGTGGTTTTCTTTCCGGAGAAAAAACGAGAAAGGTGGAGTGACGTGTATCCTCGTCTTGTATTGCATGCGGAAGCTCTTGCGGAAAATGTGCGGCATGTGGCCTCTCGATGTGCTCGGGATGGGATAACTCTTTGGGGGGTTACGAAGGGTGTTTGTGCTCATCCCAGGATAGCCGAAATTATGGTGCAAAATGGCTGCCGAGCCCTTATGGACAGCCGTATGAAGAATATCGAAGCCCTGAGAAAGCAGAATCTGGGCGTGCCTCTGTGGCTTCTCCGCATCCCCATGGCTTCGGAAGTGTCACGGCTCGTGCAGTATGCGGATGGAGCAGTGGTATCCATGGCGGAAACCGTGCATCTTCTTCATGATGCCTGTGCGGAGAGGCGTCACCCCTTTGAAGTGATGCTCATGGTGGATATCGGGGATCTTCGTGAAGGTATCTGGCCCGACGAAGTGGATTCTCTGGCAGAGGCATTCAGTGCCTGTTCCCGGGTTCGCTGTGTGGGGGTCGCGGCAAACTGGGGGTGTTACGGCGGAGTCCTTCCCACGGAGGAGAATGAAAAACATCTCATTTCGGTGGGACGCCTTCTTGAGGGGCGCCTGGGACAGCCTCTTACGTATTTCTCCGGAGGCAACTCATCGGCCCTTTCGCTTCTCGAAAAGGAAGGGCTTCCCTCCCGGATCAATCACCTTCGGGTGGGCGAGGCGGTTCTCCTGGGAACGGATGTAACCAACATGCGTTCTTTTCCCTGGCTTCGGCAGGATACCATGGAGTTTCAGGCGGAAATCGTGGAACTTCGCAGAAAACCCAGTGTCCCCCTGGGAGAACGGGGAGCGGATGCTTTCGGGAACATACCCCAATTCGAGGATAGGGGCCTTCGGCTTCGGGCCATCGTGGCCATGGGACGTCAGGATGTACGCCTTGAAGGGCTTACTCCTGCGGATCCCCGGATGACTATTCTTGGGGCTTCCAGTGATCACATGATTCTCGATGTAGAGGATGCGGGTTCTCTGAAAATGGGAGACGTGATTTCTTTTCGCCCGGATTACGGCGCCATGCTTCAGGGCGTTACGTCGGCCTATGTGGAGAAGTGCGTTCGGGAAGAGCGGTAAAAATTCAGTTTGGGCGGAGGTGCCGTTATCACTCTCTTTTCTTTTTCCCTAGGCTGGCAGGACACCATCGATATTCTGGTGGTAACCATTATCCTGTACAAGCTTTTTCTTCTCTTTGTGGATACCCGGGTTATGGGGCTTCTCAAATGGCTCCTGGCTCTCGGGGCAGTGGTGATGCTGTCTCGCATTTTTCAGCTTGCCACACTCTCCTGGCTTTTGGCGAAGATGGTGACCATCTCCATCTTTTCCATACCCATCATTTTTCAGCCCGAACTTCGGCGCCTCATGGAGAGCATGGGAAGGGAGAAAACTCTCAAGCGCGAGCGGGGAGTAGAGAGGGCGGAACTTTTCGCCGACCGGGTTTCCCGGGCTCTTATGGACCTTCGTTCCCGGGGCATCGGGGGACTTTTCGTCTTCCAGCGCCAGACGGGTCTGAAGAACGCCCTCCGTTCGGGAGTTCCCGTGTATGCCGAGGTGTCCCAGGAATTGCTGGTATCTCTTTTCTGGAAGGGAAATCCTCTGCACGACGGGGCGGTCATCCTGGATCGGGAGCGCATTCTTGCAGCGGCCTGCTATCTTCCTCTTACGGAAAACATCGAACTTTCCCGGTGGCTCGGAACCCGGCATAGGGCGGCTCTCGGAATAAGCGAGGAGTCCGATGCCATATGCCTGGTGGTGTCCGAGGAGACCCGGGAAATTTCCATGGCCGTAAACGGATATATATCTCGGGATCTCAACGATGGACAGGTGAAAAAACTGTTGCTTCACTACTTCCAGAGCGAGGACGAAAAATCTCTTACCGATCGGCTGCGGGAAGAGTTCCGCATGCTCTGGCCGGGAACCGAGGGGGAGGAAAAAGAAGATGAAAAAGCTTGATTCCAACTATTTTCGTTCACGTCCCTTCTTGTTTTTCATCTCCCTGGGAATTTCCGTACTTCTCTGGTTTTTTGTCTCCAGCAGCAAGGATCGCGGTATTTCCAGGGATCTTGCGGTCTCTCTGGAGCTGCATAATCTTCCTCGGGATCTCGTGATTCTCGGGGCTCCCGAGAGCGTGGAGGTTCGCATCGCGGGGTCCGCCTCCCAGTTGAGCCGGCTTGCTCCCAAGAATGTGCATGCCTTCGTGAACCTTCAGGGCCTTCATCCTGGAGTTTATACGCTGCCGGTTCGGGCGGAACTGCCCCCTACGTTCGAGCTTCGCGAGATCAGCCCTTCGGAGGTTTCGCTTCGACTGGTAGCCATGGAGACCCGGGTTTTTACCCCTCAGGTCCGGGTGTTGGGAGACTTTTCCGAAGGAGTTTCACTGGTTCGGGAAGAAGTGGAGCCCCGGGAAGTTACCGTCACCGCCCCGAAAGAAGTCTTTGAGATCCTCTCTGAGGTGGTGGCGGAAGTGCGTCCCCGGGATCTGGAAATGCGGGAGAACGACACTCTTTATCCGGTGCCTCTCAAGCCTCGGGGAGACTTCATCCGAACACCGGAGCTTGTCCAGATAACTCCTGGGGAGGTAAAAGTGCTCTTTTCCCTCTCCCGAAAGGTGGAAAAAAAGCTGCTTCCCGTTTCGCCGGTACTGGTTGGAGAGGTTTCCGGGGATTACCGGATAGGAGAGGTTCGGATTTCTCCCGAAAAAGTGCTTCTTTCGGGGCCCATGGGTTCCCTGGAAGGAATCCTTTCGCTGGATACGGAACCTCTGGATGTTTCTGGGATGATCCGAGATGGTTCCTACAAACTCCGGGTTCTTCTTCCTCCGGGGGAAAAAATCGGCGTGGATCCCCGAGAGGTAGAGGTGTCCCTTGAGATTGCCCCTGAGATGAAAGAAAAAACCTTGCGAAACGTACCTCTCAAGGTGCGGGGAAAGAGTGTTTATCCCTCCTGGGAAGTTTTGCCGCCTCATGTTACGGTCTATCTCGAGGGGCCCCAAGGGGCTCTGGATCTGGTTACTTCGGAAACCCTCGAAGCCTTTGTGGACGTGACGAACCTGGTTTCCCGTAAGATCAGCGTGCCCATCCGGGTAACTCCGGGAGCCGAAGGCGTGGTGGTACTGGGTACGGTTCCGGAAAATGCCACGGTATACGCAAAAATTGGCGATTGACGAAAGCCTCGAAGGAGTGCCGTGCCTCTTAATACGAAGGGATGAATGTGCATAATGAAAGAAATCTCCATGTCCGAAAAGAGGAGAAAACTTTTCGGAACCGACGGTGTCCGGGATGAGGCAAACCGGGGGAATATGACTCCGGAACTGGCCCTGAGGCTTGCCCAGGGATATGTGGCCTTTCTTCGCAAAAAAGATCCTTCCGCTGAAAAGCTTACCCTCTGTATAGGAAACGATACGAGGCGTTCCAGCGATATGATAGCTTCCGCCTGTGCCGCCGGAGCCATGTCCGCCGGAGCCGGAGTGATTTCCCTGGGGGTTATTCCCAGCCCCGGAGTGAGCCACACCATCCGTTCTCTGGAGGCTTCCGGAGGAATCATGGTGAGCGCTTCCCATAATTCTTGGGAATATAACGGAATCAAGCTTTTTTCCCGAACCGGCGAGAAACTGAGTGATGCGGATGAGTTAAGGGTGGAAGAAGAGATTCTTGGAGATGCCTCTCTTTTGGAATATCGAGAGAAAATAGGCACTCGAAAAGCCCTGGACATGCGCAATGGCTCGTACTTTGAAGCTTTTAAGGCCTGTCTGAGAGAATTGCCCTCCCTCGAAAAGCCCTTGGTGGTGGATTGTGCCCATGGAGCGGCAAGCTCTCTCTTGAAGGAATGTCTTGCAGTGACCGGACGGAAGGACATCCTTTGCATCGGTGGAGATCCTTTGGGAACGAACATTAATGAGAAGGCGGGAGTCATGGATATGACCCCTCTTGCCCAGGAAGTTCGAAGCCGGGGAGGCTCCTGCGGAATGGCCTTCGATGGAGATGCGGATCGTGTGCTTCTCGTGGATTCCCTGGGGCGCCAGATCAACGGAGACATTATGCTGTGGATCCTTGGACGCTGGATGAAAAAAAACAACCCCTCCGGAGCGGGGGTAGTGGCTACGGTGATGAGCAACCTCGCCCTGGAGGAACATCTGAAGGAGGCGGGAATTCCCTTTTACCGCTGTCCCGTGGGAGACCGGTATGTACTGGAAAAGATGAAGGAAATCGGAGCTTCTCTGGGAGGAGAGCAGTCGGGACACCTTATCGCCTTTCCTCACTTTGTTTCCGGAGACGGCCCCCGAGGAGGCTTCCTTTTTCTTCGGGCCTGTGCGGAGCTTGGAGAAAACCTGGATACTCTGGTGGATCGTTTCGGATCCTATCCCCAGCATCTCGAAAATATTCGGGTGTCAAATAAGGAGGAGGCTCTCCACTCTCCGGAGCTGGAAGAAAAAAGACGGCATTACGAAAAAAAGCTTGCCCCTCACGGAAGGGTTTTTATCCGGCCTTCGGGAACAGAACCGCTTATCCGGATTCTCGTGGAGAGTAAAGATCCGGATGCCATCTCTGAAGCGGTGGAGGATCTCAAAGCCTGTATACTCCTTTCGGGGGGAGGTAAAAAATAGAGACGAGAAACGGAAGCTCCGGGATATCCAAAGTTCCGGAGAGGATGTACGGAAGCACAAAAGGAGGCGTTTTTTTGCGTACACTCACCACATGTCTGTTCCCTGTAGCGGGGCTTGGAACCCGCTTTCTTCCTGCTACCAAGGAGATCCCCAAGGAGATGATGCCTCTCCTGGACCGGCCGATCATTCATTACGGAGTGGAGGAAGCGGTTCAGTCTGGATGTACCGACGTGGTTTTTGTTACCGGTCGGGGCAAACGATCCATCGAGGATTATTTCGACCGTTCACCGGAACTCGAAGAACTCCTTGAAAACCGAGGCAAGCAGGATCTTTGCGAAATGGTGCGCACCATCTCGCAGATGGCCCGGTTCGCCTACGTTCGCCAAAACGAACCTCTGGGATTAGGACATGCGGTGCTTTGCGGAGAGGCCATCTGCCGCAACGCTCCCTTTGGCGTCATTCTCCCGGATGACGTTATGCTGGGGAATCCTCCGGTGCTCCGGCAGCTTATGGATGTTCAGGCTCGTTTCGGAGGTTCCGTGGTGGCTCTGGAGGAAGTGCCCCGGGAACATGCTTCCCGTTACGGCATCGTAAAGGGGGAAATCCTCGGGGAAGGAATCTGGAAGATTACGGATCTCGTGGAAAAACCCGACCCCGCCGAGGCGCCTTCGAACCTTGCCATCATGGGACGGTATGTGCTTTCTCCGGGAATTTTCGACGAGCTTCACGCCCTCTCTCCCGGAGCGGGGGGGGAGTATCAGCTTACGGATGCCCTCCGGGGCCTTATGGAAAAGGAGCCTCTCTGGGGAGTGGTTTACCGGGGAGAGCGCCTGGATTGCGGTACCAAGGAGAGCTGGCTCGAAGCAACGGTACGGCTGGCGTCCAAGGATCCTGAAATGCGGGAGATGATTCGCAGAATCGCTCTCGAAGAGGGGAGAGATGCGAAGGGAGAAGAAAGACATTCTGAAAATGCGTCCGAAAGCTAAGCGCCTGATCCTCCCGGCGAGGAGGATGACGAGGACAGGAGAGTATCGAAAAATCGGCGGATGCTCCTGAGGGTTCGAAAGAAACCCTGGCAAGGTAAAGGCAAAACTTCCGGGTAACCGGAAGGACAAATCCTTTGCCCTTCTTTCGTGGAAACGGTGAAAGGGGATATACAGGCCTATGTGCGGCATTGTCGGGTACATTGGTTATCGTTGTGCTGTGGACGTTATTCTCCAGGGATTACAGAGGCTGGAGTATCGCGGATATGATTCCGCGGGAATAGCGGTGCGTCAGGGAAATGCGGTGCGGGTGGTCAAAGAGGTGGGCAAGGTGGCGGAGCTCGCCTCCCGAGTGAAGGAAGAACAGATCGAAGGACACCAGGGAATAGGTCACACCCGCTGGGCCACCCACGGCGGGGTTACTCAGGCGAATGCCCATCCTCATACGGATGGAGAAGACCGCATTACCCTGGTACATAACGGAATTATCGAAAATTACGTGGATCTTCGGGAAAAGCTTCAGGCCCGGGGAGTTCTCTTTGCCACCGAAACGGATAGCGAGGTGGTGGCAAAGCTTCTTTCCCAACTCCTTCAGGAAGGACATGCCCTTCAGGAGGCCCTTGTAGTGCTGCAGCAGAGCTTGGTTGGCTCATATGCCTTGGTGGTGTTGGATGCCCGGAATCCCGAGGCTCTCTATGCGGTGCGCCGGGGCTCCCCTCTCGTGCTGGGACTGGGAGAAGGTGAAGCCTTCTGTGCTTCCGACGTGCCCGCCCTCCTTACCTATACCCGGAAGGTTTTCTACATGGAAGACGGGGATATGGCCTGCATACGCCGGGACGGAATTTCCCTTTACGACAGTACCGGAAAGGAGATAACCCGGAAGATGCACTCCATCGAATGGGATGTCTCCATGGTAGAGAAGGACGGATATCCTCACTTCATGCTCAAGGAAATTTACGAGCAGGGAGGAGTGCTGCGAGCCACCCTGAAAGATCGCCTTCAGGAGGGACGGGTCTTTCTGGACCCCGAACTCCAGTGGGATATGGATCTCGTGGAGAGTTGGAATCAGATTCACATCGTGGCGTGCGGCACCTCGTACTATGCGGCCCTTGCGGCAGCCCGGAACTTCGAGAAATGGACTGATCTCCGGGTGTTGGTGGAGGTAGCTTCGGAATATCGTTACCGATCGATTCAGCCGGATCGGAGAACCCTGGCAGTTTTCGTCTCCCAGTCCGGCGAAACCGCAGATACCCTGGCGGCTCAGCGAAAAGCCCGGGAAAACGGGGCCCACTGTTTGGGAATCACCAACGTTCGAGGCGCTACGCTTTCCCGGGAAGTGCACAGCATACTCCTTCTCAAGGCGGGGCCGGAGATCGGCGTGGCCGCTACCAAAACCTTCATGGGGCAGCTTGGGGTGCTCTATCTGCTGGCCCTCTATCTGGGAGCCTGCCGTGGAACCCTTCCGGAACATGAAGAGCGTTCTCTGGTGGAGGAATTCATTCAACTCCCTTATCGGGTGGAAAAGGTACTTGCCCGGGGGGAAGAAGTAGCGGAAATCGCCAAGGAATATAGCGGATACGCGGACTTTCTCTATCTGGGCCGGGGGATATCCTATCCCGTAGCCCTGGAGGGGGCGCTGAAACTCAAGGAAATTTCCTACATCCATGCAGAGGCTTACGCCGCAGGAGAGATGAAGCACGGTCCCATAGCGCTTCTCGATGAAAACGTGCCGGTCATGACGGTGATTCCCCGGGACGATCTCTACGAAAAAACCCTCTCTAATATCGAGGAGGCCCGAGCACGGAAAGCTCCTATTCTTGCGGTGGGAACCGAGGGAGACGAGCTGCTGAAAAAGCATGCCAGCCACGTCTTTCACGTGCCCTGGACCCATAGCGAACTTACGCCCTTTCTCACGGTACTTCCCCTGCAGCTTTTCGCCTACTACGTGGCTCTCGAGCGGGGATGCGCCATCGACCAGCCTCGAAATCTCGCCAAGAGCGTTACGGTGGAATAGTTTCGCTCTTGCGGAAAGAACCTATAAAAAACCCCCGAAGAGTTCTTCGGGGGTTTTTTTCATACTCCTGGGAAAAACCAAATGGCCCATAGGTTGCCGATAAAATGGTATGCTATGGAGGGTGTTATGGTTTGGAATTCCTCTCGAAGCTGGGCCATGAAGAGCCCCGGGAAAAAGGTGGCCAGAAAGATGGGAGATGTGCGGAAAAACATATGAGAGCCCGCAAAGATGGCAGCACTCAGAATTACTCCGGATAGGGGCGAAAGCCATCGGCGCAGAAGGGTCTGGAGAAATCCCCGGAAGAAAACCTCTTCCACCACCGCCGCAGTAAGTCCTGCAGCGGCGTAGGAAAAAAACTGCAGGGTTGTTACTTCTCGAGGGAGATTATCTCCGGGCCAGTTCATGGCAACCACCGTAAGAGGGAGCAGGCTGGCGGCACAGTACAGGAGCAGCTTCAGAGTAATCTCCCGATTCCATCGAAAGAAAAGCCCATAGGATTCGTAGGGCTCTTTCCGGAGATAGCACCAGGCAAAGGGGCCGTAGAGCATGAGGATGGCTGTAAAGGTTTGGGTCAT
>Ga0334890_1005196_pt1 | contig 11230 bp, 7 predicted proteins | sample GraSluR1_MG_3_FD_207220 | JGI IMG/M metagenome (GOLD analysis project Ga0334890, IMG submission 207220) | Sludge microbial communities from methane-producing bioreactor in Wageningen University, Netherlands - Granular Sludge_31_08-R1 | ecosystem: Engineered > Bioreactor > Anaerobic > Unclassified... | reverse complement strand
GGTTCTTCGGCGACGCTGGCCCTGCGGATCACTTGGCTCAACGGCGAATGGGACCGCTTCTGGCAGAACCGCCCCATGGCCGCCTAGAATCTACCTACAAACGTGCAGTGCACCCTTTGCCGGAGCCGCTCGGCGATCGCGCTTGCTCTCTCTGGTCGCATGCCATAAGATACTGATGTCGATTTCGATTGGGCCGTCGCCTCGGTGGCGGCCTGATCCGTTCCTGCTGTCATGATCGAGCTTCCTTTCTCGCGTCCCACGTTCTACGGTCGGGGCATCCCGCCTCGAACCAATCCATGACCTCCTGCCGGTTCCAGCGAACGCTTCCGCCCAGCCGGATCGGCTTGGGCAACTTCCCTGCGGAGTGCAATCTCCAAATCTGGCGGACTGAGACCACGAGCATTTCGGCCAGGTTTCTGGCACGGATGGCAAGGACCTCGTGTGTGTTTCCCGCTTCGTTCTGGCTGTTCTGTTCCATCGCTACACCCTTTCATTGAGAAAGACATGTGAATTGGAGCAACACCTGAGTTATACGAGGAAAACAGCGACAGGAGAATGCAAGATGCTGCCACAGCAAGACTTATGGCCATGTGGCGTCAGAGTTGAGGTTGGAGTTGAGGAATTGCGGAAACGGGATGGCTACATGCACAGCTTCCCGCCTATACAGCCGACATAGGGTCTATTGACGCCCCACCCAGATTGCCACACGGGGACTTACAGTGAGACTTGAGGCTGGAGTTGAGAAATCTCGAAAAAGGCGTCGCCTACTGCGCCGGCCGCTTTATCCACGCCTCGGTCTTTCGGACAGCCCCCGCCGTCGTGCCTCCGATCTCGTCTGCGATCCTTAGGGCGGTCCATCTTGGGTGCAACGTCAGCAGGCGACCCACCATCTCATTCAATCTTCCTTTTCCGTGCTTCTTGTCGGCCCTTGATTGCTGCTTTCCCTGAGCGGCACTGAGATGTAAGCCGGCTCCGACCATCCTTATCAGGCATGTGGCTGGAAGTGTCGCTTTCACGAGCGGCAGAGAGAACTTCGCAACCTGTTGAGCCATGACATTCGTCACGCTTCGTGAATGACGCTGATGGAGCAAGAAGAGACTCTTCAGAGCCACATCCGCACTCTCAGCCCCTGGCATGTACCTGGCGATTTCATGCACTTCAGAGGAGAACTTCCGAACGAAACTCTCGGGTGTCATATCCTCAACATCGTTGGCAAACCTCACGAAACCGACCGCCATTGTGCGATCAGGGGTGTCGTCGAAGCTCTCTTTGAAGATGTCGAGAGCATAGAGGAAATCGGGGTCATGCTCTCCGCATTCGGCGGCAAGGGTAGCAAAACGTCGATCAATGCACTGAGAACACGTCGCACAATGGGTATGTGGTCTACGGTAGATCGATTTCGCGCAACTGCGGGTTGCGCGGATCAGTTTCTCATGGTGAAGGTCCTTCAGCCTCAGACAGACCTCGGTCTTGCTCTTGTTGAAATACGGATTGTCAAACCGGAAGTCTGAGTCAATGAGAACCGAAACCAGTTCCGAAAGCAGGTGCAAGAGCTTGGGATGCGTGGAACGCGTCGAGCGCGCCTGCAAGGTTTGACCATCAAAGGGCAGATTACAGCTTACAATCCCATTTTCATAAAACCTGACCCTGTTCAGATTGAACATCCGTGCAACGACGGTACCAAGCGCCGCGTAGAGAAAGGAACGGGTCCGTTGGCTCGTCTCCTTTGTTAGATGTTTGTCCTTGTTGATCCTCACCGGCACGTGCAGAGGGCCAAGTTGCGGTCGCACCAATTCCAGTAGATATTGGTGGAGCTTATTTTGCAGCCCGGTCAACTTGTTGTTTGACTGATGTCCCACCAAAACTGGGAGTCTCCCGTGTCCAACCACCTCATCTACTGCACCGGTAAAGGAGTCGAGTCCTCCCGAGAACAGTACCACTTCGTTGTACTGTGGTTCAGGTTCTGCCGTGGCGCTGAGATTAAGAAACCCAGGGAAATCATCAACGGGCTGACGGGAGAACTCAAAAGTGTACGTATCCCCTGACGCAAAAGACAACGTCTTTTCGAGAAGCTCCCGGTTCTCCGGATCGGACCACAGATCATGTTCGCGGACCGGAATCCTGAGTCTCAAGCATCGGTGCCAATCACAGGCGTACTCAAGAGATCGCCGGCCCCCTCGCGAAATACTCTGATCTGCAACGTATACGTACGTCGCGACTTCGAGAAGATCCCGAAGAACCGGGGGCAGATCTGCCACCATCTTCTTGGTAATCGCATCGACGTCCAGGTGGATCTGGCCCGTCCCTTTCTCTTTGCCAAGCTCCAACCTGAGAAGTTCGGTCCCAGCTTTGGGCCGTTTGTCATCGATACCGCCACAGAGGATGAGGTGCTCTCTTTCAGACATTTGCCCCCTCCCTCCGCTTCAGCTCATTCTGTATCTTCTTCAAGGCTACAGGAAGAAACTTCGTGCGCACATTCTCCGCACCGATCCCCTCTCGAAACTCCGTGGCCGACGGCCAGCAGCCGGAGAAGTCTTTGACGATGAACACGGTTTCTCGGCAATGCCGCTCGAACGCGTCCTTGAACTCCGTATACTCACGCATATCTGCGAATTGCCTGCCAGGGCCGACGTGGTTAGGAAGTTCGCGGCTGAGGTGATAGTCGAGAAAGCGATGAAGAAAACGCCCAAAGAAGTCCTTGCCCACCGTGTCAAACCGATCCGGCGTGGCATAACTCTTAAGCGTCTGTTGGGTCTGCTCTGTACTGACACCGAAGAGACTGCCCGTCTCCTTCGAACAGAGATTCGACAGGGCTTCAACTGCTGCAAACCGGGCCATCTCCGCCAGGTCAGTTCGATGACCGGCTTTTCTCAAGCGCGTGTCAACCGTCTCATCGAATGCTCCCACCAGATCCAGCAAGGAGGCTTTCTCAGGCAGTGCCATTCCCAGCCCGGCCAGTTCACGTCGGAAGTCATCGCCCCGAGCCGACCACACCAGCTTCATCAGCATATAGGTCACATCGGCTACGCCGCCGTCTTTCTTGGCGAGATCCAGACCTCGTTGTGCCGCCTGGCTGGTCTGGCTGGCGATCTTGGCCGGATCGTCCGTGATCCTCAGCAGGTCTATGATCTTCAACCAGTTCTTTGTCTGCGGCAATTCCCCCAATAGCCTGTGTCCCATAGGCTCTCTCCTCTCGAATCGCGTGTGCTGTTGGTCCCCCTGTCAGTCGTCGTCTGATTCCTGGATTCCGAAGCTGATCTTGGCCTTCTGGCCAAGCGGAATGGCTGCCACCTCTCCAATTGCAGTGGCCCCAGCCACCCACTTCACGCGGTCTTGGATTGAAAGGGCACAACGACGGTGCTGGGGGCGGGGCCAGAAACGCATTACACGACCCCGGCCCAGCACAACCTATCCCAGATCACTCATTTGCCTTTGGGGTTGGCGTTGTCGCGCCCGCCGCCCGAAGGCTTGCCTGTTGTGCTTGGCCAGCCTCCTGTTCCCTTTCCACCGCTACCACCACCGCCGCCGCCACCTTTGGGGCCACCGCCCCCACCTTTTCCACCAGCAGATCCGCCTTTCGCCATTGTGTCATCTCCTTTACCTGTGTGTTGATCGTAGCTGAGGCTCAAGCACAGGTATCCTTGAGCGCCAGCAGTCAGTTGTGGTAACGGTCTCATCGGGGCTGGTGTCTGCGGACGCTTCCGATGGGGCCGTCAGGCTTTTTTTGATCGGAGGCCCTCCAGCTTCTTCGGATGGGTGATGAAGGCGTCGGGCCAGCCGCCGTGGGCTTCTATCGTCTTGTCGATCTGGGCCATGATCTTGATCGTCTCGGCCAAGGCTACGACGATCTTCTGGTAGTGGTCGATGTCCTCCTTGGACAACTGGCGGCCCTTGCGGTCCTTGAGCCATTTGTGGCAGACCTGATAGCCACCAATACGGAAGTTCCATACCGGCTCGGGCACGCCGACGACTCCCCGCGTCTGCGTTTTGTCCAGCCAGACCGTTTGGTCCTCGGACGTGTAGCTGATTTTCTCCACCCCTGGCTTCGGCGGACCGGTGTATGTCGTGACGGGCTTATCAAGAAGCGGCGACTCCAGAAGGTGCAATGCGATGAGATGGTTGCCGAATGAAGCCAGCGAATCGAATAGTGTCGGAGCTTGCGGGGGAGGGATGTGTGGGAACACCTCCCGAAGAGCCTGGCCATATCTACTGCGATAACCATTAGAGTACAATATGGCATAGAAGTACGCGAGGACTGACTCTGGGTCACCGGAGTCGTCCCCTGCGCGAAAACGAACGCTGCCGAAATTGACTGAACGCCCGCCAAGTGTTTCAGTCCATAGAGGAAACATCTGCGTGGCACGATCGTGCGAGCACACCTTCTTTTCTGCTGTATCGCGTGAGACAAGCGCGTGTGTGAAGACATGTGTGGTCTTGACTTTCGGCGTCAGTAGGACATAGTTATTGCGGTTCACGAGAAGCTCGGAGACGGGACGCGACGGAGTATCCAGTAGCTGCGGCAAATAGTAGACATACCTTTGATCGAACGGGCGATAGAGAATCGGGCGCACGAGGTCCCGGCGCACTCCTTGCCTCCTGATCAATCTCTTACACGCTTCGACATCCCACTTTGCCTTGACAGAATAGCCAATCTCCTTCTCAATCTGTGTGTCGCCGGGCCTGCTATCTGCGAACTGCTGAATGACTTCGAGCAATTCATCAGGAGTGAATCCAATCGCCAGGTTGTCACGGGATGTGATGACACATCCGCTGTTATGGGGAAAGATATCGTCAAGTGCGCTCCACGCACGAAATTCAGTCTCTTCGCTGCCTGCGGCTGGCCGAAATGTATAGAAGGGCGGCGCTGGCGACAATGTCTCGGAGGCCAGAATCGACATAGTCGTCGCATATAGCTTGTTGTGCTTGTCAACTCGGTTGCCAAAGAGACGGCCATATCGAACCTCGGCCCGAGCCTGCGGTGAAGGCCCACCGCTCAGGAGAGCGATGGCGACCCCTTGCTCGATGTCGAATACATTGTCGTCGGGCTCAGAACTGGTGTTCCGGTCAGCAACGTGCCCACCGAGATGCAGCAGGGACAACCGTCCGAATAAACCGAGTGCGTGAGAACGAAATCCTCGCAACGAACCAGAATCGAGGTATCGAAAGTTCGAAATGTAGGAACCAATACCAACATGCGACGCACTCAATACTCGGAACATCAATCCGTAGAACTTGACGTAGTCGTCCTGTAGGTTGATCTCGTGAGCAAGAGCGCCACGCTCTACTATTCGCTCTCCATCTACGGACCTGAATGGTTCGATCAGATTGACCGCATATTCGCCGAGATTCGAAGACATCTTGGCATACGGCGGGTTGCCGACGACGACGGTGAACCGTTGCTTGTATTTCACAGCATTGACCGCCTGAGCCTCATGTGCGAGTGCTGGGGCATCGAAGGCGAGCCGGTCGGAAAAGTCTTGGGCGGGCTCAAGAGCATTCGTCAAGTAGATGCGGGCACGTTCATCACTTCCGAATTGGTAGCCGGTCTCGAAGAGCTTCAGGCCGATCTTCATGTGAGCGATGGCGTAGGGTGCCATCAGCAATTCGTAGCCGTGGAGACGTGGCAGGAGATGGTCGGTGACATACTCATTCCAGAGCTTGGGGATGTCGAACATCTCCGTCTGGCCCTGGGCCAGCCATTTGTCCTTCATCGCCTTGTAGACGACGTCAATGACTTCGACGAGGAACGTGCCCGTACCACAGGCGGGGTCGAGGATCTGGACGAAGGGGGTGTTCGGGTCGATAGGCTGCTCGACCATGTCGGACGAATTGCGCTTCTTGACCTTGACAGCAGGCAGCTTGAGGTCCGGATGCTTTTGGAGCATCTGGCCCCAGGTGGCGGTATCGGCCAAGCCGTCTTCGAGGCCGAACTCGGTCTGGAGCAGTTCGTGGACGGAGCGGACGATGTAGGAGACGACCGGCCGGGGCGTGTAGAAGACGCCGCGTTTGATGCGTTTCTTGGCGTCATACTCCTTGAGGAACAGCTCATAGAAGTGGATGACGGGGTCTTCGGCGGGGTTACGGTCGCCGAAGTCGCGCAGGACGGCCTCCATGTTGGCGTTGCGCAGGGCCTCGACGACGTCGTTGATGCCGAGTTCGTCGAAGTCGAACTCCTTGCGCCGGCCGCCCAGGTGCAGGAAGGTCTCCATCAGTTCCTTGAGGAACGGGTTGGTGATGGGGACCATGTCGGGGAGGTTGTCGGCAACGAGGGCTCCGACATTGTCATCGGGAGAATGGCGGGAGATGCGGGCGGTGAGCAGGCCATAGGCGACGGTCTGGGCGTAGGTGTCGGCGAAATCGTCCTCCTCCATGTCGTGGATGAGGGCCTCTCGGAAGGCATTCATCAGCTTATGGAGCGGGCCGGTGTCCTTCTCTACGGCCAGGAGCGAATTGATCTTCCTGCGAATCCCGGCGGCCAGATCGGCCAAACGGATGGCCATCTGCTTACTGGTGGTGATGACCTGGCGGTGTGCAAGCGTGAAGGCGTCGGACCAGTTCTGCCGCCATGTATCCGTATCTTCGGGGTCAGGGGGCCAGCGGAGCTTGCCGGTGAGCGTGCTGTGGACGTGGTCGATATGCAGAGCGGTGTCCGAGCCATCCCAGCCAAGCACGCGCAGAACGGGCAGGTCGCCGTTATCGGGGGTCTCATGGAAGTGCGCGAAGTTGATATGCCGCTCGTCGTTCTCGCCATAGGCGGAGACGAACAGCAGGTCGGACTTCTTCCAGGCCGCCTGCTCGGCGCGATTGGCGGAGGCCCGTTTCCGCACGGCCAGGCCGCGAAGGATACGGCGCATGGCCACGACGGGCAGACGCTTGGGCTCGAACTTCACGAAGAAGATGCCCCAGGGCTGGCCATCTTCGAGGGGGCGAAGCTGCTTGATGTACTCGATCTTGGCGGCGGTCTTGGCATCGATGCCGAGTTCGTCCGGCTCGTAGTCGAACGTCAGGTCGTCGAAATCGTCGGCGTCAATGGGCCAGTCGAGTTCATCCCGCAGATATCTGACGAGTTGTGGAAACGTCCTGATGGACCGAAGTCGTTCTCTGTCCTGCTCCGACATCTCTCTCTCCCTTCTATGACAGTTCCATCCACGTCCGCAAGGTCGGCTTGACGCCTATAGGGGCCTGGACTTTCTTCAGATAGGTATTCGTGATGTGCTTCTCGATTTTCTTTCGGATATCGCTGAGCGTGTCCTTCTCTATCCGGCGCACTGGAACGGTCTTGGGGTCGCTGCGGATGATCTCGACGATCTCCTCGGGCTCGGTGGCGATCTTCTCGGTCTGGAGGTCGTACAGATACCATCCCGTGAATCCGGCCTCCTCCGTCCACTTCCGTTCGGCGGCGCCGCTGGCGGACTGAGGGGCACTGCCACCTTCCAGGCCAGGCAGAGCGTAGCAGAAGAAGACCGCCCGCGTGCCCGCCTTCGGATGCGCCTTGCCGCTGAAGACCCTGCCGGGCAGGCTGTCGAGCTTGTCCTCCAGGCCGGGATGGTCGTGGAGAAGCTTCTCGTATTCGAGTTTCATCTTCTCGACCGGGCTTTCTTCGCCATCGCATATGGCGTTGAAATCGCGGAGCATCTCATAATCGTCGTCGCTCCTCAGGAGCTTGCCGCCCTCGATGCCGAAGGTCTTGGAGATTCGCAGGGTCTTGTGCGTGACCCGACTGTACAGGCTTAGCAGCACATTCAGTTCTTCGGGGGGAAGGAAATTATAGTATTGAATCGTCCGGCGAATCTTCTCTGCTTCGGGATGATCCGCGATCAGTCTCTCTTCGGTGGCCGGGTCCAATCTCCTGTCGATACGGCCGATTCTCTGCATAAGCCGGACGGGATTCCAGTGGAGATCATAGTTGACCAGCCGCGTGGCGTCCTGAAGGTTCAGACCCTCGGACAGCACGTCGGTCGAGATCAAGATTCGGATCTCGCTCTCGCCCTGGGCGGCGAGTTCGGCACTGCTGGATTCGTTGTAGTAGGGAGAGAACCGACGGATGACCGTCTCGCGACTGTCCCCACTGGTCTCGCTGTCGATCTCCTCGATATCGGTGAAGCCTTCGGCGCGGAGTTGCTCGTGCACGTAATTGGCGGTGTCCTTGAACTCGGTGAAGATGATGCACTTGTGCTTGCTCAGGATGGAATCCTTCCTGAGCAGGTTCATCAGGGCGCGGAGCTTCTTGTCCTGTTTGGGTTGGAACTGAGAAAGCTCGTGCATAAACGCCGCCAGTGTATCCAGGTCGCCAAGCGTATCCGTCAGGATGTCCGGGATGTTGAACTCATCGGGCGGGAGTTTGCCCTCCTTGGCAGCCTCCAGGTACTCGGGCTCGATGATGTCCTCCTCGACCATTTCACCTTCCAGGTCGTCCTCGAAGAGGACGTGCTGACGATAAGGGTCATGGCCGGTGATGTCCTTGTGCCGGGTCAGCCATTTCTCCAGCCGGTCTTTCTCCCGCTGGGTCTCGGCGTGGGCCATATAGAAGGCGACCAGCTTCTTCATGAGGGTGATGCAGGAGCCTGTAAAAGCCTCAACAGAACTCTCGAATCGTTTGAGGAACGAGGTGCGGATGAGTCGGACGACCTGCTTCTGTCGGCCGGTCGTCATGGCCATCTTCTGCTCTTTGAGCTTCTCGGGGTCGCCTTTGTAGTATTCCCACGGATAGTACATGGCGAGCGAGAAGAGGGGTTTATCCTTGTGGAAGGCGTCTTCGACCATTCGTAGGAGCTTGCCGTAGGTCTGTTTGACGGAGTAATCGACGACCTTTGGATCGCACGGCTCCGGGAACAGGATTTCGCCATCCTTGATCGCAAGGCTCTTCTTGACGTAGCTGCGGCTGCGCTGAACGACAATCTCCTGGAAGAGTTGGTCGGTCTTGAGGATTTCCTGTGCTTCCAGCAGATCGGTGTCCTCGCCATCCTCCTGGCCCCTGGAAGCCAGCAGTCTCTTGAGTGCGTTCTCCATCTTGCGGATGTGGCCGGGCAGGCTGTGTATTCCGAGCGGTGCTTCCTTGAAATGCCCTGGCTCCGGATCACCGTCAGGCTTTCGCGCGGAGAACAACTCGATCATGTGTTGCAGGTCTGTGAGCTTGTTGTTCACAGGCGTCGCGGTCAGAAGGTAAACCTGCTTTCCCTTGCACAGGTCGTACATGCGCCAGTAACGGGACCGCTTGGCGGGATTCTCTTCGCCCCGCAGGCCGGTGTTGCGGAAGTGGTGGGCTTCGTCAATGACGATCACGTCCGCCTGATCGCGGATCTGTTTCAGACGGAAGTCCATGTTGGCACGGGACAGGTCCGTGTGGTTGAAGATTCGGAATGGGTAGAAGCCGTGCAGCACTTCGGGGAGGTGCTTTCGCAGTTTGGATTCCCAGACGGCCTCGCGGGCCGCCTTGGGGACGAACAGAGCGACGCCCTTCTTTTCGTGTTTGACGAGGCGTTCGATGAGCATCATGCCGATGAAGGTCTTGCCGAGACCGACGCCGTCGCACATGAAGGCCCCGCCCCATTTGCGTGCGATCTTGAGCAGGTTGTGATAGCCGTCCTTCTGGTATCTGGCGAGGATGTCGTAGATCTTCGAGTCCTTGCGTTCCCATTCGTCGGCGGTCGTCTGGTGGCCTTTGAAGTATTGGTGCAGGCTGAGGGCATAGACCTCGAAGGGCGAGTAGTCGCGGGTATGTCGCTCGATGACCCTGAGGATTTCCTCCGTGACATCCGTGGCCTCATTCCAGTGGCGTTCATACCATTCCTGGAGAAGCTCGACCTCCCGGCGTAGCTGGACGTTCAGTTCGACGTTCTGGGTCAGGCCGGGGTAGGTCAGATTGCTGGAGCCGACCAGGGCGGCCGGGCCGACCACCGCGAGCTTGGCGTGGGTGATGTAGGCCTTGGCGTGGAATTTGTCCTTGTTGTAGACGCGGCAGCGGATTTGGCCCTGCCGGAGAGCCTCTGCGATGGCGGGCACACCCGTCAGAAAGTCGTTAGATTCCTTCTCTCGCTCGATGCTCTGGTCCAGCAGGCCCTTGACGCTCTCAACGCCCGCCAGGAGGGCCTTCTTGGTCCGCTTGGAGACCTCGTCGCCCATGAGGATGCGTAGCTGTTCGAGCTTCTGCCATTGGCCGTCCAGGGCGAGCAGAGCACCGATCTCGAAATACCCGGTGGCAATATCGACGCTCTGGGCGATGTCGCTCCACTCTCGGAGGTAGTCCAGGACCTTCCAGTCTGCGTCGCTGTTGTCCACAATGAACAGGTCGCCGCCTCTTCGGACTGGGGGCTGGTTATCGGCAGAGAGGCTGACCTGAGACGGTTTGTCTTTGGATTCCATCAAGCGCGATCCTGTATCTTCGTCGTTTGTGTGCCAATGGTGCGAACGCGGAATCTGCGCGGAACAGGTGCGCCCCCCCAACTGACCGCAATGACCGGCAGTTTCTCCGCCATATCGCCCTCTCGAAAAGCACCACGGGTCGTCACCCGGCCCCATAATACTATCGGCCAATCAGCGTAGCAACTTGATTCCCATTGCCAGAAAGGGCCATGCTGGGGCCAAAGGCTTGCGGCCTCCAGCCTCTGGGCGGTAGAATCCGGTCTCATGCTGGAGAACATCCCTGAAAGGTCCGATACGAAGAGCCGGACCGGCGTGGCCCCCTTGCTGCTGGATGCCAAATCAGTTGCGGCGGTACTCTCGGTCAGCCTCCGGACGATATACGGAATGAAGAGTACTGGCGAAATCGGCCCCATACCTATCAGACTCGGAAGGCGAACCCTGTGGCGTTATGAGGAGATTGCGGCGTGGGTGCGGGCCGGCTGCCCACGACGCGAACTGTGGCTCAAGATGGCCCAGGACCAAGGGTTCGGACACCAGTTCGGCCAACAGTTCTGAACCGACGGGACACGACAACGCGGCCCCCGCATTCTTGGGTGAGGCCGATGGCTTGGGTTTTCCAGTGATGAATGCGAGCCGGTCTGGAAGATTGAAGCCCTGCGCAGCGATATGAAAGCGCGGCTTGCCGCAGCAGACAATCGGTATCTCTTGGCAAGACTCCGGCACAAAGGCTCTTAGGACTCATAAGGCAATAGATTCGGAAATAGCTCACGTTTGACTGCGGCCCATGCCGATAGAACAGGCATGGAACGAAAATGGCTGCAAATTCGTGTTTTGCCGGTCGGCGAGGATACGACTCCTTGGCTGCACA
>Ga0334890_1005183_pt1 | contig 11256 bp, 7 predicted proteins | sample GraSluR1_MG_3_FD_207220 | JGI IMG/M metagenome (GOLD analysis project Ga0334890, IMG submission 207220) | Sludge microbial communities from methane-producing bioreactor in Wageningen University, Netherlands - Granular Sludge_31_08-R1 | ecosystem: Engineered > Bioreactor > Anaerobic > Unclassified... | reverse complement strand
CCCAACTTTCGCAGACTTTCACAATTTTCGCCGTCGCGGCCGCGTTGGCGTGGTCGCGGCGGGCGATTTTCTCTGCAAAGGGCTGTAGTGCAGACCTACCCCATTGATGCCGGACCGACGTGGCGGGTATCTGTGGTGGCATGTTCCTGCGTTGCCACAAGCGGAAGAAGAACGGCAAGCTCCACCGCTACTGGAGCGTGGTGGAGTCCCGTCGCGTCGGCCGCGGCGATCCCGTTCAACGTCACTTGCTCTACCTCGGCGAGATCAACGACAGCCAGGAGGCCGCCTGGCGCAAGACCATCTCCGTCTTCGACGAGCACCGCAAGCGTTTCGAAGAGTATTCCCTCTTTCCCGCCGATCGCCCCCTTCCCGAGGACGAAGCCAATGCCCTCTCCGTCGTACTCACGGCCTTGCGCCTGCAGCGTCCGCGGAGCTTCGGCGATTGCTGGCTGGGCTGTGAATTGTGGGAGCAGTTGCAGTTGTCGCGGTTCTGGGGAGCACGCCTGGACGAGCAGCGTGGCGGCGTGCCTTGGCGGAAGGTGCTGCAACTGCTGGTGGTCAACCGCCTGTGTGAGCCGGGCAGCGAGTTCGCCGTGCACCGCCGCTGGTTCGATCGCAGCGCGATGGACGAGCTTCTCGACGCGGACTTCACCGTGGCCGCCAAGGATCGCCTGTACCGCTGTCTCGACCACATTCTGCCGCACAAGGACGAGCTGTGCCGGCATCTGACGGAGCGCTGGAAGACGCTCTTCGATGCGTCGTTCGACGTGCTCCTCTACGACCTGACCAGCACGTACTTCGAGGGGCTTTGCGCGGAGATCCCCAAGGCCCGGCACGGCTACAGCCGGGACGGCCGGCCGGACTGCCGACAGGTGGTCATCGCCCTGGTGGTGACGACCGACGGCCTCCCGCTGGCCTATGAGGTGCTTGCGGGCAACACCGTCGACCATTCCACGCTGCAGGAGTTCCTGAGCAAGATCGAGCGGCTCTATGGCAAGGCCCGGCGCGTTTGGGTCATGGATCGCGGCATTCCTACCGAAGCGGCGCTGGAACGGATGCGTACCGAGGGGATCGCCTACCTCGTGGGGACACCGCGTCGGCAGTTGAAGAAGCTCGAAAAGGACCTTGCCGGTCGAAACTGGGAGGACGTTCACGAGGGCGTGCAGGTCAAGCTGCTCGAACAGGAGCAGGAACTGTACGTGCTGGCCCGCAGCGCCGACCGCAAGCACAAAGAGGCGGCGATGCGACGGCGCAAGCTCCGCAAGCTGGTGCATGGGCTCAACCGCCTGAAGCGTCGGAAGATCACGCGGGATACGCTGCTCAAGAAGGTGGCCATCCTGCAGAAGGAGGCCGGCCAGGTGGCCGCATGGGTGAAGATTCGTGAGCCGTTGCCCGACGAACCGGTGACGCGGGAGACCTTCCGCTGCACGCTGGATCGTGCTGCCGGGCGTGCGGTCCAGGAGCGGGAAGGGTGCTACCTGCTGCGTGCGCACCTGCCGTGGGCGGACTTCCCGGACGGGATGGAGAAGCAGGCGTCGACGCTGTGGGGTTGGTATATGCAGCTCGTGCAGGTCGAGGAGGCCTTCCAGACGCTCAAGAGCGATCTGTCTCTGCGTCCGATTCACCACCGGGTCGAGCAACGGGTGGAGGCCCATATCCTGGTGGCGTTCCTCGGCTACTGTCTGACCGTCACCTTGCGGATGATCCTGCGCCGGTCGGCACCGGGTCTGACGCCGCGGGCCGTCCTCCAGGTCTTGTCGGGCATCCAGACGGTCGATGTGGTCATCCCCACGACCGACGGACGCGAGCTGCTGTTGCCGCGTTACACCGAGCCGACGGCCGAGCAGGCGATGATCCTCGAATACTTGGACCTGGCCCTGCCGGCCCAGCCGCCCCCGCGGATCCGGGGCGGCCAGGTCGAGTTGCCCCGGCTTCCGGAGCAAAACGGCGCAAAAATGTAGTGCAGACCTTGGCCCCCGAAACGCGGCTGGCGCCCTCGCCAGCCCCGCCCGAGTCCCCGATCTGCGAAAGTTGGGTTAGCCGATCGACCCGCCGCTCGTATTCACCACTCTGACAAGGCCTTATCCCGATGCGCAGGTCGTGTGAAAGGACGGCTTGACGACCGACCCACGCGACCGGTGCGACGTGATGCCTAGCCCCGAGGACTGCCCGAAAGGATGTCATCGGCGTAAAATGCTATTGGGGCGAGGCTTACGTCTCGGTATAATCGAGTTCTTAGTGTTCGTGCGGCGGTTCCGCGAGGCGTGCCACGCTGCGGCATGGCGCCCCTTCTGCCGTGCATCGGTGTCCGTCTGCACCATGGCGAGCCAACCCAGGGAATCAGCACTCACCGGCGACGGGTTGGGACGCGAGGCAGGGCACGCCCACGGATTCTGCGAACACAGCGGACATCTGGAGGAGGAACGCCACTTTTGAGGCGTGGCCTGCAATACGCGCTCGGGCTGCTGCTGGGCAGTCGAAATCGAAAAAAACCGGCTCCGCGCCCGGCCAGCGACCCCGATTCGGGCAGGAATTGCGTATACTGCACAGGACGCGGATGCATCTGCTCCCGAACCGGCGGCGCCGGGCCGTACCGGGGTGTTCATTTCGACGACGCGCAGGCTCTCGGCCGCCCAGCACGCCTCAGCCCGGGGACGGCTGAGGAGTCACGAAGATGACAACGGAAAGGGACGAGTCAAAGAGCGAGACATCGGGGAAGCCCGCATCGGAACCCGACGACAGCGCCCAAGGCCCTGGCGAGCCCACGGGAGAAGGCGTGCGCAGGAAACTCGAGGAGATGGCTGCCGATTGGCAGGGACCACCTCCGCTGCCCGGTGAATCGCCGGCCAAGCGCGCGGACGCTGTGGTGCCGGAGCCCGTTCGCCGCGAAACTCGGAAAACGCCCCGCACAGAGGAGACGCAGCCCTCTTCGGCGGGTCAAACTGGAACATCAGCCAAGCCTCCGGCAACAGGTCGGCGTCCAGCCGATCTTGAAGAGACGCTGGTCAAGCCGGCTCCCAAAGGTGGGAGCGGAAGCGAGGCCGGTCAGCACGCGCACGCGAAACAGCGGCCAACGGTGGGGCGCAATGGTCCCTGCCCCTGTGGCTCGGGGAAGAAGTACAAGCATTGTCATGGTCGCGGAGCCACAACGAACCCAACACCGGCTGACACACCAGTGAATGTCGAGCCCGTGCCTTGGAGAGAAGCACGCATAAGGGTGTGCTCCTGCGGCCGTCGAAATCCGGCAGAGAACGCCTACTGTAACGAATGCGGTAAACGGCTGCCGCCGGCCGCACGGCTGAAGTGCTCGCACTGTGGCAAAAGCGCCCCCTTAACCGCGAAGTTCTGCGAACATTGTGGTAGAGGCCTCAGGGAATGAAGCGCCACAAGTTCGTCTGCTAATTGCAGTGGAACGGCACAGGAGAAACGTTGACTGATTTATCCAAGGCGTCGGAGTTACGGAGGCGGCGCAATCAGTATCACGAGGAGGTCGACCATGAATCTTGCGGTTACCTCCCTGCAATGGGTGGCGATTGGAGTAGGGACGATCGCACTCGTCGGTGTCATGCTGTGGCGCATGCGTCGCAACACGGACCTGCGCAGCGGCTCGTTCTACCAGCCGAAGGGTGACCGTATACCCATCCGGGTGGACGCGAAGGCGAAGGCGCTGGCTGCCCACGGTGACTACGAAGGCGCGCTGGCGGTGTACCGCGACTTTTTGCGCTCCCATCCCGATTCGGCGCTCGCGCTGAATAACGCCGGTGCTCTCTGCCTGAATCTGCGGAAGGCGCAGGAGGCGCGTCAGTTACTGGAGAAGGCGGTCTGCCTGGATCCCAGTTATGCCTCTGGATGGGTGAACCTCGCGGACGCTGCGCAAATGCAGCGAGATCTCACGGGCGCCCGCCGCTGTTATAAAACCGCCTTGAAATGCGACCCGAACAGCGTGGATGCACGAATTGGCCTCGCACGCGTGCTTTTGGAAGAGAAGCGCCACCAGGAAGCGGTCCAATTGCTGGAGGAGGCGGTTCGTCTGGGGCCCAAACGCGCGGTGGCATGGATGAACTTGGGCTTTGCGAGGATGATGTCAGGAAACCTTGTTGGTGCTGAAAATGCTTTCAGGACTGCCTTGAAATACAACCGGAAGCTGGCCGCCGCGCGCGAAGGCCTTGAGCGGAACCAAGCGGAAGCAGCGTTAGTCACCAGGGCGGAACGTATCGGGGCCGTAGTTACCGGGGAAGACGGTACGGTGCGCTCGACTGCCAACACTGACGTCCTGTGCGCCGGTTGCGGCAGGCGGTACACAACGTCGGGGAATGTCAGCCGGCAAACGAAGGCGCAGGGGGGTTTACGATGCGGGAATTGTGGAAGTTTCTATTGTGAACCGTGCGTGGCCAACGTGGTGTTTGATGAGGCATCGCATGGAAGATTTCGTTGCGATTGCGGGCGATCGACAGCCGATCTCGGTGGAGGAGGCGAGTGGTCGTATCGCGGGTTTGATGAACTCGTCGTGTTCCGGTCCTCATAGTCAGTGTCGCAGATGGCAAATGACGTCAATGGTTAATCGTCATGGTTTTCGCTGCCGGAACAGGGCTTGAGACGATTGTCAATGGGGGGCTCATGTTGGAAGCCCAAGTCGTGCACCATGATGTAGCGAGGCCACCTGGATGTTTGCGGCCCAATGATGGGCAGTGCGCCTGACAGGCGCTTTCGGACTGATACTGGCGGCGTGTTCGAAGAGTGCTTGTGGATGCGTCTGCGGAGGCCTGCACGGCGTGGATGGCCGGGGCCGGGCATTCTCAACATACGCCTGGTAATCAGAATCAGGTAGACGAGCAATGATTGAAAACAACAGGGCACCACGAAGCGCTGCGCGTGCATCGTATCTGTCGGGACTGCTCGCAGCGGTCGTCGTCATCGCGCTGGCTGTGATCTTCTGGTCCGATTTCCGTGGCTTGACGTTGGGTTGGCAGATTGCAGTCGGCTTTATTGTTGTGGTTCTTGTTCTGCGCATCTGGGTGGCCGGCCTCAACGTGGACCGCTCCCAGGTTGCCATGGCGGATGCTCTGTACAACGCGGGCCAGTACCAGAAGGCCCATGAAGAACTTACCCGAGTCCTACAGGAGCATCCATCCAACGCTGAAGCGCTCTACTTGAAGGGACAATGCCTGGACCGCCTGAGCCGCAGCGGCGAAGCGATGGCAGCCTGGCGGGAGGCCCTGAAGCACAGTCCGAAGCACGGCAAGGCCGCCCACAACCTGGCTTGCGAATACCTCAACCAGGGCAAATATGTGGAAGCAGCAGAATACTTCGGGGTTGCCCGTGAGGGTGGCGCGTGGGCCGAAAGTCCGGGCATCTTTGAGCAGAATGTCGAGAACACGAAGAAGGCGCTGCTCCACATGGGCCGTCAGGCTGAAGCCCGCCATGATCACCGCGATGCGCTGCGCTACGCAGATGCCTTGGTCAAGCTTGCTCCGAAGTACGCGCTGGCGTATGCATGGCGTGCGCAGCACAATGCCGAACTCGGCAACTACCGAGCAGCGGTCGACGATGCGAGGGCTTGCCTGCAACTCAATCCAGAGTACAACAAGGCGCGGCTGATCCTCTCGGAAGCCCAGGAAGCGCTGAACGCCGAGATCGCCCAATCTCGATTGGACCCAGGTCCGCCCGCTGACTCCGCAGCCAGCTCAGTAGATGGGACGGCGACGACCGAAATCAAGGAGGATGGGAATGGCCCGGGTTCGTCTTTGCAGAGCCGTCCGACGCTCTGGCGGGTCGGTGACAGGGCGTTTGACCGATGGCAGATCCGGCGAATCATGAACCAGGGGGGAATGGGCACAATTTACGCCGCATGGGATTCTCGATACCGGTCAGCCGTCGCACTGAAAACGGTGCAACTGGAATCCGGGGCGGATTCCAGCGCCGGGCGCCGGGCGTTTCGCCAGGAAGCAGAGCACTGGCTTCGACTCGGACATCACCCCCGTATCGTACGGCTCCACAGCGTCGAGAAACTCGATTACCGCCACATTGTGCTGGTGACGGAGTACGTGGCCGGGCAAGAGGGTGTCGGACCCACCTTGTACGATCATTTGAAGGCGAAGAATTCTCTGATGCCCCACGAAGCCTGCCGGATTGCGATCGGCATTTGTGAAGGGATACGGTTCGCCTACGCCCAGTGTCGGCTCGTGCATCGCGATCTCAAGCCCGAAAACGTGTTCATCACTGCGCTGGGCGAGGTAAAAGTCGGCGACTTCGGTCTGGCGACGATAGACGGCCAGAAGCCGAATAGCCCGGCAGGAACTCTCGCGTACGCTGCACCTGAGCAATGGGAAGAAGGCAGGGCGGCCCGGCCAACGCTCGACGTTTACTCGCTTGGCGTCATGCTGTTTGAAATGGTCTGCGGGCGAAGACCCTGTGAATTGCCGGACAAGTACCGCCATGCGGACCCCCAGCTCAAGCAGGCTGAATACGAGCGGATGCACCGCGAAGTGCCGCCGCCATCACCGCGTGACTATCGTCCGGATCTTGATCCGCATCTCGAAGCGCTGATCCTGCAGTGCCTTGCCAAGAAGCCTGGCGACCGTCCAACCAGCCTCGCGGAACTCGAGAAAGCGCTGGGAAACTACGCCCCCGACCTCGCCAGGACCGACCCTGCCTTCGCGGGTTCCGATTCGGAACGGAATCCAGGACTTGCCGCCTTCGTTGAAGGAGTCAGTCTCAGTTCGCTCGGCTTCCTGCGGGAAGCCTTGGAGTGCTACGACAAGGCCGTTCGTTACGAGCCTCTGCGATCCCAACGCTCGGAAGCCTGGACGAACAAGGCAAAAACCCTGGGCGAACTGCACCGATTCCGGGAATCGGTTGCCGCAGCTCGCAGAGCCGTGGAGATTGATCCGCGCGACCTGTATGGACAGCATTGCCTGGCGATGTCGCTGGGCATGCTCGGCTTGCGTGAGGAGGCATTGTCGGTTTTTGACCGCCTTATTGCACAAGACCGGCAACGAGCGGACTCGCACGTTGGGAAGGCTGCTGTCTTGTTGAGCGCGGATCGCATAGCGGAGGCGAGGGCAGCCTACGAGCAAGCTCTGGCCCTGAAACCTGATCATCAAATCGCGGTCAACGGATTGGGCTTGTGCGCAGAGCAGAGCGGGGATCTAGAAGCGGCATTGCGGTGTTTTGAGCGTGCGATTGGGTTCCACGAGGAGTTTGCCGAAGCCCATGCCAATCGCGATCGCGTTCTTATCCTCCAGGGGCGGCGGACGGAGTCAATCGACCGAACACTAGACACGGATTCAGATAAACCCCTGAAGATCAGGTACTACCTGGATTTGGGATTCTCACTCCACGACGCGGCGCGCTTTACGGAAGCCCGCGAGGCACTGAACAGAGTCCTCGAACTTGATTCCAGCATCGCGGCGGTGCATCTCGCGCTCGCCCAGTGTTGTGGCGAGCTGGGGGATTACGCGAAGGCGTACGAGCATGCCAGCAAGGCCGTGGCTCTCGGGGATCCGCGAGGTGCCGAAATTGCGGAACTCGCACGGCTGTGCTTGGAAGGAAAAGACCCTCGTGCTCCAAAGACACAAGATCGAGACACGGCTGCTCGTGGCGGCGGACTCCGACCTGACGCAGGCACACACCGTTCGTCGCAGCAAGGAGGCCATCGGGGGCGCGACACGTTGCAGCCGCTCCCATCATCGGGCAGGTGCGCGTGCGGTTTCCGGAACCCGCCCGGCAACACCTATTGCCACGAATGCGGAAAGTCCCTCGAGAGCGAAGCGCCGGCCATGTGCCCGCGCTGCGGGGGAGATACGTCGGGCTCGACGAACTACTGCGTCCAATGTGGCAAGAAGCTCAGCTAGGTCGAGGGTGGTCCGGACGGCGAACCGACAATTGAATGGGCCGCTGTCAGGCTAGCGGGAGGAGTCAGGGGACGACTTGATGACCTCAAGAACATCGAGGCAAGCCGGTTTTTGTCTCCAAGCACATGGTGCGTCCCATCCGGGCCTCGCACGGGAAAACAACGAGGACGCGTTCGCCGTCCTGCCGAGGCCCGGCCTCTTCATGGTCGCGGACGGAATCGCCGGAGCTGCAGCAGGAGAGGTGGCCAGTCAGATCACCATCGACGTGATCCCCGGTCTGCTGCAGGAGAAGCTGTCCGCTCTCCGCAGCAACGCAGCACGGGAAAGGGTGGAGGCAGCGGTGCGGCAGGCCATGCAAGAGGTGAATGATGCGCTAGTGGCTGCGGCCCGGAAGCGGCCCGACGTCGGCGCGATAGGAACAACACTTGTCGTCGCCCTCTGTTGGCGCGATTCCATGCTGATCTCCCATTTGGGTGATAGCCGGGCCTACCTACACCGTGGCAGTGCGTTGACGCCCTTGACCGAGGACCATGCTCTGGCGGCACAGCTCGTGCGATGGGGCAAGCTCACAGCGAGGCAAGCCGAGGAGAATCCCGGTCGCTCGACACTACTACGGTATCTCGGTGCCGAGGGAGAGCTGCAACCGGACTTCCGATGGATCAGGCCCAGGCCGAAAGACCGACTCCTGCTCTGCACTGACGGCCTGACCGGAATGCTGGAGCAAGAGGCCATTCAAGTGATCATGGAGTCCTATCCGGGGCCGGCCCACTGCTGCGATGCCTTGATCTCGCGCGCGAATCAGGCCGGCGGCAAGGACAATATCACGGTTGTCGTCGTTCATTTTCTGTACGTAGAGCAGCAAGCGGCGTACGGCCAACCTGCGACAAGGAAGAGGCCATGAAAGTCACCCTTACAGTCCATGGGCAGGAGCATGACGGGCAGGCGTTTGTTTTCACCGAGCCTGGCAGCATGCTCTTTGGGCGTGCAGAAAAGGCCCAATGTCGTATCGCGAATGACCCCTATGTGTCTCGGGCACATTTCCTGCTGCTCATCAACCCGCCGGATGTCCGGCTGCGCAATCTCAGCCGGACCAATGGCACGGAAGTGGACGGTAAGTCATACAAGCAGTCCGGGTGCGTGGCCACGGGGCCTGAGGCACCGACAGTTGTCAAGGGAGATCCCCTTGGGGGGCCTGCTGAGGCCGTGCTCCGCCACGGTTCTCAGATTGAAGTGGGTTACACGCGAGTCTCTGTGGCGATCGAGCAAGAACGATGGGCGTATTGTAACGACTGTGGCGCGGCGATCCCAGCCAGCCAAAGAGCGGCGGCCGCCTTGGGGACTCTGTCTCTTTGTCCCGGCTGCCGTGAGAAACGGCAGCGTGCGGGACCACCTGGTCCTAGTGACTCCGACGAAGAACCAGGGGGAGCCTCTGGACGCCCAGATCGGCCACATGATCTGCTTGAGGAGCTTATTCTCAGGCAACTGGGTGTACCTGAGTTCCGTGGTATCGTTCGCCATATCCCAGGGTATGAGATCGTCCGTGAGATCAAGAGGGGGGCGATGGGCGTGATACTCGAAGCGATAAGGATCGAGGATCGAAAGAAGGTTGCGCTCAAGCTTATCCGAACCGATCGGCCCGTCCCGCCGGACTTCAGAAGTCGTTTCAAACGAGAGACGCGGATCCTCCTCGAACTCAAGCACCCGCACGTGATCACATACATCGATGGAAACAACGCCCGGGGGATCCTGTGGCTCGCCATGGAATACGTCGAGGGTGGCTATGACATCGCCGCACACATGAAGCACTACCGCGGACGCATTCCACTGCCCGAAGCCGTCGAGCTCGCATCGCAGTCTCTCGAGGGTCTGGCGTTTGCCCACCGCGTGAAGCATGTGGTTCATCGGGATATCAAGCCGGCAAACATCCTGTTGCCTGGTAATGATCGTTGGCGCACCGCGAAGGTCTCCGACTTCGGACTCGCCAAGAGCTTGGAGGATTCCGGTTTGAACGGGTCGATCATGACGAAGCCAGCAGTGTGTATGGGTACGTTGCCCTACATGCCTCCGGAGCAAGCAATCGACGTACGCACAGCAACTCCAACTGCCGATGTCTTCTCGATGGGGGCCACTCTATACGAGATGGTCACCGGCCGCTATGTGCGCGATTTCTCGCGAGTCCAGAATGAAGCAATACGCCAAGTTGTGCAGGATCCAGTGGTCCCGGTTCAGGAGCGCGATCCCTCGATTCCCGGTGCCTTGGCGGCGGTTATCGATAAATCGCTCAGCTTGGACCCGAGCGAGCGTTTCGCTGACGCCGAGGCGTTCAAGGGTGCATTGCAGGGGGCTGTGAGATAGACCGGCGTTTTGCTGCTTGACGTGTTTCAGCAAGACCTCATGACGCCGTACGATGGCCACGCACCTGCCCAGAGCCCTCTCGCTCACGTTTCTCAGATTGGTTCGTTCTTCCGTGATGCGCTTGCCTTGGCGTGGTTCCAGAATGCTTTGTGGACCTCAAACGCTTCCAGGAAGTTATCCGGCCTGCGCAGGAACAGCGCCCAACTTCTGGCCATGCCTTCGGTCCGGACGCGTTTCATGAAGTCTTTTTCTCGCTGGCTGGCATGGCATTCAAGCGCCTTCTGTTTCGCATCGATGGCGTCGTCCGTCAGACTGACAAAGCACGTCGGCCGGAAGAGGTTCGGCATTGTCGAGACCGCCTGATAGAGCAGGATCGTCCCGGTATGGGCTCTGGCAGCGGCGATCGTAGCCTCGTAGACCTGCCGGTGATCACTGTGGGTATCGTGCGGCGCATGAGTCAGCACCACCTTGTTCGCGGCGTTTCCGTTCATGTGCAATCGCCGCTCGATCTGCCGGATGAGGTCGTGCAAGTGCAGATGCAGGTGGCAATCCGGGAAATCCAGAACGTCCACATCCGAAGCAGAGACTCCCAGGGCTTGTGCGGCCTTGCTCGCCTCCGCAACGCGTGTCCTCCGCTTGAAAACTCGCCCCGGATCCCAATGCTGGAGACCGGGACTCAGAATCAGAAAACGAGTCCGGGCACCTCGTTCCCGGATAAGCCGGTAGATCATACCACCAGCCCCGAGCTCGATATCATCCGGGTGTGCCCCGATGGCCAGCACGTCAAGGTCTTCCGTTCCGAAAAGCATCGCGACCACCTCCTGGCAGTCGTACATACGCAGTTCAGATTCAAATCGGTGCCGAAATGTAGAGTATCTGGGCGGGATTTCACCGATACCCGACCGCGCGGCTCGCCGGACGGGAGCACGGCGGATCGGACGTCACGCCAAGTGCCCTGACTATGCGGTGATCATCACGAACTGCATCGACCCGCGTCGCGAGGACAGAACGGACGGAGCGGTTGGACTCGTCCGCTTGACCGGCATGA
>Ga0334890_1005178_pt1 | contig 11263 bp, 9 predicted proteins | sample GraSluR1_MG_3_FD_207220 | JGI IMG/M metagenome (GOLD analysis project Ga0334890, IMG submission 207220) | Sludge microbial communities from methane-producing bioreactor in Wageningen University, Netherlands - Granular Sludge_31_08-R1 | ecosystem: Engineered > Bioreactor > Anaerobic > Unclassified... | reverse complement strand
AAGCGCTCGATAGGTGTTGAACATCCCCATTTGCCGGACAATAATATACAAGGGAACCATAGTTACTTCCGGAGGGACGAGCAACGTGCCGATGAGCATGGCAAATACAATTTTCCTCCCTCGGAACGGGATTCGCGCCAACCCATATGCAGCCAGGCTGTTGAAAACGAGTTGAAGAGCCGTGACACTAAGGGCAACAAACAGGGTATTGAGCAGATAGCGATCGAGGGCGACGATTTGGAAAGCTCGTTCATAGTTTCTGAGATCGAAGATGGTCGGTATAAAGCTGGGTGGGATTCGGAAAACCTCGGCTTCCGTTTTGAAGGTTGTAACAAGCATCCAAATGAACGGGAGGTTGACAATGATCATGACTACCGCGATTGCCCCGATCACGATCAAACGAATGGGTATGGGTGGGGGTTTTCTCATCCGTAATGCACCCGATTCTTGCTGATCCGAAACTGCAAAACGGTAAAAACCATCATCAAAATGAACATCACAACGGCAATTGCGGATGCATAACCAAACCGCAGATACCGGAAGGCGTTTTCATACAGATAGAAAGTGATCACTTCTGTGGAACGCGCTGGCCCCCCTTGCGTCATAACACTAACCGAGACAAAAACCCGGAACGAAGCGATAAACTGGAGAATGACCACGAAAAGGGTGGTTGGGGACAAAAGAGGAACGGTAATCCGGATGAGTTTGGTCCATGTTTTGGCCCCATCAATTTCCGCAGCTTCGTAATAGGTACTGGGGATATTTTGGAGTCCGGCAAGAAAGAGAACCATGTTATAGCCAATCCGTTTCCAAACCCCCACGATCATCAATGCGATCAAGGTAAAGTTGGGATCAGCCAACCACCGGATGGGTCCGATTCCAAAAGCGCTCAATAACTGGTTCATCAGACCGTAGTTTCCCTCGAAGATCCAGGCCCAAATGACCGCAGCGGCAGCCATAGACGTGATGACGGGGATGTAGAAGGCTGTTCGGAAAATCCCACGGCCTTTGAGCCATTTGATGTTTAGAAGCAGAGCCAGACCCAATCCGATAAGAACGGAGGCGGGAACGGTTCCGATGATGTACAGGAAAGTTACCCACATGGAATTCCAAAAGCTTTCATTGGAGAACATTCGGGTGTAGTTGTCCAGGCCGATATACCTCATAGGCCGGATCATGTTCCAGTTGTAAAAACTGATGTACACAGCCCAGATCAAAGGAAGGTAGATAAAGATGAATTGCGTTGTCAAGGAAGGAAGAACCACCATCCATCCCGTGAGTTTATCTAGGGTCTTTCGTTTCACGAACCTGCCACCCCCATTTCGGAATATACCGCTTCATTGGATCCTATGAGTGCCTTTTTCGTAGTGCTTCCTAGATTGGATGAAAAGGAAACAAAAAAAAACCACAACCTGTTTTTGGGTAAAATCCCAAAAGTTGTGGGTTCTCTTCATCTCTTCCCCCGTATATTCTGAGTTGTGGAAAAAGTATAGCATACTTGTTCTCGATTGTCAAGTTCGCAAAACGCCACCTACAGACAAAGGGGTTGTAGTTCCCCGACGGGTTATAAGGGGTGTTCTTATGCAGAAGGATTCATTATCGCGAAGGATCTTCTATTTTCGGAATATTCCTCCCGATTCCGGGTCACCATCCGAGCTATGGTATAATTTAATGGTTCGAATCGAAGCGAAGCCAAGCACCAAGGAAATGGGGGATCCGAATGAGGGTGAAAGAGTTATGGGAATGGATGGTTCAGTCGGATCGCGCAGTGGCCTTTACCGGAGCCGGAGTGAGCACGGACAGCGGAATCCCTGATTTTCGTGGGAAGGGTGGCGTGTACGAGCGGTATGATCCGGCCAAGGTCTTTGATCTGGGGTACTTCTGCAAAGATCCGGAACTCTTTTACCGGTACGCTCGGGAGGAGCTATTTGCTTTGATGGACAAAAAGCCCAATATCACCCATTATTGGATTGGTTCTTTGGAATCCGAAAACCGGGTAATGGGAGTGATTACCCAAAACATCGACATGCTGCATCAACGAGCGGGGAGCCAGACAGTGTACCCGTTGCATGGAAGCGTTGAGTATAGCTTCTGTATGGAATGCGGGAAGCAATACCTGTGGAACCAGATGCGCGCGATTCTCGCAGATCATTTAATTGCCCGATGCGATCAATGCAAAGGGCTCATCAAACCCAACATTGTCTTCTTTGGAGAGATGCTTCCGCAAAAAATCTTCGAAGCCTCATGGAATTTAGGGAGTCAGTGTGATTTGATGTTGGTCATGGGTAGTTCGCTCCAAGTATATCCAGCCGCACAAATTCCTCTGGTTGCGAAAGAAAGAGGGGCAAGGCTTGTGATCATCAATCGTGAGGAGACTCCGTTCGATTCGATTGCTGATCTGGTGATCCATGCCCCCCTTGCCGACATTAGCGCGTGGATGATCGGCTCATAAAAGCCGAACAGGTGAGAATCCTCTTCGGCGTCAATCATTTGACGGCCCGCTTCGAGGAACGGATCAATTCATTCTGTAGCCTCTGTATGGTACAATATTCATAGATGATCGTCCATCTCCATACGGGACGTGATTCAAGTGTCGCTTTTTATTTTCCGAATCGTGCGGAGCTCAAAGAACCCTGCAACCAAGAATCCATGCAATCTCTTCCGAAACGATCGACAGGAATTTCCTTACCAGGAAAAAGGAGGGGAGAGGAATGAGCAAAGTCAGATTATGGATCTTCGTTTTTTGCGTATGCAGCAGCATTCTTTTTCCACAGAGTCTCCGTGTAGGGATATACGAGAATGATCCTTTGTCGTTCATCGATTCAGAAGGAATGCCCCGAGGGATCTTTCCTGAAATATTGGGAGAGATCGCCCGGAAAGAAGGGTGGGTGTTGGATTTCTACCCTTGTATTTTTGGGGATTGTTTGGTCTTTCTCCAAGGGCAATCGTTGGACATCCTGGGAGCGGTTGCTTTCTCCTATGAACGTTCCGAAATCATGGATTTCAGCAATGAGACAGTGATCTCGAATTGGGGGGTTGTATTCTCTCGAAATGATCTAGAAGTCCAGTCTTTTTTTGATCTGGAAGATCGGGTTGTAGCAGTCGTGATCGGAGATACCTATGCCCGAGAGCTTCGAAGCCTTGCAGACCAATTCGGCATTTCGATCACTTTTACCGAAGTTCGGGGCGACTATCTAGAAGTCATGGAATTTGTTGCCGCAGGGCAGGCGGATGTTGGCGTGGTCAGCCATATTTTTGCGTCCAAACACCGGTATGATTTTCCTCTTCGCCTTTCGACTCTCGCCTTTCGACCTGTTGAGCTTCGGTTCGCATTTCCGAAAAGCGGGTTGATGAATGAGCAATTGATTTCGGCTGTCGATGATCATCTCAGGGCGTTTAAGCACGATCGCGATTCCGAGTATCATCGGGTGATCAGCCATTATTTGCTGGCGCCTGCCGCAGATCGGGAAGTGATCCCTCAATGGTTGATCCAATTGGTTATAATTGCGGGTATAGTCATGGCCATGATTCTCTTTGGTCTGTGGTTGCTGCGAATTCAAGTAAAACGGAAAACCCGAGCCCTTCGCGGAGCCCTTTCCCGAATCGAAACGCAGAAGAATCATCTAGCTGAGCTGAATGATCAGCTTAGGCAGGCCAATGATGCATTAAGCACCTCCAACGAGGAATTGTCCGCCACCAATGAAACCCTCGAAGAAACCTACCGGCAATTGGACGAAATGGCGGAAGCCCTGGAATATATGATCCAGATATCCTCTCGATTGACGGTGATGGAGGTGGAGGAAAACAAGTTCTTTCTGGATTTGCTGCAAACAGCAATTCGGCTCATCCCGCAAGGGAAGTATGGCGCCATCGCCTTGATGGATGGCGAAAATTGGCTATTTGAAGCCGCCGTAGGGCATGACATCAGCAAACTCAAAAAGATCCGATTGCCCCTGCACACCTTTCCCCAAGATACGGAAGTGATTGTGACTCCCAAACAGGCCAAACAGGGGTGGCAGGTATCGAAGGATCTTCTTCGCCAGTTTAACGAAGCCACCTTGCCAGCGGGCGAAACGCTCCGCGCTACCTTGCAGTTTCGAGAAGACGTGTTTGGCGTAATCTTCATCGATACGCCCGCTGATTCGGGATTGCATTTTTCCGAAGAGTCAATACGGATAATGCGCGCTTTTTCCAACTTAGCAGCGACTTTTATCGCTTCCCGCCGCTATTTGAAGATGCAGTCTCGGTTCCAAACGGAAATTATCACCTCATGGATTCGTTTTCTTGAGGCCCATGACCCTTATACAAAAGGGCATTCTGAAAAGGTTGCTTCGTTATCAGCGATGATTGCAACCGAAATCGGGTTTACGCAGGAGCAAGTGGCGCAGATCTACTGGGCTGGGTTGGTCCACGATGTGGGTAAGATCCTCATTGCCTCTGAGATTTTGAACAAACCCGCTTGCCTTTCCGCCGAAGAGTATGAGAAGATCAAGCTTCATCCAACCTATGGATTTGAAATCTTGAACCAATCGGAAGGCTTGAAGGAGATCGCCCATATCGTTCACTTTCATCATGAACGAGTGGATGGCAAGGGGTATCCGATGGGCCTTACTGGCGATCAGATTCCGATCTCATCCAAAATTATCGCTGTTGCTGATGCATATGACGCAATGACTTCCGACCGGGCCTACCGGACCGGAATGGATCGGAAAACAGTTCTTGCGGAGATGAGCAGAGGTTCGGACGCGCAATTCGATTCCAAAATTCTGAGTATCTTTTTTCGTTTGATCGGTTAAGCATTTCCAACGACTGGGAAGGGAGAGATCCTGTGCTATCGACATTACGGATTGCGATTCAGCAAATGAACATGGTTTTGGGAGATTTTCACAACAATCGAACCATCATGGAGGAAGGGTTGGCCCGGTCAGAAGAAGCCCATGCAGATGTCCTGCTTTTTCCGGAGCTAACCATCTGCGGGTACCCGCCTGAAGATCTCTTGATGCGTCCTTCGTTTTTGAAGGAAAACAAACGAGCCATTCAGACGTTTGTGGAAGGGACAGCAGGGAAAAAATGCGTTGCGGTTTTCGGTGGGGTCGATATCACGAATGATCTTTATAACAGCGCATTCATCGTCCGGGATGGCACCCTATTGGGGGTGTACCGAAAAATGCGCCTTCCCAATTACGGAGTTTTTGATGAAGCCAGGTATTTCAACCGTGGCGATCGACTGTTCATGCTGAACATCAATGGGATCAAGGCTGGGATCACGATATGCGAGGATATCTGGACTCCGGGGGATCCGGTAGCCACATATGTCGCCGGTGGGGCCAACGTGATCCTGAACCTCTCTGCGTCTCCATATGAGATCGGAAAGATCCAAAAGAGAGAAGAGATGCTTCGCACAAGGGCTACAGACTACCGGATCGCGATTGCCTATGCCAATGCCGTAGGTGGTCAGGATGAGATCCTATTCGATGGTTCCAGTTTCATGATCGACGGATACGGTCGCCTGGCCTGTCACGCGCGCTCGTTTGAAGAAGACTTTGTGATCAGCGATGTGGATATCCAATCGGTCATCCGACTTAACATCCAAGACCCCCGAAGACGGTATGTAACCTCTTCTCCGCTTCCAATAGAGGAGATTCGCGTAATCTCACCCACCCTCGAATCCAAAAAGCCACTTTCTGAACCAAATATCCCAAGCAAGAACGGAATCGATTTGGAAGAAGAGATCTTTCGAGGGTTGCAGTTGGCTCTGAGAGATTATCTGCGAAAAAACGGGTTTGAAACGATTGTCCTGGGATTAAGCGGTGGCATGGATTCCGCTTTTGTCGCAACGATCGGAACATTTGCTTTGGGGTCGGAGCATGTTGTTGGCGTGTTGATGCCTTCTGAGTTCACACGACCCGAGAGCAGCGAAGACGCCGTTCAGTTGGCTAACAATTTAGGAATTCAGTTGATTCGGATTCCCATCCATGATGTCTTCCGGTCTTACCAGACCCAACTGCACGGAGTGTTCGGGGATGCCCCCTTTGGACTGACGGAAGAAAATTTGCAAGCGCGGATCCGAGGGAATGATCTGATGGCTCTATCCAATCGGTTTGGTTGGTTGGTTGTCACGACCGGAAACAAGAGCGAAATAGCGACAGGGTATTCGACCCTGTATGGAGACAGCGCAGGAGGATTCGCTCCGATCAAAGACCTGTATAAAACGATGATTTATCGGGTGGCACGGTGGATTAACGATCATCACGGAGCGCCCATCCCCCAACGCATTTTTGATAAGCCGCCATCGGCTGAGCTTCGGGCTGATCAGACGGATCAGGATCGCCTCCCTGCCTACGAAGTTTTGGATCCCATCCTTCGATTGGCTGTCGAGGAAGACAGGGATGAGGATGAAATTATCGCGTCCGGATTCGATCCTGTTATGGTACGGGATGTGATTGGCCTGATCGAAGGAAGCGAATACAAAAGGCGCCAATCCCCCATCGGGCCCAAACTGACGGCCAAAGGATTTGGTAAAGATCGCAGAATACCGATTACATATCATCGGAAGCCTTCGTGAATGAATCGGATCGTGGTATAATACCGCGTGGGAACGGTTTTTTAGGAGGTGTTTGCATGCAATGGCTTCCAATCGCGGATTTTGAGCAACACATCGGGGAAGAAGTGGAAGTGCGCGGATGGATGTATAATCGGCGGTCCAGCGGGAAGATTCATTTTTTGCAGATCCGAGATGGGACGGGCGCCGTTCAAGGGATTATGGAAAAAGCCGTCGTTGGAGAGGCTTTGTTCGAAGAGGCCAAACGGCTTCGAATCGAAAGCAGCTTGATTCTTCATGGGTCAATCCGCGCGGATGAACGCTCTCCGACCGGTGTCGAAATGGATGTTCACGATCTTCGGATCGTTCATAACCCACATGAGGACTATCCGATCGGTAAGAAAGAACATGGCATCGATTTTCTGATGGATTATCGGCATCTGTGGGTGCGTTCTCCCAAACAGTTTCACATCCTTCGCATCCGGCATGAGATCATCAAAGCCATCCGTGAATTCTACAACGATCGTGGGTTTGTTCTCGTCGATACTCCGATTTTCACCGGATCAATCGGGGAAGGCGCATCCGGCCTTTTTGAACTGGACTACTTCGATTACGGAAAGGCCTATCTTACGCAAACGGGGCAGTTGTATCTGGAAGCGGCGTGCATGTCTTTGGGAAAGGTCTATAATCTGGGCCCAACCTTCCGCGCCGAAAAATCCAAAACGCGGCGGCATTTGACGGAGTTTTGGATGAACGAAGCCGAGGTAGCATTTTATGATACCCACGATAATATGCGCCTTCAGGAAGAACTGGTCAGTTTTGTCGTTGTAAAGGTTCTCGAGCGGTGTGGAAATGAACTGCATGCGATCGAGCGAGATGTATCGAAGCTACAGAATGTATATCCTCCCTTTGGCCGGATATCCTACGACGAGGCCATCAAGCTTCTGCAAAAAAAGGGATTTGATATCCAGTGGGGCATGGACTTTGGAGGAGATGAAGAAACTGCGATTTCCGATGAGTTCGATCGTCCGGTAATGGTCTTCAATTATCCAGGGTCCATCAAGGCTTTTTATATGCAACCGGATGAGCAGAGGCCCGAAGTGGTTCTATGCAACGATATGCTGGCGCCTGAAGGGTACGGGGAGATCATTGGAGCTTCCCAACGAATCCACGACCATGATCTGATGGTGGAGATGATTCGAAGGCATCAGTTGCCATTGGAGTCATATCAGTGGTATCTGGATATCCGGAAATATGGAACAGTTCCGCATAGCGGGTATGGTCTGGGGGTGGAGCGCACGGTTGCCTGGATTTGCGGTTTGAAGCACATCCGGGAAGCAATCCCGTTTGCCCGCACTTTATACCGGATCCAACCCTGAAAGAGCAGGAAATCAGATGGCGCAATTCCTGGTGGCGGACGATGAGCAACGCGTTCGAAGCCTTATTAAAACCTATATCGAAATGCTCGGCCATGAAGCAGTTGTTGTGGCGAATGGAGAAGAAGCCCTCCGGCAGCTTTTTCAGGACTCCTATGATGGGTTGTTTACCGATCTCCGGATGCCCGGTTTGGATGGGATGGGCTTGATTCGCGCCATTCATGAGGAGAATATCCATCTGCCCACAATCGTGGTGACGGCTTATGCCAGCGTTGAATCGGTCATCGAAGCCTTTCAACTCGGCGTGGTGGACTTTATTACCAAACCGTTCTCGTCCGAAGAGATCAAACGGGCCGTGCAACGAATTCTTCGACAAAAAATCCAGCTCAAAGAGACAAACCAATACATTCGAGGATTGATCGAACAGAAGGCTTTATTTGAAGCTGTGAACTACCTGAAACCGCTCTTTTCCGAATACCCCTCCTCTCCGATTCCCCATTATTTGTTTGGTTTGATTCAAGAAACGCAAGGAGATTTTTCCGGAGCCCTTCGGCATATGCAGGCAGCCCTTGCGCTAGAACCAGGATACGATCCCGCCACTCGAAAGATCATAGAGATCCGGAAAAAAATCGAGGAAGATCGGTCATGAAACCCAGTTGGTATGTAATCATCGCGGGATGCGGACGACTGGGGGCCAATGTGGCGGGGATGTTGTCCAACATGGGACACAGTGTAGTGGTGATCGATCGAAAAGAGTCGGCTTTTGAAGCTCTTCCTATTGAGTTTACCGGGTTCACTATTCATGGCGATGTAGCGGCGATCGAATTCCTTCGGGAAGCCAAAATTCACCAAGCGAACATGGTATTGGCCTTTACCAACGATGATAACACCAATTTTATGGTCGCGCAAATAGCCCAACGGGTGTATCATATTCCCCGTGTGATCTCTCGGGTGTACGATGCGGGCAATCTCGCTCTATTCCATGAATTCAAGATCAAAACGCTGACGCCGGTCTTATTGGCAACTGGAGCCTTGAACAAAGTCATCCACCGGTATATGGAGGAGTCCGGATGAAGATTGTTCTGATCGGGGGAAAACGGATCACCTATTATCTGGCTCATTCCATGATTGCTAAAGGCTTTCATCTGGTGATCATCAACCAGGAACGCAGCTACTGTGATTTTTTGACCCAGAATCTGCGCGCGATTATCATTCACGGGGACGGCAGCCGGTTAGAAATTCTGAAACGCGCGGAAATATTCCGAGAGGATATTGTGGTTGCTCTGACGCCACGTGACCAGGACAATTTGATCATTGCTCAGCTGTGCAAAGAGGTTCTTCAGATCGATCAGGTCTTCACCCTCGTGAACGACCCGGAAAACGTGGAGGTCTTTCAGAAACTGGATGTCGACAATATCCTCAATATCACCGAAAATCTGTCCGGCTTAATCGAACAGCGGATATCGTCCCACCAGATCACCAACCTCATGACCTTCGAAGAAGGGAAAGCCTTCATCCTTCAAGTGGAGATCCAAGAAGGTTTTCCGGTTGTCGGTCGGAGGATCAAGGAGATTGGACTCCCCAAAGGGGCTTTGATCGGAACCCTCACACGGGATCAGACGATTCACATTCCCCATGGTGAGATGGAGATCCATGTCCATGACCGATTGTTGGTGATCTGCCTTCCCGTAGTCCAAACAGCGACCATCCGTGTTCTGACCGGTGGAGATTGATAAAGAGGATGCGATGTTGAGGAGCCATGGGGTATCGTAAGATTCTTGAAGTTCAGTATCGAACCCTTCTGAGCAACATGGGTTGGGTCTTTCTGTGTTTTTCCGGCATTCTCATCCTACCTGTTTTTTCCTGCTTTTTTTACCCTTCAGAGTGGTATCATGCGCAGTGGTTTGCATATGCTGCAGTCTTCTCCTTTCTGGTCGGTCTCTATCTTTGGAAAACCTTTCAAAAAGGATCGGTTCAGAAACGGTTGACGGTCCAGGAAGGGGCTATTATCGTTGTGGGTTGTTGGAGTGGTGCTATAGTTCTGTCGGCATTACCGTTTTTCCTTTCGGGGCATCTTAACTTCATTCAAGCGGTATTTGAGTCTACAAGCGGTTGGACCACTACAGGTCTCACGGTTGTTGATGTGGCAGTTTTTCCAAGAATATTCCTGATATGGAGAAGCCTCACACAATTCTTCGGCGGAGCTGGATTTGCGATTATCATGATTTCTTCTATAGGTGGAGGGATCAGCTCAGGTTTCTACCTTGCCGAAGGAAGGATGGATAACCTTCTTCCCAATATCAAAAAATCAGCCAAGATGATTCTGATCATTTATTCCACCTATACATTGATCGGTTCTTTTGCTTATAGAATGGCCGGTATGGATTGGTTTGACGCGATTAATCACTCTCTTACCGCAATGGCGACCGGTGGGTTTTCAACGAGAAACGGAAGCATAGGAGAGTTTCAAAACCTGAGTATTGAGATGGTGACACTTGTGCTCATGACCCTTGGGGCAACAGGCTTCGGTATCCACTTTCTGGCATGGCAACGAGATTGGCGTCAGCTGCGCAAGTGCGCAGAACCTTGGACATACCTGGTCTTATTGGTTGTTTTTATCCCATTGGTGTTGTTTTCTTTGATCGGAAGTGTCTACACATATGGTCCTGAATCTTTCCGACACGCTTCGTTTCAAGTGATTTCAGCACTTACGGGTACAGGCTTTTCCACCGCAGAGTTTGCGCCTTGGACAGGATTTCCCATCTTCATCCTGATTCTGTTGATGGCATTCGGCGGGATGATGGATTCCACTTCAGGAGGAATCAAATTGTTTCGTATCTATGTCTTGTTTCAAGTGATTTTGACCAATGTGCAGTCTTTTTTTCTCCCGAAAGGAAGCGTAAAAATCAAAAGTGTGTGGAAAGGCAATAGACAGTTCATGATTCAGGATTCGCTGGTCACATCCATCGTTATTTTTTTGACCTTATATCTGGTGACCCTCTGTGCCGGTGTTGGTGTGCTCTTATGGCATGGGTACAATTTGCAGGATAGTGTCTTTGAATTTACTTCTGCGTTGTCCACAGTAGGCTTATCAGTGGGAATTACCGGTCAAGATACACCAGCGATAGTCCTGATGGCGCAAACAGCAGGCATGTTTTTGGGCAGATTGGAATTCATCGTGGTGTTCTTTGGCATCAGCAAGGTGCTGCGCGATCTGAAGATCTATACTGCTCATCGGTGGCATATCAGGGCTATCGCAAACTCAAAAAAAGAAAGAATCGGATCAATAGAAAACAAGACAAAAGGGTAAAAAGGAAAAGGAATGGCCCCAATAATGAGGAATAAC
>Ga0334890_1005174_pt1 | contig 11273 bp, 10 predicted proteins | sample GraSluR1_MG_3_FD_207220 | JGI IMG/M metagenome (GOLD analysis project Ga0334890, IMG submission 207220) | Sludge microbial communities from methane-producing bioreactor in Wageningen University, Netherlands - Granular Sludge_31_08-R1 | ecosystem: Engineered > Bioreactor > Anaerobic >... | reverse complement strand
ATCAGCCGGGCTGCGAACGCCTGCCGGTCCTTTATTAAGTACATGAGTATAGATCATTGTCGTCTTTATATCCTTGTGCCCGAGAAGCTCTTGAACCGTTCGGATATCATAACCGTCTTCAAGCAAATGAGTTGCGAATGAATGTCTGAATGTATGGCACGTTGCTCTTTTAGTCAATCCAACTTTCGCAACCGCCTCTTTAACTGTTCGTTGTATAATTGATTCATGAACGTGATGCCGCCCGCGTTCTCCCGTGATTTCGTTACGCCACAGTTTCTCTTGTGGAAAAACCCACTGCCATCGCCATTCCCTGCTGGCATTCGGGTATTTTCTGGACAGAGCATACGGCATGAATACTTTTCCATACCCATTTTTTACATCGTTCTCGTGAATTTTCCTTATCTTCTTTATGTGTTCCAACAGTGGCTTTTTTATAGAGGAAGGAAGCATGGTAACACGATCCTTGTTGCCTTTTCCGTCTCGCACGGTAACAGTACTCGATTGTAAATCAAGATCTTGCATCCTCAAACGCAGACATTCCATTAATCTGAGACCGCTTCCATACATGATACATGCCATCAACCACTTATCACCTTTAATTTGAGCAAGTATCTTTCTGATTTCATCCTTTGTCAGGACAACAGGTATTCGCAGTGGTCTCCGAGCGCGTATGACTTCGCCGAGATCGCCGATTTCACGGCCGATAACGTGGCGATAGAGAAAAAGGAGGGCCGACAGGGCCTGGTTCTGCGTCGAAGCACTGACTTTCTCTTTCACGGCAAGGTGGGTGAGGAAGGCGTTGATCTCCGGTTCGGCCATTTCGGCCGGGTGGCACACGTCATGGAAATAAATGTACCGCTTGACCCAATTGCAATAGCTGGTCTCGGTACGGCGGCTGTAATGGCGTGAACGAATGGCTTCCCGCAATTGATCCAGCAGCTTCGGTTTATGCCGGTCCCGTCGCACTGTTTTCACAACGGAGACGGGAACCGCCTGCGGCATGTTCGTTTTATGTCTTGAAGCGAGGGGCAACGGTACTCTCGACCCGGTCATTTCTCTTCCCTCATGATTCCATGAAGACTGTTAAAACCGGCGCAACGAATCAGCACCATGAACTGTTCAATGTGGAGGGAACGACAGCCCCGACCCGGAAAAGCACCTTTAAAAAACCACTTTTACGGGCTTCTGTCAATTATTTTTTTCGGACGGCCGGTCACATCAGCGTCCCGTTACCACAGCATCCGCGCATCGACTGCCCTGCATCCGCGATCGGATACGATCAGCGGGTTGACGTCGAGTTCGGACAGATCGGGAACAGTAACTGCCAGGAATGACAGCCGTTCCAGGATATCGATGAGTGATTCCATATCCACGGGTTTTTCGCCTCTCACGCCTGCCAGAAGTGGATACATCTTCAGTCCCCGGAGCATCTTCTCCGCCTCGGTCCCATCTATGGGAACCAGAGCCCGGCTGATGTCGCGAAAAACCTCAGTATAAATGCCGCCCATTCCGCAGGCAATGACATGACCGAACTGAGAATCTCGTTTGAGGCCGAGAAGGAGTTCCTTACCGACAGCATGTTCCTGTACCTGGAACAATTCGATCTCCGCCGACGGATCGTGACGGCGGACGTTTTCCGTCATGGTCTGCCAGGCGGTCCGCAGTGCAAACATATCTCCGATGCCGGTAATGACTCCACCCCATTCGCTCTTATGGAGAAACCGTGATCCCGCCAGTTTCAGGACGAGGGGACATTTCATCTCCGCTGCAACCTGCTCGAGTTCATCCCAGGTGCTTCCGTAACAGCTTTTAACACAGGGAATCCCGAATGCTTCGAGCAGCCGGAAGGCTTTATCGCCGATGAGGACTCCTTTGTTTCTCCCATCGGTGACGAGTGATTCCACCAGGGCGGCATCGATTTTATAACTCTTCGGTGATGGGGTCCGCCTGTTTCGCATCCGATAGTTTTGATAGGAAACGGCAAGGCCTCGAACGCACTCTTCGGGAGAGTCGAACGATGCAACGCCCTCCAGTGCTTCGTATCTGTCTGGAAAGTCCTTCTGTTCATCCGCATAGAGAAACGCCGCAATCGGTTTGCGGTTTGCCGTTTTCGTTCTGACCTCAGACACAACCCCGGACAGATCGGCAATATTGGTATGGAGGGGTGAACTCATGGCAGGAATGATCAGAATGGCTCCGTCAACGCCGGGTGACTCCAGCAGACTGGTGAGGGCCGTATTGACCGCGCCGGGATAATCCCCCCCTATCATGCCGATAGGCCAGATGTCGATAGGATTTCCCACGTGTATCCATTCCGGGATTCCTTCCCGCAAATCATCGGACAGTCCGTCAGGAAGTTCGGCAAGCGTGAGACCTTCCCCCTCGCAGGCATCGATGGCCATGATGCCGCCGGCTCCCGTGACCGTTATAATGCCGATACGGGGACCTGCCATTTCATCGAAACACGCAAGGGCTTTAATGGCAAGCCGCCAGTCGGCGGTATCCCTTACCCTGATAATACCGGCCCGATCGAAGGCAGCGTCAAAGACCGAATCCTCACCGACAAGCGAACCGGTGTGGGACAACGCCGCTTTGGCACCTGCGCCGCTCCGCCCGGTTTTCAACACGACGATCGGTTTCTTCAATGTTATCTTCGAAGCGATCTCCAGGAATTCCCGGCCTCGCTTCATTCCCTCCATATGGACGGCAATGACTTTCGTTTCCGGGTCCTCGGCAAAATACTTCAGGGCATCGACAAAATCGACGTCACAGGTATTGCCGATATCAATGGCCTTTCCCCAGCCGAGATAGGCGTGATCCACCTCGGCCACATGGATGTATCCTGTCTGGGCGATGAGAGATACCGGTGAAAATCGTTCGGCCGCCGGCAGGTCGACAAATCCTGTGGTGAAACGGATATAATTATTCAGCAGTCCCATTGTATTGGGACCGATAACTCGAACACCGTTTTCCCTGGCGAGCGCTGTAATCTGCTCCTGCAGTTCTTTTCCCTTGTCGTCGGCATCGGCAAATCCCTGACTGATGATGACGACCCGTTTGATCCCGGCCCGGATGCATTCATCGAACAGCGGCATCACCCGATCCCGCCCCACCGAAATGATGGCAAGGTCCGCTGTCTCCGGAATGTCGAGAACCGAGGCGTATGCTTTTCGTCCGTAAATTTCCTTCGCCTTCGGATTAACGGGATACAACCGCCCCTGATAGCCGTACCGCACCATGGTTTCAACGTTGTTGAATGAACCGACCCCCGCGCGCGTCGGCACTCCGATAACTGCAATCGATTGAGGATTAAAAAACGTATGCATGAATATGCCCCCTTGTGATGAACCTGTAATAATCAGTTACTGACTCCGATCATATGACCCGATGTGCTCTCCGCCGTGGCCTCTCTGCCGGGGGCAGAGAGGGCGCCGCCGTCGCTGCCCGTATATTTTGCAGGCCAAATAATAGTTGTCAAGCTTATTCTTTTCGAATTGTCATAGAGCAGTGTGAAGTGGAGGTTTCCTGGAAGGGTCTCCCTGATGTATCTGCTGAATATCATATTGAATTAAATGACTTGTAATGAAATAAGCCACATAAATGATGATTTGACTGTTCAAGCGCGGTGTGATAACGGTTCACTGTCACTACGAGTAGTATCAGGAGAAGCTATGATTCTAGGAATAGACGTCGGTGGAACGCACACGGATGCAGTCCTCATCGACGGCATGAAGGTTAAGAGAACCGCCAAGGTCATTACCAATCACGAAAATCTCATAAGCTCATTTCAGAACATAACAGACGAGATTCTCAGCGATGAAAATATCGATGCTCTCGAACGTATCGTCCTGAGTACAACGATATCAACCAATGCCATCGTTCAGGGCAAGGTGGACAAGGTGGGCATGATTCTGGCGAATGGGCCCGGTTTGGCGCCGTCACACCTGAAAATCAACGAAAATACCCATTTCGTGTCGGGCTATGTCAACCATCGGGGAATAAAAATAGCCGAGACGAACAAATCCGAGGTCGCCTCGATCCGCGACCGTTTCAGAGAGGCCCATATCCGCCACGTGGGAATCGTGGGAAAGTTTTCGACACGGAATCCGGAACTTGAAACGCGAATCGCCGACATGATCGACAATGATTTTATTCATCTTTCCTTCGGTCATCGCATGTCGGGCAATCTCAATTATCCGCGGCGCATTGCCACAACCTATCTCAATGCTGCAATATGGACCACCTATAATTCTTTTGTTACGGAAGTCCTCAAGTTCATCGAATCCATCAAATCAGACGTGCCGACTTACATTCTCAAGGCGGATGGCGGAACATCGGAAATCACACAGTCTGCAAAATATCCGGTGGGAACCATTCTCTCGGGTCCCGCCGCCAGCATCATGGGTATCTTGAGCCTGGCGGAAGGAACGGAAGATGCCATCGCGCTTGATATCGGAGGAACCACAACAGACATCGCAATCTTTGCGGACGGCGTTCCCCTTCTTGAACCCTTCGGCGTTACCATTGAAGGCCATAAGACACTTACCAGGGGCCTTCGCTCACAATCGATCGGTGTCGGCGGCGACAGCAAGGTTCAATACGAAAACGACACCCTTATGATCGGACCGGAACGGGTCGGTCCCGCCGCTGCATTCGGAGGGCCCCATCCAACACCGACTGATGCGATGATCCTCCTCGGTCTGACCGATATCGGCGACAGGTTTATGGCCGAAACTGCCGTTACACGGATAGCCGACAAAATGGGTGTCACCGTTGAGGAGGCGGCGCGAACCATCTTTGAACAATCCTGTCAGAAGATTACCTCGTCCGTCACCGACATGATTACCGAAGTAAACAATAAACCGGTCTACACGATTCACGAGATCCTCGAAGGAAAGAAGGTTGTTCCTCAGGTGCTTTACGTGGTGGGAGGCCCGGCGGAACCCATGGCCGCGCGTCTCGGAGAACTTCTGAATTGTACACCTTTTATTCCCCGACACGCCGAGGTCGCCAACGCAATCGGCGCCGCTCTGGCGAGAACAACGGCGGAAATTACAGTGCTTGCCGATACGGAGAAGAAACTGCTCACCATTGTTGAGGAAGGAATCCAGGAGGAAATTACGTCTAAATTCTCCAGGGAAGACGGACTCAGCATTTGTCGGGAAAAGTTGAAGGAGCGGGCCATCAAAATGGGAGCCCAAGAAAATGATATCGAAATGGAAATCATAGAGGACCAGGTCTTCAACATGGTTCGCGGCTACTACACCACGGGTAAAAACATACGACTGAAGGCCCAGATCAAACCCGGTTTAATCGCAGGATTCGGGAAGGAGGCAATCCAATGACAACAAAACAGAGAAAGACCGGCCTCGTTTTTTTCCCTGCCTTTGACTGGGCGATATCGCCGACTCATCCTGAACGGGAAGAGCGGCTCCTGTATACGCAGGATCAGGTGTTCGAAGAAGGACTCCTCGATTTTGAAAATATTATCGAATACAAGCCCGGCATGGCCGCCGCGGAAGATATTAACCGCATCCACATCTGCGTTCCCGATGTGAAAAGCGTAACGACGGAATCACATCTCATTTCCGCCGGTGGCGCTATCACGGCGGGGAAAAAAGTCCTCGACGGCGAGGTGGACAATGCCTTTGCGCTGGTTCGCCCGCCCGGTCATCATGCCATGACGGTTGTCCATGGGAACCGGGGATTCTGCAATGTCAATATTGAAGCAATCATGGTCGAATATATCCGCAAACATTACGGGCACAAACGAGTCGCGATCATCGACACTGACTGTCATCACGGCGACGGCACCCAGGAAATCTACTGGCACGATCCCGATACGCTGTACATTTCGATCCATCAGGACGGAAGAACGCTCTATCCCGGTTCCGGTTTCCCCGATGAATTCGGCGGTCCGAACGCTCTCGGTACGACAATCAACATCCCCCTCCCCCCCAGAACATCCGAAGAGGGATTTCTGTACGTCCTTGACAATCTGATTCTTCCCATACTTGACGACTTCAAACCGGATCTCGTCGTCAACTCGGCGGGGCAGGACAATCACTACACCGACCCGATCACCGACATGAGGTTTTCCGCCCAGGGGTACGCCATCCTGAATGACCGATTGAACCCCGATATTGCCGTGCTCGAAGGGGGTTACTCAGTGGAAACCGCCCTTCCCTACATAAACGTCGGCATTATTCTGGCCATGGCCGGAATCGATTACAGTTATGTAACCGAACCCGATTACAATGCCGAGACAATCAGACAATCCTCCGACATCACCAAATATATAGAACGTGAAGTCGAACTGATCCATGACTTATGGAAAAATCGGAACGACCAGAAGGCCAAACTGAACAGAAGCCAGGAATTTATCACTCGCAATAAAAGCATTTACTACGACACCGACGGAATCAATGAAGAACAGCGTGAAACGGTCAGACTCTGTGACGACTGCGGCGGCCTGATTACCATCGATTCGCGGGCGAATTTCATGGACAGAATTTTCGCAGTGATCGTCCCGAGGCGGAGCTGTCCTGCCTGCCGCAGGAAAGGAGAAGAAATCTTCGAGTCGACGGGACGACAAACCTTTATCCATGTTTATTTCCAGGACAGAGACAAGGATATTTTCATCGTCAAATAAAGCAATACGGCCATTTAGTGCTTGACAATCATTTCTCTCATTGGCTACAGTCCCTTGACTTGCCCGGGGAGTGCATTGCGGGCAAGACTCTATCACAAGGAGGGTGCATACAAGTGAGTGACGAAGCGATAAGAAAAAGGACGCAGGAAACGGCTACAAAATTATTCGGGAAGGGTATCAAGATGGACCCGCCCTACCTGATGTGGAGAGAATTCGATAAAGACCTGGCAAATGAATTTTCAAAATTCATTACGGGAAATCTTTATTCCCGAACAGTCCTGACACTGCCTGAGCGTCAGATGGTCGCCTGTGCAATGCTTGCCGCAACACGGGCGTCGGAAGAGTTGAAACTTCATGTAAACGCGGCGCTCAACGTGGGATGCGACCCTCGGAAGCTCGCCGAGATCTTCTTCCAGGTAGCAACCTACGCGGGCATGCCCGCCGTCAATGAAGCGCTTGAAGTGTATCGGGAAGTTCTCAAAGAACGGGGTGAATGGCCGATCAAGTAAGAGGCCGACGGCTCTTCGCCGTCAATAAACAGCATGTTCATCAGACAATATCAGTGAGACAATGAATAGGGGGCATTACCGGCGCCCCCTTTTTACTTCCGTTTCATTTTCCATATGGCCGCCAAAAGGGATTCGATGATCCGGGAGGCACGAGTTTGTTGTTTTAATTGTTTTGCTTTTGGAAATCTCGTCGTTCAGGTATACTGATCCTGCTGTAAACACCATTATGGAATACATTTTTTTAATAACTTTCAGCTGTAAATCATGAATTGTCTCAGTAACTCGGAATTTCATACCCTTATTGAAAAAATCCGCAGGCGGCCCGATGAAACCGTCTCCGGCCAATGGTTCAATGTGATCACATACGGCACGTGCAGTTTTATTCAGGGAAACATCATCAATGATGATGCATCAAGCGGAATAATGCGAAATATAGCATCCCTCGTCGATATCGTTTTAATCGATGACATCGCCGGCTTCTGGCCGGAAATCCAGGGTCACCCGATCACGATCACCGAGGAATCGGCCCTTATCGATTATCTTTCGTCGAGGGGGGCCCATGAAGTCGAACTCATCGTCCCTGAGAGAAACAGGGCACGGCCGGTTGACTGGGATAGGTTTGATGAAACGACTGAATATAAGATGTACAAGGAACACATTTATCCCGCTATCATGGATACTATCGTTGACATCACGTACGACCGGGGAATGAATGACCTCCCCTCGGGGCACGTCGGATCCGTCGAGCTCGAAAAGAATGCATTGCGGTTACTTGACATGGGATGCGGATCGGGCAACCTGATCGAAGATATTAACGCACGGTTCCGGCTCGGAAGCGTTGAAAAACAAGGGGGATGCATCGATGGCGGCGCTCTTGCCGAAGTTTCGAAGAAACGCCTGCCTGTATTTGAATGTTACGGTGTCGACATCAATCCTGCAAATGTGGATGCAGCGGAAGAAAAGCATCTCAAGAATATTTTCCTGGGGGACTGTGAACACATTGACGGCATATTTCCTCCCGATCTCAACTTCGATATCATTATATTCAGCGGCCTTCTTAATCGTCAGGTAACTGACCGTGACAAGGCATTCCGTATTCTGGATAAGACGCTGAAGAAACTCAAACATGGAGGATTTGTTATCATAACGGGCTACACATCATGCCATCTCACTGCCGAAAACCTTACCCACATGGGCATAGATGTGCTCAAAAAATGCATCCCCGGTAATCTTTTCAAGGATTATTTTGACTATTACCTGCGACAACTCTATCTCGGTCGCAAAGTCGACTGACCAATACAGCTTCCGATATTCGGCAGGTGAGAAACAGCGGCGGAGAATTCCTTCCCCATTACTTTTTCAAACTCCAGACTCGTCTCGATAATGCGATTCATATCGATGCCGGTGGAAATACCAATCTCATGGAACATATGAACCGTGTCTTCCGTGGCAATGTTTCCCCGCGCTCCCGGTATGAACGGACAGCCCCCCAGTCCACCCAGGGATGTATCGAATATTCGCACCCCCTGCTGAAGAGCTTCCCACACATTGACAAGACCCAACCCCCTCGTATTGTGGAAATGAAGTGCGATCGGTTTATCCCGGGTCACATCCTTGACCCGCGTCATCACTTCTCTTATCAGCAATGGATTCGCCATGCCCGATGTGTCGGCAAGGCAAAGTTCATCAGGTTCCAGCCTCATGTACTCCTTAATGAGTTGAACGACTTGTTTGACAGGCACGGGGCCTTCATAAGCACACCCGAAGGCGTTCATGACTCCGGCCCGTACTTCCATCCCTGCGGTTTTCGCTTTTTCGATCAGCTCCAGGGCTTCCGTCTGTGCTTCGGCAATCGTTCGGTTTGAGTTTTTCCTGCTGTGCGTTTCACTGGCGGAAACAAATATTCCTACATGCGGTACTCTGCACTTGACCGCCCGCTCAAGGCTTTTCGATCCGAGAATCAATGCCGAATAGAGAACACCGGCATGTTGTTTCACATTCGTCCAGAGTTTTTCTGCATCGGCCATCTGCGGGACGAGACGGGGATTGACAAATGAAGATACTTCGATGCGACGCACACCACTCTCGATCAGCTGTTCGATGAGCTTCAGTTTTTCCTCAGTCTTCAGAATCTTTGCTTCAGTCTGAATTCCATCGCGGAGTACGACTTCATGAAGGATTACGTCTGTGGGCAATGGGTTCACCACATTAATTCTCCCGATTCTTGTGTCGTCTTTTGTATCATATATTCAGCCCTTGAGACAACGAAAAGCCTGTATTATACCGATCCATAACCGTAATCAAAGCAAATAAACAGAGTGTAGCATGTTGTGGGCTTGGTAGAGGAAACGAACAAGGATTCTAATTTTTCCACGGATTCATAACATAACGTGACGTCCGACATAAAAAAATGCCGAACCCTTCGTTTAACGACTGATTCGGCATACTTTTCGTAAAACAATTTGTAATTATTCAAGAACGATCAATACCTGATTCGTATCAACCTTTTCTTCTTCTTCTACCTTGATCTCTTTCACAACACCATCTGAAGGAGCAACGATGGGATTTTCCATTTTCATCGCTTCGAGGATGATGAGTTCTTCATCGGCCGATACCGCGTCACCGGCCTCAACTAGTATCTCAGCAATCGTTCCAGGCATAGGGGCTACAACTTCTACTGCCATTATATGACTCCTTTACATTTTTTATGAGTATTAGATTGATCTCACGACTCCATACAAGCAGTTCGCACGTCACTTCCATTGATTTTATTACTCACAGGGGGAGCACGCTCCCCCTGCTTGTTTTACCTTTTCACTATTTTTTCCAGAATGGATCTGCGGGGCCCCATACTTTTGGAAGCTCTGCTTTCTCTTTCCATTCGGGGGGAATCCGCTGTCCCGGCTTTTCGCCCAGCTTCTCGATACGTTTCTTGAGACCCGGACGGGCGAACTTCATATGACCCTCTTTCTGGGTTCGGCCGTTGATGACCGCCTCGGAGCGGAGCCGGCGGCCGATGGTCTTCTCCATCTTCCGGCCCATCCACAGGACGCGGTCCACGTCATAGCCGTGCTCGATGCCCAGTTCGTCGATCTGGACGAGGAGATCCTCCAGACAGATGAGACCGACATACCGGGGGTCTTCGTAGTAGTACTCGCCGGTGCCCCGGATGGGAGAGTCGTCGAGGAAGTTTGCCGGCTGTCCGCCCAGACCGCCGAAGGTTGCCTCAAACCGGGTGATTCCCGCCTGCAGCGCCGCCAGGATGGACGACGACGCGACCCGCTTCGTCTCGTGGAGGTGGCAGAGATGGGCTTCCGGGTTCGGCATGGCATCGAGGATCATGGAGAAATACCGGTACACGTCGGCGGCGTTGGCCGAACCGTCGTGATCGGCGTGCTCGATGTCGTGGGCGCCGATCTCGAACCAGCGCTTGGTGAACTCCACGGCATCCTCAAGTTTTGTGGCGCCGCTGATGGGGCTTCCCCAGATCGTGCTGACGGTGCCGACCATCTTCATCCCCGCGTCACGGGCCTTCTTGATGCACCGCTCCGCTTCCTTCCAGTAATTGGGCAGCGTCGTCCCTGAATTGGCGAAATGGTGTTCCGGATCGGTGGAAACCATCATGAGGATCCGGTCGGGACCGTACCCTTCCTTACGCCACTCGATGGCCAGATCCACCGACGGCTCCCGGATGGTGACGGCCGTGAGGCACACGTCCTTGTCCAGGTCGATGCCCTTACGGGAGGCCCGCTTACGGAACTCGTCGCTCCGCATCGCCTTCATGACCTCGGCGCCGTCGACGAACTGCGGGGTCGTCCCGTGGGCCATGTTGGTCACCTCGAGTTCCCGGCAGCCCGCCAGAATAATCTCCTGGCCGTAAAAAATCTTGGCCCGGGTGGAAATGAACTTCTCTTCATGCTGGAAACCATCACGGATGGTAATGTCCCCGATGCTCACCTTCTTCGGCATCCGGGGGAATATCTTCCAGTAATCATATTCTGTTGCCATAGTTTTTTCCTCCTGCGTTGATATTGCAAGGGTGTAAAAAACGATTATTTACCCTTGCAGAATTGTTTACGTTTTCTGTGAAGGCGACCCGACCGTTCGAGTCC
>Ga0334890_1005169_pt1 | contig 11281 bp, 2 predicted proteins | sample GraSluR1_MG_3_FD_207220 | JGI IMG/M metagenome (GOLD analysis project Ga0334890, IMG submission 207220) | Sludge microbial communities from methane-producing bioreactor in Wageningen University, Netherlands - Granular Sludge_31_08-R1 | ecosystem: Engineered > Bioreactor > Anaerobic > Unclassified... | reverse complement strand
ACTTCAACAACATATACGACAACGGATTGTATGGTTTGAAGTTCACAGGTAACAGTGTGGATGCTGCAAATAACTGGTGGGGAACCAACAGCCCAGTATATGTAAATGGTACTGTTGCACCGGCGAAAGCAGATATCTATGAAGCACAAAATGCAAACCACGCTGTACATGATCCATGGATCGTGTTGAAGGTAAGTGCCAGTGATAACCTGTTGAAAAAAGGGGATAAGTCTACCATCACGGTGGATATGACCCGTAACTCTAAAAATCAAGACACCTCTGGTTCCGGAAGCATACCTGATTTACCAGTAAACTTCAACTACACCCTGGGAACACTCACCACAACCAGTACAACAGTTACTAAAGGAAAAGCAAGTACAATTGTGACCGGCGGAAACACCAGTGGAACAGCCAAGGTAAACGCAACAGTTACAGGGTACACTGTCGGTGTTTCAGTCACTGTTGACACTATAGCGCCTACTGCAAGTGCCGATCTATCAAACGGCTCCTATAAAACCACTCAGAAGGTGAAGTTAACCACCGATGATACTAGTGCGGTGATTTATTACACCACTGACACCACCAATCCCCAAACAAGCAGTACAAGGAAAAAATACACAGGAACCATCACCATCAGCAAGACCACATCACTCAGATATGCTGTAATTGACCCTGCAGGAAACTGGAGCCCATTATACATCCAGAACTATGTTATTGGAACTGGTGGGCTTGCTAATTCAGCATGGCCCGGGTTCCAGAACAACGACAACCACAACGGCCAGTCCATCTACAAAGGCCCCCAGAATGGTACCGTTAAATGGATCTACAACAACATAGCCATATATGGATCACCAGTTATCGGTAAAAATGGAACCATCTATGTGGGAGGTGCTGATGGTAAACTCTACGTATTCAGCTCTAACGGAAAACTGAAATGGACCTACGGCACCCGTAGTCCCATATTTGGTTCTCCAACTGTTGGAGTTGATGGAACCGTTTACATCAGCAACTGGATGAACAGCACCACCTACGCAATAAACTCCAAGGGAAAACTCCTATGGAAGTACACAACAGGAGACTATAACTTCGGTTCTTCTCCTACAATTGGTGCAGATGGAATCATCTACGTTTCCACCACCAACATGACCAATGGTACTTTGTACGCATTCTATCCTGATGGAAAGCTGAAATGGAAATACAATAAAATGGGGATAATCTATGGATCATCACCCGTAATCGGACCAAACGGAACCATATATTTGACCGATTACAATGGTATGTTATACGCCATGAACCCAGATGGAACACTTAAATGGTCATACACGTTAAAATATGTGAGTGGTGATGTAGACTACTTTGCATCTATGTACTACAACACTCCATCCATTGGACCAGATGGGACCATTTACCTGGTAAACTATGAGTCTCGCTATACACTCTGGCTTACCCCGTACACCCAACACGAGTATGTCAACCCTACAGGATCTTCACTGTTTGCAGTAACCGATAACGGGACCTTCGCAACCTTAAAATGGAGTCCTTACCTTATCGGTGAACACCTTTACGGTGCTCCTACCATTTCATACAACGGAACTATCTACGTTACTGGTGAAACTAAACTCTACGCCATTGTTGACAACGGAACCAATGCAAATTCTCTATGGCCATTACCCTATAATAAGGGCACTGCTGCAAATGATGGGTTTACATCAGCAGTAATAGGTGGCGATGGAACAATATACATCGGAAACAGCACAGGATTACAGGCGGTAAACCCAGATGGAACATCCAAATGGTTTTACACTACCAGTGGCGGTATAGGTAGTTTCCTTGCAATTGGTGCGGATGGTACATTGTACGTTGGAACCACAACAGGTCTCCTCTACGCGTTTAGTGATAATGCAACTGATTTTACAGCTGAACACATTAACGGCACAGCTTCAACCATTCAGTTCACTGATAAATCCATTGGCGACATTAAATCGTGGAAGTGGGATTTTGGTGATGGAAAAACTTCCACCATGAAGAATCCAGCCCATGCTTACAGCAAAGGAGGTAATTACATCGTTACCTTGACTGTGACTTTACAGGATGGAAGCGTAATTACCGGAGCCAAATTAGTAAAAGTTGTAGAAAAGGATATAGCACCACCAACTGTGACTGCCAATCCAAACGGAGGAACTTTTAACACACCACAAACTGTGACTTTAAAATTCACAGATAACAGTGGCAAAGCAACGGTTTACTACACCATAGACGGCAGTGACCCACGAAACAGCAGCACCAGAAAAACATACAAGAATCCCTTCGAGATCGGTGACACGATGACGTTGAAATTCGCTGCTGTTGATGCTGCAGGCAACTGGAGCCCAGTTTACACCAAAAAATACACCATACTGGAAGTTGTGTACGTGCAGGATGCTTCCCATTACACCCATGGAACACTGAGTGATCAGATCCAATCCATTCTGGATAAAGCTGAACCTGGAAGTCCCATAGTATTCCTGGGAAAACTCTACGAAAACCTACAGTTAAACATCAACAAGAAACTGAACATAATATCCTACGTGGGAACCAAGATAACCAATTCATCTACCGTGTTCCTTATCAATGGATCTAAAGCTTCAGGAACCAAGATAAACGGATTCACCATCATCACCGATGATGATTCCGGGATAATGGTAAATAACGCCAATAATGTAACTATCTACGATGTCCAGGTGACATCAACCAATGGGACAGCCATCACAGTAAACAAAAGCTCAAATACCATCATCAAAGACAGTGTTATCAATGATTCTTCTACAGGAGTGAAAATTTACGACTGTAACAACACTCAGATCATCAACAACAAAATTACGGAGAACCAGAAAGACGGCGTAACAGTGGAAAATTCCAGTAAAACCAAAATAAGTCAGGGACAAATTTCAAATAATGGTGAGACCGGGGTTAAAATTTATAATTCCCAGGATATCACCATTATGGGAGTTACTATAACTGGCAATGGTAAAAGTGGCGCTGGAACCAATAATGCCGGTATTTATGTACAGGATTCAGACAAAATTGTAATCACTGAAAACCAGATCAATGAAAACTGGCATGGAATATCCACCAGGAACATCGACAACACCACCATAAAACTCAACACCATATCCGACAACGAACGACAGGGAATACTACTCAGCGGAATCACAGACGGAACTATTATATTAAGCAACGTTATTCAGAGAAATAACAACGGAATCATGCTTGACGGCAACCACAGAGGCGTAACCATACAGGCAAACTTAATCACAGACAGCCGACGCATAAGTGGCTACGTAACGGGAATTCCATGGGAGTACGATGGACATGGAGTTGTCTTTGGACCCAACAGTGTAACTGTAATGAGAATGTACATATTCCATAACATAGTCATAAACAACGGCCACAGGGACTTTGAAACCCGTTATGGGGCTTTACCTTTTAAACTTGAAGCAAGTGCCAACTGGTATGTCACTTACTGTCCATATTGTTCTGTGGGTGGCCAAATGGAGATAGTGTTGACCAGAACTGGTGAAAATGAATTTACATTCCGGCTCTGGGATCCTGTCACCAAGGTATTTGTAACTGGTCTACCAGAATTTCCTGTAGAATTCAGAATGGGACCAATTACTGAAAACGTTATGGCCAAAAATGGAACAGCAGTTGTTAAATTCAATTTAAAGACTCTTATGGGATTGATAACAGCTTCATCTTATGAATATAGTGTATCTTTACCATGGGACAGTCCAATAATTGATATAATAACTGGGAAACCTGTTACTCAAAAAACCGATTCTGGATTTTACAGTTATGAAGGTAATGGAGGTACTGGCAACGGTAATGGCGATGGATCCGGTGATGGCTCTGGCAACGGTAATGGTGACGGCACTGGTGATGGATCCGGTGATGGTTCTGGCACTGGTTCTGGTGATGGATCCGGTGATGGTTCTGGAAGCGATGGTTCGTCAGGCACTCCTTCAAGTATGGGAATTGCATCAGCTGCATCAGCTGCATCAGCAGCTGCTGGAGGCTCATCCGCCGGTCAATCCGGATCCAATGGCAACGTCAAGACTGTTCAGGAACTATTGGTTGATGAAGTGAACAAACCAGAAGTTTGGGGTATAATTGGAATAATTCTACTCGTAATTCTGGTTCTCGGAGCCTACTATAGAACAGATTTGAAGAACATGATTCAAAAATCGAAAAAATAAATTTCCCCCTTTTTCTTTTTTTCTTTTTGATATTACATAAATTTTGAATCTGTAATTTTTATTAGGGAATAGAATAAACTGATTTTTAATTGATTATACTTGAATATAGGGTTATTTCATGGTTGATTTTTCTGAGCAATGTGAATATGGGTTGGATGAATATCCACAATTTATTAGTCTTAAAGTTTGGTTAACTCAAGATAAAGTTACGATATGGTATATAAAACATCTTGTATTGTTTGATATAAATTGTGATTTTCATTCAATGTGAACATAAAAAATTATAATTAGAATTTTCATTTTTTTTAATCTTATTCAGGTAATTATTGACTTTTAATTGATATAATGAATTATCAGAATTAGATATGTTATATGTTTTTTGAATATGTTTTATTCTGTATTAAAAGCGTTTATATTGGAGTTAAATTTTTTTTAATTTTTTGTGAATTTATTAATAATTCAAAAGTTATTTATATTATGATGATCTAGAATTAACATCGAATTGTTATAATCTGCCAGTCGATTTTTTTGGAACCAAGTAAGTGAATAGCATATGATCAACAAGAAAGAGGTGTTTGAAGGCAAGAGAAAGAAAACAGGCAATAACATGAATTAAGAAAATTAAGTGGTAAATTAATGGTATATGAATAAAAATCTAAGAATCGGGAGGGAATTATATTGAATATAAATAAATATGGCATAGTAGTATTCTTAATAGTCTTAGCTGTTCTGGTCGGACCAGTATCTGCTGTTAATTGGAATGTGAATAATACTTCGGATATTCAAGGCACTATTAATGGTGCTAGTGAGGGAGATACTATAAATTTCACGTCAGATACAGGTGATACCTATACTGGCTTTGCTGTATCAGTTACTAAGAATAATTTGAACTTTTTTGGTAATGGGGTAACTCTTGTTGGTGGTGGAAGTTCAATTTTCAAGATTACCAACAGAACTGGATTGACCATAAAAGACTTCATCATCAACATTAACAACGACACTGCAGATGGCATAACTGGAAACAACGTCTACGACTGTACCATTGAAAACAATGTCATAACAAACGGTGACGATGGGATCAACATTTACCAGCGGTATGCGGGCCTTACAATCAGGAACAACACGATAAACAACGTGGACCGTGATGGTATATCACTGGTAAACCATGATAATCTCACTGACGAGGCTTTTAATGCGCTTGATCCGACAACAATTGAGGACAACGTCATTCAAAACGTTGTCTACGGTATATTCCTGGGCGGAAATTTCAAAGGAGACATCACTGGTAACACCATAGGTGGTACAACCGCTGGACTAACCATAACTGGAAAAGCCACCACAGACAACGGTAAATTAAACGCAACTATATCCAACAACAACATAACCGGTATAGCCATGGAATGTCCTCGGGTGTTGAGTCTTATTCTATACGATAATGTAATAAGTCAGCTGGGTGCTACCGGGTACAGTATACTAACGAATGGAAACTTTGGCCATGTCTCTGGTGCAATTTGGGTTGTATATAACCAATTTAGTGCTCCAGTAGATGTTACTTTCCGAAACAGTGCTTACGCATGGATATTGAACTTTTTAAACGGAGCCTATTACCCATAGAAAATTTCTAACTAACCTTTTTTTATTTATTTTTTTTATCTAAGTCGGCGAAATTTTTTTTATTATCTTATTTAAAGCCGAAAACCACTATTTTCGAACACATTTTTACCAATATCGAATTTCATAATCTATATTTTAAAACTCGTAATCAGATCTAAAATATGCATCTAACTTATTTTATAAAGTTTAAAACAGTTTACTAGTTCTATACACCAACAGCCTGATCGACCTAGCAAGAAACCACTAACAGCCAAAATCCACACCTTCATCACAGGAACACGTAAATAATGAAAACTTATTTTACCAAATTTTTCTTTTTTTCAAAATTAAAATTTAATTTCGTACAGGCTCTGTTTTAGTTTGGAATCATCAATCGATAGTTTTCATACACATCTCGTTTAATTCATCCGTGCACCTATTTTAAATAAGGTATAAATCTGTATAAAATGTTTAAGACTGATCTTTGGTATAGGTGTGTATTCGGTCTAAATTAGGTTTTGTTTGAGGAATTGGAATACTTTTTCTATTTTCCATCGTGTTCGTCTAAAGTCTTTCCATTTGGGGAGTAATTGGAATAATCGTTCTCGTAATTGATCATATATGGCTTCAGACTTATTTTTATAGTTGAAATAATCTAATGGTTGGTTATTTTGTCATTCAGCACTTCTAAGGTTGGTACTTTTCTTGTAAATATCAAATGAACTATTTTATACTTGTTTATACTATTAAATAATTGCATGCACTGTAAAACCCTCTATCTGCAATTATAATCTGCCATTTTCGGATTAAACCTCTTATTTTCAGTTCAAAACATTATTTCATCAAATATTTCCGCATCATTAGGTGAACCAGGATGAATTAATATGGCTAAAGGTATTAAGGTCTCATATTCAACCGATATTGTCATCTGAAAGCCTGCATAATGACCTTTAGAGGAAGAAAACCCTCTTTTGTAGTCTTTATCAAGACAGGTCTGCTTGGAAATATATTTACCATTAAATTTCAAATCTAATATTAAGCAGTTGAATCAAGAATAACAGTTTTTAAACCTCTTACTTTCTTAAATTCTAATTTATTCAACGTTTTAAGCGCCACTTCCAGGTATTTTTCTTCGCTATTTCTTGAATAAACTTCCTTTATTTGTTTTAACGTTAACAAATCATCGATGTTAAAAATTTCCGGAGATTTCTATGATTCTCCGCCTGAAAATAAACTTCTGTTAATTCTAAATCAAAATAAAACGTTAATAACACCATTTTTTGCATGATTTGATACCTTTTTGTACGTACTAGCCCATTTCGAGCTAATTCTTGCTTGAAAATTCTACTATCGATAAGTTTAGTTACTTTGCCAAACAAAGTTCAAACTGGGTCTTTTGAATCAGGATTTAACGGGATATCCATTTTAATCGCCAAATAAAATACTATATCCCATTATTTATAAATATTTCGGTTATAAAGGCCTCATTTTAATATAAATAAAATATTCAACTGTACTTTTACCAGGAAACCCATATTTATATATCAAAACGTGAAAACAGGTTCAAAAACCCCGAAATTTTCACCACAAAAACAGACACCCTGTTATATTAATTTATAATTCTCATTAATTTTTCTGTATAATGTTATTTTTAATCAGTTCAATATGGTTGTTTTTTTCTATCGATATGTTTATATTGATCATTCGTATATTCATAATTTAAGGGAATCTTTAATTATTTTTCCAGCGATTCCGTAAAAACAAAAAAAGGAGGTTAAAATATTGAAATATAACAAAATACTGGTCTTACTGGTAGTATTTGGTGTAATTGCATGTATTTCAACGGTTGGAAGTGTTAGTGCAGCTGGAAATAATTCAACCGATAACACAGCAGTATATAAAAACACAACGGGACAATCACAATATAATGGCCCGGAGACAAACACCACCAAATGGACAAACGACAGCATATATTCAGAAGGGCAGGTGACTGTTACCAAAAAAGGGACCATATACGTTCTAGGATCTGGTGGTAATTTGTACGCTCTCAAACCTGATGGAACACTATTATGGACTTGTGATTTATCGGGTGGTGGAGGTTCAAATAGTGCTCCGGTTGTTGGAAATGATGGGACCATTTACGCATTTATGTATGGTTGTTTGAATGCAGTCAGCCCTAATGGGATAAAAAAATGGGTTTACAACACGGGAAGTACGGGTTTGGTTAATGGTGATCCTGTACTAGATTCTAAGGGAATCATTTACTTCACAACAGCAGGTGGTACTGTGTATGCGATTGATACCACTCTACCTGATCCCAGTCAGGAGGATCCAAAATGGCTATTTCTCACAGGTACGAGTATCCGGGGTAATGTTGCACTTTCTGCAGATGGTAAAACACTCTACTTTGGAACATATAGTACGTACACTCTATATGCGTTGAATACATCTGATGGAAGTGAGAAATGGAGTCGTCAGACCGGAACAAGTTTGGACAGTGGGGGAATAGCAGGTACTCCTGTAATTGGCCCAGATGGGATTATTTACGTTACAGCTTCTAATGGTGTACATGCATTTCAGCCCGATGGAAATTTAAAATGGAACTACACCACGCCTAATCTGAATGGATGTCTATCGTCTGATGTTGCAATTAGTTCAGATGGAACGATTTATGTTATAATAGCCCAAATGAATGGTGATGGGTATCTTTATGCGTTAAATTCCACTGATGGAAGTGTTGAACGGAGCTACAAAGTAGGTTTTCAAGGTTATACTCCTGTTATTGGGGCTGATGGAACCATATACACCACAGGAGGTGAAGCAACTATTATTTTTCCCCCTTTCCCTCCGGTGGAAACAAGATATGATTATTTATATGCATTTAACCCGGATTTAACTGTGAAATGGAGGTATAACTTAGCTGCTGCACCTTTTAACCCGACGATTGGTCCAGACGGTACATTATACATTGGAACATATACTTATAGTTCTGGAGTTACCATGTTCTATGCCCTTCAGGATTTAGTAGGTAATTTCACTTTTACTCCGGGTTCTAATCCTTTGGGTGTGAGTTTTGTGGATACTTCGTCTAATATTCCTACGTCTTGGATTTGGGATTTTGGTGATGGTAGTGACCTTGTTTATGATGTTCAGAATCCGACGCATACGTATGGTGCTCCGGGTACTTATACGGTTAAGTTGACGGTGATCACTGAACCGGGTGATAGTGCTACTGTGGAGAAGGTGATTACTGTTAATCAGGCTCCAGTCCTTGATCCTATTGGTGATAGAACTGTGGACGAGAATAAGTCCGTATCTTTCAATGTGGTTGGTCATGATTCTGTTGGTGATAATTTAACTTACAGTGTAACTGGTTTACCAGATGGTGCGACATTTGACTCCGCTACTGGAGCTTTTAGTTGGACTCCGACCTTTAATCAGGCAGGTACATATCCTATTACATTTACTGTGTCTGACGGAAGTTTAACTGCTAGTGAAACTATCACGATAACAGTGAATGATGTGGATAATGTGGCTCCTACTGTGGTTACAGTTGACCCTGCTAATAATAAGGTTATTAATGGGGTTAATAAGGCGATTGTGATTACTTTTAGTGAGGCTATTAAGGCTGGTAGTGCGTTTAGTAATATTAAAGTCACTAACCCGGATGGAGTAGCAGTAAATCCGTTATATAAAGTGATAAGTGGTAGAACGTTGACTTTAACTCGTATTGGGAATTATATTAATGGACTGATGTATACTATCACTTTGCCTGCAGGTAGTATTACTGACATGGTAGGTAATGTGCTGTCTACTTTTACTAGTAAATTCACTGTGGATAACGCTAAACCCATCGTGTCCAGTGTTAACCCAGCTAATAATAAGGTAATTAGTGGGGTTAATAAGGCGATTGTAATCACTTTCAGTGAAAATATCAAGGCTGGAAGCGCGTTTAGCAATATTAAAATCACCAACCCCGATGGTGTATCAGTTAAACCATTATATAAGGTTATTAATGGTAAAACGTTGATTTTAACTCGTATTGGGAATTACATTAATGGATTAACCTACACCATCACTTTACCCACAGGTAGTATCACTGATACAGTAGGTAATGCACTGTCTACTTTCACTAGTAAATTCAAAGTGGATAACACCAAACCCACCGTAACCACTGTTAATCCCACTAACAACAAAATAATCAATATGGCCAATAAGGCGATTGTAATTACTTTCAGTGAAAATATCAAGGCCGGAAGCGCGTTTACTAGTATCAAAGTCACCAACCCCGACGGAGTATCAGTTAAACCATTATACAAAGTGATAAACGGTAAAACACTAACCCTAACGCGTAATGGGAATTACATTAATGGATTAACCTATACTATCACTTTGCCTACGGGTAGTATCACTGATACGGCAGGTAACGCAATCAACACCTACACTAGTAAATTCAAAGTGGATAACACCAAACCCACCGTTACCAGTGTTAACCCAGCTAATAATAAGGTAATTAATATGGCCAATAAGGCGATTGTAATTACTTTCAGTGAAAATATCAAGGCCGGAAGCGCATTTACTAGTATTAAAGTCACTAATGCCAACGGAGTAAAAGTAAAACCATTATACAAAGTAATAAACGGCAAAACACTAACCCTAACGCGTAACGGGAATTACATTAATGGACTAACCTACACTATCACCTTGCCCTCAGGCAGCATCACCGACACAGCAGGCAACGCAATCACCACCTACACCAGCAAATTCACCACACGCCGTACCTAAAAAAGTAAAAAAATTAATCTTTTCCCCCTTTTTCCTTTTTTTAAAAAGGGTGTGAATTTAATAAATTCTTAATTTAAAGCTTTATATTGATGAAAAAACTTTAGAAGATTAGCATTATTAAAAAAAAATTATGCTTATCATGATAATGAATTTCAACTTAACAATATCATCATATGTGTAATAGCTAACGATATGTTTATATTAACGAGTCGTTAAATGTGACTTTCATGGGTCTATTGATTTGTTTTTGACCCTGATATTTACAAATTAAAAGGAGGTTAAGATGCTAAAAGACAAGAGAAAATCTGTTTTTCTCATAGTTTTCGCCATACTTTGTGATGTTTTATACAACTTATGTAGTTTTGCTACTTTACGAATTACTGGTTTTAAGATTTAATATCTCTCATTGACATGTTTTAAAAAATGTATCGATAATTTTGGGTACATAAATACTCCCTTATTCTAAATTTTCAAGGTGTAAAGGGTTTTTTATCGATATGTTTATATGATCGTATCGTATTTATCTACAAACATGGCCCCTTTTTGGGGGTTCATTTAAAATATCAAATATTGAAAAAAATATGGAGGTTAAAATGAAAATTAATAAATTTTTGATCCTGTTTGTGGTTTTTTCTCTAGCCCTATGTATCACAGTCATGGGCAGTGTC
>Ga0334890_1005166_pt1 | contig 11284 bp, 3 predicted proteins | sample GraSluR1_MG_3_FD_207220 | JGI IMG/M metagenome (GOLD analysis project Ga0334890, IMG submission 207220) | Sludge microbial communities from methane-producing bioreactor in Wageningen University, Netherlands - Granular Sludge_31_08-R1 | ecosystem: Engineered > Bioreactor > Anaerobic > Unclassified... | reverse complement strand
GGTATCATTTTTGATACCCGCTCGGTGCTGCTGGGGATTAGTGGTTTGTTTTTTGGGGTAATTCCCACGCTGACAGCCATGGCGGTGACAGCCGGCTTCCGCGTGTATCAGGGTGGTGCAGCCACGGTAATGGGAGTCAGTGTTATTCTATCCTCCGGGGTAATTGGATTAATCTGGCGGAAAACCAATAAAGTTGTTTTAGAAAAAATTTCATTCGTACAGTTGCTGGAATTTGGTTTTGTGATTCACATTGTTATGCTGGCGATGACTTTTACTTTGTCGTTGGAAACTGCATTGCGCGTTTTACAGTCCATTTATTTGCCAGTGTTAACCATTTATCCGGTCAGTACTGCCTTGTTGGGTTTGATCATGCGTGACCGCCTGCGGCGCGATTTGATTGGCGAGAGACTGAGGGAAAACGAAGAAAGACTGCGCCTGGCGATCGTATCTTCCAATATCGGCTTTTTTGATCGGGATTTGCAGACAGACAAAGTTGTGCGCAGCAAAGAGTGGAAAAAAATTTTAGGTTATTCGGCGGATGATTTCTTGGATGATCAGGAAGAATGGCAACGAAGGATTCATCCAGACGATTTGGAACGTGTTACAAAAAAAATTGAAGATTGTGTTCAGGAAAAATCTTCTGACTACGAGGTTGAATACCGTTTACGCCACCGCGATGGCAATTACCGCTGGGTACTGACGCGGGGTTTGATACATGCGGGTAATAACAGTCATAAGCGTTTGATCGGATGTATGTTAGACATCACCAGGCAAAAAGAAGATGAAGAGAAAATCATTGCCAGTGAGAGCCGGTTTCGACGCCTGGCTGAAAGCAGTCAGGATTACATCATGCTGTATGACCGCGAATGCCGGCATGTGTATATGAGTCCTTCAGGATTGGCTATTTCAGGTATGCAAGAATGCGACATCATTGGAAAAACCCACCGCGAAGCAGGGTTTAATCAGCAATTGAGTGATATGTGGGAATCGGATATTCAAAAAGTGTTTCAAACGCTGCAGCCTTCTCAGAGGATATTCAAATGGGAGAGTGCCAATGGAATTGTGATTCTGGACTGGCGGTTGACCCCGGTTTTTGACGGTGACGGAAAGGTTGACCTGGTACTGGCAATCTCACGCGATATCACGGATATGCGAAGAATTGAAAAAGAAATCCAGGATAGCGAATCTAATTTCCGAACATTCTTTGAAACCATTGGCGATATCATCACAGTTGCCGATGAGCAAGGCAACATTTTGTTCGGCAACAAGGCAGTTTTTGATAAGCTGGGATACAGCCTGGATGAATTGTTGCAAATGACCGTGCCGGATCTGCATCCTGCTGAAAAACGACAGGAGGCGGGTGAAATCGTCCAGGCTATGCTGCGCGGCGAACGCTCCAACTGTCCTATACCACTGCAAACCAAAGACGGTAATTTTATCCCTGTTGAGACACGTATTTGGCGGGGAAGGTGGAACGGCAGGAATTGCCTGTTTGGAATATCAAAAGACCTGACACCAGAACTGGAAGCGCAGCAAATTTTTGAAAGCCTGTTCCGCAACAATCCAAACTTGATGGCAGTTTCAACGATCCATGACCGCCAATTCATTGATGTCAACAATGCTTTTCTGCGCAAACTTGGTTATTCGCGTGAGGATGTGATTGGAAAAACCATTCAAGAGCTGGGGTTGTTCCCGCAAACGGATGTTCAAAATGCGGTAAGGGATAAACTTGCAGCCAACGGGAAAATTCAGAATGTTGAGCTGAAAGTAAAAACGAAAAATGGTCAATATTTGGATGGACTGTTTTCGGGTGAGACGATTGAGACCAAAGGGGAACTATGTTTCCTGACGGTTATGGTGGATATCACGGAGCGCAAACAGGCAGACGAACTTATGCGGTCCGCCCAGGAAGAGCTGCATCGCCTGCTTCATGAAGCTGAACAGTCGCGCATGGTTTTATTGAGTGTGGCTGAGGACAGAAAAATTGCCGAAGATGCCCTGGTGAAACTTTCTCAAGACCTGATTTATGCCTATGATGCGACCCTGGAGGGGTGGTCGAACGCACTGGAACTGCGTGAGCGTGAAACTGCCGGGCACAGCCAGCGTGTGGTTGAGTTAACCGTTGAACTCGCAAGAAGTTTTGGAATTGATGAAGAAACTCTGAAGCACGTACAGCGCGGTGCGCTGCTGCACGATATTGGTAAGATGGGTATTCCGGACAGTATCCTGCTGAAACCCGGACCGTTGACGGATGAAGAATGGATAATTATGCGGCAGCATCCCATTTATTCATACCGGCTGCTGGCAGGTATCCCTTATCTCCAACCTGCCCTGGATATTCCTTATTGCCATCACGAACGATGGGATGGTTCTGGATACCCACGGGGACTGAAAGGTAAGGATATCCCGCTCGCGGCGCGCATTTTTGCAGTTATAGATGTATGGGATGCATTATCCTCAGACCGGCCTTACCGCCCGGCGTGGACCATTGATTCGATCATCAGCTACCTGAAAGAGCAGTCGGGTAAACATTTTGATCCTGAGGTGGTTGAAAAATTTTTAACAGCGATTTCTGTTTCCAATGAAGCAACTACAGAATTCCAGAAGGAATCTTGATTAACAATATATCCTCAGGAATAATTTAATGGGTTCTGAAAAACATCTCTTATATTTTATTGTGCTGGTTATAGCTGTTGTATTTATTAATATTGCTGTGTATGCCTATCGAAATCGAAGGGTTCCAGGCGCGCCTGCCCTGATAGTGCTATTGCTGGCTGCCATGGGATACGCTGTTCCTTATACCCTGCAGATGACCAGTCCCAATCTTGCCATAGCCAGGTTATGGTATTTGTTTTCCATTCCAGGGGCGAATTTGCTGGCGCCAGCCTGGCTCATTTTTTCGCTAACCTGGTCGGGCGGCGAAAATACCTACTCCAGGCGCCAGGTAATCACATTCCTGACCGGACTTTTTTTCATTCCGATGCTGGTTTGCCTGGCAGCCTGGACCAATACGCTGCACTCCCTGTACGGCAATAACTTTCGTTTTGATCCGCAAAAATCCATACCCGTGCTGGTGTGGGATTTTGGCATATTTTACTGGGTGGGCTTTTTATATGCGTACGGCATCCTCTCGGTTGGTTTGATAATCCTTTTGAAAAAAGTGTTCAAGCGGCTGCGTCTATTCTTCCAACAGTCCATGTTGCTGCTGGTTGGCGCGCTCATCCCGGTGTTTATCAATATCGCGTTTGCCGCTGGTTTTTCTTTCATTCCCGGCTTCGACCTGGCGCCATACACCTTCCTGGTTACAGGCATCATCTGGAGCATCGCGGTCTTTAGATTTCATTTTCTGGAGATTGTACCGATTGCCCATCAGCGGGTTTTCAAGCAAATGCCGACCGGCATGTTGGTTTTGGATAATCAGATGCGCGTGATGGATATTAATCCTGCTGCCTGCGAAATTATGAACCTGTCTGCTTTGCGGGTGATCGGGCAGCAGTTGCCTGCCGAGTTTGCTGCGTGCCTGGGAGAGCTGATTGGCGATGGCGACAACATTACACGCAACAAACAGATCACCCATCTTTGCCAGCAGGAAAAACCGCGCTATCTCAACATTCAAACGACCGCGCTGTATGACCGAAAAAAGAACCACATAGGCAGCCTGATTCTCTTCAGTGATATCACAGAAAAGAAACAATCCGAGGAAGCACTCCAGGAAAGTGAAATAAAATTTCGCAGCCTGTTTGAGGCTTCCCCAATTGGGATCGAATTATTTGATGCGGATGGGATTCTGCGGGATGCAAATGCAACCTGCCTGAAAATATTCGGGTTGACAAATATTGCCTTTGCCAGAGGATTTAAATTATTTAATGATCCCAATGTTTCCGAATCGATAAAACGCGATTTAATTTTAGGCAAATCAGTCCAATACGAAAGTGAATTTGATTTTGATCTTGTTCGTAAGCAAAACTTGTATCCCACCGCTAAACAGGGAAAGATATTTCTGGATACGCAAATTACCCCCCTGTTATCCAGCAAGGGGGCTATTTATGGTTATATGGTGCAATTGCAAGATATTTCTGAGCGCAGAAAAATGGAGGAGCGCTTGAGGTATCAAAGCACGCACGATGCATTAACCGGTTTGTTTAATCGGCAATACTTTGAAACTGAAATGGAGAGATTGCAGAACAGTCGGAAATACCCGGTTGGCATCCTGGTAATCGACATGAATGGTTTGAAACAAATAAATGACACCCTGGGACACAGCGCCGGTGACGAATTGCTGAAACAAGCGGCTGCTGTAATACGAAAATCCTTTCGCCCTGAGGATATGGTTGCCCGGATTGGCGGGGATGAATTTGTGGTTGTTCTGCCGCAAACCAATGCAACCGCGGTTGGGCAGGCGGTGGAGCGCTTGAAAGGCAATATTCGAGAGAACAATGCCAGCATTGAACCCGGCCAGCAGATCAGTCTTTCCATTGGAAAAGCCATCAGTGAAAACAAGCAAACCGGTTTGAAGTCGCTATTTAAACAGGCTGACAATGATATGTATATGGAAAAAGCTAAAAGAAAAATTCAAACACTAATTGAAGAAAATGTGTGCTTAGGGAGTGACGATGAAAAAAAAGGTTGATGAAAGTGCCAGAAACGCGAAAGAAACTGTTCAACATCACCCCAGCCATTATGTGGCAATAGGCGCTTCTGCAGGGGGATTGGAAGCTATTGAAACATTTTTTGCACATATGCCCGGCGACAGCAATCTGGCGTTCATTGTGATTCAGCACCTTTCACCTGATTATAAGAGTTTGATGGTGGAACTGCTGTCCAAGAAAACCAGCCTGCCGGTTCACCGTATTGAAGATGGTATGCAGGTGCTTCCCAATCATATTTATTTGATTCCTCCCAAATCCAATCTTTCGATATTTCATGGAAAATTGCTGCTAAGTGAGCAGGACCATAATCGGGGGATAAACCTGCCGATAGATATTTTTATGCGTTCTTTGGCTGAAGACCAGGGCGAAAAAGCTATTGGTATTATTCTTTCTGGGACAGGCAGTGATGGTATGCGCGGGGTGCGCGCCATTAAAGAGTTTGGCGGAATGGTCATGGTTCAGGATGAGGCAACTGCCAAATTCGATGGCATGCCGCGAGCCGCTGTTTCTACCGGCCTGGCTGATTTTATCCTTGCTCCTGAAGATATGCCTGTTCAATTACTGGCATTTGCAAAGCATCCCTACTTCACGAAAGCCGACCGCTCAGAAACCCTTCTCAGCGATGAAGATAAATTAACCAGAGTTTTTGCCATTTTACGGGAGAAATGCAAACTGGATTTCACCTATTACAAGCCCAGCACGGTTGTCCGGCGAATTGAACGCCGCATGACTGTGAACAATATTGATGACCTTGGCGAATATGTGAGTTATTTGCAAAACTATCCTGGCGAAGCGCCCGCGCTTTATAAAGAATTATTAATCGGGGTTACACGATTTTTCCGCGACCCGGAGGTGTTTGATTCACTGGCAGAGCTTTTGCTAGGCGAGGTTTTAAAAAACAGTTCCACCGAGCCTTTGCGTTTCTGGGTGGCAGGATGCTCCACAGGTGAAGAAGCCTATAGCCTGGCAATCCTGGTGCAGGAATGCCAGCAGAAACTGGGGCAGTATGTTGATGTCAAGATTTTTGCAACCGACATTGATCGCGATGCCCTGCAATTTGCTGCGAACGGGGCCTATCCCGAGAGCATTGCCGCGGATATTGATCCGAAACTTCTGGCGAAATATTTCCAGAAAAAGGATGACAGTTTTCAAATCATCCGCAAAGTGAGGGAAATGGTAGTCTTTGCCCAGCACAACCTGATCAAGGACCCGCCTTTTACAAATATTTCGCTGGTGAGCTGTCGCAACCTGCTAATCTATTTACAATCTATGTTGCAGCGCAAGACCCTGGAGTTTTTTAACTTTTCTCTTAACCCCAGGGGTATTCTGGTACTGGGCACCAGTGAAACAACCGGGGAAATGGCTGACTTTTTTGAAGCCGTGGACACTAAACTGAAGATTTATCGCAGCAAAGGCCGGCTCAAACAAATAACCACTTCTCATCCCACAATGTTGATGGCAACCGACACCCGATCGCGCGAGATAAAAGACCGCATGGCTGGAATTCGTCGGGCAATTCGGTCTACCGAGGAAGAAAATATCCTCGAAAGATACTTGAATATTATCACTGAGCATTTTATTCCCCTGGCAGTCATCGTGAATGAAAACATGGAAGTGCTGCAAATCATGGGGGAATCAGAGGGATATTTCAAACTGCCGTCAGGTAAGTTGGTCAATGATATTTCAAAAATGGCGGTGAAAAAATTGACCATTCCGCTAACCACGGGGATTTCCAAAACATTTCGACAAAGACGGGAAGTGCACTTCTCCAATATTGCAATCACGACCGGCAGCGTTCAACGCACAATCGACCTGCGCATTTTGCCAATGCCCGAGAAAAAAGGGCAGGAACCTCTGGCAGCAGTTTTCATTACAGAAATTAAGAAAGCCGATGCAATTGAAAATAAACAGGTGGTGCAAACCTTCGATCTGTCACACGAGACAGAAGAGCATTTTAAAGAGCTCGAGCAAGAACTACAATTTACCCGTGAAAATTTGCAAGCCACTATTGAGGAATTGGAAACTTCCAATGAAGAGTTGCAGGCTACCAATGAGGAACTGCTGGCAAGTAATGAAGAACTGCAATCAACCAATGAAGAACTACAATCCACCAACGAAGAACTTTTCACAGTTAATGCTGAATATCAAAGCAAGATTATCGAATTGACTGAACTGCACAATGACCTGGACAATTTGATGGCTTCAACGCAAATCGGGCAGATATTACTGGATGAAAACATGGACTTGAGGCGATTTTCGAGAGGCGTTTCGCAGATTTTCAAGATATTGAATGGTGATATCGGCCGCCCAATCACGCATATTCATCACAATCTTGTCAATATTGACCTGGTATCCATCATTCAACAGGTGCAGAAAGACGGTAAGCCAATTGAACGAGAAGTGCTTACACACGATCGAAACTGGTACGTCATGAAAATTGTCCCCTATGCGGTTGCCCCCAAGGTTTTTTCGGGCACCATCATATCCTTTGATAATGTCACCAGGATCAAGGAAACCCATGCCGCTCTCCAGGAAAGTAATCAAAAATTCAGAATCCTGTTTGAAACGTTGTCGCAGGGCATTGTCTATCAAGCTAAATCGGGCGAAATCACGGCCGCCAACCCGGCTGCTGAAAAGATTCTCGGCCTTTCGCTGGATCAAATGATGGGAAGAAAATCCATTGACCCGCGCTGGCAGGCTTTGCGGAAGGACGGTACTCCTTTCCCCGGGGAGGAACACCCATCCATGGTTGCCCTGCGCACGGGAAGAGAAATTAAGGGGACTGTGATGGGGGTGTTTAATCCGATATTGGAGAGAGTGGTTTGGATCAGTGTGAGCGCGGTACCTCAGTTTAAACCGGGAGACTCGGAACCTTTTGAAGTTCATACAACATTTGACGATATTACTGACCACATCCAATCGCTTGATGATTTACGGGAAAGCGAAGAGCATTACCGGCAGCTATTCAACGAGATGCCCAATGGTTTTGCCATTCACGAAATTATCTGCGATGAGAAGAATATTCCAATCGACTATCGTTTCATAAAGGTCAACCGCGCGTTTGAGGAAATTGTTGGCCTGAAGGCAAAGGATGTAATTGGCAAAACGGTACTACAGGTTTTTCCCGGCATTGAGCCGTCATGGATTGAGCGGTATGGAAAAGTTGCCCTGACCGGCGAATCAATTCAGTTTGAGGATTACAGCCAGGTGTTTGGAAAGCGCTTTGAAGTTCGAGCTTTTCGTTATTCGCCGCGCCAGTTTGCAGTGATTTTTTGTGAAATCAATCAAAAAGAATGTTAGATAACGATCGTTTAGAAAAAATGAAAGCAACGAATATGAACAATTTTTCTGAAGACCGGTTGAATCAGTTACGGGAAAAAGCCGAAGCCGTTTTAGCCAATATGCCGGACAAAGTCCGACAGATTACTGCCCGTGATATTTCAGAGCTGGTTCACGATTTGTCGGTATACCAGGTGGAATTGGAATTGCAAAACGATGAGTTGCGGCAGTCTAATCAATTATTGGAAAAAACGCGGGATAGTTTTGCTCAACTCTATAACCAGGCGCCAGTTGGCTATTTAACGGTCAGTGCACAGGGAATCATCTTGCAATGCAATCAGACTTTTTGTGATTTCACACTGGGAAAATGCGACCAAATCATTGGCAAACCAATGGCAGACCTGCTGGCAGAGGCGGACCGCAAGGTCTTTCTAAGCCGCTACAAAGCAATTTATCGAAATCCACACGGTAAAAGCATGGATGTTTGTTTTCAAAAAAGTGATGGAAGCACTTTTTTTGCTCAATTGACCAGCCGGGAAGCCATGCAAAAAGCGATGTCACCAGTAAAAGGCTCTACCGAGGGGAATTTGCTGGTAATTGTTACCGATATTACTGCAAGAAAGAATATTGAAGATGCTCTTGTTCAGAGTATGGCGCGTCTGGATCAGGCACAAGAAGTTGCCCATATTGGCAACTGGGAACTGGATATTCAAACAAATAGTTTGTGGGGTTCTGAAGAGGCTTTTCGCATCTATGGCGTTGAACGGGATGAACCCTATCTTGATCTTGAACAGGTGCGCAATATTCCATTGGCGGAATACCGCCAAAAAATGGATGAAGCTTTAGAAAATTTGATTCAGGCAGAATCGGCCTACGATTTAAAATACCGCATACGGCGAGAAGGAGAAGACCAAACGCGCATCATTCACTCGGTTGCAAAACTGGTGAAAGATGCCAAAGGTAAACCGCTAAAAGTGGTTGGAGTTATCCAGGATATTACCGAATCCGAACAGGCGGCAGAAGCCCTGCGGCAAAGCGAACTGCATTTTCGCACCCTTTTTGAGCAGGCTGCTGTGGGGGTGGCTGTTACTGACGCGCAATCTGGAAATTTTTTAAAGGTCAATCAGCGGTTAAGTGAAATTCTTGGATATGACCCCGAAGAATTAAACGGTGTTACTTTCAAAGCTATCACCCATCCAGCCGATATTTCGATAAGTATACAGATGATGAAGCAATTGCTTAATGGAGACATACAAAATTTTGTTTTAGAAAAGCGATATATTCGTAAAGACGGAAGTACTGTATGGACAATTTTGACAGTCTCAGCTATGTGGGAACCCGGGCAAACTCCCACCAGTTATGTGGCAATAGTACAAGACATAACTGAGCGAAAACATTATGAGCAAAAATTGCAGGAAAATTTGCTTTTCCTGGAGACGTTGATTGATACAATCCCCAACCCTGTCTTCATTAAAGATAAGCAGGGAAAATATACAGGCTGCAACACCATGTTTGCAGACGGAATTTTGGGCTTACCCAAGGAACAAATTATTGGGCGAACATTAATGGATCTTGGCGATGTGATTCCGGCTGACCTGGCGAACCGATACCATGGTCAAGATGTTCACTTGATGCAAAATCCGGGTATCCAGGTGTATGATTCTCAAGCAAAATGTGTTGATGGTATTACCAGGGACTTTACTTTTTACAAGTCCACTTATACCGATGTGACTGGTCAAACATCTGGACTGGTTGGAATTATGATGGATATCACCAACCGAAAAAAGATGGAGGAAGAACTACGCCGCAGCGAAAAGCGCTACCGCTCTGTGGTGCAAACTGCAACTGATGCGATTATCATGGCCAATTCAAAAGGAGAAATTATCGCATGGAACAACGGGGCAAAAGCCATGTTCCAGTACTCTGAAGATGAGGTGCTTGGGGAAGCGCTAACCCGGTTGATGCCGAAACACTTGATAGAACCTCATATAGCCTCCATGAATTACGTAGTTGGAGGTGGAGAGCCCCGATTTATTGGTAGGGCGGTTGAGGTGATGGCAATACGTAAAGATCAGACAGAATTTCCAATCGAACTTGTCCTGTCAACATGGGAAGAAGATAATGAATTATTTTTTACCGGGATTATCCGAGATATAACCGAGAGAAAAGTTTTTGAAGAACAATTGAAATACCAGAACGCTCATGATATCTTAACAGGTTTATTTAACCGACAGTATTATGAAACAGAAATTGAAAGACTTCAGGATAGCCGCCGTTTTCCCATCAGTATTATTGTAATGGATGTGGATGGGCTTAAAAAAATTAATGATACTTTAGGGCATTCAACAGGCGATGAACATTTGCGTCAATTGGCCGGGTTATTAAAACGATGTTTCAGGCCAGAAGATTTAATAGCACGAATTGGTGGTGATGAGTTTGTCGCTGTTCTACCTGAAACTGGTTTCTCTTCAGCTACAAATATAGTCAATAGATTAAGAGACAACTTGCAAGAAATCAATGAAAAGAAAAACGACCTGCATAGAATCGAATTGTCCATCGGTTTAGCGACATGTGAGCACCAAAATGAAAGTTTAAGTTATGTTTTTAAGCAGGCCGATCGTGCCATGTATGAAGAAAAAAATACCAAAAAGATGTAATTTGTACTAAATAAGAATTGATCAAATATTCCTTAAAAAGCATTTCTTGGTTGGACGAAATCGGCATAAATGATCATGACAGATATTCATTATTGGAGCAACATCAACTGACGGAGAGCATGGGAAAAATATTCCAAGTCAGTCAATATCAACTTGGAGTAACCTGTTTAATTTTTGTAATTATTCAATGCTTGTACTATCTGTGAATTGTGGAAGTATTCAGATCAAGTTTTTCTTTTACTTCAGCCTTACCAACACTTTGCCGTTTAGCGTCAGGAATTGGCAGAAGGGCAGGGATAATGATTATTTGAATTTACCAGAGGCGACGATGGGATTTGAACCCATGATCAGGGTTTTGCAGACCAATAACGGCGGATAAGTGACATCTTATCCGCTAAATGACACTTATCCGCCATGAAATAGCCCTATTCTTTGTTTATTTGACCATTTAGTGGACTGAATCTACGGTGTATTTCAACCAACTCTCTTTTACTCCATCTTGCATAGTATCGAGCTGTTGTGATGATGGTAGTGTGATTCATGAGCTGACTGGTTTGTGATAAATCAGCGCCGGCTAAAAGTGTATCGCGAGCAAACGCATGTCTAAAGGAATGCGGATTATGCCTTTCATGCTTAACACCGGCTTTTTCTGCGAGAGTATTTAGTGTTCGGCGAATACCAAGATGCTTTAAAGCATAA
>Ga0334890_1005164_pt1 | contig 11290 bp, 23 predicted proteins | sample GraSluR1_MG_3_FD_207220 | JGI IMG/M metagenome (GOLD analysis project Ga0334890, IMG submission 207220) | Sludge microbial communities from methane-producing bioreactor in Wageningen University, Netherlands - Granular Sludge_31_08-R1 | ecosystem: Engineered > Bioreactor > Anaerobic >... | reverse complement strand
GATTGAAGGTGAGAATGTGAAAACAGCCATTTCTTCTGGATGCAAGCGCATAGCGATGGTGGACTATTTTGATTGTGGCACCGGCGATCCACGTAGCATTTCCAAGGAAGAACACGAGGCAAACGCCCGCTTGATAGCCGCCGCTCCTGAAATGCTGGAAGTGTTGCGCTGGCTTGATAATGCGTATGATTGTAGAGAGGCATACAATGGGAATGTAGCATTTTCCCATGAGGATTTGGAAAAAGTGCGCCGGGCAATCAAGCTGGCGATGGAAGGCTAACCCAGAGCGCAGCGGTGCGTAGCATCCGCCTGACGTGAGTTGTTATCTTTAATGGAAAAACCAAATGAAAACGCCAAAAGAAAAGTACATGAACGACCCTGAATATAACCGCTTAGTGAACATGCTGGAAAACCTAATTGCGCAGGCTCAATTTACGCCATCAGAGCTGAGAGAGGCCTGCGTTTTGGCAAGCATCAATTACGAAATGCGGAATATTCGCCACTTCAATATTTCCAATATTCACCCCAAACTTGAAGATGCCCTAAGAACGCTTGACGAATTCGTTAGCAGCGGCAGGCCAAGAAGATAACGTTTAAGCTCAGGCGCCTTGTTATGGCGCGGGAGGTAATCATATGGAAAGCAGAACCATTAAAAGACCACTTTCTAACGAGAAGGTGTATTCAGAGAAGGACGTTGTGTTGTACCTCGAAAGGTTCCTAAAAGGGTCTCTTTGCGGAGATTGTTTTAATGGCTCACCTTGGGGCGAAAAAGAAAACGAAAGGCTCTATTTTGCTCTTTCCGAAATTGACTACGGAAATTTCAAGGTAGCACCATAACGTGGAGGCGGAAACGGAGAAAGCACATGGACAAATACCTGTACCGAATAACGACGAAGCGGACGAATGTGTGGAGCACGAAAAAACCGAAGCCTGTTTATTTCGTTGCCGAAAGCAAGGAGGCGGCGTGGAAATGGGCAACGGAACACCTTCAAAGCGGCCTATCGGTTGCGAAAGTGACGCGATTGGCTTGTCCAGGCGGGCGGCCATGTTTTTGCTGGTCTCTAACGGCTGATTTAACCGGCGCGTTAGCGCGCCCGAGCGAGGAACGAGCGATGTTGAACGAATTGTTATACGTGCTGGCGCGAAACTACGAAGACGCTAGAAATTACGCTAGAAATTACGCCTACAAAAAAGGCTATCACTACTCACGAATGGTTAATGTTGATCGACGCGAGAAACTGATGGGGTTGCGCGATGTAAAGTTGCATGTGGTTCCTGGCGCCGAGGATCGGAAGAATTATGCAGAGCTAATGCATGAAGCGAAGATTCGGTGCTTTGAGATCGTGGACGTATAACACTGGAGGTAAACGGCGATGAATGAAGCGAAGCGTAATGAAGAGTCCAGTTTGACCGAGTTGTTAGCTGGGCAAATGATGACTGTGTTAATGACAGAGAAAGACGACATCATACGAGAAGCCATTAACAGAAAAATCGGTACGGATTGGACGCTAGAAGATTTGAAGGGGCGTTGCCATGTAACCAAGTCGCCCAACACTTACGAAGTGTTTTATCTGGATGGCAAGGCAATTGTTAAATTTGACGATCCACATTTAGAGCAAGATTTTAACGAGCTACCAAAGCATGTTGTTAGCGCACATATTAAGTACGCGTTTATTGACAGCTAACGCTTGAGTTCACGCGGGCTGGCCGCAGTTTGGCCAGCCCGCGTGAAACGAATTGTTATGCGATTTTTCAAGGAGATGACATGAATTGTCCAAAATGCGGAAGCGAAAACGTATCAACTGAGAGACGTATTGACGGAATGAAAACGTGCCTCGACTGCGGTTATAAATGGCGCAATGTAGCACAGGCAGGACACGTAGTAACAAGTTGCCACGAAGATAGAACATACAAGCGATATCTCTGTTGGGTCTGCGGAGAAATCCACAAATGCACTCCGTCTTCTGATTTTTACACCACAGACGCCCACGGGGAGGTGCTTGTCTGCGAAAGATGTTTTCACGAATACCTCGGGCATCGGCTGAACGCTGAAAAGTGAGTAGCGGATATTAACGCATAACCGCAAGGGTAAGCGGCCCGCCCCTTAGCCTGTTATTCGTCAAGATACTGACGGCGAACTGGAGGAAGAAAATGAAAACCGACTACCAAAGATTTCGGGTGTATAGCATTAAAGGTTGTATGGGTGAATTTTACTCATACGGATTTGACGTAGAATCATCACGTAATATTTTTGCGTTGATGAAAAAAGAAAAAGTAAAAATATTATACCAAAGACCAATAACAAAAATATGCGATGATAATGGAACTATCGTTTACGAAAACGAAGAAGCCTAACAACTGCTTCAACTGGACAGTCGAATCTAATGGAATTTGAAAAGGAGTCTGAAAAATGAAAAAGATTGATTTGCCTACTGGTAAAATTGTAATTGACGAGTATTCCAAAGGCGAGCTTGAAACGTTGTCCATTGGTGATTATGGTAAAGACAAGAACATTCGGGCACAATTTCTTGGATTTAACGAAGAAATTAACGGTGTTGCAAATGGACCAGTAAAGTCTTTGTCTGAAAAATGGGTCATGACTCTTTCCACTCAATACGGCTGTCCTATGAAGTGTCGTTTTTGTGACGTTCCTAACGTCAAGTTTGGTGGAAACGCTACTGTTTCTGATCTTTATAATCAATTTGTGAATGCCCGAAAATGTTATCCCAGAGTAAAATACACTGATCGGCTGAACATTCATTTTGCACGAATGGGAGAACCGACTTTTAATCATGAAAACGTTTTTAAATTTGCTGAATCTCTTATCAGCGAAAAGTTTTATATTCAGTATACTCTTGATTTCAGGATTGAAACCATTCACCCCGTTTTCACGACGATGCTTCCCAAAGTGCTGAAAAAGAATAATCTTGAAAATATCTTGGCTCAATGGTGTACCATTAAAAACGAAACATTTAATGGCCAGGCAGGGCTTCAATTGTCAATCAACACGACAGACGAAGAAAAGAGAAATTACATGTTCTATAATCTTTCCCATTCTCTCAAAGATATTTCGCTTATGGCAAGATATCTTCCGCCTCCTGTTGGTCGGAAATACTGTTTGAATTTTGCAATTACTTCAAGTAATGATATTGATGCAAACAAACTTGCCGAGCTATTTGATCCTATGAGTTGGATGGTAAAAATCACTCCGATACATAACAATGACGCTTGTAAAGAGAACGGCTTCAAGACAGAAAACGGATACTGTTCTTATGAAGTTTACCGGGAAGCAGAAAACAACTTGATTGAAGCTGGTTTTGATGTTATTGTCTTTGTTCCGTCTATGGATGAAGAAAATGGCACTATCACTTGTGGGAATGCAATTCTTGGAGGATCAAAAATCAAAATATAAGTGTTGACTCAAGGCGAAAAATCGTTTATTCTGTTTGTGAAAGTTAAGTGATGCTTTAAAAACAAACAAACAAATGAGGTGACTATGAAGATTTTCAGTGACGACATGAAAGCCATTCTTGATCGTGCCGACGAAGTTAAATCAAAATTGAAAGATTTTGGTTTTGCTGAAATTGACATTGATTTTCGCATTGAAGTTTTGAAGCGTGGTTTTGCTGGTCTTGCGTATACAGGCGAAGCGGGCTACATGTACGTTGATGAACGAAAACCTCGTCTCGGTACCGAATACCGCGAACGCCCGGTTGTTAAAATTTCCTCTGACTACCTCAAAGAATACCGCGAAGAAATTCTTCATCGGACTGTTGCCCATGAAATTTGTCATTGTTATGTTCATCATTATTATCCTCGGGCAAAGCAGGCTCATGGCCCTGAGTTTCGTCGGATGATGCGTCTCCTGGGGCTTGACGGCTCTACTTATCACAGCATGAAGCTGAAAAACGGTCCTAAGAAGCGAGTATATACGAAAAAGCGTTATGGGTACAAAAACCCGGTTTCTGGTGAAATGTATTGGATCACGAAAGCAAAGCACGAAAAAGCCATGAAGGGTTTGACTACTCTTTACGCAAAAGGCGGAGTAGCTGTTATATTCACCGGCGAAGTTAAGGAAGTCAAATAAGGAGAAAATAAAATGAAGAAATTTTCTGAGATGGTTGAGGCTCAAGATATACTTAATGATTTAGAGATTTATAATCCTGCGTATGTTTATTTGATTGAATTTATTTTTAAAAACGGAACATCTAAAGAATTTTGGTGCACCGATTTTTCAATTAATGACGAATCGTATACATGGAAAGCATTGTTTTCTAAAGAATATCTAATAAAATTTAATCCAGATGATATATCGTCTATTTGGCAAAAAGAAGTAAAACCAATATTTAAAAAATATTATTTGGAGCATCCCAAAACTTTTGCGTGTTTCAAAGATCATTTTGAAAAAGAATGAGGTAAGAAATGCACTTCATGCCAGCAATCGGTTCTCGTGTGATGTATGAATATCTTGATGCTTTGATCCCGTATCTTATTATTGGATACGAAGAGGATGATATTGCGATAATCAAAGATATGGACACTGGTCACGAAACGTGGGTTATCGTTAAATTCTTCAAATATGATGGGGACCATCCGCGTGGCTATCGTACAGTTTGGAACAATAAATTAACTTTATTGGATTGAGGGAGAAAATGGCTAACGTCAACTGCCCCCCAATTCAAGCCTGACGGCTTGAATTGGGGGCTTGCAAAAGCCATAGTTGATTAGCCTAAGTGTTTCGAGCACTACGTTACGCAAGAATATATAGGCACCTACGGATGTTAATCCAAGTCTGTAGCTCTGCGGTTGGTGATTAAACAGTTCTGATGGGTAGGAACAGTGTTGTCAACATCAAACCTTGCGATAACATTGGCGATGGATTTCAACTCTGAAAGGAGACGTAACTTGAGAGTCTACGTACTAAACATGCGCGGGGAGCCGCTAATGCCGACTACCCCGCGAAAAGCAAGAATATTGTTGCGTGACGGTAAGGCGGCAGTTGTAAAACGCACACCGTTCATGATTCAATTAAAATATGCAACAGGCGAAAACAAGCAGGAAATTACATTGGGTATAGATGCTGGTAGTAAAACAATTGGCTTGTCGGCATCTACGGAAGACGAAGAACTCTATTCGTCTGAGGTACAAATTAGAAGTGACATAGTAGACCTTTTATCCACAAGAAGACAGAACCGCAGGACGCGTCGCAATCGCTTGAGATATCGTCCTGCCAGATTTGACAACAGGGGAAAAGACAAAGGCTGGCTTGCACCGAGTATTCAAAATAAGATTGGTGCTCATTTGTCGGCTGTTGAAAATGCCCGTAAAATCCTACCGATTAGTAAAACCGTAGTTGAAGTGGCCTCTTTCAATATACAGAAAATTAAAAATCCTGAAATTAAGAGCAAAGACTATCAAAAGGGCGAGCAGTTAGGATTTTGGAATGTGCGGGAGTATGTGTTGTTTAGAGATGGTCATCAGTGTCACGGAAAGAAAGGCTGTAAAAACAAAATCCTTAATGTACATCATATTGAAAGCCGTAAAACAGGTGGCGATTCACCAAATAATCTTATAACGTTGTGTGAAGATTGTCATAAGGCATATCACAACGGAACACTCAAATTGAATCTAAAAAGACAGCCATCATTTCGGGATGCAGCTTTTATGGGAATTATGCGGTGGGCATTTTATAACAAACTCAAGGAGCTATATCCAAATGTTTCGTTAACCTATGGCTATATTACTAAAAATACACGCATCAGAAATGATTTACCCAAAGAGCATAGGATTGATGCGCTTTGTATTGCGGGACATCCACAGGCAAAACTTGCTGATGAGTGGTATGCGATTAAGAATTTTCGCAGACATAACCGGCAAATCCATAAGGCAAACTTTTTAAAAGGTGGCAAGAAGAAATTGAATCAAGCTCCATACGAGGTATACGGGTTTAGATTGTTTGACAAAGTACGATACGACGGCAAGGAATGTTTTATTTTTGGTAGAAGGAGTAGTGGGTATTTTGACTTGCGTATGTTGGATGGGGCAAAAATTCACGCCTCAGCGATCTATAAGAAATTAACCTTGCTTGAGAAGTCAAGCGGACAAATAATTGAAAGGAGGAATGCGCATTCCTCCCCCACTTTAGAAGTAGGGGTATCCTGCGCCGGATAACATGAAAAAGCTCCAAGATGCACTTGATAAACTGGCCGATCTTTATGAATACGGGCATCTTCAATTAAGCGCAGATCCTGTGGGATTTCTTGAAGATGTTATTTCTGAAATCAAAGAACTCCGAAAAGAACGCCATGAACTAATGCTCCGATTGGATTCGTTTGATGATGAATGCCACGAGATAGAAGAGAAGTATCCGGCAGGAGAAAAAGTTTTTGTTCATCTAAACGATGACGCGGGATTGATTTTGGCTTCTGTTGAACCGTATTCTTGTCCGGGGGATTGGATAAACTCCTTTTCGTCCATCAACAATGCAGAGTCTTATGTCAAAGAGAAGGGATATAAATACGATAGAACGAAGAATTTCTATTGCACCCTATCTCCAGTTAAAAGGACAGTATATGAAAGACTCGTGGGGGAAATCCCAAACTCCCAAAAATTTCATCCCTTTGAAACATAGGGACATAATCAAATTAAAAGAAGAATTGCATACCGCTCAAAATAATATTTGCCCTATCCTCAAGAAAGAATTTCCTCTTGAGGACATGGTAGTTGATCATGCCCATAAAAGAAAACAAATGGACGAGCCTAACGAAGAAAATGGCGGTCTTGTTCGTGGAGCAATAAATCGGTACGCAAACATTATGTTGGGCAAGATTGAAAATTCATGGAGACGTACGGGACTTGAAAAACAAGGTTATGACTTGCCTTCTGCTTTAAGAGCAATGGCCGATTATCTTGAACAAGAACCCTTGCCTTATATTCACCCTTCTGAAAAGATTCCTCATAAAAAGGTAATGAAATCTTGTTTTAATAAACTCATTAAAGAGATGAAAAAACAAGAAGTTAAACGCCTTCCTCTTTATCCAAGAACAGGAAAAATAACAAAAAAACTTGAATCGTTGTTTGAAAAATATAAAATACCGATAGAATTTTATTGATTTTGCTGAATAAAGCGTGTATTCTGTTTATGAAAGTTAATTGAACGATAAAAACAAAACGGAGCTAATTATGCAAGAATTTGAATACGGTGTTTATCATCTTGGTGTTGCTTTGAGTCTTTTTGTGACCGAATGGTCTGTTGATCCTGGCGAAGCTGCTAGTCATTGGTCTCCTGGTTATGCACCAGAAGTTATAGGGATGGACGGGTACATTCGTCTTGAACCCGAATATGTGTGGGATGATCTTGAAGAAGGAGCAAAAGAATTTCTTGCGCTCTTAGATAGTGATCCCGAAAAAGCATTCCATGATCTTATTTTTGAATATTGGGATGATGTTGCACGGGAATTGTTAGAACAACTTGAATCAGAAATAGAGGAGTATTAAATAAAATGATTTTAACAGATTTTTCGGCGCTATGCATCTCCTCTATTACCGGGGCGGTGTTCAGGGAGAAGATTACATTAAATGACAATCTTCTCCGTCATATCATCTTGAACAAATACCGAGAAATAAACGTCAATTTATCAAGTCAATTTGGAGAACTTTTGGTTCTATGTGATTCAAAATCATGGCGAAAAGATTATTTTCCTTATTATAAAGCCCATCGCCGAAAGATAAGAGATGATTCGGTTATTGATTGGGATATGGTTTTCCGTGTAATGAATGAAATGAAAGTGATTCTTCATGAAAACTTTCCATTTTATGTTGTTTCGGTCAAAAACTGTGAGGCAGATGACTTGATTGCAGCGTTTGCTTATAAAGCGGAATCTCCTGTGTGCATCGTTTCAAAAGACAAAGATTTTTATCAACTTCAAAAAAATACACTTGTAAAGCAGTGGGATTATTCTTCAAAGGATTTTATTGAAATCAACGAACCGGATTACTTCCGGAATGAACTTATAATTAGAGGTGATTCTGGAGACGGTGTTCCTAATGTTCTTTCTGATGACGATACTTTTGTGACTGAAGGAAAGAGACAAAAGCCAATTACGAAAAAACGTCTTCAAGATTTAATGATCCACGCAAAAGATGATTTTGTTTCTGCTCCGGTTGAACTCCGAAGAAATTGGGAACGAAACAAAAAATTAATTGACTTACTTGATCCAGTTGATATTGCTTTTGAAGGTATTGAAATTTTTAACGAACAAAAGCTAAATAAAAATGTATCGCAGGGTGATACAATGAAATATTTGGCAGAAAACAAAATGGTCGTCTTGCTTGGAAAAATGACAGATTTTTCATAATCAAAGAGTCAATAAAACTAAAACCACAAATGAAAAGGAATGGTCTTTAGAAATTTTTATGGAGTCTTAAATTTACAATTATTAAAATGTCTAGACATCATTGCTGGTTTTTTGCCCTCTTTACCACAATGGGGGCATTTTATTGTCGGTCGTTTCTTTGCACTTTCTGACATTTTTTGTTTAGTCTCTTCGGAAAGTTTATTACCGTGCGCGGGATGATCTTTCCCCGTTTTACCATACATTGGATTATTACTACCAGAAGAAGCAAAACTAATTTTCTTTTTTGCTTCTTCTGTGTGTTTTCTTCCTCTATTGGCATCACCAATTTTTTGTTTAGTTTCTTCAGTATGGTGTTTACCAAATAAAGGATGATTTTCGCCTGATAATTTTTCGCTTATCTTTTGTTTAGTTATCTCAGTTAATTTTCGCCCCATACAGGCTTTGGATAAATTTTTTCTATGCGATGCTGATTTGGGTATTCCATAAATTGGGGAATTTTCTCCAGATAAGTTTTGCGATCTTTTTGTTTCGCTCATTTTTCTTATCATTTCCTTAGAATTCTTATATCCTTGCCGTAATGGACCTCCCTGTCCTCCAATACAAATATTATAGGTATCTTTACGTGCAATAAATGCTTCATTTACAATTTCTCTTTCTTTGGCATAAGCTTCTTCGGAAGTATAATAAACAAAAAGAGTTTCACGGATAAAATTTTCTTTACCGTATTTCTTTATGGCCATTTGTAAATTTAATCCAGAGCCGAGATATCCATCAAAAAGCACAGGAAAATGAAAATCTTGGTGATGCACGCCAATATAAAACTTTTGATTGACAAGATTGGTAGTTTTGTATACAATATAAATATGCTTAGATTCTGACATGCTATACCTCGAATATAGATGTTGGGATTTAGGTCTTTAAGGGAATTGCGAGTTCCCTTAAAGACTGTTTATAGTATTATTTATACAATTAATTAAAGGAGAAAGAAAAGAAAATGGATCCACATCTTTACCACGAAATGTTGACGAAGAAAATTCTGGACGAAAAGTTCAAGAATGGTCAATTGAACAATTTATCAATTCCTGAAAAACTGGAAACGATTTCAAAAATTACCCCGTTCAGAGAAAGAGTAAAAGCCCTTCAAGCGAATTCCGAACGGTCGCTTAACACGATTCTTTTGTATACATTCGGAGATTATAAATGGAAGTTCACGAAAGAAGACGTTGACAAACTTGAATACAAAGAGCCTCCTGCGGATGAAGATGTTTTTATTCAAGGAACAAATCTGAACCAAGAGGCAAAGCGACTTTATATTTTCATGGAAGGAGAGAAAGCAAGCAAAGAAAAACTTTCTGAAATTCTTTTGGTGATGCTTGAAAATCTTCACCCAGACGAAGGAAAAATTCTGAAAGGTATGTTTGAAGGAATTTCTCCTTATAAAAATATCACCAAAAAACTTGTCGCAGCTGCATTTCCTGATCTTTTCCCTGAAGACAAGAAGGAGGAGAAAAAGCCCAAGGGAAATATAAACCCTACGTTGAACCCTTCTCCAAAGCCATCAGATGGATCAAAGAAAAAATCAACGAAGCAAACGGAACCTACTCCGGTGAAGAATGAAGACAAGAAGGAGGAGTCAAATGCCGACTTATCTGTATAAGTGCGATGATTCATATCCACACAAGGGATGCGGGCACGAATGGGAGGAGACGCTAAGCATTGCAGAACGAATCATGCCGATGAAAGGAAAATGTCCCGATTGTGGAAAGAAAGATAATATCATTCGTCTTTTTACTTCCGTGAATATTTATCATGGTGTTGTGAATCCTCACAAAAAGATGGACGAAAATTTCAAGTCTGAAATGAAACGTATAAAAAAAGATCATCCTGAAATGGAAAGTTCTTACTTCTAGGAGAAAGAAATGAGTAACACAACGAACAAAGACAATTGGAAAGACAAAGCAACAGGAATGATTTGTTCAAATTGTACGAATTATGCACCAAAAAACGAATATATCGGTCGGTGCCGCAGGAATGCGCCAACAATGAAAGGTTTCCCTCCTGTTTTTCCATCTGATTGGTGCGGAGAACATAAAATGAATGATGTATTGGTTGCAGAGAGGAAGAAAAATGCCGCTGTTTGAATTTTTGTGCAAAGTGTGCAAGTACAATTTTGAGGAATTTTCAAATGTTCATGTTGACAGTAAAGGAGCCGATATCGCTGAACAAGTTCACAAATGTCCAAGATGTGGTTCTTATGAGACCATGAAACAGATTTCAACTTGTAATTTTCATTTAAAAGGATCGGGGTGGGCAAAAGATGGGTATGCAAAAAAGTAAAGTCACAAAGTCTGATATATTATATCTCAACATTAAAGGCGCAATTGCTGGTTTAAATAAAGAAGACCAAAAAAAGATTTTTGAAATCGTTGATGATTTTGAATACGAAATTGATACAAACAAAGATCATGCTATGATTGCATTGAGTCTTTTAGCAGCAAAATACGGATACAAATGAAAACCAAAATGATTCTCACAAAAGAAGGCGACTCGTCTAAATCACGGGACAAATATAATATTACTCTTCTTTGTTCTGTCTGTGGAGCAGAGTATATTATGAAATGGATAGATTATGAAATAGACAAGGGGTGTAAGTTTGATTGCGAATATTGCAAATTCAAAGGAGTAGTAGAACCGAAATTGAATGTTTTAAATGGATGATGTAACCGTTTCTTATGACGATGTTGGCCGCCGTTACCATGTTCATGATCAAAAATTTTATTCTGTCACTACCGCTCTTGGGAATACCGCTGACCATTCTTTTCTGGAAAGATGGAAAAAGATAACTCCTGATCATGAAAGAATCAAAGAGCAAGCAGGAAAATTAGGCACTGATTATCATTTGCTTGGAGAGAAACATCTTTTGGGCGAGCCAC
>Ga0334890_1005157_pt1 | contig 11298 bp, 12 predicted proteins | sample GraSluR1_MG_3_FD_207220 | JGI IMG/M metagenome (GOLD analysis project Ga0334890, IMG submission 207220) | Sludge microbial communities from methane-producing bioreactor in Wageningen University, Netherlands - Granular Sludge_31_08-R1 | ecosystem: Engineered > Bioreactor > Anaerobic >... | reverse complement strand
TCGTTGATGCCAGTGTCTTTATTCACGGAATAATAAATCCCACCCGTACCTTAACAGAAAAAGAAGTCAAAATGAAGGAAACAGCCGCTGAAATTGTGGATCGAATAAATAATGGGGAGAAAATTGGCATTACCACAGCTCAGATCTCTGAAATAGCCAACTTACTTGAAACTCATTCACCCGATAAAGCTTCTCTGGTAAAAGAATTCTTAATTAAAGCCCCGACTGTTAAAATTTATACGGTAACCCGGGCCACTTTGGATGAGGCACATTCTGTAACCTTGGAGTATTCTACCAACAAAATAGGTCTTAACGACTCCATAGCATATGTCACAATGATAAAGCATGGGTATAATGAGATTTACTCCTTTGACAAGGATTTTGACACATTGGGTGGTGTTAAAAGAATTAAAAATTAGTTTTATAGCTTGTTTTTACTGTAAATGATGTAGACTTCCTACAATCTCTGGAAGACACCCGTTAAATCATTTGTAAAGCTTGAATTTACAGTTAGTAGGGGAGACCATGTAATGTGCAGATGGGAGCCCATAGAACAATATTATAACTTAAAGATTAAATATATTTGAAAATCAATTTGTATTGTGAGAATATCCTATTTTTTTTGGTTATACAAATTTTTTCTAATTTCCCTGGCCCATTCTATATAATCACTTTTTATTATAGTAATTATGATACCAACAAAGATGATTGCTACTCCCATAGCAACAGAAATGGTTGCATCTCTTACAAAAATCAATGTTATGGATAAAGATAAAAAAATAATACCATATAAAGCCCATCCTTGCCAGCGCACCGGCTTCATCCCCCAAGTTTCATATTTATACCAGTATTCTTTAGGTTCTTTTGTAATAGATGATTCATCAAACTCATCATCTAATTTATCATATATGAAAAATTTTTTTCGAATTAAAATGCCAATTATAGCGATGATAAACACAAGAAATCCTGTAACTAGTGATAAATTAATATTATAACTAATTCCTACTATGTAAACAAGACATGCAACGGATAAAATGGTTATTACCCATATTATATAGTTTTCTCGTTTGGTAAGTTGATTTTGAGGTTTTAAAGAGTAGTAAAAAGCCATGAAAAAACATATGCTCCATACTATAAGGAGTAAGTAAATTGTTATATCTTGCAATTCTACCAAAAAATATTCTAACACAAACATCACTGCGAAGGATGCTGCTAAAATTATAGTGGACGCCGTATTGTGTTCTTTTTCAATAATAATATTAAATATAATTAAAAATATCCCAATAACCACCATCATTGGACCAATAGGGTTGTGGGATAACATAAAACCAATGCTAATTAATATAGTAAGAATGCCAGTATATTTGAAACCTTTAAAATATTCATTCATTTAATTCCCTTTTTAATACATTAAATTTAGATTTGAATAAAGTAATATAAAAATATGATTTAAAACATATCATTAAGGTGTGCCACTTGATTTGAATTTTTTTGTATCCTGTTTAAGTAAAGAAACTAACCAGATTAATAAGAGTCCAACACTTTATATTGAATTTAATCAAAATAAAAAAAAATTTAAGTAGTCGATATTTTTTCTATATTTTCCCGTTTCTCCTCATCTGTATCAGTGTTGGTACATACATCACTGCAAAACCAATGATAATGGACAGTACAATGTCTAAAGTGCTTAATAGTCCGGATGCCAAGAAATTAGAGTATATATAAAGAGAAACCGGCACATATACGGCGCCTCCAGTTACAACACCGGGAGAATATATACCGGTACGTAATGTGTAGTAGGCGTGGATTAAGAAGTTTGAAAATATCCATGCGGCGGCAGATAATCCAATTATAAGGGTCCATTCGTTGGTATAACAGATTGCAAGAGATGTTGCTATGATAACGTAAGCCATTAATATAACATTTCCCAGAACGAACTGTCCAAATGTTTCAGGCGCCCCAAAATGTTCCACCGCCCAGGGCACGAATCGCGGTGATTCTTCTAAAATATGAATAAAATATGCTACAGGAACCAGCCATAAAATAGTTAAATCCATTTTAAACCTCCATTTCTAAATTATGTGATAATCTAGCGACTATTAATATATAATATTTTCTAATACATTGGACGAAATAGGAAACAATAGTTTCTTGTCAGGTTCTTCTAATTTTATATGGACATTCTTTAAGATAGAAAATCCAGTCACAGCAGCCATAGCCGCTCGGGCTAATGATCTGTCGTAGCAGATAATTAAAAAAATCGAATTCACGTTTCTTAAGACATGGTTGAATCTTCAATGAATAGGAGAAAACCCAGCAACGGATCAGACTGCCTGTTCTTGGGTTGCTCGGGGATGAAAGGGTATGAAGGTTCTAAACCCAATATTTTTATAATCCTATTCTTCAAATTCTTCGTTAAAACAGGAAAAGAACAAAAAAACTAATAATTATTATTTTATAGCTTGGACATGTAAAATTGAAGCTATAATTTTCTTATCTTCTTGATAAAAAAGTTATCTTTTGTTTTTTCAATAAATTGACTTTCAGCATTCATCTAATTAATTATTTTTCTCATTTTGTTGTTAATGACTATTGTTGTCATTGACAATATATTTATATGCTTGGAGATTTAATGTACAAACATAGAAATTTAAACGTGTCCCAGAAAGATGATAAAAATGGTAAATTTAGATAATATTCCACTTGAAGCACTTTTTCCTATTATTTGCAGGAATCATCATGTCTTCACGGATGAAGAAGCAAAATCTTTGAACATTTCCGGTCAAAAAATACCCTGCTTAATGATGATTTCTTATAAACCGGGAATTACACAGGAAGAGCTTGTAAATATATTTCAGATTGATAGAGGATTCATTGCACGTATAGTGAGAAAATTGGAAGATGATGAATTAGTATTTCGTACTCGTGGCACTGAAAACCGTCGTAAATATCATATTTTCTTAACAGCAAAAGGTGAAAAAATAGTGCCTGCAATTAGGGATATTGAAGAAAAGTGGAAAAAAATAATGTTTAAAGGATTAAAAAAAGATGAAATTTCTAAGTTAATGGAATTTTTAAATTTACTTGCTGAAAATAGCATTGAAACTAAAAAATAACAGTTATATACATTAGATCAAACTATTTTGGGTCTTTTAAGAGGATAGCAACGTGAATAATGAAAAATTATGGACAAAAGACTTTATTACGGCATCTGTAATTAATTTCTTAATATTCTTGATATTTTACTTGTTGATGGTTACCATTGCTTCTTATGCTGTAAATGAATTTCATACTTCAGCAGCCATAGCTGGACTTGTTTCAGGTATTTTTATTATTGGATCCTTATTTGGAAGATTAGGAACTGGACGCATTATTGATAATGTGGGAAATAAGAAAATTTTAATTGTTAGTGTACTATTTTTTGCCATAACATCAGCATTGTACCTTATGACAAACACTTTGCTCTTCTTAATACTCATCAGATTATTACAGGGAATCGCCTTTGGGATATCAACCACAGCTATAGGGACAATTATCGCCCAAATTATTCCCTCCTCCAGAAAAGGGGAAGGTATTAGCTATTATAGTATGAGTACAATAATATCAACAGCAATAGGTCCTTTTATCGGAATTCTTTTAATGGAATACGGAAATTTTAATACAATTTTTATCTTTAATTTAATATTAGCTATCTTCTGTCTCTTCATATCTTTTACAGTTAGTGAACCTACCCGTGTGTTATCTAAAATGGACAAAATTAAAGGTGAAAGAAGCTTTAAAATTTCAAATTTCCTTGAATATAAGGCAATACCCATTTCAATCATTGTATTAATCACAGGTTTTGCTTATTCAAGTGTATTAACTTTCATATCCCTTTATACTGAACAAATTCATTTAGTAGAAGCTGCAAGCGTTTTCTTTATTGTATATGCCATCATAGTCCTAGTATCAAGACCAATCTCTGGTCGTTTATTTGATGTTAAAGGTGCAAATACCATAGTATATCCTTGCCTTTTCATTTTTGCAATTGGCATGTTCTTATTCAGTCAAGCAAACATGGCAATTACTTTATTATTAGCCGGAGCACTATTTGGTTTAGGTTATGGTAACTTTATATCTGTTTCTCAAGCAATTGCTATAAAATTAGCTCCACCTGATAAATTAGGACTTGCGACAGCTACTTATTTCATTTTTTATGATTTAGGATTTGGTGTAGGTCCCTATTTATTTGGATTATTCATTTCATTTACAGGATACCGTGGTTTATATTCAATAATGTCTGTCATGATAATTGTAACAATTATTCTTTACTATTTCTTGCATGCGAAAACGACAGAAATAATTATTTTTAGAGATTTATTCTAAATTAAAATAAGTATCCTAGAAATACTTCTTTTATAATTTGTTCATCTGATAATTACGTCAACTAGATTCCTTCTGCGACATTGGAAGGATGTATTTGGAGAATATGAAAAGATATATTAATACTATTGCGATATTTACGATTAACCGTTGCCAGAAAAGATGTCTTAAAAATATGGAATCTATAGTATAAACAATAATAAATAGAATTAGCAATGATAACAAGATGGTAGCGTTCAGCTTAATCCTTTTCATTTAATCCCTCTTTAAACTATACTAACGATTCATTTCCAGATTAATTTTATATTATCAATGGAAATAATATATGATTTAACTTGTTAACCATTTCTATTTTTGGTGTTGTCCGTGGGAAGCCTCGAGAAGTATAATGGGATTTTTTTAGATATCAACTATAAGATTAGTATTAAATTAGTATCCATCTATGCATTGAAAACTTACCAGATTGTATAAATGTCCAGGCAACACTTCTTTTAATTCTGAATATTCTATTTTTTTTGGTTATACAAATTTTTTCTATTGGTGCGTTCAAGGAAACTTAGTATTATTGAAGTAATCTTAAACAGTACAAACATATCAAACAGTAAAAAAAATAATGTTTGTACTGTTAGGTGGTATCAATGAATCCATTTAAAAGAAGAACAGGTGTACTTCCTTCACATTTTACAGGTAGAACGGATGAACTTGAGGAGCTAAAAAGGATATTTGATTCAACAAAAGAAGGAGATTCCGGAAATATAATAGTATACGGACCAAAAGGCATTGGGAAAACTTGTTTGTTATTAAAATTTCAGGAAGAACTTAGAAATACAAAAGAAGTGTATACAATACGAATTCCGTTAGTTGAAGGAAGTTTCAATGACATTTATAGTTTAATAGTCGACAAATGCGCTGATTCATTAAATATTAAAGTTAGTAGTTTTTGGGAATCAATTAAGGGGATGGGTGTTAATATACCGTTAATAGGAGGATTTACCGTATCTAGAGAAATTCCACCAACATCACCATCTGTTGCCCTAGAAAAAATTTTAAAGGCAATTTACGAAAAACTTGAAGGAAAAGATCCGGTATTAATCCTGTTATTTGATGATTTACAAAGAATTTTAGCAAATGAAAATACTCAAAGAGTTTTAAGTATACTTCAAAACGCCCTGGTGGAACTTAATCTTCAGGGAATGAAAATAATGTTTGTGGCTACCGGTTCATATGATATTTTTTTAAAAATACAGGAACATACTGATTCTGCCGTTAGAATTTTTGATCCATATGAATTAAGGCCATTATCTTTAAAAGAGGTGCAAGAAGCCATTACGATTCCTTCAAAAACGGAAGGAATATCATTTACAGAAGATGTCATAAAAAGAATATATGTTGTTTCAGAAGGAAATCCTTATTATTTACAGGTCGTAGCTCATAACTGTTTTGAAGAAGCTGTTAATAATGAAGTTAGCATTATAGAATTTGGGAAAGCATTTCCAACTGCATTAAGTTTTTTAGCACAAAGGGAATTTAGAAATATGTATGAAACAGCTGCAAATGAAGAAAAAAAGATACTTGCAATAATTGCAGAGAATAACTCTGATGTTTTAACGTATAAAGAAATAAAAGGAAATAGGAATATTAAATCAGAACCATCTAAAGTGCTAAAAAATATGGTTGAAAAAAATCTTATTTTAAAAGAAGCAAGAGGAAGATATAAACTTAGAGATAAAATGTTTAGAGAATATTTGAGAATATTAAAAACATATAAAGAGAATGGAACATTTAATTCATTTAAATAGTATATAGCTCGATTCAATAAGAAATATACATAAAAAACTTCATTCAAGGCTCTTAATCATCAACTCCTTAAAAAATTAAGTTCACTGTCTAATTGTTCCTCTAACGAGACTTGGCTGAACCAACTATGAATTGGAGAAACCCAGTACCTAACAGATCTGGCTGCTCGGTTGCTTCAATGTCCAGATGAAGACATAATACCTGTTGAGGTAGGTGTTGGAGAAAGATAAAAGTCAAAATTATGAAAGCCATTACTGCATATAAATCTAAATATGGGATTGTAATCTCTAATAAAACAAGTAAAATAAAAAAATAAGGTAAAGTAATTTTCATTCCTTTAGTAAACGTTTTCTTTTATTGGGGAGGCTTAATAAGCTTTTATTTTTAAGAAATAACTACATCTCGAATATTTGTCTAATCTCAATAACATCTCCGTCTTCGGCGGGTACTTTCTTTGCCCAATTTACTGCTTCTTCTTTGGATTTCACATCAATTAGCCAGTAACCTCCAACTACTTCCTTGGTTTCTATATCGGGTCCGTCTGTTATTTTTACATTTCCTCCCGAAAATGCTACTCTCGCTCCTTTTGATAGGGGATGTAACCCATCTAAAGAGATCAGTACGCCAGCCTTAGACAATTCCTCGTTATATTTGGACATCTTGGCAACATCTTCTTCTGGTGGTGCAAATCCTTCTCCAGCTCTCTCTTCGGGCGGTGTATCCGGTTGATAGACTTTCGGAATCATGATCATCATGAATCTCATTTAATCTCCTCCTGAAGACATTAATTCTCCGATATTCTCCTTTGTATAATATTATTGTTTTTTTCTAAAGTTTTTTCCTGTTGTTGGAATAGTACGAGTAGTGTTTAATGAATTATACAAATTATGAGGCAACCTCTATATCACATAAAAAGAGTAAAAACAGCTTTTTCTGGAATATGGAACTGAAATTTTAAGAGGGATGTAAAATCTAATGTTTTACATCAATACTATAAATGGCACGATTACGTGCAGCACGATATCTGCAGAAAAGTGAGATATCATAGCAGATTCCAGTCCTTTCTTCCAGTAAAGCCATCCAAATATAATTCCGCCAACGGCATTTAAAATAATGGTACGGACAATCAACAGAGGTGTGAGCGTTGTTACGGCCATTACTGTTGGTAAATGACCTATACCAAATATAACGGCCGCTAAAATAATAGCTAGCCAAATTCCCGCTTTTATTGGTTTCCCTTCAGCTGTTTTTTTAATTTTAAAGAATATCCAGACAAGAAGAGTCATTAAGAATAATCTTAACAGGATTTCTTCATTTATTCCCCCATAAAAGGATGCCAGGAATCCCTGCCACAAAGGAGGATTTATTGAACTTTGAGCTATATTAATTGTTACACCAGCAAATGAAAACAAATAATCAAGCCCAATCATTAGAATACCTGCTAATATACCAAGCCCAATGGATATTCCCAGTATTGATTTCAGGTAACTTTTTACTTCCCTACCCTCAAGCCAGCTTTCAAGTATTGGAAGACCAAATCCAACTTTTTTAGCAAGGATAAGGCCAATAAAGATAATAAAGGCAAACATAATCGTATTTTGTATTATTTGGCCAGTTAAGAGTACGTATAAAGGTACAGATAAGTTTTGAAGCAGACTTCCTTGTATGGTTAAAGTGTAGGGAAATACAGCTATTATTCCAAAGATACTTGCAATCAGTAAAATTATGAATAATTTCCAGTTGGTTTTCATATTTTTCCCACTTTTTTATATTATTTTTTAGTATCAGTTCTGATTTTATCAGATGTGTTTAATTGTGAGATTTAAACAACATAAAATAAAAATCCGGCCATAGAAGCCATAAAATACCTCTTATTATATTTTCTTTATCCATTGTACAATCGAATCTATTACCTCTTTTTCTACATGACCTTCAACCATATACTCCTGCGGAGTTGATTTACCCTCACCTTCAATGAACAGGTGATTTAACTTCTTGAATAGTTTGAATTCAACATTTTCTCTTTGATTAAGAGCATCTTTCCATCCTTCAAAATCTTTAGATGCTAGAACCTGGTAATCGCGTCCGCCCTGAATGACTAAAATAGGTATATTTAAAGTTTTAGCAATAACTGATGGGTCGTGGTCGTGTAAATCTTTCCAGTAAACAACTGGCATTGCTAAGGGTAAATCTTCCCTTGAAATGTTTTCTATAAATTTTGGATCCCTTAATTTATCCACTTTTTCTTTTAAAGCATCGAGTTCTGCCTTTTGTTGTTCGGTTATCTTGCCATCTAAGTTATATAGATAAGTATACTGGTCTAAAATTGTTTCTTCTATTGAACGAGTTATGCCCGCCATGATTATTATCCCGGCTAATTCATTATCCTGTTTCGCTACACGTGGAGCGAGTGTGGCCCCCAGACTGTGCCCTAAATAGAATACACGTTTAGGATCTATGCTTTCTGTTTTGCGCAATAGATTAACAGCAAGTAGTGCATCATCTATGACTTCTTCTTTAGCAGTCATTTTATCTATTATGTCTGGTGTTAACTGTTTAATGTGTGTTAAAGTTCTTTTATCATATCGGAGTACAGCAATACCTTTTGAAGCTAAACCCCATGCTAGATCCTTAAATGTTCTGTTTGGGCCTATTGTTTCATCCCTATCATTTGGACCGGAACCATGTACCAATACTAATCCCGGGAAAGGCCCAGAACCATCAGGTACTGTTAAAGTTCCTGGTAGTGCCCATTTTCCCTCACCAATAGTCACCTCGGTCTCATGAAAGGCAAATTTGTTAACATAGTCTGGTGCATGATACTCCATATTTGTTGGAATAAAATTCAACCCACTAATTTGTCCCTGTTCGTTAAAAACAACCTGTACATCAACTATAGCTCTTTGGAAATCACATCTAATAATGATAACCTTGTAACCTTCCATTTCAGTTGTATGTGTCGGATTTATTTGTAATAGAACTCCTGCCTCTGCTATCGCATTTATCCATGTTTCCTGTAATTTAGCCTCATTTAAGGCGATTTTCATCTGATCATCAAACATATTGGTGGCAGATGTAAAATCAGCTTTAAGTAGTAGTTCAACAAAATTTTGCGCTATTTCTTTTAAATCTCCAAATGAATTCATGATTTAACCTCTAAAATATTATGCATATCAAACTATTTGTAATACAGAATATTTAGTAACTATAATATATAGTTATCGGAATATAGGGTTATAGGAATATTTATATCAATAAAATGATAGAAAAGTAACCATGAATATTGATGATATAAGGATAGTTACGGCTCTTTTTGATGAAATAAACAATAAATTGAGTAAAACAAGTCAGGAAACATTAATAAAAATTTATAAGAATTTAACTATAGCTGAGGCAAGTGCAATTTATGCAATAGGACCTGATGAGCCTAAAACTATGAAACAAATTGCGGAAACATTGGGTGTTGCAGTGAGTACTCCAACAAGGACCATAGATAGGCTTTTAGATAAAGGGTTTGTAAACAGAAAGGTAGGAGAAAAAGACCGGAGAAAACTTTTAATTGAATTAACTCCCAAAGGTAAAAAATTACTGGTGGATATCGATAAAGAAAATTTGGAAATAACCAGAAAAATGTTAAAAGGTCTTTCAGATGAAGAAATAAAAACATTTAAAAAAATACTGTTGAAAATAAGTGAAAATGTAGGATAAATTTCTTAACTAACCCCAAAAATCTTTTTATTTCTTATTAAGGTGAATTATGGCTTAAATCAATATTTGATAATGTGGAAAAACAATAAAATCTTCTTTTTTTTACCAATCTTAGAAGGGAGGATATAAACATGAAAGAAATATTAGCTAAATGTGGAAATAGATGCGATCTTTGCGCTAATTATTACAAAAACATCGAAAAGTTTGGTGAACAGAGAATTAGAGAAGGTTGGATTAAATATCTATCTCCCATGCCGGATAATATTAAATGTGTAGGATGTTTAGCTGAAGGAAATCATCCCCGAGAAAATTGCTCAATAAAAAACTGTGTAAATGAAAAAAATTTAAAAACATGTGGTCATTGCAACGACTTAATTTCAGATTCTGAATTCTGTTTTTTACTAAAAAGTGATATGGACATAAAAGAAAATGCATTAAAAGAGCATGAAAACATGCCTAAAGAAGATTATGATATTTTCTTTAAGGCATTTGAAAATGAAAAGGTTCTTATAGAAATTTATAGGAAAAAGAAGTAAATAATGGGTGTATTCATGAGCAGGGGTACAATCAAAGATAAAAACCATCAGCACTGGTGGCATTCCACCAAAGACCGGTGAAATTATAATATACCAAGAATACTGTCCATGATGAATATTGTTAAAAATAAAATTACCAATATTTTATCATTACAAAAAAAATTCAAATAAAAGAAATCAAGTCCATAAATTGCTTATAAATACCAAATAAAGTTAGAAAACTTTCTATTAAACCATCCAAAAACTGGAACGGATATAATTCAGGTAAGAACCAGTCAAATTTACATTCTATTATTCATAAATTATAAATTTTCATTTTAACAAATATTAGTATAATTTTGCAATAGAAGGAGGTTTTGAATGTCTAATGAAAATCGACCCAACGTGGGGGAGGACTATATCCGGTTTCACAGGGTTATGACTCGTGGTCTGGCCGTGTCCCTTCAAAATATTAACGAGTTTTTGGAGATCGGCGCACTCGAAACATCAAGTCGTGAAGGTTTCCTTAAATATGTTCAGACCTTTTCATCAATCTCAAATGGGCATCATTTAGTTGAAGATGAGAAGATATTCCCGTACTTCATGGACAAATTACCTGATGTACCATATGATCGGTTGATATCAGAACATATCATATTTGAAGGTGGATTGCAGGAAATAAACACTGGGCTTGACAATTTATGGGCGGAAAATGACGAATTGGAGTCATTAAACCTTCTAAAGTCAGGTTTAGGTAAAATAGATCGGTTATGGTATGCACATATTGAGATTGAGAATACACTATTATATGGACGGGTAGGGAGTTTGAAAATCGATTCCGAAGAGATGATTAGGCTACAAAAAGAGTTTGTAGAGTTTTTTCAGGAGCACAGTGGCCCTGAATATTTGGTGGGGC
>Ga0334890_1005153_pt1 | contig 11300 bp, 21 predicted proteins | sample GraSluR1_MG_3_FD_207220 | JGI IMG/M metagenome (GOLD analysis project Ga0334890, IMG submission 207220) | Sludge microbial communities from methane-producing bioreactor in Wageningen University, Netherlands - Granular Sludge_31_08-R1 | ecosystem: Engineered > Bioreactor > Anaerobic >... | reverse complement strand
GCGACACATGTTTCTTTTATGATATTCATGTTTTCCTCTACGAATTAATAATACTCTTACGGACATCTTATGCGCCTCTTCATGGCGCTCTGCTTTCCTTATATATAATGTAAGTTTATAAGCTCCGGAAATACTCCCATAACTTCTGATATTCTTCATCTGACAAACGTAACCCTTTACTCATTCGTGTATGATCTTCGTTCCAGGTCCGTATGTCTATTTTTGCCGGCTTATCATCCCATGAGACTCTGTTTATCTCCAGTGACCATCCGCCGTTATTTCTGCTTATGGTAGCCATATGCTCTTCTATGTTATATTTGATATCTTTGGCCATAACGCTTTGCCTCCTATTCAATCACTGTTTCTGTTTTAAGCTCGTACCATATTTGCCCGCTGCCGGCGCTCATTTCTGCACAATTAAGCTGGTGTAATTGGTTCCGCACCACAATGATATTTTAATATTTTCAGCTCCGGCTTTTTCGGTTCTTTATCTCTCATCTCTTCCACTCTTTTCTATCGAATCTCCACTCTGGATCTATTTCTCTGCTCTCCATAATTATGACTCTGCGATTTGTTCTAATGCAGGGCAATAAGAAAAGGACCAGTAATATTGTTGGGAGCAACCGTTTCATATCTACCCCTCCTCTTCAGATAGTTCGTTTACAGGAAATTCATCGCTTAATCCATGTAGTAGAATTTTATACGCCAGTTTGGCCGTCTCTTGAAGCGTGTTGTCGTCGCCAGCGCATATCGGAGCCATGGTGTCTATAAGCTGATCTATGCGTTGGAGATATGGCCGGTTAAACCGGGCTAATGTTCCTTTCTCAGATTGTTCACTTTTTTCCGGTTTTTTCTCTTGTTTTACACTATTGTCCGGAATATTCCCGATTTTGCGCGCCGTGTTTATGACATTCCCAGTTTTGGCAGCAACATCTTTGGCCATATCTGTTGTAGCCGTATCCGGTTCTGCTTTTATTACCTCTTCAGGTTTTTCGGATGCCCTATGCTTCTTAAGTTCTGCACGCCATAGGCTTACTGACTGTATGGACACACCTAAGGCTTCAGCTGTTTCTTTACAGGTTTTCCCTTCTTCTGTGAGCTTTACGAACTCACCCCATTTTTCTTCGCGTTTTGTCATGTTATTTTCTCCTTCCTTACATATAACAGGTGATAGCATAGCGAGTGTTTCTCGTTTTTGCAGTTCGGCATATTCCGCTGCTGCAAACGGCTCGGTACGACATTTTTTAAGGTCAGACTCTTCACAGACATTTTCTTGTAATAGCAATTTTTCTTGCCATCTTCTGATTGTGTAATAATCGACTTCCAAAAATCCTGATATATCTTTCAGCGCCCAGCCGGCGTTGAGCAATCTGGTAAATTCGCTTTGTTTTTCATGGCATTCTGAATAGTGTTTCATTTCTCTTTCCTCTTCAGTAATATCCTTTAAACCCCAAGTCTGTTTTCGCATAATTCGAGTACCTTTTTCAGAGCAGTTTTCATTTTTTCTTTTTCTTCAGTTTCTATGGATTCTTCTATACAGGTTATCGCAAATGCAAAATCATCCTGAAGATTGTCTGTGTGAATCTTGAAGGCGACTAAATGATTCTTTTTACCGTTTTCTGCCTTCCGTTCTGCTGTAGCAGCTTTGGCTACAGCTTCAGCCCGGGCCTTCTCTGCAGCAGTGATCTCTGCCTGAAGATCTTTCCGGGCTTCTTCTTGAGCCTTCTTCCTGGCTTTTTCTTCCGCATCATTGACTGCATTCTTTTTGTCCTCTTCAGCCCGGGCAAGTTTATCTTTCAATTTCTGTATCTTTTCCTCCGCTTTGGACAGATCCTCCGGAGATGCCCCTGACCTTTCCAGTTCTTCTTTTTCATGGGTGGTTTTTTCCAGCTGCTCCACAAGGTTCTCATTTCTGGCTTTATATTCTTCGATGGCTGCTTCCAGTTCCTTTGTGGATACAGATCCGATATCGTCATGCTCTTCGGCTATCTGTTCGATGTCTTCATCCGGTAATGCCAAGAGCTTTAATGCATTTGAGAATCCCAAATCCGCAAACGTTTGCGGATTTGAAAGAGGACTGTTCTCATTGCCGAAGCGATCAGCCAGTTGCATGAACTGTTGAACCTTTCTTTCACTCCAGGATAGGTTTTTTTCTATATATCCAAGCCATTCTCCATGAGGGACAAGGTCCTTGAGCTCTTTCAGGTTTTTCCCGATAGAAACGAATCCCAGCATGGCAACATTCTCGACCTGGGTATATGTTGCCTTGATTTCTGCTACTACGGTTTCCGGGGTTCTCACATCTTTTACATCAACTATTTCCATTTTTTTCTTCTCCTTTTTTCTATCAACGATGACCATGGGTTATGCGGCTTTTTGTTTTTTTGTTTTCAGTTCTGAAAGCCAGTTTTCAACGAAACTTATTATTTCTTCCGGTCCATTGCGATTATGTTTTCCTCTAAGCTGAAGTAGTTTATATTTCGGTGAAATTTCCAATACATAAAATGCTTTTCCCGGAACATTGCTTTTTCTCACAAAAGCAATTCCGGAGACTCCTTTTACAATGTTTCCTGCGTAAAGGCCATTGCCCACGCATATACCAAGAGTCTCTCCTTCACGCCGGAGATCTGCGGCGGATGTCGGAATCATTACAACAAGGTCTCCGGATACATACGGATCGAATGTCTTGAATATTTTTTTCTGGTTTTCCATGAAAGCCTTTGCAGATTTTCTCTCTTCTGCTACTTTTTTTGCCTCTCTGATCTCTTGGATTATTTCTGTGACTCTGTCATGTGCTGCCCAAAACGGTTTTGGAAAAGCCACTGATTTTACCGTCAGATCATACCCTGCTACTATGCACATTTTTGCATAGTCGAAATAGGATCTTAGATCTACACGAACCTCATCGGGGCGCAAGCCTATTTTTATTCTGGCATTCTCACCACGCAGATATAAAATAACCTTTCCGAGGGTTATTCCATAATTGGATTCAAGGTCTTTGAAAACTCCCGCTTCGGCATAATAATTTGAGTTGTTTCTTAATTCGTCGATTTCCGTCATCGTCAATTCAATTCCATATTTTTTATAGTAGTTTCTGAATATCCCGAGTTCGTGAGGCTGCGGATCAAGTTCACGCATCATCCGCACATGCCCCATATCCATGCCTATGATTTTCTGCAAACTCTTCCCACGCCAATTGACAGCTCTGCCCACAGGTTCCCCGACACACCTGTAATACACAACTTTCTCAAATCCTGATTTCATGAGAATTTCAGTTGATGAGTATTTGAGAAAAATGTCTATGTATTTTACTAATGGGTAGAAATATGACCGATGATAATAACCGTTATCATAGGACGGCCAGTTTTCAACGAAACTTTTTATATCGGCATATTTAAGATCCGTGTCTTCGAAAAAATTCTGATTAAGAACCCCTTCCGAAATAACCGACCTTTCATCGTTATATCTTGAAATGAAATATGACATTCCGGGAGGAGCGCATATTTTGATATTTTTAATCTGCCGCCATGCATATCCGGATAGCCACGAACAGCAAAGCTGATACGCCCGACAATCATTTTTGGCGAGCTTATATATTGCCTGATACTGCATTTTTATTTCCGGTTCATACAGATCGAACTCAAAGCACCTATCAAAATCCACATCGACCAGAATCACGGCCAGATATATGATGCCTTTATTCTTGCTTAACGTCAGCAGCCTGAAACTTTCTTCACGGATCCTGCGTCCGACTCTGCCATTCAGATATGTTATTTCTTCGCCACAGTTGTTACAATGCCCGTCCAGTTCGTGTTTCATATATATATTATTGAAAGGGATGACATTGCCGCAGTTCGTACATACGGCTATATCATGTTCCCGGTCGAAAATTATATATTTTTTTACAACCCCGATAATATCGTCATAGTATGTCTTCGGGTCTGGAAGACAGTTTATGATCTCATTCGCTGCCTGTGTGATTTCTTCTGTGCCGCGAACACTTTTGGGGAGATCACAGATCATTTTCATTTTCTCACCCCTTAAATATCCGCCAGTACATCTATATGTTCAAAAGACTTTTTTGAAAACGACTTATCTGCTGCTGATATTCCATAATATTCTTCTACTATGGAAAAGCCCTCTTCATCTGTAAGGCAGGCGCACGATCCGGTGGTTCTGTTCCTGGCTTCCTTCATCATGGCGTCAACGGCGCCCTTCAGACTTTTATCGTCCTTGAGTAGCTTCTCTGCTATATTGTCATTCGTGCAGAGATTTGTCAGATGTTCTTCTATCCTGACTTTAGTAAGATTGTTTTGGTCCTTCATCATTTCTTTCGTTATGTGAGCTATGGCTTTTTCGATTTTCTCAGACATCTTTTTCAAACTCCTTTCTCAGTTTTTCCTGTTTTTCTCGCATGGGTTTCGGCATCTGAATGGCTTTGCCCGTCTTGCCTTTGGCTCCTCGATCAAATCTCTTTTCTTTGAAACAGTTTTCCACCCAGCGACGCCGGGCAACATGTTCTTTCATGATCTGGTCAGAAAACATTTTTTTCTCTTCTTTAGAATCAGGTTTAGATTCTTTATTCTCTTTTAGGGAGTTGCGTCTCATGTTTGCTGCCATCTCTTTCTGTCTGGCAATATATTCCGGATCATGTATATTGCATCTTTCTGCTCTGCATCTACCTGTATTCGTGTCCACGTTTCCGCACCATGTCTGTTCGCGGTCACAGAATATAAGGCCTGCTTCGGGCCATTTCTCTTTTTTTATTTTTTCTGCCTGCTGCGATACCGATTTTCTTTTCTTATTTGCCGGCGTGGTCTGCAGGTTCATTTCGATCTGATTCATTTTCTTTTTTTAACTCCTCATAGGTCGAGTCCATTCTTTCCCGTTCTGATATTATGATTTTTTTAGCCATAGCAGCCACCTGGATCGATTCACGGATCACATGTTCTGCTCTTTTTAAAATGGTATGCGATATTTCCAGAGCTCCGTAAAGATCGTTTTCTTTTGTTGCTGTCCACAGTTCCCGATAGAGATCTTTTATGTCTTCAAATTCATCGTCGGTTTCATCGATTTCTTCCTTTAGCACTGATTGCCCTTCATGAAGCGAATTAAAAAGTGGAAACTTTTTATTTGCTTCCTTCAGTTCCGCATTTATAAGTATTCGTATCTGTTCATCTTTAATCATAAGTAATTCCTCCCTATAAGTTTCAACCACATATCTCGAGCTTGTTTTGATGTCATTCCGGATGCGATCAGCTTATCCTCATACATCTGCTGGAAGTGCTGCTTCCAATGGAGATTTTCTCTTTGGGCCCATTCGGTAACATTTGCCTGCAGCTCTTCATGCATAGCTCTACACACATCGATTTGGAAGCCGTTATCTATGCTTATCTGTCTGTTAGGTCCTCTGAATACCTCATGACGCTCAGCGAAAGGCTCTCCGGTATAACAGCAGATCCTTTTTGCCTTATTTTTATATCCATTTGTCTTTTTATTTTTTCGCTTGTTTTTCGGTTTAGAAAAAGCGCAGCTCTCGTAATATGTCATTTTTCCTCTTCCTTTCCAATTACTACTGACAGTCCTAATACCTTCAAGGCTTTATCAGCCATATCCAAAGTTATATTCCTCTCACCTTTGTCCCAAAAAGATATTGCTCTTGGGGTGCAACCCATCGATTTTGCAAACTGACGAATTGGATAGCCTTGTTTTATACGTTCTTTCTTGATGATTCGTGCGATTTCAGTACTTTTGGTATTTTTCACTTGACAGCACTCCTTCTTTATTCTATATTTTGGGTAGAACATGCGTCTTTTACTCGGGATAGTACTACATTATGTGTGTTCAATAATTTTGAAAGGAGGAATAAACATGGGCAAGAATCAACATGTTGTACCGCATGGTAACCAATGGCAAATAAAAGGTGATGGTAACCAAAAAGCCACTGGAACTTTCGACACACAACGCGAAGCCGAAGCTCGTGCCAAAGAAATCGCTATCAATCAAAAATCCGAACTTTTTATTCATGGCAAAAACGGACAGATAAGAGCGCGAAACAGCTATGGCAACGACCCATACCCTCCAAAGGGTTAATCATATTTCGGTCTTAAGCAAACCCTGTAGCCATCAGCCACCTCGGTATCACTTTCTGTGATCGTGGCAATAACTATGGGGTTTTCTTCATCTGTTTCAACAACAATTTTTGTGTACTCCTCTAATGTTCTCTCTTTCATGATTTCCTCCTTTTTTGACATGTTCTTTTACGCGAAGTATAATTAATTTGCCCCAGTGGGGCAGGAAGGAGGTGGTCGCAACATGACCAACCTTTTGACTTCCCCCTGCACCATAGATGCTTAAATTGATACCGCCACAACGGGCGTAAGCATTTTCTCGGGGTAGCCCACCGGGATATATCGCAGGAATAGCGTAAAAATCCAAGGCAGGACTTTTTTATCATTACATCTGCGACGGGGTAAACTCTGCGGAATGCCTACCGCCGAAGAGATGTAGATTGTCACAGAAGCAGTGTGCTATAACTGTCTTTCGCACTTTGTGTGATGGTGCAACAATCTTATGGCAAACAAATTGGTGACAAGTCAGTCAGTGATAGCACACTGGCTGATTTTGTTTTGTTCTTTTCTTATTTTCAAAACCTGTTTGAACAGTTCTCTATCTCCGCAGAAAAATGTTCCTGTGGCTTCCGGTCCATATATGCCGCACAGTATCTCTTTCGCTATCGCCATATTACTGTTGGCATCCACGGTGATCAGTTTAAATGTCTCATCCACGAAATTTATTCGGACGACTTCCTTGTATATTCCAAAGCATTCTTTGCGCTGCAGATCTGAAATATACTCAATCGATTTAACACCACTTCTGTCCTGGTCTATTACCATAGCTGTGCTCATAGCTTCGGTAAATTTTTTCTTGTTCTCTGACATATTGTTCTCTCCTTATAATCCAATCAATAAACAAATATCCGGAATAGATAACCAGCACGCCCCACTCGCTGCCCGTTGGCGGTCCCTGTCTGACGCAGGAGGCAAAATATACCATGAGAGCTGTCACCAGCGCCGTCATTATGATTCCGAATAAATGTATTCGGAGGAATTTCTGTTTTCTCATTTGATTGCCTCCTTATCCGGTAGTTGCTTTTCTACCGGTATCCATTTTATTTCGTTCATTTTCTTGCCTCCTTTATCAGATACACTTTTCCTTCCTGCCGACCAAGCTGGATTGCCTGATCATAACTTTCTACAAAGACGTCAAGGCTTCTACCCTGTATAGCTCCGCCTATGTCCTCGGCCTTATAGACCACTGAATTACCAGTCTGGTATACGACCCTGATCTCAGATCCTGTTGGTATCAGGTCAGGATCTGTAGCTACGGTCCTGCCCTCTTTTGGCCAGGTCCCCGATGCGGTCCTGTTCCCGGTCGGGCAGTAAAATGTAACATCAAAGGTCCCGAGATATGTTCCGGTCAATCGTTCAATCTCTCTTAGATACATTCCGTTGATTTCATCAATGTCTTTAGTGAGTTCCTCGATCTCCTGCCTCAGTTCCACGTTCTCTACTTTGAGTTGTTCGTTCTGCTCAACTATGTTCCGGATGCAAAGCCACGCGACCGCAAGCACCATGATTGCCAGACAGACTGTGATAATCACCAGAGATTGTTCCTGTTTGTTCATTTCATTTCCTCCATTGCTATCAAAATTGTGGCTGCTGTGGCGATACAGAAAGCATAAGGCGCATACCAGTTGTTGTCGGCTTCAATCTTGTTCATTACTATTGCCCCTACAATCGCTGTTATCCATAAAAGTGTTACAAGTGTGAAAACTATCATTGGGAACCTCCTATACTTTCCGGAGTTCTAACATTCTCTGTGCTATATCATCAACAAAGAAAAGCTTTTCTCGACCATTGCTGATGTAATCAAGGCCATTGGTTATTTTCTTTCGACAGTCACTATCAGGATCACAGCCGTTGAATGCGGCTATTTCTTTTATGTTGATCATTCCTGTGCCCGTGGCCGTGCTTTGTATTCTTCTTATGAGGGTCTGTTTTTCCATTTTCTTTCTCCTGAAATACACGCATTGTGTATTCATTCCTCAAAAAAAAGCTCCCCAACGCTTGTGTTGTAATATTTGGCGAGCTCAACTTTAAATTCGTCTCTAGGGATTCTATTGCCCAACTCATACATAGTCAGCGTGGAAACACTTATGCCGAGGCTTTTTGCGACATCTCTTCTTGGCTTTCCTTGCCTCAAATTCATAAGTTTACGTCCGATTTTTTTTCCGTTCATTATTTTCCTCCTTAATAGGTATTCGTTTTGTGTACTCACATAATAGCACCTCATACGAACCGTGTCAACACAAATTGTGTTTTTTTCTTTACATTTATCACATCTTGTGTTATTGTATGCTTATCAAGGCACCTGGAGGTTGAAATGACGATAAAAGATAGATTGAAAATTTTAAGAGATGAAGCGAATATAACGCAAGAAGATCTTGCGAAGCGTTTAGATGTTTCAAAATCTGCTATATGTAATTACGAAGCAGGCATACGTCAACCAACGCCGGAAATAGAAGAATCTATTGCGGATTATTTCAATGTTGATTTAGATTATTTGCGCGGAAGGTCTGATATAAAGAATAGATATAACTTCGAAACAATAGCAGCACATAAAAACGAGCAAAATATGGACGATGAAGAGTGGACGGAAGAAGAAGCGGAGGAAATCAAACGGTTTAAAGACTGGATCAAAAGCAAGAGAGGAGAGTAGTTAATGACAGCATACGAGGCTTTGTTAGCCGAGTATGACTACCTTGCAATCGAAGAGGCAAAGCTAAAAACACATGGGGGGTTATATTCATCAGGCTATATCTGGATTCAGAAAGATCAGCTTGAAAAAAGAAAAGCTTGTTTATTAGCTGAAGAAGTCGGGCATTATCAAACATCTTGCGGGAATATTTTAAATCCAAAAACTATAACAAATCAAAAACAGGAATACAAAGCCAGGGTATGGGCGTTCAAGAAGTTACTGCCCTACGAAAAAATTGTTTCTGCTTTAAAGTACGGTTGCAGAACCATATATGACCTGTCAGAATATTTCAGCTTAGACGAAGAATTTATCAAGGATTGTTTGCATTATTACAATTTTATATAACGCAATATACTGATATTTTACCGATAATGAGACAAGCTCATTGCCGGTTGAAATATACGATAAAGTTATTGAATTAAGAAAGACTTTTTTTGGGGAGGTAGTTTTAATGGCAAATGAACTAGAGTTGAAATTGGCATGGACTTTTATTTCAGAATGTCCTGTGCCCGATGATGTAACAGACCTGTTGTTGGACGATGAAAATGCGGTCGCCGCATATAAGACAGTCAGAGATGTAGCTATATTTACAAATAAAAGACTAATTGTAAAAGATGCACAGGGGCTCACCGGAAAGAAGATTGAAATTTACTCTTTGCCTTATTCATCAATAAAAATGTGGTCTACCGAGAATGCCGGCAAAATTGATTTCAACTCAGAAGTTGAATTATGGACTTATGTAGGGCATATTAAATTAAATCTTAAAAAAGGCATAGACATAAGGAGATTTGATAGCCTACTTGCTCAAGCTATATTATAATCTACATAAAATAAAAGCTCCTGCAGCAACAGGAGCTAATACAATTGGGGGAAGGTTCATATAAACCTATACCGTAGTCATTATACCATTTCGAACCTTCTTTTTCAATAAAGGAGGTTTTATTATGCTTAAAAACAAACAAAAGAAGGAGGATGGAAAAACTATATATAGAAAGACCTTTGTGTTCGATGGGAAACGGTATGATGTGACCTCTTCAGATCCAGAAGAATTAATAGCCAAAATCACTTTAAAGAAAAAAGACCTGGAAGAAGGAAGGATTATTCTTGACCGTAATACTCTTGTTCGTGATTGGAAAAAAGAATATCTAAAAACATATGTCAGCAATGATGAACTCGACTTGAAATACAAAGATAAAGACAGTCTATATAAAAATTATATAGATCCGGAGATCGGGCATATGAGAATCCGTACAGTAAAGCAACTACACTGCCAGAACATAATGAACAATGCTGGGGGGTTGGGTAAGTCTCGACTGCTAAAGCTCCGGCAGCTTCTTTCCAACCTCTTCAGGATGGCCATGGAGAATCACCTTATACTGGAGAATCCTACCAGCAGTATAAAGCTGCCTCCGTGTCGTGATGGATCCAACAGATCTATAACGGCCAAGGAACGAAAATTCACGCTACAGGTAGCCGAATATCATAAATCGGGTATATATATCCTTTTGATGCTTTATCTCGGACTCAGGCCTGGCGAGGTGGCTGCATTGCAGTGGCGAAACGTTGATTTAAACTCCGGATATGTGAAAATTGATTCTGCACGTAAGGGAGAAAGTGGCATTGGCACTCCGAAGTCAGATGCCGGATACAGAAGTATCCCAGTGCCGGATAAACTCCTGAATCGGCTGAAGAAAGAATCCGAGGATAAAGGACCTTTTGATTTTGTCCTGAACAATGACGGACATATGTATACCAGGGCAGCAATGTACCGACTGTGGAGAAGCTTCATCCGAGAAATGAATATCGCCATGGGCGGCAGACTATACAGGAATGAATTACAAAAACCGTATCCTGTTGCGAGTGATCTTATCGCCTACTGCTATCGTCATACATACTGCACAGATCTTCAGGCTGCAGGCGTAGCAATAAATGTTGCGAGAGAACTAATGGGACATAGCGACATAGAGACCACATCAAAGATTTACACGCACCATTCAGACAGATCTATCGAGGCTGCGGCAAAACTTATTAATGAATACCACAACGGCAAAAAAAAGAAGGTTAGTAATCCGAAATTCCGGCAGCCTAGAAGACGACTTCGAATCGTATAACTTTTTACTCCCACATCTATTCCCACAGTTTAATGTGGGATATTACCGGATAAATCGGTATATTTCAAAATTTACCAGTGAAAAAATCAATAAAAAAACCTTTGATATGCGTTGAAAAATGCGCATTTTCAAAGGTTTTTATCTTGGAGCGGATGAGGAGGATCGAACTCCCGTATCCAGCTTGGGAAGCTGATATTCTGCCATTGAACTACATCCGCAGGAGTCCTTCCCTTTTCTTGGGAAAAGACCGTAATAATTATATCATAATGATTGGATCAATTCACCGTTTTTTTGTTATTCTATGGCTTCTGCGATCATCCCGGGAAGTTTTCTGCATATCTCCTCCGATATGGATGCCACCGATACCCT
>Ga0334890_1005149_pt1 | contig 11309 bp, 9 predicted proteins | sample GraSluR1_MG_3_FD_207220 | JGI IMG/M metagenome (GOLD analysis project Ga0334890, IMG submission 207220) | Sludge microbial communities from methane-producing bioreactor in Wageningen University, Netherlands - Granular Sludge_31_08-R1 | ecosystem: Engineered > Bioreactor > Anaerobic > Unclassified... | reverse complement strand
TTCATCCACTGTTTCGATAAATTTTTTATTATATTCTTTTTTGTTTCAATGCAATTTCAGCGAGTACACGTGTGGTTTCAATTAGACTAGAAGGATTTGCAATTCCTTTACCAGCAATATCGAAAGCAACACCATGATCAACCGTACCACGGATGAATGGTAAACCAAAAGTAATAGCACAAGATTTTTCGAAATCGAGAGTTTTACAGGCGATATGAGCCTGGTCATGGTAAAGAGAAAGGATAGCAGCAAAATCGCCATCTTCACCGAGGTGATAAATTGAATCTGCGGGAATCGGGCCAATAGCATTGATACCCATTTCACGTGCTTCTTGTATGGCGGGGATAATTTGGTCCACTTCTTCGTTCCCAAACAAACCCAGATCACCTAGATGTGGATTGAGAGCAGAAACTGCAATTAATGGTTTATCCAATCCCATCTTATTTAATTCCCTGTTTATTAAGACAAGAGTTCTAGCAATATTGTTTTTTGTTACATAATGACAAGCATCAATTAGTGACATGTGACCGCTTAGCATAAAAACTCGAAGTTTACGGCAAGAGAACATGACTAATGTGTAAGGAGAACCTGTTTTTACACGGAAAATCTCCTGATGCCCTGCTTCTGCTACTCCGGCTAGTTTTATTGCCTGCTTACTTATTGGCGCAGAATTAACGCCATCTATTTTTCCTGACATTCCCAATTCAATAGATTTCAATATCCAATCATATGACATTCTGCCTGCTAATTCTTGAATCTCACCCATGCGAATTGAGTCTTCGGCATAGGATCCCGTTTCTATAACATCAATTATTCCAATTCGGTAGGTAGCTTCATCAGGACAAGCAATTCTGTGGATTGTACAACTTTTATTTATTGCTTTGGCTGTGCGTTCCAAGACTTTTCCACTACCGATAACTAAAGGGTGACAGTAGGTATGCATATCGGAATTTAACATTGCGCTTATTGTAATTTCTGGGCCTATCCCTGCGGGATCACCCATTGTAATCGCGATAATTGGTTTTTTTTGTTCTATGCTCATTTTTCACCTTGAAGTAATGTTTCGATCTGCTAAAAGGTTTATGCCGAAATTCCACGTCTGATATTTTTGCCAACATTTTTGACTTGGAAAGGTGATGGCTGTGGCTGAACTTAATTAATTTTTCTGTAATTTACTCCATTCCGGCTCATATTAATCTTGATTGGGCGGTGTCAGCGGAGTCCAGTTTTGGTTGGAACTGATGTTGGGGTTAAAGTTGGGGTCGTCGCTCAACAGGTACTCACCCAGGGGAGTTGACCACGCTTGCGTGTAGCCTGAAGGTAACTCGATGTTTTGACCGGTATTCGGATCGAAATAGGGATCGACGCCGCGGATGGTTTGACTGAAGTTCTCGGATATGCGGTCATAGGCTGCCGAGCGTTCCTGCCAGCCGCGCAAATTCATGTCGCTCATCTCGTTATAGTTGCGACTGATCTGGCGTGAAAGGGCGCCGATCTGGTTGATGCTGTGGATGGTGTTGCCCGTCAGTCCCTGGCTGACCTGCTGCACCACCGCCGTCCAGGCCGGGTTAATCTTGATGGAAGCAAAAATTGCTCGATAAAGGTCGGTATAACTATCCAGGCGGGCGCGTTCCGCTCTGAATGCGGTTAAATAGCCCATCGTCCAAAAAACATTTTCCATACTGCCAAACATGCCGGGCATAACCATGCGCATATATTCTGCCACGCCGGAAATTTCTTCTGCCACCGGCTGCTGGTTGAAGGTGTATTGCAATCGCATACGCACGGAATCGGCGGAATACTGTCCGCCTTGACCGGAATTGGGCTGGTTTTGCAAGGCAAATTGCTGCAGCTCAACGGCAGGCGCTTCTTCAATGATCGTCAAGCCCTGGATATTGCGATAGCGGGGTAAAACCAACTGGCGCATGGCATCGCGGGCGGGCATGGGTTGGCGCACTTCATAACCGAAATACAGGCTGCCGGCAGGTTGCGAAAATTGCATCAGCAGGTTGTTAGTCCAGGTGAAAAACAGGATGGGAAAGGCTTCGAAGGTTTCAAGACCAGCCGGGTTGATTATTTGCAGGCTGGAAGAAACAGGCGCAGACGGACGTTCGGGCACCCAGGTTACCCCGCCGCTCACCTGCCAGCCCTCGGGCACCAGGATGGAAAAGGCTTCCAGTCCTGACTGGGGATCGAAATAGGAAAAGGGTTTGAGGGGAATGCCGCTGACAACAACACCAGCCTGCTGAGCGTTTTGACCAGGGTTTCCTCGCCGGGCGGCTGAATGTTTCAAGATTAACCTGGCTCCACAATACTGGCATGCCAACTGATCGCCTTCCATTTGCAGGGGGGCTCCGCAACGCGGGCAGTCCAGACGAATAAACTCATCCTGATTATTGGTCATGGATACTACTCCTGGTGTTGGTCCGATTCAGTACCATCATGGCATGAACCGGCCAAAAAGTAAAGTGGGTAGGCAGGATAATCAAAAAAAGCCGGCTCACGTTGTAGTGCACCCCTTTCTGTTGGTGGTGTCCAACTTTTGGGGTGCAGTCCACGTCAGGCCGGCTTTTTTCATTCATCCAGGTATTATAGATAGTACTTTTCTGCCTTGCGGTGCTCCTCATAAACTTTACGGGCGGCCTGTACTTCCGGCATGGTGGAAGTCTCGGCGATGGCCACATCCCACCAGGAATCATAGCCGGGCACTTTTACCTCGCGGTCGGTTTCCACCACGATGACCGAAGTGCGGTCGAGTGCGCGGGCCTTTTTGAGTGCATCTTTGAAAGCGGCGATGGAATCGGGGGTGAAGACTTCAGCGCCCAGGCTGGCGGCGTTGGCAGCAAAGTCAATTTGCAGCCGTTCACCAGTCAATTGCCCGGTGAGAGGATCGCGCTGGTTGAGACGCGTACCGAAGCCGCTGCTGCCAATGGAGGCGCTGAGCGAGCCGATGGAACCAAAACCGTGGTTGTTGACCACAATGATGACGACTTTTATGTCTTCCTGAATGGCGGTCACAATTTCAGTTGGGTTCATCAGGTAGGTGCCGTCGCCCACCCACACAAACACCTCGCGCGATGGGTCAGCCATTTTCACACCCAGAGATGCCGGGATTTCATAGCCCATGCAGGAATAACCGTATTCCATGTGATAAGAATTGGGAGTTTTAGCGCGCCACAATTTGTGCAGGTCGCCCGGCTGGCTGCCGGCGGCCGACATCATCACATCTTTGGGCCCTGCTTCCTGCCAGATGGCGCCAATCACTTCGCTTTGGCCGGGCAGGGGTTGATGATTGAGGTTGTAGAGGCGGTCGGTTTCTTTTTCCCATTCGGCTTTAAGCAATTGGATTTCGGCGGCATAGTCGGCAGAAACCGCATACTCCTTCAGCGCTTCGGTCAACTCTTCAAGGGTCACTTTGGCATCGGCAGAGATGGGTACGCCGTTATGCTTGTAGGCATCCATTTCAAACAGGTTGATGTTGACAAAACGCACACTGGGGTTTTGGAAGATGGTTTTGGAAGCGGTGGTGAAATCAGAATAGCGTGTGCCAATGCCGATTACCAGGTCAGCTTTCAGTGCAATGCGGTTGGCTGCCAGCGTGCCGGTGGCGCCAATGGCACCCAGGCAGGCAGGGTGATCGTAGGCTAGCGAACCTTTGCCGGCCTGTGTTTCGCCCACCGGGATGCCGGTTTGTCGGGTGAACCGGTCAAGCGCATCGCAGGCTTCGCTGAACAGCACTCCACCGCCGGATACGATCATGGGGCGTTTGGCTGATTTAATCAATTGGACGGCGTCTTGTAAGCGGCTGCGGTCTGCCAGGGGGCGGTGAATGCGCCAGACACGTTTGGCAAACAGTTCTTCAGGGTAATCGTAGGCTTCAGTTTGCACATCTTGCGGCAAAGCCAGGGTGACCGCACCGGTGTCTGCGGGAGAGGTGAGCACACGCATCACTTCGGGCAGGGCGGTCAGCAGTTGATCGGGGCGGCTGATGCGGTCCCAGTATCGGGATACCGGTTTGAAACAATCATTCACACTGATATCTTGCGTGTTGGGGCTTTCCAATTGTTGCAAAACCGGGGCTACGTTTCGACGGGCAAAAATGTCACCAGGCAGCAGCAGCACCGGCAGGCGATTGATGGTGGCAAGGGCAGCCCCGGTTACCATGTTGGTGGCGCCAGGCCCAATGGATGACGTGCAGGCAAAAGTTTGCATACGGTTTTTCATCTTGGCATATCCACTGGCAATATGCACAGCTGCCTGTTCATTGCGAACCATGATGTACCGAAAATCGGGGTTCTGTTGCAAAGCCTGCCCAATGCCCGCCACATTTCCATGCCCAAAAATTCCCAAAATTCCTGCAAAGAAAGGCATCTGAACGCCATCTCGTTCAACGTACTGGTTTTTTAAAAAACCGATCAAGGCCTGTGCCATGGTTAAGCGAATGGTTGACATATCAATCTCCGTTATGAATTGTCGAATTTTTCAGTTGCTTATCTAAATCATCTGCTATTGCGGTTTCTGGTTCATTTCAAGAGTCACCATGGGAACGCGGGGATCTTTGAACTTCCAGGTTTCTTTCACCCATCCAAAATCTGGGTCGTCTACATTGGCCAATGATTGATCAGTTCCTGCCAGGAAATTTAGATAATACACGTTATAACCTGGAGCGGCGACGACTGGATGATAACCTTCCGGCGAGATCACCAGTTCACTGTCACTGACCATCATTAATTCATCCAGGCGCCTGTCGGCAGTGTACACGCGTTGGAAGGCAAAACCTTCAGGCCGGTCAATTTTATAGAAGTAAATCTCATCCAGGTCAGCTTCGATCAAATTGCCGTCTTTGTCCACTCTGCGCACGTCATGCTTGTGCGGGGGATACGAACTCCAGTTACCTGAGGGCGTGTAAACCTCAACCACCACCAGACGCTCACAGGGAAAACCCGGCGGGATCATGCGGTTAATCTGGCGGGAGACATTTTCGCCGCCGCGCAATTCAATGTCCACATCCTCGGGTTTAACCAGGCGGGCTGGAAAATCCTGCGTGGCGCCGGCCCAGCCGCAGGCAAAATCGGCATCACCGTATGAGGCTTTGACTGTGAAATCTGTATTTCTGGGTAGATACAGGGCAGTGGGTAATCCATGAAAAACATCCTTACGACTGCCAATGGCTTCCCATTTTCCCACGTTGGATGTTACATCCAGAGAACCGCTTAAAACCACCAGGGCCAATTCGTTGCCCTGTGTCTGGAAGGACCACTCTTCGCCATTTTTAAGCTGAACTGCTAAAAATGATAAATCCTTCCAACCAGCGCTTTGAGGGGTGACATTGATGTATTCCTTGCGGGAAAAATCTGGTTTTACCAGCAAATGCGATTGAGTTGAATTCATTCAGGTCTCCTTTCCGGGCAAATTGCCGTGGATTCTCGAATTAATAGTTCTCCACGGATCGTTTTTGATATGGTTTTCTTTTTGTCATTATCCAATTCAGGATTGGCTATCAGATTGAGCAGCATTTTTGCTGCTTCGGCGCCAATCAACCGTTTGGGTTGATCAAATGTCGTCAAAGATGGGCTGGTAAATGCTGAATAAGGAATATTGTCAAAACCAGCGATGGAAATTTCGTCCGGAACTTTCATGCGGCGTTTTTGAAGGGTGGTTAATGCGCCAATGGCAATCAGGTCATTGAAACAAAACACCGCAGAGGGGCATTGTTCACGACTGAGTAATTCAGTCATTCCTTCCATCCCATTTTCCATTTCACCACCCTGTAAATTAAGGATCAACTTTTTGTCAGGAGTGATGCCGGCTTTTTCCAATTCTTCTTCATAACCACGAATGCGGTCCTGGTTTATCCGTAATGCATTGATGTTACCAAGATAGGCTATACGGCGGTGACCCAGCTCGATGAGATGCCGCACAATTTGTTTTGCACCAAAAACATCATCATGCGCAATAGAAAACTGGTAGTCGCTGGGTGACTGGTTGTTGATGACCACAATGGGGATGCCGTACTGGCGCAAAAGTTCGGTATGGTCGCGATTGAAGGAAACCGAACCAACAATAACCCCATCAACACGGTGTTCGCCAAAGGCTTGGATGATGGTTTTTTCATGGACGTAATCCAGGTGTGATGAAGCGATGAAGATGCTGTAACCGGTATTCTGAAGTGTATCTTCAATGCCTTGCACAATTTCGCCGAAGTAGGGGTTGTCAATGCGACTGACGATGACACCCAGTACATGAGAACGGTTGGTTTTTAAGCCGCGTGCGACGGCGCTGGGCAAATATCCCATTTGCAATGCCAGGTCGCGAATGACTGAAGCCGTTTTTTCAGGAATGGCCGGATGATTATTCAGGGCACGCGAAACGGTGGCATGAGAAACCCCCGCTTTTCTGGCAATATCCTTAATCGTAACTGGCATGGAAACCTCGAAAAATGCACACGTGTGCATTAGCATGATAGCAAATTCAGATTGAAAAGTCAAGCAAAAAAGGTTGCGCCTTCAAGGCGCAACCTTTTATTTAGGTTTACTTCTGTTCTGGAATTTGCTACTGGACCACCGGATTATTGAATGAATTGATCCACGTTATCTAAGGTGATGAGGGTGAAATCAACCAGGATTTCTTTTTCAACGGTTTCACCCTGGACGATCTTGTAGCAGGTTTCCATGGCAGTCTGGCCCTGGGCAGTGGTGCTTTGAGAAACTGTGGCAGCCAGCTTGCCGTCTTTCACTGCGGCCAGCGCGTCAGGGGTGGCGTCCAGACCGTAGATTTTGATTTTGTCGAGCAATTGAGCATCTTCTACAGCTTTTAAGGCGCCCAGTGCCATGCCGTCGTTGTTGGCAACGATGGCATCAATCTGGGTTCCTGTCTGCAGCCAGTTTTCAACCAGGGTTAAAGCTTCGTCAGTTTTCCAATTGGCGGTTTGCTCAAACACGACTTTAATGTCAGGGTAGTCTTTGAGAACTTCATAGTAGCCCTCAGTGCGGCCGATCTGGGCGTCTGATCCCATGGGGCCTAACAGGAAGGCAACATTACCTTTACCGCCAATGGCTTCGGCGGCGGTTTTCATCTCAAGGATACCGCCTTCAACATTGCTGACGCCAACAAAGCTGCTGGCGGCTTCGGGTTTGCTGATGGCCTGGTTTACAACCACCACCGGGATTCCAGCTTTGGTGGCATTCTCAATGGCAGGCACGAGGCCGTCAACCGATGCGGGTTCAATGACGATACAACTGATACCCTGGGTGACCGCAGTCTCAACCTGGCTGACCTGTTTGGCAGGATCTTGTCCACCATCATAGACGGTCAGTTCAACGCCGAGTTCAGCGGCTTTAGCTTTCACAGCGTCTGACATTTCAATGGTGAAGGCATTGGTCATATGGCTCATGAAGAGGCCATATTTTGCTTCAGGAGCCTCGGCGGCTGGCTCTTCGGCAGCGGGTGCCTCAGCAGCAGGGGCTTCAGCAGCAGGTTTCTCAGCAGGGGCGGGGGCAGCAGGTTGGCAGGCTGTCATGGTGAAAACCAGCACCATCAACACTACAACAAAAATGGATAGTCTCTTGCTCATATTCTCTCCTTATTTTTTTATTTTCCAGAAGTAAACCCGGCAATGGATCGAGAATGCAAACTATTTCTTGGCTTTACCTTTAATATCTACCAAAACAGCCACAATAATAATCAGACCTTTAATAATGAGCTGGAAATGTGACGAAACATTAAGAATATCCAGACCATTACTGATGACAGCGATCATCAAAGCACCAATCACTGTGCCATACCATTTTCCTGAACCACCCGACATGCTGACGCCGCCAATGATGACCGCGGCAATGGCGTCCAATTCGTAAGATTGACCGGAGGTGGGATTGCCAGAGATGATACGCGACGCCAATAATAATCCGGCGATGCCTGCCAGAAAACCGCACAGCGTGTAGACCAACAATTTAATTTTTTCAACGTTGATCCCGCTAACCTTGGCGGCGGTTTCATTGCCGCCAATGGCATAAACCCGCCTGCCGAAAACCGTGCGGGTGAGCACAAAGGCCAATATCAGGGTGATCACAACAAAATAAACCACCAGGTTGGGGATTGTGCCAAAAATGAAACCGCCAGAAATCTTCTCAAATTCTTTGGTCACGTTAAAAACGGGCTGACCTCTGGCGGCGATCAGCGCCACTCCTCGCACAATGGTCATGGTGCCCAGGGTGACGATGAAAGGGGGAATGTTTCCGTAGGCGACGCCAATGCCATTGATGAGACCGACAACTGAGCCGGCCAGCACAGCCAGCAGGATGGGTACAATCAGGGGATATTCACCCGGGTGAGCAAAACTGGCTGCGATGACGCCGCTGAGGGCCACGATCGAACCGACTGACAGGTCAATCCCGCCTGAAATGATCACATACATCATGCCGGCTGCCAGGATGCCGTTGATGGAAGCCTGCTTTAAGATATTTATTAAATTGGCGGGGCGCGCAAACGCCTTGGGAGATAAGATCATTAAAACGGCCAGGATGATGATAAACGCAAAAAAGATGCCCAGCTCTTTGAAGGAATTTAGATTATTATTTGTTTTTTTTTCGCTCATGTTAATTCGCCTCAAATTTGGATGCCAACCGCATAATATTTTCTTGCGAGAATTCATTTCGCTTAAGTTCACCGGTCAACCTGCCGGCAGCTATGACCAGGATACGGTCGGAGAGTCCCAGCAATTCAGGAATCTCTGAAGAAATCATCAGGATGGCTTTACCGGCTTTTGCTAACTCTCCCATAAACAAGTAGATGTCTCGTTTTGCGCCGACATCGATGCCGCGCGTGGGTTCATCCAGGATGATGATATCGGGTTCCGTTAATAACCATTTGGAGAGAACAACTTTTTGCTGGTTCCCGCCACTCAGTGAAGTAATCATGCTCTTTCTCGAAAATACTTTGATTTTCATTTTCTCGATTTGTTCTTCGGCGGCGACCGCTTCATTTTTGCGATTTATCACTCCGTAACTGGCCAGGTTGTTGATACCAACCAGGGAGATGTTATGTTCAACGGTTGCTTTTAAGTTCAATCCGGTGTATTTTCGATCTTCGGTGACCAGGGCGATTTTGTTTTGAATGGCATCTTTTGGATGGCGGATATTGACTTTTTTCCCGCGCAGGTAAATTTCTCCACTGGTGGGGTGAGTGATACCAAAAATACATTCCACCAGTTCACTGCGGCCAGCGCCAACCAACCCGGCGACCCCCACAATTTCACCGGCGCGCAAGCTGAAATTGATATCCTGGAATTTTTTCTTCTGGCAAAAGTTTTTTACTTCCAAAACCACATCGTCTGGTTCGACGGTTTGCTTTGGGAAAAATTCTGTAATCTCCCTGCCAACCATCATCATAATCAATTGATCTTTATTCAATTTGTTTGCATCATCCGTGCAAATCAGGTGTCCATCACGTAACACGGTGATACGGTCAGCAATTCTAAAAATTTCATCCATTTTGTGAGAAATATAGATGATGGCAACGCCTTCGTTTTTAAGACGTGAAATTTGTTCAAAAAGCGTTTCGATTTCTTTGTCAGTAATGGCTGAAGTCGGCTCATCCATAATCACAATTTTGGCAGAAAGCGAAATGGCTTTGACGATTTCAACCAGTTGAATTTGAGCAACACTCAAATCTCGCATCAACAATCTTGGGTTGATATCGATGCCCAGTTTGGAAAACAGGCTGGCGGTTTGTTCGCGTTGTTCTTTCTTATCAACCAGGCTCATCAAACCGGCGTTCGCATGCTTAATTTCTCGTCCCAGGAAAATGTTTTCGGAAACTTCCATATCCAACACTGGTGTTAATTCCTGGTGGATCATGGAGACACCGTGGTCCAGGGCTTCTTTGGGGTTGTGGAATTTGACTTTTTCACCGTTAAGAATTATTTCGCCGGCATCCAGTTCGTAAATCCCCATAAGAATTTTCATCAGAGAGGATTTGCCGGCGCCATTCTCTCCGATCAAGGCGTGCACTTCTCCGGGTTTCACATGCAGGTCAACCGCATCCAGAATCTTCACACCGAAGAAACTTTTATCAATGTGTTTCATTTCAAGCACATAATCTGATTTCAAAACCTGGCTCCTCATTCTATGCGATTGAATATCAATGAATTTGCGCACACGTGTGCATTAGTATTTAAAACCCATATCAATTGTTTACTCAGTTTGTATTCGTTTCTGCTAATCAGGAATTACGACTATTATAGAGTAAACAAATCAGTTTTTCAAGCCGAATTGTGCAACAATTTTTTAATTCCGACTGTTTTTTCGCTTAAGGTTGCCCATAAAAACCCCGTTCGGCGCTTTCTTCTGCAATTTGTTCCTCTGTCAGCAGAGGAACAGGACCAACGGCGCGCGCCGCGAGATAGGTTTTCGAGGCGTCTTCCAGGTAAACAGCTGATTCGAGGGCTTCAGCCAGGCTTTTCCCAACAGCAATCACACCGTGGTGTTTGAGAATGACCGCCAGCGAATCTCCGAGATATTGCACAGCCAGGATGCCCATCCCCTCATTGGCTGAAATGTTAAATGGAGCAACGCGAACCGGGCCGTTGTTGGCGTCGATAATGGTGGTCAGGCAGGCGGGCAGCACATCGGTCACAAAGCCAACTGCGGTGGCATAGGGCTGGTGAGTGTGAATTGCGGCATGGATGTGCGGCATGTGCTTGAAAATGTAAAGCAGGGCAGATGTGTCTGAGGATGGCCGGCGGGAGCCTTCCACCGGTTGGCCGTTTTCATCCACCAGCACCACATCATCCGGCATCATCTCATCGTAGCGCATGGCGGAGGGGGTTACCAAAAAGGTGTTGTTCGGCATGCGAATACAGACATTTCCACCTGACAGTGAAACCAGGCCGTAGCGGTCCATGGTGCGGGCGCAGGCTAAAACCTGTTCTTTTTCCAGTTCGTACATATTCCTAATCTCCTGAAAACGAATTGTTATTTTTCAGATTCATGGTATTTTTGGATGAGATATTCGCGTGAATGGATGGCGCTTTGCAAATAATCGTCGTCATACTCGTGCCAGAGCTCCACGATGATGGGGCAATTGAAATTCATGTTTCTTAATTGTTTGAATACTGCACAAAAATCCAGTATGCCGCTGCCCCAGGGAATGTTGTAACTTGTGCCCGGCTTTGCATCGCGAATGTGCAAACCAACAATATGCCCCCGGCTCAGTTCCAGTTCACTGACGGGGTCGAAGCCCATGGCCGCCAGGTTGGCTGCATCAGGATATACCTGCAACCAGGGTGAGTTGATTTCACGCACAATTTGCAT
>Ga0334890_1005147_pt1 | contig 11314 bp, 5 predicted proteins | sample GraSluR1_MG_3_FD_207220 | JGI IMG/M metagenome (GOLD analysis project Ga0334890, IMG submission 207220) | Sludge microbial communities from methane-producing bioreactor in Wageningen University, Netherlands - Granular Sludge_31_08-R1 | ecosystem: Engineered > Bioreactor > Anaerobic > Unclassified... | reverse complement strand
ACGGTGACGGTCAATCCGACACCACGGATCTTCCCTGTTCCTTTAAGCTCAACACAATGTGACAGCACTGCTACAAATATAGTCCTGCAGAGCCCGAGCACCTTTACCAGTGGTGAAATCAGTTTTAAATACAATGTTACTGCCACAGGAGGAGTGACCGGATTCACTACGCCTGTAAGCGGACTTTCAAATAACCATATTATTGCTGATGAACTTGTTAACCCGACAGATGAGCCTCAAACAGTAACTTACGTAATAACGCCGGTAAGTCCTGTTGGTTGTAACGACGGTCCTTCGCAAACGGTTATAATAACCGTAAATCCCACACCAAGAATCTTTCCTGTGCCACCCGACATAATTCAATGTGACAGTACATTAACATCGATTACACTTCTGAGTCCAAGCACTTTCACGTCTGGTGTTGTAACATTTAAGTTCACGGCTACTGCTACCGGAGGTGTTACAGGTTATACTCCCTCTGCCGCTTCACTTCCCGTAGGATTTGTAATTGAAGACTTTATTGTAAACCCGACAGATGCACCTCAAACAGTTGTCTACAGGGTTGTGCCTGTGAGTCCTCTCGGATGCAATGACGGCCCCGCACAGATCATAACCGTAACTATCAATCCGACACCCAGGATCTATCCCGTGCCACCTGATATTATTCAGTGCGACAGTGCCATTACTAATATTCTGTTACAAAGTCCGAGCACATTCACAAGCGGAGTGATCACCTTCAGGTATACTGTCGTCGCAACAGGGGGTGTGACGGGTTATACAACACCTGTAAGCGGGTTGTCCAACAATTATATCATTTCTGACCAGCTTGTCAATCCGACCGATGCGCCACAATCTGTAACCTATACGGTTTATCCTGTAAGTCCTGTCGGATGTAACGAGGGTCCCCGTCAGGTGATAACAGTAATAATCAATCCAACGCCAAGATTCTATGTAACAGCCGTAGCTGACACACTTTGCAACAATGAGACCTCCGTATTCACAATTACAACACCTACTACGCTTACTGCGGGGAATGTTTACTTCAACTATACTATTGAAGCAGTCTCAGGAGATATATCTGTTATCAGTGGTTATACAACTTCGTCCGGAGTGGTTATCCCCGGCCCCGGTCCGGTAACCTTCACACAGACGCTTACTAACCATTCCGATGCTGTTCAGTGGGTAAGATTCAGGCTACATCCTTATTCACGTAACACCGGGGGAGGAGATTGTGATCACGGTGCTGCACGTGATACACTGATTACTCTTATTGTCGAGCCCACTCCTAAAGTAACAGGCTTAATCAGTAATGATACCATCTGTAATAGCAGCCCCATTACCTATACACTCACAACGCCGACAACAGCCATATACGGGGTAAGATTCAATGTAATGGTAATTAATCCTTATCCCGAGATAACAGGCCCATCCGACAGAGCTGATCTCTCAACACTGAGTGTTATAAATGAAACACTCAGCAACAGCGGCGATACAGCAAGAATGATAATGTATGTTGTAACTCCTTCAACGATCACTCAGACCGGTATTCAGAAATGCACCGGGATCAATGACACAATAAGGCTCTGGATCAATCCGACCCCCCGTGTTATTCCCATCAATACCAAACCGGCTATTTGTTATGGTGACCTGACGGATATCACACTGACATCACCGACGGTGATGACGAAAGGAGATATCTGGTTTGATTATGTGGTGACCAGCAGTGGGCTTCCCGGCGATATAACAGGTATGTTTGATCCCGGGTCAAATGTTAATCGGGGTGAAGTTCTGGCATATCGTTACAGGAATTATTATGATTCTGTTCTCTCGGTATTCTTCACAATAACGCCGAAAGCATCAGCCCTTTCGTGTGTTCCGGGTGATGTGAGTGTTCAGGAGGTTCAGGTCCATCCTAAACCCAACAGGGGTATCCAGATCCTTAAGCCCCTCACCTGTGATGTTGGATCGGGTCTGGCTACAATCAGGGCAATCATTTCAAGGGGAGCTGATCCCTATCACCTGGTATGGGATGGGCCTGTAGGTTTTCATGCAGAGGATTCTGTTGAATTGCATAACATTTACGGAGGACAGTACACCCTGAGGGTTACCGATAACCTGAACTGCACGGGTGATACACTTATTAACGTGATACCCCTTACAGCAAGGCCGCAGATATTCGCATTCCCGATACTATCCAACACTCATATCTCATGTCCGGGTGGAAGCGATGGTACTGTAAGGGTATATGTGAATTTCGGAATAACGGCCCCGTATCGCTACTGGGTAGTCAGAAACGGTGTCGATACCCTCTTCAATGGAATACTATCGAGTAATTATAATCCGGCAGATCCCGCAACATTCAGGATTTACACGGGACTTACGGCAGGTGAGTATACCCTTATTATCAATGATGTTCATGATTGTGAAGTAACAAGATCGGTGGAATTGCTTGCTCCCGACCCTGTCGTTGTGGATTTCGGAATGAGCGATTACAGCGGATACAATGTTACCTGCAGGGGTTACAGCAACGGTTCTGTATGGGTGGAGAACATTACGGGTGGTAACGGAGGATATACTTATGAATGGTACCCTGAATCGGGATCGCTTTCTGTAAGCACTGACGGCCCTCTTCTTGACAGTATACCTGCCGGAAAGTATTACCTGAGAACCACCGACCTGCTGGGATGCATTAAGATAGACAGTGTTATCCTGACTGAGCCGGATGGAATGTTGCTGACGGGAAGCGAGGTGTCATTAAGTCAGGACGGCGGATACAATATTTCGTGCAACGGGGCATCTGATGGTTATATTAATCTGACCATAGAGGGCGGTTCCGGCACTTTCATCTATTCGTGGGAGGGCCCCCTGGGTTATACAGCAGCAACAAGAGATATCTCGGGACTTGTAGCGGGTACTTATACCTGTACAATAACAGATGTGAACGGATGTATTCTTACTCCTTTACCGCAATTTACTCTTACCGAACCGGCACCTCTCCTGGTCGACGTTGTAACCTCTTCATCAATTGAAGGATCACACAATATAAGCTGCCATGGGGAAACAGGTTCGATAGAGGTTACAGTTACCGGGGGAAGTGAAGGCAATTACACTTATACCTGGAGTACATCAGATGGTTCGGGGATCATCCCTGGTCAGGAAGATCAGATGAACCTTACCGCCGGAACATATCATCTTGTTATCAGCGACCTTAACGGATGCGTTGAAGAGAGAGATATCACTCTTACCCAGCCTGATGCCATAGTTCTTTCGTTTGATGTGACGCATATAACATGTGAGTCGACAGTATTCGACAATGGTGAAATAGATCTTACTGTTTCCGGAGGCGTTGGCCCTTATGCCTATTTATGGTCAACAGGGGCCATAGTTGAGGATCTGTCTGGTCTGGAATACGGTAACTATATAATTACGGTAACTGATGTAAACGGATGCCAGGTCACTGATTCTGCAAGGATCAACCTTCCTGAGCCACTAGCTTATGAACAGTTAGTTTCCGAATACAACGGTTATAATATAAGTTGTTACGGAAAAACAGACGGATGGATAGAGATCACACCTACGAGCGGAATGCCGCCATACACTTATTCATGGCAGGGACCGGATGGATTCTCCGCTACCACACCATCCATTTCGGGGCTCAGGGCAGGCGCCTATATACTGTATATCAGTGACAGCAATATTTGTGAAGTCACTGATACCATTTACCTTTCCGAACCGGGGCCTCTGGGCATGACAATAACTGCCTCGGAAAGTCCGGATGGTCTTTATAACATAGACTGTGCGGGCTCTGCCACCGGTTCAGCTGAGGTTCAGGCCGTAAACGGAGCAGGAAGCGTGCAGTATATATGGTCCGACGGTGAAATAGGCAATGTCAGGCAAAACCTGGCCGCAGGCAACTATAAGATAATCATTATTGATTCAAACAATTGTAGTGCAGATTCGACGATCACGCTTAGTGAACCTGATGCAATGACACTTTCATTTGAGGTTACACCACCCTTCTGCCCTGATATGCCTGATGGCACAATAGAAGTTACAGTTACCGGTGGTGTGTCAGTGACCGGGTATACATATTTATGGTCAGACAATTCTACCGGGCAGAATCTTACAGGAGTCACAAAAGGGACATACAGCGTTGTTGTTACGGATGATAATGGTTGCCAGGCTGAAGCATCTGTAGATGTCCGGTCACAGAACCCGATCTGCCTTGTCATTCCAAATGCCTTTACACCCAATAATGATGGCGTTAATGATGAATGGGTGATAGGTCTTGTCTCCCTTTATCCGCAGGTTGAGGTGACGATCTTCAACAGGTGGGGTGAGATGATCTGGAAGTCAGCGAAAGGATACCCGGGGCCATGGGACGGAAGAAGCGGAGGCGCTATTCTTCCAATGGACTCGTATCATTATATTATTGATTTGAATAATGGTTCCCGTCCAATTGTGGGACATGTAACAATTGTGAAGTAACAGGAGATAATCTCGGGAAGAGTGAAAAGACTGACAACTATATTGTACGTATTATTTCTGGCAACAACCACCTATAGTCAGCAGCTGCCACTTTTCAGCCAGTACCTGTACAACAGGTTCCTGATCAATCCTGCAGTTGCCGGAAGTGATGGTTACACCAGTTACAATATCACGGCAAGAGAACAGTGGGTGGGATATTCAGGTGCTCCGAGGACATTTTCATTCAGCGGTCAGACAAGGTTTCTTAAGAGGAGTTATATTCTTAAAGAAAACAGGTTCAGGAAACAGGTATTCAGGCCGAGATCTGATGGTAGGATCGGAATGGGGGGATATGTGTTCAGCGACAGGAACGGGCTGATTATGAGGAACGGTTTCTCCGCCTCCTACTCCTATCATCTGTGGCTTCAGAACAGCACTCAACTATCAATGGGACTGTCATTTACAGGCTATCATTTTAAGATAAACGAGAAAGAGATAGTATTTGAGGACCCTGATGAACCATGGCTGAATAACGAATTACGCAGGGGAACCTTTGTGCCCGATGCAGCTTTCGGGGTCTATATTCTCAATCCGAAATACAGCATCGGCTTTTCAACTGACCAGCTTTTTGGCGCAGCAGCCAAAATAGGTGATTACGCTTACCGTAATTTCCGGATGGACAGACACTATTACCTTTTCGGCACTTACAGCTTTGAAGCGGGAGCATACTCGGAGATACAGCCTTCGGTACTTATGATGATGTCGGAACAGCTGAAGCCTCAGGTTGATATCGGATTAACCTATACTCTGAGCCAGAGCTTCTGGACAGGGCTCACCTACAGAACGAGCGGAGCTCTGATAGCCAATTTCGGACTTAAATACGATAATATGTTCCTTGGATATGCTTTTGATTACACCCTTCAGGAGATACAAAGAGTAACCTACGGCACACATGAGATTACCGTCGCACTCAAGCTGGGCGACAGCGCAAGAAAATACCGGTGGCTCGACCGGTACTGATCATTCAGCCTTACTCTTCAAGATATAGATCAGCGAACTTGAACCCTTACGTCTGAACAAAGCGGCGAGATAAAATCTTAATCCATTCATTATTCCTGCAACGAAAGGCAGGTTCGTGCCTCTGTATTTTTCGCTCAGGAAGGAGATATAGAATACATCAAAAGGCAGAATTAGCATTTTGAAAATTTCAAAGCCAGCCTTTCCTGCAAGTAATTTGAAAGTATCGGGTGTAAAATGCCACAGGTGCCTCGGCACATCCCAGGCTGCCCAGAACTCCCTGTAATATCGGGCATCGGATGAAGCGGCAGAGGGTAAAGCAGCGACAAAGCAACCTCCCGGTTTAAGTAACCGTTTAATATCAGACATATAGCTGAAGAGATCATGAGAATGTTCAAGGGTGTGCCAAGCTGTGATACAGTCGAAGCAGTTGTCCTGAAATCCGGATATCTGCTTCGGCCCGATTATTCTCAGCCCGAAACGGGAAACAGCATAAGAGGCTGCTTTCCTGTCAGGCTCAATCCCGGTCACATTCCATCCGGCAAGCTTCATCGTGCCTGCGAAATGCCCCGATCCGGTGCCGATATCCAGAAGATCCCCTGTTTTTTTCCCGGTAACTCCTGTAATTAGCCCCCTTTTTCTTCCAAGCATTAATCTTCTTACAAGAAAATAGATCTTTCCTGTAAATCCTCCTGCTGAATCATCGTGAGAGAGATAATTTTCAGACTGGTAATATCTTCCTGCTTCCTGTTCATCGGGACCCTCCTGAGTAAAAATAAACCCACATGAACTGCATCTGAAAAGATCAAAAATCTCCCGAGTGAGAAAATGATCGGTGCTTTTCAAATAGCCGGAAATGTTACCGGAGGAGCAAAGAGGGCACTTAGAATGATGAATCATATCATTCCTTTTTGGTATTCCTCTTAAGTGATAAGGCAACATAACCCGCGATCAGCAGAATGAACAGGATCGAGCTTGCAAGCGATATCCTGTTGCCCAGATAAAAGGATTCAGGTTCAAAGCTGAATCTGATCTCATGCTCTCCGCCCGGAACAACCATTCCCCTCAGTACATAGTTAGCGCGGAAATGCGGTATCTCAATCCCGTCAATAAAACTCTTCCACCCGGCCGGATAATAAATCTCAGAGAAGAGTGCCAGTCTTTCTCCGTCAGCCTTATATTTGTAAATCAATTCATTGGGCTGGTAGGATACAAATTCAAAGGTGTCATCTTCTGATATTAAATAATCGGTCCGTGTTACCAGATCCCGGAACATTTTATCCACGATTGCCTCACCTGTGGATGCATGTGTTTTCAGAGCTGACAATTCTTCATTGGCATTTTCCACCATAATTACTCCCGGCGCAAACCATGCATTGCCGCGTGCATTATCATTTACCAGCGGGGGATGAGATGGACTTAGAATAATGTATTTTGTATTCAGCATGCTCAGGACATGAGTATTGTCAAGCACAGGAATGAGATCTTCGTAGGTCTCTCCTGAACTGAAGAGCATTATCTCATCTATTATCACCGAGTCAATAAGTTCCTGGTAGCGCTGAAGTTTTGCGCCGTGATAACCTCCGATCGATTTGTGAAACCACGCTGTGGGCGAATTGTCATTGAATGGGGAGACAGTAAGGTTCAGCACCCGGTGGTATGAAGGGTCTTCGAGTATAAAATTATCGGCAAGGGTTGGCTCGAATGATTTCTCAATCACGGAAGGCCTTTCGAACCTGTCGGCATCCAGATACCTTTTACCTGTACTCCAGAGATCAATTGTTATGAGCAGGGTTATGACGATGATAGCATACTCTTTTTTGAGTTTTTCAAAAAGTAAGCCGAGTATTGTTGCAGCGGCCAGGATAATAAATACCAGTGATCTGAAAGTGTCGGTCTTTAGCAGCACTTTTCTGTCAGCAATAAGGGCATCTTTGAGCCATTCCGGATACTGATGTTCATAGGAGATCAGGAAGGAGCCGGCTATTCCGGGGATCACAAGCAAGAGTATCAGGAATCCACCAGTTATTCCACCGGCTATTTTTATACCCTTCATAATTTCTTTTCGGGGAAGAGTGCCGTTAAAAATATCCCGCAATGCAATGAATCCCAGAAGAGGGATGCAGAACTGGGCAATGACAAGGGCCATTGTTACTGCCCGAAATTTGTTGTATCCGGGAAAGTAATCAATAAAAAGATCCGTGAGAAACATGAAGTTTTTTCCCCATGCAAGCATAATTGACAGAATGGTGGCTGACAGGAGCCACCATTTTTCAGGTCCCTTTACAAGCACCAGTCCCAGGATAAAAAGGAATATCACAATTGCTCCGACATAATGCGGCCCTTCGGTTCCCGGCTGTGTCCCCCAGTATTTTGGCAGCTGTGTGGCATACTCGGAAGCATTGTTCTGGCGAAGCACCCTTACCGTTTCAGAGTCACGATCGAAAGGTTTCGTAGAGCCACCCTTGAAATTGGGCACCAGAAGGTTTAATGTTTCATCTATGCCGTAACTCCAATGGGTAATGTAATCCTTATTCAGTCCTGCTGTCATAACCCTGTTTTCAGAGACAAGTTCAGATTCGCCTCTTATTGAATATTTACCGTATTCATATATTGTATAGAGATTGGCAAAGTTTATTCCCAGGGCTATGATAAAAGGGATTACCAGAATGGCGCTTGTTTTAACAAACCTGATCAGAGTACCGTTTTTAAGTGCATAAATAAACTCGACAATACCGAAAACAAGAAGACATATCATCCCGTAATAGGTTATCTGCACATGATTTGCCACTATTTCAAGCGCAAGGATAAAAGCTGTTAGCAGGGCCCCCTTAATAACATCGTACCTGTATGTATAATAGATTGCTCCGATCATCGGAGCCATGTAAGCAAGTGCTATTGTCTTGGTATTATGTCCCGCGGCGATTATCTGGAACATGTAGGAAGAGAGTCCGAAGGCAATGGCCCCCGCTATGGCAAGCCATGGGTTTACCCTGAATATCAGCATTACGATATAGAAACCCAGCATGGCGAGAAAGATCATGGAGACAGGCGTTTTAAATGTCCTGAGTAAAAGATCCGCCTTCTTTATCAGATTGCCCGGATAAAGTGTTGAAATAAGATAAGCAGGCATACCGCTGAATATGGAATTGGTCCATAAAGGCTCTTTCCCTTGCTCCGAGCGGTAATCCCTTATCTCTTTCGCGTTTATGTTTGATACTGTTATATCATTGGCCCTCAGTATTTTACCCTCGAGCACCGGATAAAAATAAACGAAAGAGATGATAATGAAAAGTGCAACTGCCACAATATGAGGCAGGGCCGCTTTTATACTGAAGTTTATTTTCATGTTTCGGCTATTTTGTGAAAATCAAAAATATCCAATTGGTGTAATATATTAAAATGAAATTAAATCATTTAATCTTCATCATCATTCGGTCTGAGTGACCTGAGGTTAGCCCTCAGTCTCTTAAGATCTGACCATTTGCTGACAAAACCTCTTATGGCCTGAATTTCAGCGGGTTCGTAAAAGCTGAATAAATAAAGAATAAAAGGGAAGCTTCCAAGAATTACGAATTTCAGGATTAGTCTGGGAATAATGCTGATATCGCTGAGAAGAAGTCCCGAGAACGAGAGGGCAACACCGGTAATAAAAAGTATTGCCACCTTTCGGATCTCGTAGGGAACGTACCAGATCCTCTGTGAAAAGTAATAACAGGCAAACCAGTAAATCAGATTGGTTACGATTGTTGCAGAGGCTGCTCCCATTACATCGAATCTGGGGATCAGAAGAATGTTGAGCCCGATGTTAAGAATACCTGACACAACAACTACGGCACTGATTATGCCGGTCTTCTTCATGATAATAAGTCCGTAATTGGTAGTCTCTCTCATATTTACAAAAAAGACTGAAACGGATAATAGTGGTACAAGCATATATGCTTCCCAGAAAGCATCCGATCCTGATATCAGCCTGATTATCTCGTAGGAGAACAGTGAGATTCCTATTATACCTGTCATCAGTACAAAGGAGGAGTAGAGGAGTGTTTTTGAGTAGAACCTTTTATCGCCGGGAGTGTCGATCTTTTTTATTATCAGTGGTGCGAGGGCCATTTTGACAGAATCGACTATCACAAGTTTAAGGACACTGGCAATTTTATACGCGAGTGAATATATTGCCACAAACCTGAGCAAAGAGAGGGAGTTAAGGGAAAATCTGTCGATGGCAGCAAGCACTGCTGCAGCAAAATTGCCTATCATCAGGGGATAGCCATAACCTGTCATCGCCCTGAATATGTTAAAGTTAAATGAAGGTGTGCAATTTCTTACAGCATAACCAGACAGGAAAGCAATAAATAGCAGATTCCCGGTTGCCTGGGCGATATAGATCCCCTTTATCCCTGCACCCTTTTGTGTTATCAGAAAGATAGTGAGGATAAGAACCACCAGTAATTTAGAAAGGTTGGTAACCGTATAAAGGAATGATCTGGACTGCACTCTCATCAACATATTGATGATGTTGTTTATCGCCTGGAGAGCTGTTGCACAAACCATTACCCTTATTACTTCACTCCAGTCGGGTGTTTCAAACAGCAACAAAGAAATCTGTTCTGTAAGCGGAAACAGCAGCACAATAAAGATAACACTGATTGCAATCTGTGCCGAAAATGACATGAAGAAGATCTGTTTCCGGTGGTCTGTGTGATCCTTATCCCAGTACCATCTGACCAGGCTTTGCGGAAGGGCTGAAGCCATGAGGGAAATAAGCACAAGAGATGAAAGGTCCAGCAGGGTTAAAATACCGAAATCCTCAACAGTGAAAAAATCCGGATTAGTGTACAGGGGGATCAGAATGAACCCGACCACCTTGACAGCCATGTTTCCCAATCCGTAAACCAGACTGTCTTTCGAGGATTGTTTAATTGCTTTTAACATTACTGTTACCGGTCCATGTCGATTTTCTGCAACGATTGCTTAATATTCTGCTTATCTGTCGAAGATAATTGATCCTGTTTTTCAGCGTACACAATGTAATAGCGTGGATATACTCTTCTTAACAGTGATCTTATACCAAATGAGCTATCGTATGACTTCCAATTTTCGCAGTCTTTTATTAACCATCCCGTCCTGTCGAGCAGATGATTGAACTGCCTTACTGAAAACTCATGATAATGGCAATCGTATTTTTCCTTATAATTCCAGTATTCAGAAGCGAACCACAATCTCAGAGGCACTGAAGCTATTAATTTCCCACAGGCTGAATTTAAAAGATTAAATGGTGCGAACTGATGTTCAAATATCTCAAATGCTGTAATATTCCTGTAATCTTTAACAACGGAATATTCAATATCAAGATCCTGCCCGGTGGTATTTCTAATATTAAATCCTCCTTCCATTTTTAGAAAACGGGACAATTCATTTTCTTCTCCCAGATCCAGGATGACTTCACCGGCCGGGAAATGCTTACGGACAAAAGCCAGTGTCTTTTCAAATCTCTTCCGGCGTGCCCGGTTTGTTGCCATAAGCAGGAATACTTTTTGATTTTCAGTTATACAAAGAAACAGTTTCCTTGTTAAGATTTGAGATCTTCAAAAGTTTTTATCAGGTTTTCCTTGAAATTTCCTGTATTCAGTTCGTTTACAACGGCATTGTAACCATTACGGCCCATCTCCCGGCGCAGATTATCATCCATCAGGAGCGTAATAATTGCTTCTTCAAATTCTTCAAGGTCACTGAATATTAACCCGCATTTGTATTTTTCAATAAGATTTTTCTGTGGTCTGCAGTCAGAAGCTACAACAGGGCGGCTTCCAAACATATAATCGTATAT
>Ga0334890_1005139_pt1 | contig 11342 bp, 15 predicted proteins | sample GraSluR1_MG_3_FD_207220 | JGI IMG/M metagenome (GOLD analysis project Ga0334890, IMG submission 207220) | Sludge microbial communities from methane-producing bioreactor in Wageningen University, Netherlands - Granular Sludge_31_08-R1 | ecosystem: Engineered > Bioreactor > Anaerobic >... | reverse complement strand
CGTTTCCTTTCGTAAAACACGAAATTTTCATCAATAGAATTAAGCAAAAATAAACTGTTAACCCTTCATTTTGTTGAAATTTACAGAATGGCATATGATTATGCAACCTTTTTTCTGTAAATTCGAGTCAGAAATATCCATAGTTCTTTAACAATCTAATGACTTGCCAGCACAATAACGTTTTCCGATCTGCCACTCCTCACTGATCTCCATCAACAATGCGGAGACCAACCTCAGACAAGAAGCCTCATTTGGAAACACGCCAACCACTCTCGTGCGTCTGCGTATCTCTTTGTTAATCCTCTCCAAGCTATTGGTTGTCCGGATGGATCTGCGATGTTCAAGAGGGAAATCAAACACCGTAAACCCCTCGGAAAGATTTTCCTCCAACCAGGCAGACAACCTTGGCGCTGATACCGCGTACTTCTGGATGGCTGCTTGAAGGAACTCCTCTGCTGTCTTTCGGTCTGGAGCATTGAACATGGACCGGATATCCGCTGCCACTTCAAAGCGCATAGCTTGTTTGGGTACATAAGCACCAGCATTCTGTTGCAAGTGGAACTGGCATCTTTGCCAAGGCACGCTGCCCAAGACTGCTCTTCTGGCTGCTCCCAAACCAGTATGGTCATCACTTGTCACCAATTTCACCCCATTCATTCCACGATCCTTCAGTCCTTTCAGAAAGGTTTTCCAGTGGGTTTCGTGCTCACTAAGAGACACCGAAACACCTAAAACCTGCCTTTCACCCTCTGGAGTGATACCCGTAGCTACTAAAACAGCCGCATCACGTACTTGCCCGGCGTCTCTCACTTTCTCATAACGGGCATCCACATAGAGATAGGTGATCTCCCCAAGTGGTCTCTCTCTCCATTCTTGTAGTACCTCATCCAGTTGTGCTGCTGCCCGGCTGACTTGCATGGCCGAGACCTCAATCCCACACAGCTCCTCAGTGATAGCCTTAACTTTCCGGGTGGAGACTCCCTGAACGTACATCTCTGCCAGAGTGGCGACTAGTGCCCGTTCACTTCTAAGTCCTTTCTCCAGGGCTGTTGGGTAAAAACCACCCTCTCGCACCTGAGGTACTGAAAAGGTGATCTCTCCCATGCGGGTTTTGACCGTCTTTGGTTTGTACCCATTTGCGTGACCTTTCCTGTCCTCAGTTCGTTCATAGTCTCTGGCTTGGATGTGCCTTGACCTTTCAACTTGCATCACATTGTTGATCAGCACACGCAGCAACTCAGGTATCGCGTCCAATCCTTGTTCTGCCAGTTCACTTGAAAGGTTATAATTATTTCGGTGAGTCATTTCTGTCTCCTATTTTGGTGTGGTAACCTATTTAGGATACCTCTGACTCACCACTTTTGTTAAGGTTCAGGAATTTACAGAAAATATGTTACACCAACTGGCATATACAGGTTATCAACATTATCGTTTCAACTTTAATAAGTCAATCCCTTATCTGAAAAAATGATCACTTATGAGGTAAGTAAATTTCCTTTTTTTGCCGGATATTTAAAAACAGCGAAATTTGAGAGAGTAAAATCTTCTTGATCTTCCACTAACACATTACCTTTGTTTCGCAATTTTTACACTCGAATTGAATAGTTGTGTGTTCAATACTATATTTATTGTTCAATAACCGTTTAATTTCTCCCATTATTGTTTCTGACTGGCTAATCAACTGATCAGACAAGATCACATGTGCACTTAATGAAATAAATCCAGGACTAACAGTCCAAATATGCAGTTCATGAACCTCCTCCACTCCTATTATCGTTTTCATAGTATCAGCTACCTCTGAAGCATTCATTCCTTCTGGAATTCCTTCAGCCAGAATATGAATCGTTTGTTTCAAGAGTCTTCCAGAACTGAAAAGGATCAACAGGCTGATAAGTACGCTTACCAAAGGATCAATCCAATCCCACCCTGTAAAAAAGATTGCAATACCAGCTACAATTACACCGACTGATGCCAGGGCATCACCCAAAACATGCAAAAATGCTGCCCGGGTATTTAGGTCATCATGGTCATGTTCTCGTAATACCAGAGCAACGACGATATTCACTATCAAACCAATGACAGCAATTATCAGCATTGGACCCGCTACAATCGGTTCTGGATTTTGAAAACGATTAATCGCTTCGCGCAGAATCTCAAAGGATATTAGCAACAGCGTTGCACCATTAATAAACGCTGCCAATACCTGCATGCGATGGAATCCGAATGTGTGCCGGTCATTAGCAGGCAAATTTGCAACCCGGATCGCCAGATAGCTTAATCCCAAGGCAAACATATCCATGAATACATGCGCCGAATCCGAGAGAAGTGCCAAACTGCCTGTCCATAAACCACCAGCAAATTCTGCAAAAAAAATCAATCCTGTCAAAGCTATCGACAATATTAATTTTTTACTATTTTTTTCAATTCGATGATCATGCATCAAAAAACCTCCTAAACCTATAAAATCTATTCTTCAATGACCAACTCGCCTTGAGGCGTGCTCCCATCAATAACAGTATTCGTTACAGTACCCCATTTTCGCGAAAGTTCGTGCAATTCAGCGAGCTTTTCGGGCGATTCGGAGCTTTTCAGAATCAGTCGGTACGAAATATTCTTAATGATTGGTGGTTCATTGCTGCGTTCTGCGGAATATTCAATGCGAACATCATCAATTTTCAAATGCATTTTTGCACCAATCGCATTGATGTTGGTCAACAAACAAGCACTTAAAGCTGCCAGAAGTGTTTCAGCAGCATTAAAACCTGCCTCGCCACTACCCTTTTTGATGTTGAGGGGAATTTGGTGATTGCGTGCTTTAGCAATCGCACAGGAATCATCCTGTCGTGTGACATTTACGTGAAGTCTTTTTGAAGTATCCACTTCGCTTCTCCTTTTTTCTAGTAATGCATATACACTTAATACGTCAATTTGGAAAAAACATTTGAGATAGTGTAGACTATATCTCCACTTCTACTTCGACAGGTACAGATTCCAGATTTTGCAAAATCAAATGTCTGGATGCTGCCAGGCTGCTTGAAAAAACAGCGACAATGATTGGTTTCAATATAATAAAAGCAGCCATGATCGCTGAGTATAAGGGCAAAGCTATCAAGCCAGACGAAAATAGAAGATTTTCACTCACCACGCTCGTACTAAATTTTGCGGTCAACCCAATTCCCAGGATCAGCGATTGTCGCTGTCCTAAAATTTTATGAAATAGCAAATATGAGATTAACATTCGGATAGTTATAGAAATCATAATGATTGCCAGGATTAATAAGGGGAAACTTGCAATTGCATTGATCGACATTTTTCCACCAAGACTGAGAAAAAAGAACGGTCCCAGGAATATATTGGCAACAAAGAAAATCGGCTTCTTAAATCGATTAATAAATTGTTCTGGTAAAAATTGTTTCACAGAAATGCCGCTGAAAATCGCAGCAATAACGCTCAAATTTCCATCTCCTTGTGAACCCAAATAAATAAAAGCGTACATAAACAGGAAAATACCAAAAGGAATAACGAAAGAATCCATCGGTATTTTACTCAAATGCTTTCTTGAAAATTTACCAATGAATATGGAAAACAAAGTTGCCAGTAATAAACCAAAGAAAGTTAAGAGCAAGGACAATGTTCCCCCTTGCGAATTTCCTTGCCGCAAAGCTGGAAGAGAGATAATCAGCGCAAGCGAGAGAATTTCAAAGATGTCATCGAACACGCCAATACCTAACGCAAGTTGTCCAAATTTTGTCTTCTCCAGGCCAAATTCCTTTAATAATGCAAGAAGGATAACTTCCCCCACTGTTCCAAAAGCAATTCCTGCCAGCAAGGCGATCCCAAATGAGTGGCTAACAAATTCAGGATATACAAAAAAGAAAAATAGCGCCAGTACAAATCCTTCTGTTAAGGTGAGGGCAATATTTCCAATGACAATATGCTTTCCCAATTTTTTGATTTGATCGATTTCCAGGTCAAGTCCAATGGAAAACAGAAAAAATAACATGCCCAAACGTGACAAAAACTGGAAATTAGCGCTTTGCATGACATCTGTAAACCAACCCAATGCAGTGAAAGTCATTCCCAGTATCACCACGGTAAACATCCAGGGCAGGCGTAAATATTTATGAATAAAATAACCAACCGTTATTACAGCTAGACAAACTATTGTTAAAACAAAAAATACTTCCATCGTAATCCTCTTTTATTATTATGACATGCGCCAATTATCGACCATAAAATGATTGAAAACAATATCTCTTGAAAACTTTCCGCTCTAATCTTCTGGTGAGCATCGTGGACAAGAACACTGAACTTTCTTTCTTGTGATATCAGGTGCATCTTGGTCAGTGATTTTATACACAATATCAAGCAAATTAAAAATCCTGGGGTCAGTTATATTGTAGTAAATATGCCATCCATCACGACAATCTTCAATCATTCCTGCTTCTCGTAATACAGAGAGCTGCTGAGAAATGTAAGCCTGACGCAATTCCAGATATGCCTCCAGATGACAAACACAGTGTTCCCCATCTCGCAAGATTTCCAGAATGGCAATTCGGGCAGGATGAGATAATGCCTTAAATATTTGTATCTGTTTTTCAAGAGATGTTATTTGAATGATTGATCCTTTGCCTTTCATCATAAATTCCAATTTTTGTGCTGTCTATGTTTCAACTTTTCGCTCAATGAATACATTAGCATGTCCTGAACTTAAATGATCTATGAATCATTTTGTAATCCAGCTTCCGTTATTAAAAATTTCATCAATTTCGTTTGTCGCGTATCCGCCAAATGGTAAAAAACCATTACACCATCTTTCTGAAAATCAACCCAACCCTTGGATCGTAAATACATTAATTGTTGTGAAATATACGCTTGTCGCTGTCTTGTGCAACACACAAGTTCGTTTACACAACAAGGGTTCTGAGACAAACAGGTTATGATTTTAAGGCGAACAGGATTGCTCAAAACCTTACAAAAATCTGCGAGACATTGATAATCCATTGGCATTCCGTTCCAAGTCTCTATAACCATTTTTTAATACAGTACACTCAACGGATCATTGCCCGAATAATTAAATCTACAGCTTCTTCTTCATCCAGACCTCGAGCCATGAGCGTTTCCATTTCTTTTTGGTTGACTGTGCCAATTGCAGCTTCATGCGTAACCTGCGCTTTTGGATGGGTTACCCAAACCAATGGATTGTTTGATGCAGTCGCCTGATCGCTAATGACTTCGGTGCAATCCATGTGCCCCCGCGCCCCTGCAGCATTCCCTTCTGTAGTCGTATTCACTTCACTGGAGGCTTGCCCTTTTACGGCGACACGTGATTTTGCTAGTCCCCTGGCATTCTCTCCATTCAAACGGACATATTCCATTACCTTGACCCGATCATCGCCACTGCCGATGGCTTTTGTGACCAATTCCACAATTGTATCTTTGCCGGCAATTACGTCGTAATCCAAATCCAGAAATCCAATTCTGCCTCTTGTCAAGACAAAGTTGCTGGTGAATTTCCCGCCCTCTTCGATATTGATCTTTGACACAGGGTGAATTTCAATTCCCCCTGTCTGTCCATGATAATGTTCTTCGGTATAAATCAGGCTGGCATTCCGTCCAATGTGAATGTTTGCAATCATGTTATGAGTAACCTTCACGGCATTGGGAAAAGAACAATGCGCCAGAAATTGGACATGGGCCTCTTCGCCTATATCGTATTCAGCCTCGATTTGTTGAATACCCTCTGCAGGTATAACCCCAAAACATAGGTGAACGGGCCGTTCTACTAGAACACCAGGGTCAACTGAGATATAAGCACGCACACCATTATCAATTGGTGTCGCTTTCAAATGCACACCAGGAATAGAATGGGAACCCAACACCTCATTCCCGCTAACCACTAATGTTGCTACCTCAGGAGAATTCAGGTCGTTCGGATTTCCACCGGCCTGCTTGTATGCATCCAGCATCGATTCCATTTCGCCAGCCCAGGAAGGAGCATTCTTTGTTAAATGTTGCAAAGGTTTCGTGCTCATGATTGTTGTTGCTCCTGTCCTTTTTCGGTTTTTTGGAGCGGCGCGGTAGGCATCCATGGTTGAGATCCGAGTGTGCCTTGGTGAGACTGGCAACGCTGCTGGTAATACTGGCTGGTTTCTTCGGGTTTGCCTGTAAGAATTAAAGAACCAAGACAGATTAAAGAAGCCGTATCAGCAATAGTAATTAATTCCGGACGATGTGTAATTAACAAAACTGCGCTGCCTGTTTGCGCCATGTGCTGAATTAGATTAGCTACTTCCCCAATAGAGAGCGCATCAATTCCAGAATCGGGTTCGTCCAGGATTGCCAGGCGGGGCCGCATGGCAAAAAGAGATGCCAGTTCAACACGCTTGCGTTCACCGCCTGATAAAGTGCGGTCAGCAGATCGAAATCCATACGTTTTTGCAGGTAAAGAAACTGCCTCCAAGGCGGCAACCACTTTCTCCCGATTGGGTTCCCCAGCACCAAGTCCAACATATTTACCGATAGGCAGACCTTCAAAACGCACCGGCTCCTGCCACGCAAGAGAAATTCCCAAACGAGCGCGTTCCGTGATTGAAGCATTGGTAATATCATTGCCATCCATTAGAATTTGCCCGGCTGCCGGTTTATATCCTTCACATCCCATCAAAGCGTAAGCCAGGGATGATTTTCCAGAGCCATTTAGACCTAACAAAACGTGGATTTTTCCTGGAAAGAACGCAAGGTTAATGTCTTTCAAAATAGTGCTGTCTTCTTTTTTCAATGTAAGATTTTCGATGATTAAAAATGGGTTCACTATTAAATAATCCTTTAGATTCCGATCCCGTAGCGCTTAAACAACTGTAGGCAATTTGTGATTGCGCGCTGCCTCCACAAGTTCCAAAATGGACCCTTGCTTGGCGTAAAACACTTTAATGCCAGCTTCAACCAATTTTTGCAGCGATTGAGATGAAATCAAACCAGTAACTAGTATGTCCATCTCTTCCTCTGCAAGTTTATTGGCCAGTGCTACCCGATCGTCTTCCGTTCCTTCCCGGAAAGGGTTTGCCCAGGCTTCGAATTCGTCCTGTTCATTGACAATCACAATTTGTAAACAGGTTTCAAAATTGGGATCCAGCCAGGCGCCCAAACCAGCACCTTTTGCAGTGACCGCAATCTTCATGATAATTAATTCTCCTATGTTTCGGGTGGAAGAATATTAATCTTCCACCCGAAAAGTTTAGTATTTGCTTCACTCGCCAGTGATCATGGTCTTGATAGATGCTACTGCTTTCTCGGTATCCATATTGCGGATATCAACACCGTGGATATGTTCTTTATTGAAATTGACAGCCTCTAACGCATCACGGAACATTTTAATTTGCATGTCTGGATCACAAGCGGCGATAAATAGTTCATCCGTTGAATTCTCATGTAGCAAAGTCGTTAGAAATTTATCTCCGTCTTTTGCACACAATTGTGGATGGATCGCCACATAATCGACCAATTTCGCTCGGCGAATAGCATTGCCGACTTCAAAAATGTCCATTGACTGAAACGATGGGCAGTTGCCCTGACATACACACAATAGTAAACCTTTGTTTGCCATATTATTCATCTCCTTTAGTTATCATCGTCGCCAAAATAAGTGATGGCTTCTGTTGGGCATATCTTGGAACAACCTCGACAGAATTCAACACAATTCATTGGGGTGGCAACATTTGGAAATTCATCACCATACTCGTAAACATTGTGCGTACAAAAATCAACACACGTATTACAATTTATACATAGTTCTTCATTAATCACTGGATACCAGTTTTGAGCCATTGTTTCCTCCAAAAGTTTATTATCAAGTCATCATTCTTATAGATATGGAATGGCTTTTTATGGAGGCCATTTGTGGCACTGGCATGCGCTGCCGCAATGCGGACGACATCGTTTACACATTCTGATGTTGCTCCATTTGTTAAAACACGCACCTAATACTTAAGCTGTCTTCTGTTTTGCAAGAACAGAAATAGTTGTAGCAGCTCGGACATTATCCGTAACCGGACAGCGATTTTCGGTTTCTTCAAGCCATGCATCGATTTCTTCTTTGGTCGCATCCGGCATGTCGGCTTCAACCGTAACCTGGATTTGTTGAAAACCAGCCCGCTCCTCAAATGAACAACCAATAAATGCACAAGGGTTCATAACTCCTTCAATGGTTATTCGCATTCCGTTAAGTTGTAGCCCCTTTTGTCTTGCAATCTCATGACCCGTGACGTTCAAGCATCCAGCCAGTGACATAAGCAATACCTGGACTGGAGATGGTCCTTCATCCGTACCACCCAGTGACGGAGGTTCATCGATAACCATTGAAAATTTTCCTGAAGTCAAATTCATTTTGGTAGGGCTTTCGCTTTGTCCTCTAACAAGCACCTTCATTTTCCTTGATTCTGTATTCATCACTTTTCCTCACTTCCAACCCAGAATTGATCTCTTTAACGATCTGATGCCCAGGTTTTCAAAGAATTGTCCACCCGGTTCATAAACAAGGCAGCTTTTCATATTCAATATTTTGAATATGATTTTACCACCCTTGTGGATTTACGCAAGTATGATGAATGTCATATTTGAGATTACTTTATGTAACGACACAGCCTTAATCACGGTATCGAAAAATCGCTTCTTGCCCCCATTCTTGTAACCATCCTTCCCGGTGAAAGAAAAACAGTCTCTTAAAGTAATTTGGCAAATCCAGTATGCAGGTCATCACCAATCACATCATCAAAGCATTCAATGGAACCAAACGCCTGGAAAGCATCCTGGTCGAAGACCGAGCCACAGGCGAAGAAAAAGAATGGCGGTACGATGGTGTCTTCATATTTGTTAGCATGGCGCCCAATACCGATCTTGTCAAAGAAATGGTAGAAAGTGACCGAATGGGATTTGTCCTTACAAACTCTTCATTAATGACAACTGTGCCCGGGTTATTTGCTGCCGGAGATGTGCGTTCAGGATCAACCAAACAGGCCGCATCTGCAGCAGGCGAAGGGGCAGCTGTCGCCATCATGGTCCGAAACTACTTACAGCAGACAGTATAGTGAATACGATCCTCTCAGTATTTGGATAAATTTGAACAGCACAGACAGTTAGCGGCAAGTACAGGCAGAGGCAGAACAAATTAGAAGTGCTTGGATTCAAAAGAAATCTTCGCAAATCCAGACGTTTCCCCCTTTTTTACATTTACATATTTCAAACTTATGCAAAAAGATGCCGCTGCTACACAAACAAGATAAAACCCCGCCTTATGCGCAGGCGGGGTTTTGGAGAGGAAACCAGGTTCAAACTGGACTCATTTTACCGGTACTTCAGTTGCTTCTTCGGTTGCAATCGCCTGTAATAGTTGGGCTGCTTCATTGTCCAACAAATTGTGGATCATGAGCCAGCCAATACCATAATCGCCAATCATCACGTATTGTATAAACTCTTTATCAGGTTGAAGATTGCCAACTATCTTGTACTCCCAAATCTGAGATTTTATATAGTAACCCACATTTTCATCATAAACAGATTTTTCCCACACAGCTTTTACTGGAGTTACTTCAGCTACGGACTGTATCTTTTGGGGAATAACATTGTCCGTCCAATATATCCTGTTATTCCTAGTAAAAACCTCTTGCATGCAAGTACCTGTAGTCATGTATTTGCACATTTCTTGAGCCCAATTAAAATAACCGTCCGTATAATCATATCCATACCACTGCTCCAGGCTAAGTTTAACCAGTTCTGCGGGGTCTTCCCAACCGGAATAGACACCAAAACGTTTCATATGGTCAGCGGTCGCCGTTGCAGCGTACGCTGATTGGTATTCACCAATATTTTCTCCCCATTCCATAATTCTCAAAACAGCCTTAGTTCCACAGATTACTAATGTCAATAAAATAGATGCAATTATTGTACGTTTGCGCATATTTTCTCCTTTCTTTTGCTTGCAGTCTCTCCTGCAAGGGCTGTCCTTATTTACTGCGTGCCATCAAAAACAGAACTTTCGTTCCCTATTACGAAAAAATTATCACGCCGAGAATCAACCTGTCAAGAAAAAGACAAACGTTCTAATACTCTTCTTGTCTTCCCACAACTTTATCTCCCTCTCTGGTACAGCCACATATTCTCCTCCTGGTCAGGCTGATATGCAGTGGTTGTAAGATGCTGCAGGCTGGCAATTTTATAACATTCGTATTCTGGTGCTCCATCAATTCTCCGAGCAACATTCTTTGCGCCAACATCCGAGACCATACAAATTGTCAAAGTGCTTTGAAGAAGACGTTGCTTCTTCCATCGGTCTTTTTTCTCCCATGCACGAGAGGCTTTTCTCTCGATTTCAACATACAATATGTCTTTATCATTCTCTATTTCCACATCTGGCTGCATGTTTTCTTCAGGTTCAGGCATCACTTCAGCATTCCATCCACGTAAGCGTGCATGGTGAACAAAAAGCAGCACAGCAGCAGAATGTTCCATATACCGCTTCCCATTATGAAGCTTGATCAACTTGTCCCAATCAGAATTGACTTTTTTCAGGCGATAAGTATTCTGCCAATATTCCTCTCCAAATGGAGTGAGACGAAGCATATAAATCGTTATCCACCATAATTTCCCCAAATCCTGAGTGATCAGGTTTTCATTGACAAGAGTTTTACACGCCCGTGCCACCTTGCGAAGACTGGCTGTTTTCGCCTCAATTGAGGATAGATCCATCCGTAGCGCACGTGCAATATCCGCCCGGGTTGATAATCCCCCAACTGCAATGCAGTACAAAACATCGTACAGCATTTCACGATTCTTGTAGCGATCGAGAATTGGCGTATGAAATGGCGCTTCAGGCCACAATTTTACAGGTTCGAAGAAAACCATAATTGATTATCCTTTGGTAACATCTGCTCATTATCAATCAGGGTCTCGACATCTGTGAAGGTTGCTGAAAATCCATACCTCTCACAAATAGCCATCAACTTCTTCCGCATCGTTGGGATCATCAAAACAAATCCGACCGGCTGATCATCAGGTATCCCCTCAAAATGAGATTTGACGTACTCGTGGGCCAATATCCGGTCCTTGGAAACATACACCCAACGTTTCTCATTCCCGACCAAAAGATCTGGTGGCTGTTTTGTTTCAATTTGCGGAGCAACTTCAACTGGAATGTCACATTTTCGACAAAGGTATGCGAAGTGAGCAATACGCCCACAACAAAGGCTATATAGACTCGGTCTGTACGTATGAATACGATCCAGATCATTCTCAACAACATTAAAACCAAACTCGCTTGCAAGGACTTTTCCCCACTTCGTTAGATA
>Ga0334890_1005137_pt1 | contig 11344 bp, 6 predicted proteins | sample GraSluR1_MG_3_FD_207220 | JGI IMG/M metagenome (GOLD analysis project Ga0334890, IMG submission 207220) | Sludge microbial communities from methane-producing bioreactor in Wageningen University, Netherlands - Granular Sludge_31_08-R1 | ecosystem: Engineered > Bioreactor > Anaerobic > Unclassified... | reverse complement strand
ATGGGATCGCTCGCATTTGCAGCAACCGAACCAAGGAGGTCTGGCAATGAACATTCTGGCGATGGATTTGGGAAAGTACAAGACGGTGTTCTGTGAGTACAGCGCGATCGACGGCGAGCACACTTTCGCAACGGTGAAAACGACGCCCCGGGAGATTCACGATCTGATCGTCGAGAAGGAACCAGATCGAGTTGTTATGGAGGTGTGCAGCATTGCCGGTTGGATCGGCGACATTACCGAAGCGTTGGGGATAGAGACAGAGATCGCCAACCCGATGCATGAGGCCTGGCGTTGGAAGAACGTCAAGAAGAAGACCGACAAGGAAGATGCCCTCAAATTGGCCAAGCTCTCCGCGATGGGCCAATTGCCAACGGTCCATATGCGGCCAAAACCCGTGCGCGAAAAACGAGCGCTCATCAAGCACAGGCAACGGCTGGTCCATTATAGAACCAGTCTCAAGAATGCGATCCGGGCCATCTTTGCCCGACAGGGGATTGCCATCACGAGGGGTGCGGCGATATGGTCGCGAGAAGGACTCCAGTGGCTTAAGGGTGAGGCGCGCGAGTTTGCCCAAATCTCTGATGCTGCCGAGTTGTGGCGAGGACAGCTACAGGTCGAACTGAAACTGCTCCGAGCGGTTACGGACTCATTGAAGGTGGTGGAGGGCAAGCTCGACAAGATGGGTGCAGTGGACCGACAAATCAAGCGTTTGCAGACAATCCACGGGGTCGGTCCGCGATTGGCGGAAACCGTAGTCGCTTTCCTGGACGATCCGAAGCGTTTCAAGAGTGGCAAGGAGGTCGGCAGCTATGCCGGGCTTGTACCGCGACAGTATCAGTCTGGTCAAATGGAACGGCAAGGCCGGACCGGAGGACGCGGGAACAAGATGCTGCGAAACCTCCTGATCGAGGTATGCTGGGCTTCCCTCGCGAGCAATGCCTGGGCTCGCGACACCTACAAGAGGCTGTTACGGGGCAGCCCTTCGCGAAAGAAGATCGCCATTACGGGACTGGCGAGGAGACTCGTGGTCCGGTGTTGGGCCATGCTGCGAGATGAACAGAATTGGAAGGAACCGATGCCGACAAGTACGGGATAGGCATCCATTCCGCCTACGCCTTTCTTTCACCGCCTCACCTTCTTACGAAGGCGGCGAAAGCGGACTCCGGCGAAATGGAGACACGTTGACGGTTCGATGACGGAGATTCGTGAAGGTCGGAGATCGTCTGAGCTTGAAGTTTGCCTTGATTGATTTGGTTGGGCGACAACCCGAATTGAAAACTGGGCCTCAAATGCCCGCGTGACGGAATGGGTATCGTCGCACAGTTTAGTGGGTCCACAGCGTTACGCAAGCAAAAGCCTGCTGTGGAAACCCGGATAGAGGAATGAACCAATCAAATCAGATTCTGGGCTTGACGGGTCTGGCTTCATAGAGTCTTCAATGGACTGTGGACCGTACGAATCTATAATAGGTGCAAACTTTTGATATGTCGCACGTTGTGGGCGCGACACAGTGTCTCGTTGTGGGAGAATAACAACCGGCCCTACAACTGATCAGCGATTATCTGGTCAACCTGAGTATTATGTGTCTAAGGAGCAGGGCCATGAAAGGTCAAAGGTAACCGTTCACGGAGTGCAGCGAAAAGAATTTGTAGAAACAGGGATTTTGGACTGGCGCGAAGCTGGGCAAGCCGGTATATCCTCGTCTATGGTAGACAAGGATGTCACGATATCCCAGTTGGTCCTGCAGAACGACCTGCTTCGCTCCCAGGTCTTTGCCCTGGAGCAAACCAATGCCCAACTCCAGCAGGAGATTCGGCAGCTACGAGCGGACAACCAGAAGCTCCAGGATCAGATCGCGCGTCTGAAACGCAACTCGTCCAACTCCTCCAAGCCGCCTTCCAGTGACATCGTCAAACCGGAGAAAAAGGGCACCTCTCGGGGAAAACGCAAACGCAAGATCGGCGGTCAGAAGGGCCATCCTCGACATGAACGAATCCCCTTTGCCCCGGACGATATCGGTCCCATCGTTCCCTATGAGTTGTCCCCCCAACAGGCACAGGGGCTGATCCCGTTGGACGAATGGTTCGTCCTGCAACAGGTCGATCTGGTGGCGAAGCCTTACCTCGTGACCGAGCATCGGGCCCGCAAGTACCAGGACCCGCGAACCGGACGCATCGTGATCGCTCCGCTGCCCGTCGCCGTCAAAGCCGCCGGTCTGGTGGGCCCGAAACTCTCGGCCCTGGCGGCCTACCAGAAAGGCGATTGTCACATGTCGTACAGCACGATCCAGCGGTTCTGGAACGAGGTGCTGGGGATTCCGATCAGCCGCTCCCAGTTGGTCAACGTCATCCAGAAGGCCTCGGCCGCCTTCGAGACGCCGTATACCGAATTGCGGGAGGCTCTCGTCCAGGAACCGTACGTCGGGTCCGATGAATCCGGACACAAAGACGGTGGCATGAAGCACTGGGCGTGGTGTTTCCGGGCGGCGCGTTTCACCGTCTTTCACATCGATCCCTCGCGCAGCTCCGATGTGCTCAAGGCGATCCTGACCGAGACCTTCGGAGGCGTCGTCGGATCGGACTACTTCTCGGCCTACCACAAGTACATGGCGGATTGTGGGGTCCTGGTGCAGTTCTGCTGGGCCCATTTGATCCGCGACATTCGCTTCCTGGCCGAACAGACCGACAAATCCCTGGCCGGCTGGGGCGAGAAACTCCTACGGTGGATTCGAAAGCCGTTTGACACGTGGCATCGGGCCGAGCAGATGACCGAGGCGGGTTTTGCCCGATCGATGGATCGCATCCGGCGCGGGTTTCTCCAAGCGGTCCGGCGTCCCCCGATGCGCGGGGAGGCCCGGACTCTCGCCGACCGCTTTCGCGGCCAAGAGGCCGACAACTACTTTCGCTTCCTGACGATGGCGGGAATCGAACCGACGAACAATCAGACCGAACAGGCGATTCGGCACCTCGTGATCGACCGTCACATCACGCAGGGAACCCGCGGCAAACGCGGGCAGCGTTGGTGTGAACGCGTCTGGACGGTGATCGCGACCTGCCGCCAACAGGGTCGCCGCGTCTTCGAATTCTTCTGCGACGCCCTCAACGCCCACTTCCAGCAAGAAGCCGCTCCGTCTCTACTACGCTGACAGAAAGTCGTGAACGGTTACGGTCAAAGAAGAAAGACGCGTTCGGACAAGTTCCCATTGACTCTACATCCAACGGGACAGTACTGCAAGAAGATCAAAGGCAGAATTCACTATTTCGGGACGGACAAGAAGCATGCGCTCGAGCGATATCTGGGCCAGGCAACATACCTGCATGGATGCCAGGACGTAAAGGCAGCCCGGGGTAACGGCAGCATGGCGTTGAACGAGCTCTGCGATCGCTATCTGCGGTATCAGCATGCAAAGGTCCTGGCAGGTGAGCTCACACCAAAGCACTACACCGATCAGATCGACAGTCTGGGCCGATTGGTGTCCTTCCTTGGAAAAGGACGAAGGATCAAGAACATCTCAACCCCTCATTGCGTCGCGCGCACGCAAGCGATAGGATGTCATCGATGGGGCACTCTATCTGCCAACCTGAAAGGGGGCGTGGAGATCTGACAAGGAGATGAGCATGGATCGACGGGAATTCTCGAAGCGGATGTTGATGGCGGGGGCGGGTCTGGGGTTGAACGCGGCGCCGGTGGTCGGGAGCCGTGGCGACTACTACGAGGAGCCGGCGAAACGGCTGCCGATTCGCACGTTCGACGTGGTGGTGGCCGGGGGCGGCACGGGCGGGGTCGTCGCGGCAATCGCCGCCGCACGGCAGGGAGCCAGGACCGCGCTGATCGAACTGAAGGGCTATCCGGGCGGCACCGCCACCGAGGGCGGCACGGCCCTGCACAGCTACTACAACCTCTGGAAGGCGTTCGACGTCGAGAAGCGGCAGGTGGTGCGCGGCATCCCGCAGGAGATCATCGACCGGCTCATGCAGGTCGGCGGCTGCACGGGCCACGCCGAGATGCTCGAACACTGCAACTACGATTCGGTCTGCACGGCGATCGACACGGAACTGTACAAGCTGGTGACGTTCGAGATGCTTGTCGAGGCGGGCGTCCAGGTCTTCGTGAACACGCGGGTGGCCGGCGCGATCGTGGACGGCTCGCGGGTGCGCGGGGCCATCGTCGAGAGTCGCTCGGGGCGCGAGGCGTTCTATGCCAGGTCATTCGTCGATTGCACCGCCTACGGCGACCTGTGCGCGTATGCGGGGGCGAAGTACACCGAGCCGAACGATTATCCCGTGTGCAACAGCGTGGGCATCGGGAACGTCGATATCGACAAGTACTACGAGTTCTTCCGGTCGAACGAGCTCCGGGGCCAACTGGCCAGGGGCATGCGCAGCGGACGGCCCAACCTGATCGTGCGCGCCGGCGCCGATACATCCCAGATCAACGTGCCGGAGCTCGCCGAGGCGGCCAGGGCCATCGGCATGTCCTTCATCACCACCACGGTCCACGACAACTACTTCATGTTCATCAAGTGCAATCTCAAGCTGCCGGTCAGCCCCACCGATCGCGATGAGGTGGCCAAGGCCGAGCTGGAGATCCGCCGGCGGATGGCCCGGGCCGTCGAGCTGTTCCGCCAGTATATCCCCGGTTGCGAGAAGGCATTCATGGCCCGCACGAGCCCGAACCTGTGCATCCGACGGGGCCGGCTGATCGAGTGCGACTATGACATCACCCACGAGGACGTGATCGAGGCCCGGCACTTCGACGACGAGATCATGGTCTACGGCTTCCACGACATGGCACCGCGATTCCAGATCAAAGGCGGCGGCACCTACGGCGTCCCGTACCGGGCCCTGTGCGTCAAGGGCATCGAGAACCTCTACGCCTGCGGCATGATGATCACCTCGGACCATCGCGCCCATATGTCCACGCGGAACACGGTCTGCTGTATGGGCCAAGGCCAGGGCGTCGGCACCGCCGCCGCCCTCTGCGCCGCGAAGAAAGTCGGCACGCGCGATCTGCCCTACGGCCTCCTGCGCGACGCCCTCAACCGCGCCAGCGTCTATTTCGAGAGTTAGGGTGAGGAGAACAGATAGATGATGCGTGGAATTGTGGTCTGTGTGGTCTTGTGTACGACGATAGCGATCAACAGCGTGGTTCCCGCCCATCCGCAGAACGCCGACGGCCCGACCCACAGCAAGCCATCCCGTCCTGTCCTCGGGTACGACCCGACTGTCCCACAGACGGCCTTTGCCGCGGCCCAGATTCAACGGGCTCTGAGCAGTCGCGGAGGGGTCGCTGTCGAGCATGACCTGCAGACGGCCATGAGGGCGAGTAGCGAGGTACGAATTCTCCTGATTCTTGGCCGGGATGCCGAAGTTCGCAGAATGGCCGAAGCCCTTAGCGTGCGCCCACTTGCATCCACGGGATGGCAGAGCTATTCCATTCGCTGCAAGAGGGAAGGCCCCCGGGTGACTTATGTGGTGTTGGCAGCCGATCCGGACGGGGCAATGTATGGCGGACTGGATCTGGCCGAGGCGATTCGGTTGAAGACCCTGGAGGAACTGGCGGACTCAAATCACACACCCTATATCGAACGCCGAGGAATCAAGTTCAACATTCCGCTGGATCTTCGCACCCCCAGCTATTCCGACTGCAGCGACGCCGCCCAGCAGAACATCTCGCACATGTGGAGCATGGACTTCTGGCGGGACTTCCTCGATGAAATGGCCAGACATCGGTACAATGTCCTGACGCTTTGGAGCCTGCACCCGTTCCCCTCGCTGGTCAAGGTGCCGGAGTACCCCGACGTTGCGCTCGATGACGTGTGGAGGACGACGGCACGACTGGACAGCAACTTCAGCCATTCCGGACGCGACATGGTGAAGCCGGAAATGCTCGAGCAGGTCGAGATCGTTCGGACAATGACGATCGACGAGAAGATCCAGTTTTGGCGTGACGTGATGCAGCACGCCAGAAATCGCGGCGTAGAGGTCTACCTCTTCACATGGAACATCTTCACGTTCGGCGCTACCGGCAAATACGGGATCACTCCGGCACAGGACAACCCCGTCACGATCGACTACTATCGTGCCAGTGTTCGTGAGGCTATCCTCACCTATCCGCTGCTCGCGGGGATCGGCATTACGGCAGGCGAGCAGATGGACGGCCGCCGCCGGGATGAGTTCGCGCAGGAGAAGTGGCTGTGGAAGGTCTATGGCGAAGGAATTCGTGACGCCAAGAGACTCCAGCCCGGTCGCCATGTTCGCCTGATCCACCGATTCCACATGACCGGCTTGGATGAGATGCTCGAGGAGTGGAAGGACTATCCCGACACGTTCGACGTCAGTTTCAAGTACGCCATCGCACACATGTACTCGACTCCGAATCCGCCATTCATCCGCAAGGCCCTGCCCCACCTGTCCCCGAAGGTCCGCACATGGCTGACGGTGCGCAACGACGACCTCTACAGTTTCCGCTGGGGCGATCCCGCGTTCGCACGGGCTTTCATTCGCTACATGCCCGACTCTGACAAGATGGCAGGCTTCTACATGGGGCCGGACGGCTACTGTTGGGGCCGTGAGTTTCTGAGCACCGAGCCGGATGCGCCGCGACAGATCGTCATGGCCAAGCAATGGTACAGTTTCATGCTGTGGGGCCGTCTGAGCTACGACCCGGGTCTGCCCGATGAATTGTTCCGCCGGACGCTGGCCGTTCGGTTCCCGGAGGTCCCTGCCGAGATCCTCTCTTCGACCTGGGCAACGGCCTCAAAGATCTTCCCTGAAATCACGCGGTTCTTCTGGGGCGATATTGACATCCGCTGGTTTCCCGAAGCCTGCAAACGGTATCGGGACGCTCAGGGCTTTTACTCCGTTCGCCATTTCATCGAGGGCCAGACGATGCCCGAAAGTGGCATCCTGAATATCCAAGAGTACCGCGAGCGGGTCTTGAACGATCAGGCAATCCCTGAGGTGACACCGATCCAGGTTGCCGAAGCACTCGCAACGTATGCCGCCACCACTCTGGAGGGGGTTTCCCAACTGAGGCCCCGTCGGGGCGACAACAAGGAATTGCGCTTGACGCTCGGCGACCTGGAGGCCATGGCGCATCTCGGAAACTACTGCAGCGAGAAGATCCATGGCGCAGTGGACCTGGCGCTGTTCGACGGAACGGGTGACGCCAAATGCAGGGCATCGGCGATCCAACATCTGGAGACGGCTGTGGAGCACTGGAAACGATACGCGACTGCCTATGCCCGCCAGAACGTACAGCCGGTGCTCTACAACCGTACGGGTTGGGTGGACATTCCCGGCCTCATCGAGAAGGCGATGGAGGACGTCGACATCGCCCGCACCTGGAAGGCCGGCACAATCCAGGGCCCTGTCCGGCACGGTGCGGACGTGCCATTTCGCCAATAATGGGGGCCGCATCCTACATCGGCACACATGAACGCGTCGCCGAACCAAGCCACCGGGCATCGCCCGAGTAACAGACAAGATGTGAGTCCATTTGTTACAGAAAGGACATTCGATGGTCGGTGATGGACACCACTCACACAATCATACGAGAGCAGTCATTACGGTGCTGCTGACGATACTACTGACCACCGGCACAGTTCCGGGGGCCGACTACCACCTGAGCCCCCAGGGCGACGACAGCCACGACGGACTGACGCCGGCAACCGCCTGGCGGACGATCGGCAGAGTCAATGGCACCACGCTCGAACCCGGCGACCGGGTGCTGTTCGAGGGCGGGCAGACCTTTCCGGGGACGCTTGTCTTCGATGCTGCCAGCAAAGGGACACCGGATGCGCGGATTGTCGTAACGTCTTACGGCATGGGCCGCGCAACGATCGACGCCGGTGCAGGAGATGGCATACGCCTGAACGGTGTCGAATACTTCGACGTGCGCAATATCAACGTCCGCGGCCTCGGACGCAAAGACGGGAACAACAACGGTCGCGGCATCCTGCCCATCGGCTGCAAGCACCTGGTCATCGACGGCGTCGAAGCGACCGGCTTTCAGCGCGCGGGCGTCGAATTCCAGGGGTGCCACGATCTGCACATCACCCGGGTGTGCGCCCACAACAACGGTTACGCCGGGATCTCCTCGGGCCCGGAGCGGATTGGCTGGAGCACCAACGTCCGCATCGATCATTGCCGGGCGATCAACAATCCCGGCCATCCGAAGATTCTCAACAACCACAGCGGCAGCGGCATCGTGCTGTACCGCGTCAACGGAGGCATCGGGGAGTACTGCGAGGCCGCGGAGAACGGCTGGGACATGCCTCGGGACGGCAACGGCCCGGTGGGGATCTGGGCTGCGTACTGCCGAAACATGGTGTTTCAGTACAACATCGCCCACAACAACAAGACCAGCCCGAACGGATATGACGGTGGCGGGTTCGACTTCGATGGGGACGTCCACGATTCGATCCTTCAGTACAACTACTCGTACGACAATATGGGTGCCGGCTATCTGCTGTGCACCTGGGATGCCAAGTACCCCAACAGCAACAACACCGTTCGGTACAACATCTCCGAGAACGACGGAGGCGCCCACCACCGCGCGGGCATCCACGTCCATCTCGGCAGCGCCCAGGACAACGTCCAGGTCCACAACAACGTGATCTTCAACTCGGACGGCCGCCACGGCGTCACCGGCTGGACGCCGACCGGCTTCGCCTTCCGCAACAACATCTTTGTTCTCCGGGGCAACGGCCGCTTCGTCCAGGGGGTGGGCGAGGGCCTCTTTCAGGGCAACCTGTACTGGAACCTCGACGGCTTGCACAACTGGGACGGGCACACGAGTCTGGACGCCTGGCGCGCCGCGACGGGCAAGGAGATGTTCGACGGCGAGCCGGTCGGCATGAACCTCGATCCACTCTTGACCCGGGCCAGCTCGGGCGAGCGAATCACCGACCCGACGAAATTGCCGGAGCTTTTTGCCTATATGCTCAGACCCGGCTCCCCGTGCATTGACGCGGGCCTTGATCTGCGGGCTCGATTCGGAATCGATCCCGGCCAACGGGATTTCTATGGACATCCCATCCCCCAGGGCGATGGATTCGATATCGGAGCGCATGAGACCGAATCTCTGCCGACGGTGACGGTCGATTCGCAGGTCCGGTCAATTGCCACGGATGGGCCGAGCACTCTGCGGCCGGTCGATCCCCAGCGCGCGCCGGAGCTATTCGTCTGGACCGATACCTGCAACGTTTATGTGATCCGCGAAGGAGACGCGGCGATCCTCATCGATCTGGGTGATGGCAGCGTTCTGGACCATCTGGCCCGGATCGGTGTACGGCACGTCGAATGGGTGCTGTTTACCCACCATCATCGAGAGCAATGTCAGGGGGCGCCCCGATTGAGGGGCACCGGCGCCAAGATAGCCGCACCGGAGGCCGAGCGGGCCTTGTTCGAGCGGCCCACGGACTTTCGCAGGATGAACGTGCGCCTGGGGGATCCCTTCACCGTCCACGGCGCCAGCTATGTCCGTCCGCCCACCGAGGCCATCCCGCTGGACCGAACCTTCCGGGATGGGGACACATTCGTCTGGCGCGGACGCGAGTTTCGCTGTATCGAAACGCCCGGCAACAGCCCGGGCGCCATGACGTACCTGCTCCGGCAGGAGCATGGCCTGCTGGCCTTCAGTGGGGACGTCATGCTCGACGACGCAAAGATGCACACGTGGTTCGATACGGAATGGGACTATGGCTTCGGGGCCGGGATTCGGGCCCTGCAGAAGTCAGCGGTCCGTCTGGCACAACTTGAGCCGGTGGTCCTTCTGCCCTCGCACGGGCCGGTTGTACGCCAGCCTGTAGTGCAGTTGCGCAGCTTCGTTGAACGGCTGGCCAACCTCGAAAGACTCTACCTGCGGGGCTATGGGGTCGAGGGGGCCTCCGCCCAGTATCAGGACAGAGTTTCTGTCCCGACAGTCGTTCCGCACGTCGGGCAGATTTCGCCGCACCTGTTCAAGATCAGGCGGCCCAGCTTCTGGGGCAACTTCGGATTGATCCTTGCCGACAGCGGTCGGGCTCTGGTCGTCGATTGCGGGCTGCTGGACGAGCAGTTCCTCGACACCGTGCTGGATGGTCTGCAGGAGCACTTCGGACTCAAGGCCATCGATGCCATCATCATCACCCACATGCACGGCGACCATTTCCTCCAGGCGCCGCACCTCCGTCGGAAATGGGACGCGCCCATCTGGGCGCTCGAGAACATGGTGGACAAGATGGAGCGTCCCGAGCGGTTCGACTACGCCGCCCTCGTACAGGCGTATGGTCATAAGAACCCGGACGGCTCGCCGATGACAGGTGTGCGGGTGGATCGTGCGCTGCGACCAGGAGAGACTTTCGAGTGGGAAGGCCACCAGTTTACTGTGGACTGGATGCCCGGCCAGACCGAGTTCGCCCTGTGCCTGCACGGCGAGATTGACGGCCGCAAGGTGGCCTTCACAGGCGACAATATCTTCGGCGACCCGGACGATCCGACGCAGACCGGCCACGAGGCAGTGGTTGCCCGGAACAGCGCCATCTTCGAGGAGGGTTATATGCACGGAGCTCGGTTCCTCCAGAAATTGCAGCCCGATCTGATCGTCGGAGGCCATTCCTATGTCATCGATCGACCGCAGCAGATGATTGAACGTTTCGTTGCCTGGGCCCACGAGATACGCGATGCTTACGTGGGTCTCAGTGCCGAGGAAGACTACCGATACATGTTCGATCCATACTGGGTGCGGGCCGAGCCCTATCGGGTCTCAGCGAGAGCTGGGGAGGGAGTCGAGGTGACGTTGCACATCCGCAGTTTCCTATCGCGGACGCAACAACACTCGATTCGAACGGATGCTCCGCCGGGAATCGACGTTGAGTCCGGCGTTCTCGAAGCGACGATAGCCCCGTATTCGGCCGGATCATTTCCGCTGCGGCTGAAGATGTCTGCCGATCTGAAGCCGGGCGTGTACATCGTCGCCTTCGATATCACGCTTGATGACAGACGATATGGTCAGTGGTTCGATATGATCGTCTCCGTGGAACCATAGCGGCTGATGCAGGTGGACACATGCTCTTAGGGGGGCGATCAGAACCTGGGCATGATTGGGGCAGTGTCGAAGAAGATCGAAGAACCCTGTTCGCTATTCGTGGCTTCGGCAACTACACGGTGAGTTGGCGTAGGCGGGGCGCGACCACACAGACTTGGCGAATTCACATGGTAAGCGCAACACGGATATAGAAGAGACATCGCGAGCGGCATCCGGTAGCTTGGAGTTGTTCAAGGACTTCAGACTACGGAGTGCTCGCGATGTCGTACAACCATCTTACCATGGACGAACGAAATGTCATCTGCCGAATGCG
>Ga0334890_1005131_pt1 | contig 11357 bp, 8 predicted proteins | sample GraSluR1_MG_3_FD_207220 | JGI IMG/M metagenome (GOLD analysis project Ga0334890, IMG submission 207220) | Sludge microbial communities from methane-producing bioreactor in Wageningen University, Netherlands - Granular Sludge_31_08-R1 | ecosystem: Engineered > Bioreactor > Anaerobic > Unclassified... | reverse complement strand
CCCTCTTAATCTCTGCATAACAAGGTTGTCCATTCTTTCGCGGAGTGGTTCAATATTTATATTCTGAATAACTTCATGCGCAAAACCAAACATCAGCATCAGCTTTGCTTCCCTCTGGTCAATGCCCCTTGAACGGAGGTAAAAGAAGACATTATCGTCGAGCTGGCCTACTGTTGCTCCGTGGCTGCACTTAACATCATCGGCGTAAATCTCCAGCTGCGGTTTTGTATACACTTTCGCGTCCTCGGTAAGAAGGATGCTGTTATTCTTCTGGTATGCATAAGTACCCTGGGCGTCCTTCGCCACAAATATTCTGCCGTTGAAGGCTCCTGATGCCATATCGTCAAGAACTCCCTTGAAGAGTTGGTTGCTCGTACACCGGGGAGAAGCATGCTCAATATTCACATAGTTATCGACATGCTGGAATTTATCGGCCAGGTAGAGACCGTAAGAATTGCTCTCCGCACCCTCTCCTCCGAGATAATGGTAAGTGCTGTTACGGACCAGTCCGCCATGAAGAGTCACATTATTCGATGAGGCATGGCTGTTTCTCTCCTGGTGTATGAATGTATGGGTTAATTTGCCGGCATTATTATGTTCGTTCTGCACTCTTATAATATCAAAACGGGAATTCTCTCCGACATATACTTCAGTTACTGCATTGGTGAGGAATTTCTGTGGCGAGAGGGTGTGGTCACAGATAATTATCGATATTTCGGAATTCTTCTCAACAATTATAAGATTCCTGTGCTGGTTGAATATATCGTCTTTTGAATAGACCAGGTTTATAACCTGTACCGGCTTGTTAAGACGGGTTCCTTCGGGGACATAAACAAATACCCCGTCGGATGCCATGGCAGTATTCAGGTGAACAAGTCCGTCCGATTCACTCTTTGCATACCTGCCATAATGTTTATCCACGAGATCGCTGAATTTAACCGAGGCTTCCTTCAGGCTGCCGATCCACACTCCTCCGGGGAGTTCCCTCAGCTTATGTTTAAGATCAGGGTAAAAACCATTCATAAGCACCAGGCCGTGAGCATCGAGATCAGTCACATCGCACCTGAACTGTTCAGCCTTTTCAAGATCTTCATCAACTGGCAGAAGGTAATTTCTGAATTCGTGCATGAAGAAAGCATCGAGGTTCGTATAACGGTACATTTCATTCTTCCCTGCAGGAATACCGAGCAGCCCGTATTTTTCGATCGCCTCGCCTCTGAAGGAGTTCATTATATCAGCTGACTGTGTCTCGATCTTTTCCCTGTTTTCTGCAAAGAGGTCGAGATACCGATCTGAAAACTGGCTCTTAGTCTCCATAGCCTGTCTGATTATTCACTTCATTCCTGATCCACTCATAACCCTTCTCCTCCAGCTCCAGAGCAAGCTCCTTACCGGCACTTCGTACTATCCGTCCGTCGTACAACACATGAACGACATCGGGAACGATATAATCGAGCAGCCGCTGATAGTGAGTTATTACGACAGCTGAGCTGTCGGGGCGTTTAAGCTTGTTTACCCCGTTTGCCACAACGCGAAGGGCATCGATATCGAGGCCTGAATCAGTTTCGTCAAGTATGGCAAGGGTAGGCTCCAGCATAGCCATCTGAAAGATCTCATTCTTTTTCTTTTCACCACCTGAGAATCCCTCATTTACCGATCTGTTAGCCAGTTTCGAGTCAATGTCGACCATCTCCTTTTTTTCCCTCATAACCTTGAGGAAGTCAGATGCTGAAAGGGGTTCAAGTCCTCTGTATTTCCGGTGTTCATTAACAGCTGTCTTCATGAAGTTCACCATACTGACACCGGGAATCTCTATAGGATACTGAAAACCAAGGAATATCCCTTTTCTTGAACGCTCCTCCGGAGCCATTTCCAGAAGATTTTTTCCAAAATACTCAACTGTTCCTTCTGTTACCTGGGCAAAATCCCTTCCGGCAATAACGGCTGCAAGAGTGCTTTTCCCCGATCCGTTAGGGCCCATTATTGCATGTGTTTCCCCGGGTTTTACCTCGAGATTAATACCTCGCAGTATTATCTTACCACCGATGGCAACATGTAAATTATTAATAACCAGCATAATTTTTAATCATTATCTTTTAATTACCCGACACTTCCCTCGAGGCTTATCTGAAGAAGTTTCTGTGCCTCAACAGCAAATTCCATTGGAAGCTTGTTTATCACTTCCCTTACATACCCGTTCACTATGAGCCCTATAGCATCCTCTGTGGATATACCCCTCTGGTTGCAGTAAAAGATCTGGTCTTCGCCTATTTTGGAGGTAGTAGCCTCATGTTCCACTATCGCCGTGGGGTTATCGATCTCTATATACGGGAATGTATGGGCACCGCATTTATCGCCCAGAAGAAGTGAGTCGCACTGTGAAAAGTTCCTTGCGCCCGAAGCATTGTTAAGTACCTTCACAAGACCTCTGTAACTGTTCTGTCCCTCTCCTGCCGAGATCCCTTTTGAGACTATTGTGGATCGTGTGTTCTTCCCTATATGAATCATCTTGGTGCCTGTGTCTGCCTGCTGATGGTTGTTGGTGACAGCGACGGAAAAAAACTCACCTGTGGAGTTGTCGCCTTTCAGTATGCAGGCGGGGTATTTCCAGGTAATGGCAGAGCCTGTTTCAACCTGTGTCCACGATATTCTGGAGTTTTCACCCTTGCATATTCCGCGCTTGGTGACAAAATTAAAGATCCCTCCCCTGCCTTCCCTGTCGCCCGGATACCAGTTCTGTACCGTTGAGTACTTAACCTCTGCATTTTTTTCTGCAATTATCTCAACAACAGCTGCATGAAGCTGGTTCTCGTCGCGCATCGGTGCAGTGCAGCCTTCAAGATAGCTGACATAGCTCTCCTCATCAGCCACGAGAAGTGTCCTTTCAAACTGGCCCGTATTGGCCGCATTAATTCTGAAATAGGTTGAGAGTTCCATCGGGCACCTCACACCCTTCGGTATATAGCAGAATGATCCATCGCTGAAAACAGCCGAATTAAGGGTTGCAAAGAAATTATCGGTATAGGGGACCACTCTCCCCAGGTACCTTTTCACCAGCTCGGGATATTCCTGCACTGCTTCACTGAAAGAGCAAAAGATAATGCCCAGCTCTGCCAGGGTCTCCCTGAATGTTGTTTTAACAGATACGCTGTCCATTACGGCGTCAACAGCCACACCGGAAAGATGTTTCTGTTCTTCAAGCGGTATGCCCAGTCTGTCGAACGTTCTTTTGAGTTCAGGGTCAATTTCATCAGGGCTATCGGGGGATTTATTCAGTTTCGGGGCAGCGTAATAGATAATATCCTGATAATCAATGTCGGGTATTCTTAGGTTAGCCCATCCCGGCATCTTCATTGTCAGCCAGTGCCTGAATGATTTAAGACGAAACTCAAGCAGCCATTCAGGCTCATTCTTCTTTTTAGAGATAATCCTTACAACATCCTCATTCAGACCTTTCGGGATCTTTTCCATCTCGATGTCTGAATAGAAGCCGTACTTGTATTCCCCCGTAGTAACGTCGTTCAGTATCCTCTCGTGCTCGTTCTCCATTTAGCCTTTTCCTGCACCGTTAAAAATAAACTACATAAAGCAATATTATAACAATCAATATCACTTTTTGTTAATGCTGCAAAGATATTTAATGGCTGCCAGAGCTGTATTGCCTGAATAAACATAATTATGATCATATCAGGTTTTCCCCGGACATATTAACCAGTCATTTGCGGTTGAATGATCCGGACTTTTAGCAGAGCCTTTTTTGTCATTTAAATCGTACTGCTTATGATGAATGTAGCAGCAAAAGCAATAATTGCATATAATTCAGGGAACACCGCCAGAACCATTGTTTTGGCGAATACATCATTGCCTGATCCAATAGATGCAATGCCATTGGCGCATATCCTGCCCTGCTGTATTGCAGAGAAGAGTGACACGATGCCGAGCACCAGTCCTGCAGCAAATATTTCAGTTCCCTGGAGCATGTTTATCTGAGTGCTGACATCACCGCTGCTGTTTATTATAAAGAATCCCGCGAATCCGTACAGTCCCTGTGTGCCGGGCAAAGCGCTCAGAAGCATGTAGCTGCCGAAAGCATCGGGATTCTTTTTCAGCGCCCCGATGGTTGCGTTTCCTCCGATTGATACACCAATAGCGCTTCCGATACCACTGAGCACAAGCATTAAAGCCAGACCGATGCTCGAAAATATAAGCGCCCCCGAACTCCCCAAACCAACTGCTGTTTCCATAATAGTTTTTCTTTTAGGTATTTATTTCTTAATTCTGAATGGTTTATATTCAACTCCGCCTCCTTTGAATCCTGCATTCTTGTAAAACTCCACAAATGTCAGCCTCATCGGATGAACAAAACTTCCAAGGGTTGCAATTGCCAGGTTGAGTGAATGACCAAACAGCAGCAACACCACGAAGAAGAGCCATCCCACATAGGGGACAGCAAGCAACTGCAAAGATATCTGATTGAACACGAATCCCAGTATCGAAGATGAGATACCAAGTGCAAATAGTCTTATATATGACAGTATATCGCCGAAAACTCCGGTAACGACAGTATATGATTCCCATAATCCACTGCCTATCCGGCCAAAGATATTCAGATGAGGAGTATTAAACAGGAAGATCAGGATACCCGCAATAATAAGCAGCAGGATAAACAATGATCTGAACTTTTCATCGTCTATCAGGTTGACTGAGCTCCCGCCTTTGAAGATGATCAGCGTAAAAGCAAGGATAACCCACCCTATCGTTGACAGACTGTATCTGAACCCTTTTACTCTGGCGATGTTCACTATCCTCAGAATCATGCCGAAAATGATCTGTAATGCTCCTATGATCAATGCAAGGTAAAAAAGATTCATTGAATCCAGCATAAAGCTCCTTATTGAACCTGCAAGAGGAAGATCTGATTCCGCGCTTTTAAGGATCTTTTTCCTGTAGGCCTGGAAATCCTCTTCGCCAATGATCTTAGCCGCTTCCCTCACAAAGCTATCCTTTGTCCTGAATTTCTGATCCTTAATGTCGTTCAGGCTGTAAATTATTTTTTCGGGCACTCCGTCAGTCCGCATCCGGGTAACAGAATTTTGGGTTACCGTGTAGCCTGAATCAATCAGATTAATCCCGAAGAAGGTACCTGAGATCAGACCAAAAAGTACCGCTGCCACACCGAAGTACTGGGAAAGGGTGATGATTGGCCTTAACTCTTTTTTCACCTTCCTTTTAATAAAGAATCCCGCAACAAAGAACAGGAGCCCGTAACCTGCATCGCCCAGGCAGAATCCGAAGAACATCATAAAGAAGGGTGCAAAGAAAGGGGTAAGGTCGAGTTCCCTGTAATCGGGCAGTGCAAACATTTTTGAAATGGGTTCAAACAGCGATGCAAACCTGCTGTTTTTAAGAATCACCGGTATCTTATCGCCTTCTTCGGGTTCCGAAACAAGGGAATAACAATCGGTACCCTGAATTACTTCCTCAACCTTTGATTCCTCCGATACAGGGACCCAGCCTTCCAGGATACAAAGAGTGCCTTCTGCATATTTATCAGCCTGTTCTGCTGTTCCAAGATATTCGATCCTGTTTATTGTATCCTCTGACCCTTTATTGAGTGCGGCCAGTAATGCCCGGGCGTTTTCCCTTATCCACGATTCAGCCTCCTTTATCTGTGTCTGATTTAAGACAATCTCTTCAAATACCTGTCCGGCAGCCCTCTCAGGCAGCTTTTCCGTATTAGCATCAATATCAGGCACCTCGTCTTTTGGGTGAACAATGGCAAAATGTATTATTCCCCTGTCGTGACTGATCTCCTCAAGGGCATACTCTTCTTCCCATCTGTTCTCATATTTGCTGATAGTACACGAAAAGAGTGAGATGTCCCATCCTTCATCGCGCAGCTTTTTAATCGTTTCAGGATTAAAATCTCCCCAAGGTTCAACCTTTTCGGACTCTGGTTTCAGCACTTCGAGCCTGCGGCCTGCCCCTTCAATCTCTTTGAACTTCGATTCGAGAAGGGTAAGAACCTCTTCAGGATCTCCCATGGGTTCAGAGGGTGTTGTACGGGGTGCGGTAAACGATAACTGTCTTGTTGTTTTCTTGTATCGTTTCAGCATGTTCATATCCTCCGCCACGCTTTTACACTCGCTGAATTCAGTTTTCGTGACAATATGAACAACTCCTGCATCCCTGAGTTTCCGAAGCAGGTCGTCGTAATCCTGATGATAAACGACAAAATTATATTTCCTGATCTCTGCTACCATGCTGCAACACTTTCTTCGACCGCGGCCTGACGGCTTTTTATAATTTTCTGTGAAGACTTCTGAAGGTTCTCCTCATCCTCCAGAAAACTTTTTATCCTCCTTATTGCATCCTCGTAACCCGGTATCTGCACCTTCTCATAGAGATTCACCTTCTGGGTTGTCTTTTTCCTGGCAGTATTGAGCAGTTCCATCTTCCTGAGGGCCAGATCTTTTTTGGTAATAATAGTATACAGTTCCCTCATTATCATTATTCCACGGGGATACCAGGCCGGACTACCGAAAAGGTTCAAAGGCTTTATTTTGAAAGATATATCTTCAAATTCAGGAATTTTTATCCCGGCAATTTTTATTGTTCTGACTTTAATTTCCCTGATCGTCAGAAGGCCGGGGTCAAACTCCGCCCAGAGCCTAACTCCCTCGCTGTACCTTTTAAGGGTTGACGAGAACTCACTCTTATAACCATCTGCAACATCCCTTGCCTTTTTAACCTCGATTCTCAGGGCTGACTCTTTGTTTTTGAGAATAGGAAGAGCCTGAGTCCTTATCTTAAGTTGTTTGTTAAGACTCTGCAGTGAGATCTTGTTATATTGGAATCTGATCGCCATCGGCTCTGTTTTCTAATTCTGTGAGAGACCCTGCCAGTATTTTTTCATAAGATCCTCCTTCATACCCACTTCTTCGGGCGAAAAGTACTTTCCGAATAATTCCCAACCGGTATCGAGCATTGTATCGATATCTATATTGATATCGATAGCGAGCAGCTTTTGGGAATAGTCTTTTGCAAATTTGAGTGTTCGTTCATCGTATTCGGTAAGGTCGAATCCGTTCTCATGCTTTGTCCTTGCGTTTGCCGCATCAGCATAAAGCCTTATCGCACTGTTCATTACATACGGATGGTCTTCTCTTGTCTGTTTTCCGATAACCAGCTGCTTGAGCCTTGAGAGGGATCTGAAAGGGTCGACGATCACTTTACCGATCTCTGAATCGCGTCTCAGGAAAAGCTGGCCTTCGGTAATATACCCGGTATTATCGGGGATGGCATGTGTAATATCTCCTCCCGACAGAGTTGTTACAGCTATTATTGTTATAGATCCTCCGTCGGGGAACTGTACTGCCTTTTCGTAGATCTTTGCCAGGTCGCTGTATAGTGATCCGGGCATATTATCCTTGGAAGGGATCTGGTCCATCCTGTTGGATACTATTGAAAGTGCGTCGGCAAAAAGAGTCATATCAGTAAGCAGCACCAGCACTTTTTCATTCTTTTCCACCGCAAAGAATTCTGCGGCGGCCAGTGCCATATCCGGAACAAGCAATCTTTCGACCGGCGGGTCCTCGGTAGTATTGATAAATGCTATTATCCTCTCGAGTGCCCCGGCGTTTTCAAACACGTTTCTGTAATATAGGTAATCGTCGTTCGACAATCCCATTCCCCCGAGAATTATCTTATCAGCCTGAGCCCTGAGGGCTACAGTCGCCATAACCTGGTTGAAAGGCTGGTCGGGATCGGCAAAGAATGGTATCTTTTGTCCGGTCACCAGGGTATTGTTGAGATCGATCCCCGCTATACCTGTTGCAATAAGCTGTGATGGCTGTTTTCTGCGGACCGGGTTTACCGAAGGTCCTCCTATTTCGAGTTCCATGCCTGTAAGAGCAGGGCCACCGTCGATAGGTTCGCCATAGGCATTCAGGAACCTGCCTGCCAGATCGTCGCTAACCTTCAGAGCCGGCGATTTGCCGAGAAACACCAGTTCGGCATTGGTGGGAACACCTTCTGTTCCTGAAAATATCTGAAGGGTCACCTCATCGCCTATGATCTTAACCACCTGTGCCAGGCGGCCGTTCACAAGAGCAAGCTCATCATAGCCCACGCCTGATGCCCTTACCGAACATGTTGCCTTGGTAATCCTGGTAAGTCTGGTATATACTTTTTGAAAAGCTCTCTTCTCCGTCATGACTCTGCAATTTCAATTAACATTTGATCTACTTCCTTCAGGTGGTTATAAAACTCTTCTGACTCATAAACCGAATAATTCATCTGCCTGAGGTAATTTATGAGTCTCTTGAACCACGAAGAGACCTCTTCGAAGTTTTTGAATCTCATCTCTCTCTCTTCTATCTCCAGCACCTTGTCGAGCATATATTTCTGGCGGGGGAGAGGTGATATCCGGTCCACCTTATCAAACGCATCCTGCTGAAGAATAATGAAATCGATCACCTCCGATTTCCAGAATTTTACGTGGTACTCAAGTGGCACTCCGTCGTCGCCCAGGATATTGATCTGTTCCTGAGCTTCGCGTCCGCGCAGCAGGATATCCCTTGCGTTCACAACCTTCTCAAACCAGTCGGGTGCAATATTCTTTGCAACATATTCCTGAACCTCTTCATATTCGAGGTATTTTGAATAACTCTCAATCGGGTCGATGGCCGGGTATCTTTTTGAGTCTGCCCGTTGCTGGGAGAGGGCATAGAAGCAGCGGGCCGTCTTCTTGGTTGATTCAGTAACCGGTTCCTTGAGGTTACCACCTGCCGGCGATACTGTCCCGATAAATGTTATTGATCCGGTTTTACCGTTGTTAAGTTCAACATAACCCGCCCTCGAATAATAGTTTGATATAATGGCGGGCAGGTCCATCGGGAATGCATCGGGTCCAGGCAGTTCCTCCATCCTGTTTGACATCTCTCTCAGTGCCTGGGCCCATCTTGATGTGGAATCTGCCAGCAACAGGATCTTCAGTCCCATCGAGCGGTAGTATTCTGCGATGGTCATTGCGGTGTAAACAGATGCTTCCCGTGCTGCAACAGGCATATTGGATGTGTTGGCTATTATTGTTGTTCTTTCTATCAGTTTGCGTCCCGTTCTTATATCGATCAGTTTGGGAAAGTCTGTGAATATCTCAACCACCTCGTTTGCCCTCTCGCCGCATGCTGCTATAACCACCATATCGGCATCTGCCTGTCTTGAAAGAGCATGCTGAAGAACTGTCTTTCCACAGCCAAACGGGCCCGGGATGAATCCTGTTCCTCCTTCCGCGATGGGATTAAGGGTATCGATAACCCTGACCCCTGTCTCCATGATCTTAAACGGCCTGTACTTGGTCTTATAAGCTTTTACTGCCAGCTTTACCGGCCACTTCTGAACCATGGTCAGCTGATGTTCCTCTCCTCTGGAGTCTGTCACAATGGCAATAACATCATTTACTTTGTACGATCCCTCATCTGCAATCCATTTGAGGGTGTAGCTTCCGGAGAATTTGAAGGGGACCATTATTTTATGAGGGATCCAGTTTTCAATCACCTCTCCGAGCCATGATCCTGCCTCAACAGTTTCTCCCGGTTCCGCCAGAGGTTTGAAGCCCCAGAGATGCTCCTCATCAAGGGGAAAGTTATATTCTCCTTTTTTCAGAAAAACACCCTCCAGCCGGTCAAGATCGTTCTGTAAACCATCATAATTACGGGAGAGTATCCCGGGACCGAGCGTTGCCTCAAGCATGCTGCCGGTGAATTCAACATCGGAGCCGATCCTCAGACCACGCGTGCTCTCAAAAACCTGTACAAAGGCCTGGTTCCGGTGAAGCTTAATCACCTCCGCCATCAGCCTGGTCCCCTCATGCTCAATCATGCATATCTCATTCTGGGAAACCGGCCCGTCAGCATCAACGATAACCAGGTTTGATATTATACCACTTACTTTTCCTTTAGTCAGCATATTTTATTATGATTTCATACTATTTTTTTATTCATTAAATCCCAGCGACATCACCTGTGTCTCCATCTGGCCGATCAGCTTATCAAGCATTGCCCTTCCCGTCTCAGGATCAAGCTGCTTCCATCTTAGTACTATCATGTACTTTAATAGATACCCGAGAATAAGGTCGATGGTAAAATACTCGAAAAATGTGTTGGAATCGATAAAATTCCAGCGCTCCAGATCGATCTTTCTCTCTCTTTCAAGAAATTCATTTTCTGACGCAATTCTGAATATTGCAGGTGCATAATCAGGTTCCTGGGGAATGACAAAATCCTTTCCTGAATTGAAAATAGCTGTAAGCTCCTGGGCAAAATGATCCTTGCCGATTATATATCTGGAGGCATCGAGGTTAAGTTCCTTCGCATTCATCATGGTAAAAATGTTCCTCACATCACGGTCAAAACAGATCCATTTTTTCAGGAACTTATTTCGCGGCTTTAAAGCCATCTCTATATACCCTTCTGTAAGCTTCTTCCATGTGGCTACCCTGTCAACCGACTGTTCCTCCCCCGTACGCTGAGCTATCACGGTAACCATATATTGCGGGATAACGTCCTTTCTTGCGACAATAGACTGTAAAACCTTCCGCTCTTCCTCAAACATGCTGAGCGGGAAATTCCCCAACGGATCCCACCTGTCGGTCTTCTCTTCGAGAAATGCAATCAGATTATCATTATCATGCGGCAGAAAAAGAAGCGAGACAAGGTAATAATCGGACGGATGAAGATTATTCTTCAGTTCTTTCCTGAATTCAGCCAGATCGGGATATCCCTTGCCACTGTCAAAAACAAGATCGGCAAAACCCGCCACAAGGTAATAATAACGTCTTTTAAACATTTCTGCCTTTTAAAAAAGAAGATCGACAAGCCTGGGCCTGAGAAACTCTTTTAAGAAACTATTAAAGTCTTTTTCAGTTACATTTATTTTGTAGTCCTTGCCCGACGGCTTAATCTCAAAGCCTTTGTCCATCGACTTGACAGGCTTTATTATAATCCCGGATGCAAGTGTTTTCCGGGTCGCTTTCGTGAAATAATCTTCAAGTTCATTCTTCATCTCCTCGGGTATATAGACCTCGATGCCTGATTCGTTCTCACCCGGGCTCCATTTCCCGGCTATTGTTTCAATTAAGCGGGCTATCAGCCTGTTATCGGCGAAAAGTTCCGAAACCGGCTCATCTACAATTTTACCGGCAATGATCTTCTCCGTCTCCTGTTTCAGGGTATTTATCGCATGCCTGAAGGAAATCTTCAGTTCCGATTCGGTGTTCTTCCTGAGCTCATCAGAATCTTTCCTGGCCCTGGCTATTATCTCCTCCGCTTCCTTCCCGGCCTGTCCGATGATCTTCT
>Ga0334890_1005127_pt1 | contig 11364 bp, 7 predicted proteins | sample GraSluR1_MG_3_FD_207220 | JGI IMG/M metagenome (GOLD analysis project Ga0334890, IMG submission 207220) | Sludge microbial communities from methane-producing bioreactor in Wageningen University, Netherlands - Granular Sludge_31_08-R1 | ecosystem: Engineered > Bioreactor > Anaerobic > Unclassified... | reverse complement strand
TCGAGAGCGGCTTCCGGAACGCGGCCGTGGGCGCGGACGAGGCGCTTGTCATCGCCACGCCGGAGGTGCCCGCGGTGCGCGACGCCGACAGGATCATCGGCCTCCTCGAATCGATGGGAAAGGCGCCGATCCGCCTGATCGTCAACCGGCTGCGCGCGCAGATGGTTCGCGACGGCGAGATGCTCGACGTGACGGATGTGCTCGACATCCTTGCGATCGGTCTCATCGGAGTCGTCCCCGAGGACGACAGCGTCGTGAAGTCCGCCAACCGCGGCGAGCCGTTGACCTTCTCCGACACCTCCCCGGCAGCCCTCGCATTTCAGAGGATCGCCACGCGCCTGACGGGGCAGGACGTTCCCTTCCCGAAGTTCGACGAGGAAAACGGCAGGGGGATTTTCGCCGGCATCCGCAAGCTCTTCGGGATGAAGAACTGAGAGGAGAGGAGGTAAGGCGATGGAATTTCTCAAAAAATTTTTCAGCTCGTCCGGTTCGAAATCGACGGCGAAAGAACGCCTCCAGATCGTTCTTATTCATGACCGCGCGGACATCTCCCCCGAGATGCTCGATAATCTGCGGCAGGATATGATCGCCGTGATCACGAGATATATGGACATCGACACATCCAAGATAGAGATGGACTTCGACCGTGCGGACAGGTCCGTGGCGTTCGTCGCGAACATCCCTGTGATCCGCATCAAGCGGGGGGTTGGGGCGGCGAGAGAGTGAGAGCGGAGGCAGACTCTCGCTGCGGAGCATGACGCCGCGTACGGGGGATGACGCATAATGGAAGAAAAAAATCTTTCTCTTGGCGAGAGCCTCGCAGGGCTGGACAAGGCGCAAATCTTTGCCGTCGGCGCGCTCTTCCTGCTCGGCGTGCTCTCCATATTCAGCGCCGGCGCCGGTTTCGACGGCCGCGGGGCCGGATTCGCGACCCGGCAGATCTTCTGGGGCGTCGTGTCGATCGCGGCTTTTTTGCTCACGTTCAAAATAGGGTATGAAAAGTTTCTGCGGGAGGCGTATCTTCTGTACGGCCTTTCGTTGCTGCTCCTGTTGAGCGTTATGATGCTGGGGATGACCGTCAAGGGGTCGCAGCGATGGATCGATCTTGGCTTCTTCAGGTTTCAGCCGACGGAGTTCGTCAAGATCACGCTGGTTCTGGTGCTTGCCAAGCATCTGTGCAGATACCCCCCGTCGAATTTTTTCTCTTTTCTGGGAGGGCTCGCCGTGCCCGCTCTCTCCGGAATTCTGGTGCTGATTCAGCCGGATGCCGGAAGCGCCATGGTCTACGGGGTGATCTCCTTCGTTGCGATAGTGGTCGCCGGAGCCCCATGGAGGTATCCGGCGGGGCTGCTGGCCATCTTCACGTCGCTTCTGCCGTTCGGATGGCGTTTCTTGCGCGAGTACCAGAAGATGCGGATACGCGTCTTTCTCGATCCGTGGATCGATCCGCTCGGCGCAGGATACAACGTCATTCAGTCCCGCATTGCCGTCGGTTCCGGGGGGCTCTTCGGGGCCGGGTATATGGAAGGGCTGCAGAGCAAGCTCAAGTTTTTGCCCGAGCCGCACACCGACTTTATCTTCGGCGTCTTCTCGGAGGAGTTCGGCTTTATCGGCGCGCTGGGAATGCTTGCCCTCTTCGGACTCCTCTTCTGGCGTCTCGTCGACGCCGGGCTGCGCACCAAGGACGGGAGGGCCAAGGTCCTCATCGCCGGTATTTCAACCTGGTTCTGGTTTCAGATGCTGCAAAGCATCGGCATGAGCATGGGGCTTCTTCCCATAACGGGGCTTCCCCTTCCGCTCGTCAGTTACGGAGGCAGTTCCCTGCTTTCGTTTTCCGTCGCGCTCGGACTTGCGCAGAGCGTGTACGTTTCGACGCTGAAAAGATATTGAGCGTCGGCTCCGCGCCGGGAGAACGGCGCGGATACTTGAGAAAACCTGCCTTCGGCAGGTGTGCATATCGAGGGAGGAATTGCAATCCATGAAGTGCAGAAACGAATCCGCGGCGCCGGAGCAGCGTGCCGTCCCGCGCGAAGAGGCCGTTCAACCGGCTCTCTTCGAGTACGGCGACGAGATGTGGCCGCTTCTCTCGAATGTGAAGCGCTCCTCCCGGTACGCGGGGTGCGAGTACGGCGCCCTCCCTCCCAAAGACGGGAATTCCATTGTGCGATTCTGTCTCGCCTTTCCCGATGTGTACGAAATAGGAATGAGTTACCTCGGATTCCAAATTCTCTACTTCCTCCTGAAGCATCTTCCGTGCGGCGACGCGGACCGTGTCTACTGCCCGTGGACCGACCTCGAGGAGCAGATGCGGGAGCGGGGGACGCCGCTGACCTCCCTCGAAAACGCACGCCCTCTCCGCGAATTCGACGTGGTCGGTTTCACGCTTCAGTATGAACTGAGCTACACCAACGTCCTTACCATGCTCGACCTTGGTCGTATCCCGCTGCTTTCGGCGGACAGGGCCGAGGAGGATCCGCTCGTCGCGGCGGGAGGCGTCGGCGCGCTCTCGCCGGAGCCGCTCGCTCCGTTCGTCGACTTCTTCTGCGTCGGCGACGGCGAGGAGCTGCTTCCCGATGTGATCGCGCTTCTTTCCGGAGCCAAGGGGCTCTCCCGCAGAGAAAAACTCGAAAGACTCTCGGAGATCGAAGGAGTGTACGTCCCGTCGCTCGTCGAGTGCGACGTCGGCCCGGGAGGCGTTCATTTCCGGTCCGCCGAGGGGAGGAACGTCGCGCTCCCGGTGCGGCGGCGTATCGTCGGCTCGCTGGACGACGCGTTCTTTCCGGAGATGCTCCTCGTGCCGTCGGGGGGGATCGTCCACGACCGTGTCGCCGTGGAGCTCTTCCGCGGCTGCACCAGAGGGTGCCGCTTCTGCCAGGCCGGCATGGTGACCCGTCCCGTCAGGGAGCGTTCCGTCCGTCCTCTTGCGGAGCGGATCGTGTCGCTCGTCGAAAAGACGGGGTGGGAGGAGGTCGGCCTCCTCTCCCTTGCCTCATGCGACTACTCCGGCATCGGCGAACTCGTCAGGGAGCTCTCGCCGATGCTTGCGGCGAAGAACGTCAAGCTGAGCCTGCCGAGCCTCCGGATGGACGCCTTCTCGGTGAATCTCGCCGCGGAAATGGAGTCGATGCGGCGCGGAGGCATCACCTTCGCCCCGGAGGCCGGCACGCAGCGCCTGCGCGACGTCATCAACAAGGGAGTGACCGAGGAGGACTTCGAGACCTCGCTCCGCACGGCGTTCAGCAAAGGGTGGGACAGGGTGAAGCTCTACTTCATGATGGGGTTGCCCACGGAGACGGACGAAGACCTCGACGGCATCGTTCGTCTGGCCGAGCGAGCGTACACCATAGGCAAGGGGATCAAGAAGCGGGTGCAGGTCGCCGTCTCGTTGGCCGGGTTCGTCCCCAAGCCGCACACTCCGTTCCAGTGGGAGGCGCAGCTTTCCGTGGACGAGTTGCGGCGGAGAGGGCGGTATGTGAAGAACCGGCTCAACGAAGTCGGTCGGGGGAAGATTTCCCTGAAGTACCACGAGCCCGAACAGACTTTCTTGGAGGGGGTCTTCGCCCGAGGCGACAGGCGGCTGGCGTCCGTGCTCCTTGCCGCATGGCGCAAGGGCGCGCGCTTCGACGGATGGACCGAGACGTTCTCCTTCGCCCGGTGGATGGAGGCTTTCGAGGAATCCGGGGTCGACCCGCACGACTATGTCTCAAGGGAGCGCTCGCGGGACGAGGGCCTTCCCTGGGATCACATCTCCGCCGGCGTCGCGAAGGAGTTTCTCTGGAGAGAGCGTCTGCGCTCCCGCGAGGGAATACTCTCCCCGGACTGCCGGGAGGACGGCGCGTGCGCTTCGTGCGGCGCCGCCTGTCTTGCCTGCGGAGCCTGTTTTCCTCCGGAGCGGGAAGGGGGCGCGTCCCGTGCTTAGAGTCCGCCTGACCTACGCGAAGCGGGGGAGAGCGTGCTTCATTCCGCACATCGCCATACCGTCCGTCTTCTCCAGAAGCGGGAACCGCGCCGGAATCTCTTTCCAGCTCTCGGAAGGTTTTTCCCCTCGGCCGCGCATCAGCCTCGGACCGGAGCTCCCGGTGGGCGTTCCGGCGCTGAGCGAACCGCTTGAAGTCCGCCTGCTCTCCTTTTCGGCGGACGATCTTCTCAGGTGGGACAGGGCGCTTCCTCCGGGTTTTTTCTTCGCCGGGGCGTGCGTTGTAATCGGCGAACCCGGATCGACGGAAGCGAAGTCGTTGAACAAGTGGTGCGAGGCTTCGTCGTGTATCCTCGCTCTCCGGGAGAATCCTGTCGGCGCATCGCCGCTGGAACCCTTCCTGCGGGAGATGAAGGACCAGGGGGAGATTCTCGCTTTCGAGCGTGCCGAGTACGTGGGCTTCAGGTGCATTCTGGAGAATCCCGCGCAAAGGAGTCCCGGTTTTCTGGTGAAGGCGCTCCAAAAAAGAGGTATCATAGAGGGGTGGCCCGACATCTTCATTCTGAGGGAAGCCGTGGGACGGCTGGACGTTTCGGAATCGAACGGAACGCTCCGCGTGCGTCCGCTGACGCCTCCATTCTCCCCGGAGTTCGAACGGGAGATCGAAAAGGTTGTAACCGGGGAATCCGCACTTTCCGAGTGAGGTTTCCCGAAGTAGAGATAAAGAAAGGCGGCGGGAATCTTCTCCTTCTCATTCAAACGCGGAGGAGAGGCTCCCGTTGTATATGTTTTCCGAAAAGAGGAGGGAGTTGCGTTTGTCAGAGAATGCGGAGGCCAGAAGCGAACGGGCGCAAGCGCACGACGCTGTAACACCCCGTACCGAAGCGAGGGAGGACGTCGATCCGCAGGAGGGAAGGCCCGGTTCGCGAGGAGCGTCCGCCGCCGGAAACGCCGACAGAAAGATCATCGCGAACTGTATCGACCCCGAGGAAACACGGGTGGCCATCATCGAGGACGGCCGTTTGGCGGACCTGTTCGTCGAGCGGATGTGGGAGCGTCAGAAGGCGGGAGAGATCTACAAGGCCAGGGTCGAGAGCGTGCTGCCCGGCATCCACGCTTCGTTCGTCAACCTCGGCGACGGGAGAAACGCCTTCCTCTACCTCAACGACGCCAGAGGACTCGACCTTCAGCCGAACAAGGAGCTGCTCGTCCAGGTGACCAAGACCGCCAGGAAGAACAAGGGCGCGCGGGTGACCTCCAGGATATCCCTCCCCGGACGGTACGTCGTGCTCGTCCCCGGCGGACAGGAGTCCGGAGTCTCCAAGCGGATCGTCGACGAGAACGAGCGGAAGCGTCTGAAGGCGATCGCCCGCGAACTTCGCGGCGACTACGGCATTATCGTCCGGACGGCGGCGGAAGGAGTGGACGACGAATCGCTCGCCCACGACGTCGAGACGCTGCTCGCCCTGTGGCGCGAGATCGAGCATACGGGACGGACCCAGAGCGCTCCCTGCCTGCTTTACAGAGATCTCGGCCTCCTGGGGAGAGTTCTGCGGGACGAGCTCACCGAACAGGTCTCGGAGATCATCGTGGACGGTCCCGAGGAGTTCGAAAACGTCGGCGGGCATCTGTCGAGTCTCTGCGGGGGGGAACCTCCGGAGCTGTCGCTGTACAAGGGAACGATTCCGCTTTTCGAGCACTACGGCGTGGAGAAGGAGATCGACGCCGCTCTCGAACGCAAGGTTTGGCTCGAATCGGGCGCCTACCTGATCATCGACCACACCGAGGCGCTCACCGTCATCGACGTCAACACTGGAAAGTTTATCGGCAAGACGGATCTCCGCCATACCGTCCTGGAGACGAACCTCGAAGCCGCGTCGGAGATCGCCCGCCAGCTCAGGCTTCGGGCCATCGGCGGCATCGTCGTCATCGACTTCATCGACATGGACTTCGAAGAGGACCGTTCCCGCCTGCTCCGGCGGCTTGAGGACGTCTTCCAACCGGACAGGTACCGCGCGCGCGTTTTCGGCGTCTCGCAGCTCGGACTCGTCGAGATCACGCGCAAGCGCGCCCGCCCCGATATCCGTTCGATGCTCACCAGGAGCTGCCCCGCGTGCGGCGGCGGCGGATGGGTCTTCCGCGAGGATACGATCGCGATGACGATCAAGCGCTTTCTCAGGAAGGTCTCCTTCGCCAACAGGGCCGAGGCGCTGCTTCTCGAAGCCAACGCCTCGGTCGCCGAATATATCTTCGAGACGTACCTCACGCTCTGGGAGGCGGAACTCGGACGAAAGATCTACATCGCCGCCGCCCCCGACTTCGCGTGGAGCAAGTTCCGCCTCGAGGCGCAAGGCGGCGTCGACCAGGTGGAGCGCCGTATCGAACAGATGGAGAAGCGGGAGGCTCGAATCATTGTATATAGAACGGCTTCATCTTAAGGGCTTCAAGAGCTTCGGAGCCTCCCTGGATCTCCTTCTCTCACCCGGATTCACGGCGATCGTAGGCCCCAACGGAAGCGGCAAGAGCAATCTGCTCGACGCGCTCCGGTGGGTGCTGGGCGAGGCCGGTTCCCAGCGTCTCCGCATCGTGAAGCAGGGGGATCTGCTCTTCTCCGGGAGCGTGACGCTCCCTCCGGCTTCCCGCGCCGAGGTCTCTCTTCTGTTGCGCTCGTCGACGCCCTCCGGCAGAGAGCTCCGCGCGCCGGAAGCGGGACAGTGCTTGTTGCGGCGGAGCTATTCCTCCGAGACGGGCACGGTGCTCACCGTCGACGGAACGCGCGTCCGCCTTTCGGATCTCGACGAGGTGAAGCGCCTCTGGCATCTCGAAGGAGATCAGTTCGCCTTCATCGGGCAGGGCGAGGTCGCCGAGGCGATCCATCAGCGTCCCGCGCAGCGCCGCGCGCACCTTGAGGTGCTCTTCGGCATCGACCAGTACCGGAAAAAACGGAACGAAACGTCGCAGAAGCTCGTCGCCGCGTCCGAGGAGGTTCTGCGTCTCGGCGCGCTCGCCGCGGAGCTGACGCACCGCAGGGAGGAGATTGCACCGGCGGTCGAGATCGCGCAGGCGGCGAAGAAGATCACCGACGAACTGGAAGACAAACGGCGAGGGTACTACTTCTTCAGGCGTCGCCTTCTTGAGGAGAAATCCGCCGTCTTGGAAGGGGAGTTGCGCGCGCTCAGGGAGGAAGAAGCGCTCCGTCTGCGCTGGAAAGAGCTGTGGGAGGCTATGTACACCCGCTCCGTCCACCAGTGCGGGGAACAGGAAGAGCGTGTGAAGCGTCTCCTCGGCGACCGCGACGAACTCGTTGCGCGGCGCGAAGGGCTCAGGAGAAGCTGCTTCGCGGGGGCCGCCTCCATACGCGAAATTCTCTCGCGGCGGCGCGCCCTTGCGGAGGAGCGGGCGGAGACGGTTGCGCGCATTGCATCGTTGACGAAAGAGAGCGACGAGCTGAAGGGCAAAGAGTCCTCTCTGGGCGCCGAGCTCGGGGTGCGCGCTTCGGAGCGGGAGATTCTCGGGACGAAGGTGCGCGAGCTTCACGAAGCGATCGACGCGGAGCGCAGGCGCAAGGACGAGACGACGAACACCCTCGCCTCGCTCTCCGGCGAGCTGGAGACGCTCCGTTCGCGCCTTCTCTCCCGGCGTTCGTTCCTGGAGGCGTGCGGCTCGGACCTCGGCGCATCCGAAGATGCCCTGCGGACTCTTGAAGCCTCGCTTGCCGAAGCCTCCCGGACCCTCGAACAGCTTGAGGAGAGGGAACCCGAGCTCGTGGAAGCGCACAGCGAGATTTTCGCCCGCTGCCGGACGACCGCCGGGGCTCTTCAGTCCGCGCGCAAGGAAGCCTCGGGACTCGAAACAGCGCTTGAAGACCTGCGAAGCGCCGAGGATTCCATGTACCCTGAGCCGGTCCGTTTTCTCACCGCGGCCTCCAGGCTCGGGAAGCTCTCCGTCCCCGTGAAGGTCGCCGCGGATGCGTTCACCTGCCCGCAGCGCGTCACGTCGGCGCTGGAAGCGTACCTCGGCGGTCGCCAGTACTGGGTGCTCGTCAACACCCTCGCCGAAGCCGGGCAGTGTATCGAAATGCTCAAGGAGCGACGCGCCGGAAGAGCGACGTTCCTCCCGCTCGAACGAAGCCGCCCGAGATTTCCGCAGAGCAGATTCTCCCTGCCGAAAAGCGGCGTGGTCGGATGGGCGATGGATCTCGTGACGGTCGACCAGGAGTGGGAGTCCGCCGTGATGCACCTCCTCGGCGATCTCCTGGTGGTCGAGCGCTACGAAGACGGCTCCGCCCTCGTGAACAAGGGGGCGTCCTTCCCGATGGTCTCGCTCGACGGCGAGGTGTTCGCCCCGTCGGGAACCGTCAGCGGAGGACGCGCTCGCTCCTCCGCGGGCGCGATCGAACGCAGAAGCCGCATTCTCGAGTCGGAGGAGAAGCTGAAGAGCCTGAAGCGTCGCATTTCCGACCTGACGAAGGCGCTTGCCGAAGAGGAAGCGCTCGAACGCTCGCGCGCCGCGGAGAAGGATGAATCGGCCCTTCGGGTGCGGGAGGCGAAAAAAGAAGTCGAGGAGAAGCGCAGGGAGCTGGAACTGGAGCGCGCGCGGCGGGACCGCCTCGCAAGCGAACATGCGACGGGGCTGACGGAAGCGTCCGTCTGGGAGCGCCGCGCCGAGGAGATCGACGCCGAGATGAAAGCGCTCATGGCGGCGGCCGCTCCCTCCATGGAGCGCGGCGACGTCTCCGCTCTTCCGGCGAAGCTCTCCGAGGTCGAGGGGGCGTGCGTGCTCCTCGAAGAACGTCTTTCGAGCGTCCGTGCTCTGCGGGAGAGAGCCGACGACGAGCTTGCGCGAGCTGCCGAGCGCGGCCGCACGCTCCAGGAGGACGAACGCGCCGCCTCCCGCCGCGAGCAGGAGGAACGGCGGCGTCTTTCACAATGGGGGAAAGAGCAGTATCGCATCTTCCTCGAACTTCGGGAGATACTGGCGGAGCTCGACAACCTCCACGGACGGGAGCGTGCGCTCGTCGCCCGCTCCGCGAAGATTTCCTCGCGCAGCAGGGCGGCCGTCGAGAGCGCGGGAGCGCTGCGCGCGAAGGCGGAGGAGCTCCTCCGACAGCTCGGAAACGTTTCGGACGAGCGGCAGCGGCTGATCGAGACATGGGAGGAGGAGTACCCCTACGACGAGGCATCCGCGCCCGGATCCGGCGAAGGCGAGGCGATCGCCTCGGCCGTCCGCAGGCTCGAACGCGATCTCCGCGCGCTCGGCCCGGTCGACTGGGGCGCGCTCTCCGAGGACACGTCGCTTGCGGCCCGCGTCGCCTTTCTCGGCGAGCAGCTTGCGGACGTCCGCGCGGCGATGGACGAACTGCGCGTCATCATCGCCGAGACGGACCGGCATGTCGGCGTCGTGTTCACGGGCGCACTCGACAATATCAACATCCGGTTCGACGCGCTCTTCCGCAGGCTCTTCGGCGGAGGGGAGGCGCGACTGCAGCTGCTCTCACCTCAGACCGGGCAGTCCGAGCCGAGCGGCGAGGATGAAGCGCGGTCCGAACAGGCGGAAAGCTCGGCGGCATGGGACAGGGGGGTCGAAATCGTCGCCCGGCCCCCCGGAAAACACTTGCAGAATCTCGCTCAGCTCTCGGGGGGAGAGCAGACGCTCACCGCCATCGCCTACCTCTTCGCCTCGATGGAGGTCGCGGGGGTTCCGCTCGCCGTGCTCGACGAGGTGGACGCGGCGCTCGACGAATCCAACCTGTTGCGCTTCGGCGAGCTGGCGCGGGAGTACGCCTGCCCTTCGGAGGATGAAAAGACGGTGGATGGCGGGACTTCCGGCGGCGCGGCAGGCTCTTCGGGGATTCAGCTCATCGTGATGACCCACCGGAGAGCCACCATGGAACGGGCCGACATTCTCTATGGTGTGACGCTCGCGGAGCCGGGACTCTCGAAAGTGGTCGGCATACGCGTCGAGGACTGGGTGGAGCCGGGGACGGATCCGCGCGGACGCCGCGCGCCTACGGCTGTTTCCTTCAGGGGGCGGCCGTGAGCGCTCCTGAAAACGCATCGCATCCGGTTTCGCGGGACGAGCTCCTGATGGGGTCGCTCTCGCTGGACCAGCCGGAGAAGGGGCCGAGAGTCAACGCCGACACCATCCTTCTCGCATCCTATGTGCGCAACACGTTCTCGGGAGCGCGCGGCGGAAGCGACGTCCTCGAAATCGGCTGCGCAACAGGGGCCGTCTCTCTCATCCTTGCGTACCGCTTCCCGGAAATCCCCCGGATCGTCGGGCTGGACATCCAGGGCAAGCTCGTGCAGCTCGCCGCCGAGAACGCGGTCAGAAACGGCTTCGCGGACAGAGTTTCCTTCATCGAGGCGGACGTCCGGCGCATTCGTTCGCACTTTCCCGCGCAATCGTTCGACGTTGTGGCGGCGAACCCGCCGTACGAGAGCTCCGGGAGAGGCCGCCTCTCCGCGACGCACTCCGAACGGCTGGCGCGGCAGGAGGTCTCGTGCACGCTTGAGGAGATCGCCGCCGCCGGTCGCTACCTCCTCAGGAACCGGGGAAGGTTCTATCTCGTCTTCAAGGCGGAGCGCGCGTGCGAGCTGTTCGTTCGTCTCTCCGAACAGGGGATCGAGCCGAAACGCGCCCGCTGGGTCCATCCCCTCCCCGGAAGGAAGGCCTCCGTGGTGCTCGTCGAGGCGCTCCGCGGCGGGCGTCCCGGCATGATCGTCGAGCCGCCGCTCTTCATTCACGACGCCTCGGGGGAATACACCGAGGCGTTCCTGAGCGCCTACACGAAGGAGGGATTGCCGTGCTGTGTATAGTCCCCACCCCTGTGGGAAACCTGGAGGACATGACGCCGAGGGGCGTTCGCATGCTCGCAGAGGCGGACTTCATCGCCTGCGAGGATACGCGCACCTCGATGCCGCTGCTGCGCCGCTACGGCATCTCGAAGCCCCTCATAGCCTACCATGCCTTCAACGAGAAGGGGAAGACGGAGGCGCTCGTCGAACGACTCCTCGGCGGGGAGAAGGGCGCGCTCATCTCCGACGCGGGCACTCCGGGGATCTCCGATCCGGGATACGAACTCATTCGCAGGTGCATCGAAGAAGGCGTGGAGATCACGGCGCTTCCGGGTCCGACGGCCTTCGTCCCGGCGCTCGTCCTTTCGGGGCTGCCGCCGTACCCCTTTCTCTTCTACGGGTTTCTTCCGGACAAGCAGGGGGAGCGCGAACGGGCGATCCTCTCCCTGTCCTCCGCGCCGTGGACGCTCATCTTCTACGTCTCGCCGCACAAGGCGGAGAAGCACCTTCTGCACCTGCACGAACTTCTGGGGGATCGCAGGGCGGCGCTTGTCCGAGAGATCAGCAAGATCTACGAGGAGGCGCGCCGCGGCGTCCTTTCGGAACTCGCGGAATCGGTGCGCGGCGGCGTGAAGGGAGAGCTCGTCCTCG
>Ga0334890_1005124_pt1 | contig 11376 bp, 6 predicted proteins | sample GraSluR1_MG_3_FD_207220 | JGI IMG/M metagenome (GOLD analysis project Ga0334890, IMG submission 207220) | Sludge microbial communities from methane-producing bioreactor in Wageningen University, Netherlands - Granular Sludge_31_08-R1 | ecosystem: Engineered > Bioreactor > Anaerobic > Unclassified... | reverse complement strand
CGGCAAGGTTCTCCCGATGGAGCTGGCGGCCGGTGAAACGCTGATCTGCCAGAAGGACGCTTTCATGTGCGCAGAGGAAACTGTCACGCTGGAGATGCACTTCCGCAAGCAGTTGGGCGCGGGTTTGTTTGGCGGTGAGGGCTTCATTTTACAGAAGATTACCGGCCCCGGTACGGCTTTTCTGGAGATTCCGGGCGAGGTGCGTTCCTACACGCTGAAGGAAGGGCAGCAGATCAAGGTGGATCCGGGTCATATTGCTGCGTTTGATGTATCGGTGCAATACAATATTGAATCGGTGAAAGGTCTGAAGAATATCCTCTTCAGCGGTGAGGGCATGTTCCTGGCGACGCTGTCCGGCCCCGGCCGCATCTGGCTGGAGAGCCTGCCGCTGTCCAACCTGGCGCAGAAACTGTCGAAATATCTGCCCAACAAGGGGTAAACAATTCAGAATGTAACATGTACAATTTATAAAAGAAAGGAATTCGTCAATCTGGGATCAGGGGGTAGATCAGATACACTGTTTGAATTCCTGCAGAAATGAAGTGTATTGGGTGCGGTCATTTTTCGACCGCACCTTTTTTTGTGGGTTGAAGTGGAACAGGTTTGTATGGGCCGCGTTTAACAGACAGGAGATGTTACTGATTAACCGTGAAGGTAATCGGGGTGGATTCAGTAGTGTTGCCTGCCAGGTCCTCAGCTTTGACCACCAGGGTATATTCGCCAGGCAGGGCTGCCCAGGGATAGCTGTAGGGCATTTGGGTGGTTTCGCCGATCAGGCGGTCATTGATGATCCATTCCACGCGGGCAATGCCGACGGCATCTTCGGCTTTGGCTTGCAGGGTGATTTCGTCGTTCTGACTAAAGCTGAATTCTTGCCCGGCCGTAGGGTAGGGCACGCTCAGGCGGGGCGGAGTGTTATCTACGGTGACCTGGATGATGGCGGTTTCCAGTTCCTGACCTTCGTTGGTGACCATCAGACGCATGGCGTACAGTCCGTCTTTGCCGGTCTGCCAGGTGCCCAGGGTACCCTCATCGCGCACGGGTTTGCTGCCTTCGGCGATTTGCAGCCAGGTGAGGGGATATAGCCCTTCGCCTACCTGAAGCTGATAACTGGCAAAGCCATCGCCTGCGGCGGTGCCCTGCACGTCGAGGGTGCCATGCACGTAGGAAAAGATGGGCGGGTTGCTGATGTGCGCGTTTTCGGTGTAGGGCGGGTTTTGGATGACGTCGTAGGCCGCGGGGGGCAGGGCAATCCCGGCAGTCACTGCCCATTCGCGGGCTTCGGGCGGCACGATCAGATAGGTCTGGTCTTCGATCAGCTCCAGCGGGGTGAAAACGGTGGCAAGCTGGCCGGTTTCACGGTTGACCTGGTAGGTTTGATGCAAATTATCATAACCGGCAGGTTCGCTGCCGTTGATGAAGATTTCGCTGGCGATGGCCGGGCAGTCCGCGGTGGGCAGCAGGCCGGAGGGGGTGCATACATCCATCGTGGTAATGCCGGCCGGGCGGGGCCAGTCTTCGGCGGCTTGCTGGCGGGAGACGTTCTGCATAAGCGCATACCAGATGCCGGCGGATGTTTTCGGGTCGAGGCGGGCAGGGGTTTCCTGACTGTCCGGCCAGCCCAGCCAGGTGACGATCAGGTGGCTGCGGGTGTAGCCGACCGTCCACACTTGCTGGTTGTCCTTCGCCTGGCCGATCTTGGCCCCGGTGGGGCGGCCCAATTGCAGCGGGTTGGGGTAGCCCAGGCTGGCCTGACGGGCGGTTTCATCGTTGAGGATGTGGTGAGCCAGGTAGGCTAACTGTTCGCTGAGGATCGATTGCGTTTCCGGCGCGCCTGCTTGCAGGAGGATGCGCCCGTTCCTGTCTTCCACTTTCAGCACCAGCACGGGGTCGACTTCATCGCGGCTGGTGCGCTGCCCGACCTGACTGCCGAGATGGGCAAAGGTGCTGTACGCCTGGGCGACATCCAGCAGGGAGGCATTCCCGCCGCCAAACAGCAGGGTTCCGGGATTGGGGGCATTTTCGATTTCATCCAGTCCAAAGGGAGCTGCCAGCCGCCAGACGTTGGCCGGGCCGATTTGGACAAGGAGCTGCGAAAGGGCGATCAGGTGGTCATTTGCCAGGGCGGTGCGCATGCGCTGTGGGCCGTGCCAGGCGCCATCCGGGTTATTCATCTCGGCGAGGAGAGACTCTTCGGCGGGCGGGATGTCCCATACCAGGCTGGCGGGGCCTTCGCCGCGGGCAAAGCTGGTGACGGCAATAAAGGGGCTGAGCAGGGAGCCAGGCTGGTGGGTGCTGACGTTGACCGGTGCGCCGGCGCTGTTGACGTCTCCCAGCATGGCAAGCACTTCTCCGGTGGCAAGGTCCAGCAGGAGGGCATTGGCGCTCAGGTCGCCGGGCAGTTGGGGCGCATCAGGGGGCAGGGTGGGCAGCAGACGGGCGGCGTCGCATCCACCCTCCGGCAGGCTGATCTGCCCCGACAGACCGGTGAGGCGCCCCAGCTGGGTGCGGGCGGTGCAGGTCATTTCGAGCTGCTGTTCGTAGTCCAGGGTGGTGATGATGCGCAGCCCGCCGCGCTCGATGCGCTGCTGACCGAGCTGCGTGGCCAGCTGGTTGAGTACCAGATCGGTATAGGCAGCAGCAAAAGGCTGTACAGAGCGGGGCGCATCCGCAAAGGCGATTTCTTCCTGGCGCGCAAATTCATATTCTTCCTGTCTGATCCAACCCTGGTCAACCAGCTGCTGAAGGGCCTGCTGCTGGTTTTCGATAGCAGCGGCGGGCGCATCCAGCGGGTTGAGGGCGGGGGTGTTTGGCAGTGCGGCCAACAGGGCGGCTTCTGCCAGGGTGAGGTCATGGGCGGATTTGCCCAGATACAGCTGCGCGGCGCTTTCGGCGCCATAGGCTAGATGACCGTAATAGGCGCTGTTCAGGTACCATTCCAGCACCTGGGCGCGCCCGAAACGGTGCACAAGCTGGGCAGCCAGCAGGCGCATGCGCAGGCTGCGGCGCAGGCCGGGCAGTTCGTTTTCCAGCATGAGGTCATGCACCAATTGCTCGGCCAGGGTCTGCGGCTGAGGATGGGTCAGACTGCGCCACTGGAAACCGGGGTGCTGCCAGAAGCGGGGGTCATGGAGGGAGATGGTGGTCTGGATGAAAATTGGTGCGAAAGATTGTTCCTGCTGGGGATCAATGCTCAAGGCGGTGCGGGGGATGCCGGGGTTTTCGAGGGTGCGCAGCACGGTCTCGCCGCTGCGATCATAAATGCGCGTGGGCTGCTGCAGGAGGCCGTTTTGGCGGTTGAGCAGTTCCGGCAGCAGGCTCAGGGAGGGCAGATCGGCGGTGAATTGCGCATAGCTTATACCGGCCCAGATCAAGGCGCCGGCGATCAGGAGACCACTGACTGCGCCCAGGCCGAGGAGAATCCGGCTGAAGCGTTTTTCGGCGCTGGTGCGGCGGGCAGAAGCCTGCCGCCGGCGGCGCTGGATGAGGAGGTTCAGATCAAGCAGGCGCATGGTTGGGGAGGGGCATCACGGTTTGGGTGTCGGGGTGCGGGTCGGGGTTACCGTTTTGGTCAGGGTGGGGGTGCGGGTGAAGGTGGCGACCCGTCCGAGGTGTTCTTCGGCAATTTTCTTCCATTCCGCGGGGTAGCTGTCTTCGGGCAGCTTGAGCAGGTTGCTCCAGTTGTTGCGGGCTACCGCTGCCTGACCGTCCAGCCCTTCGAGAGCCTGGGCGCGCCAGAAGTAGATCTGCGCCCAGGCTTCGTCCCCTTCGGCATAGGCTTCACATTCGCTGAGCTTTTGGTAGGCGTTGCCGTACTCTTCCAGAATGAGGTAAGTGCGGCCGAGGGTCATGTTCAGCACAAAGGAACGCTTGTTCAGGGCGAGGGCGCGCACCAGATCGGATTTGGCCTGTTCATATTCTTCCCGTTCAAAATAGATCAGGCCGCGCTGCAAGTAGGCGACAGCTTGCTGATTATCCAGCTTGATCGCGCGCGAAAAGGCGTCAAAGGCCAGGGATTGTTCGCCGCGGGCTTCATGGCACAAACCCAGCCAGGTGTAGGCTTCGCCATCATATTTCTCATGGGCCAGATAAATGGTAAGGATGTCGAGGGCCTCGCCGATTTCCCCGGCGGCCAGATAGGCCTGCCCCAGCACGCGGTAGCTGTCCAGGTGAGTGGGGTCCATCTCATAGGCAAGCAGGGCGTTTTCCAGGGCTTTTTCGGGCTGATTGAGCAGCAGCAGGCATCTGGCGCGGTACAGCGGCAGGAAGGGAGATACGAGACCGGCTTGATCAGCTTCGTCCAAAATCTTTAGTGCTTCTTCGGCGTTTTCCTGGCCGAGGAAGATCAGGGTCAGGTCGAGATAGGCTTCCAGGATTTTGGGATCGTTCTTGATCGCCAGCTTAAAATTGTCGCGGGCGTTTTCCCATTGATCCATCTCATAGAGATAGGTTTTGCCGAGGCCGAGGAAGGCAGGGGCAAAGCTGCCGTCACGGGTCAGGGACTGGTTATAGGCCTTGATTGCCGGTAAATCGTATTCCTTATGGCGGTAGGCTTCCCCGATGTAATAATAAATATCAGGCGCTTCCGGTTCCACATCGGCAGCCTGTTCCATATAAGTGATGACCTGGTCCCATTCTCCGTTTTCAAAGGCGCGCATCCCGGTTTTGAAAGCTTCTGCGCGGGGATGGGGGGTATTGACATAGCGCGGGGTGGGGGTCAGGGTTTCATCGAGCAGCATCCACAGCGGGGTCGGGCCGGATTCGGTAGGGGTAAGCAATGGTTCTGTGGGGGTGACTTGCATGGTTTGCGCCAGGGCAGCGGGCGGGCGGAAGGTCGCCATGACGATGCGGGTGGGGGTGGCGCGCCGGGTGAAGCCCAGCGAGGGGGCAAAGATGCCAATCGCGACCAGCGCCACTACCAGGGCGGATGCACCGAGACCGATGAGGAGCCGTTTGGGGGTAAAGAAGTCTTTCAGACTGGGCGGCCGGAAGCGGGTCAGGTAGTCTTTGCGCAGTTCTTTTTGCCAGTCCTGGTAGAGACTGTCCGGGCGGACGATCATCTCTTCATCCAGGGGGAGTTCACCGAGGATGATCAGCCCTTTTTTGACTTCTTCGTGTTTGGGGTTGATCTTGTAGGCCTGCCGCAGGCAGTATTTGCGCTCGCGCAGTGAGTCAACCACCGAACTCATCCACAGCCAGTAATCGGCGTTGCGGGGGTTGCGTTTGATCAGACGCGTGAGCAAATCACGGGCGCGCGCGAGGTCGTCCGCCTGGATGGCTGCCAGAGCTTCATTATAAATATTCTCTTCAATACCCACGCCTTGAGTTTAGCACAGCATGAAAACCTCGGCAAGAGAAGACAATGTATAATGCAGGATTTAGAATGTACAATGAAAAGCGGGGATCAGGGATTAGATAATCAGGGATCAGGAATTGGTCAACCAGTCAACTGGTCAATCAGAAAAAGCGCGTAACGATCCAATCATTAACCTGATCCCTGGTTGACTAATTTACGGAGCAACGGTTTTTCTGCGGGTATAATCTGGATATGATGCCGAAACGAATTCTGTTAATTTTGATCTTGTTGGGAATGGTGCTGTCGGGCTGCGCAGCAGGTGCGCCCGCAGAGACGCCTGCCCCATCGCAGACGCCTGAGCTGGCGCTATATGCAACGCGCACGCCTTCTCCCTCTCCTGTGGTGGAAAATCCGCCGACTTTGACCCCGCTGCCTTCGCCGACGCCAACCCCGCGGACGCACACGGTGGCAAAAGGGGAAGACCTGGGCGGGATTGCCTTTTTGTACGGCACCACGGTGCCGGCGTTGGTGGCTGCCAACCCGGATATTGACCCCTATCTGATGAGTGTGGGTACCGTACTGTTGATCCCCAATGCTGCCCAGGATGAAGCGCTGGCCGCCAGTGCGGCGGCCACGCCGGTGCCGGTGGAGGTCGCCGCCCCCGATTGCTGGCCCACCCAGGATGGCGGCATGTGGTGTTTTGCGCTGGTCAGCAACCCGCTGGAAACGGCAGTGGAGAGCGTATCGGTTTTGATGAATCTGGCTGCGGCAGAAGGCAGTGCGGCGGTGTCCCGCCGGACGGCACCGCTGCTGAATGTCATCCCGGCGGGGGCATCTCTTCCGGCGGGGGCGTATTTTGCACCGCCGGTGCCGCCGCAGCCCGGGGTCAGTGCGCAGTTGGCGGCGGCCTTGCCGGCTGCCACGGCGGATGAGCGTTACCTGCCCGTGCAATGGGAAGTAGAGCAGGTTGAAATCTCCGGGGATGGCAGCTCAGCGCGGGTGCAGGGCAGCCTGCGGCTGGATCAGGACGAAGCGGTAGAAGCGGAAGTCTGGCTGGCCCTGACGGCCAGGAACGAGGCCGGACAGGTGATTGGCTGGCGGCGCTGGGAAAATCGGGTGCTGATCGGCGGCGGAGAGGTTGCCGCATTTACGGCAGAGATATATGCGGTCGGGGGCAAAAAAATAACCAGCGTGGAGGCGCTGGCCGAAGCGAGACCGTAAAAAATCAGCTGATTAATTCAAATCCCAGATAAGATACGATTCAAACTGGCATACCGGCTGCGCGATGTTTTGGGTGATGCAAACCTGATAGGTGATCATGTCACCATGTTTTGCGCCGGGCGGGGGAGGGAAGGAGACGACGGAGCGGCCGGCTTCATTGGTTGGCGGGGAGGTATAGGTTTGCTGGTTGCCGGTGGGGGTGGTGATGGTCGCAATGACCTGAACGCCGGCGATGGGTTGACTGCTGCTCGCCTGGAAAACTGCAATGCCCAACGTCTGGTATTCGGTACTGGTTGGTTTGGGGAGCAGCTCGCTGACCAGCAGCTGCATGGCGGGGGCGGTGTTTGGCGCTGCCGCCTGGACAGCAGGTTGTTCGGGGGGAGAGGCTGTAGGTTGTACCGGCAGCTGTACCACAGGGGGTTGTGCCACAGGCTGTAGGGAGGAGGATTGAATCTGATCGAGATATTGCCGGCCCAGGGGGGTGATGCGCACCGCCTGATCCGCGGGCAGGTTGAGCATATAATCCAGACAATAGTTATCGAAACATTGCCGCCCAAAGATCTCGTTTTCCTGGCCGGGCACTTTGAAGGTGCTGCTGCGGGGGTCGCCGGAAAGCAGCTTGCCGCCATGCCGCTGGATAAACTCGTGAAACGAAACTGGCACGTAATAGCCTTCCACTTTTCCCTGCAGCGGGTAGAAATACATATCCGGTTTGTTCTCGCCGCTTTGGTAAACCGGTGGGTGAGTGGTCATTCCCAGCAGGACGGGCAGCGGGCGGAAGAGGATGATTTCAGGCTGGCCGGGCGTAACGTACACAGCCACGGTTTCGTATACCTGCTCGATGGTGCCGTCCGGGTGGGTAATTGTGTCTGAAATGGGATTGCCAAAGGTGGCTGGGCCGCCCAGCCGGTTCATATTATTACTGAATACAACGGCCGGGTTAATGGAGGTTTGGGGAAAAGCAAGGGTGGGGAGCTGCTGGCGAGGCCCCTGGCAGTTCGGACAGACATAATACCCGTATGGCAGCAACTCAACGCGGGCATCCGGGGTGTTCTGGATATAGAAACCGACATTTTCGAAATACTGCTCGAAGCGGTTCTTTTCTTCATTCAGCTTGCGGTTGCTGATGGGCAGGCCGAAATAGATGCTGCCATTCATTTGGTCATATACAGCTTTGAAAGGTGGATAGACATCGTAATTGTTGATCGTAAAGGAGCTGCCGGGTACGGCAGTGTTATCCGGTGGTTCGGCGACCTTTAGCGTGTTGCCAAGCGAATCCAGATAGAACCGCTCTACTGCGTCTGGTTCTGCGGGGTTCATGCACATAAGGGCGTTGGCAGTGTACTGACAGGTTGCACCATGATGATCAAATTTATCAGAAATGGGCAGCCCAAGATAGCGGTCACCGCCCATATTGGCGTAGAACTCCCGCAGCACCGGCGTAACAGGATAGCTCGGAATTTGGGATGTGGATGATTCCGGTGGCTGGGTGGGAATATTGCAGCCGGTTAATGCCAAAGAAGTGAGAATGATGAGAATGAAAAACTGAGCGAGTTCCCTGATTGGTGCGCCCTTAACTTCACGCCGGTGTCGCATGAGTGTATTCCCCTTATTAATTGGTTGTTTGACAGATGAATTCCCTCTCATTATACAATACTTGACGCGTTTCGGTTCCATTAAAGCATTAGAGACAGATTAATTTTAGATTAATTCGGATGATGGTAGAATTATTTTATTGGCAGGCAGATGTGCTGCCGCTTCCAGGAAGGTTCACAGAATGATGCGTGTTTTGCTTACCGGGGCTACCGGATTGGTGGGGTCACATCTGTGCCGTGCTTTGCTGGCACAGGGTGAGACGGTGCGCGTCTTCCGCCGTGCCAGCTCTTCGCTGCGCCTGCTGGATGGGCTGGATGTGGAGCATGCGATTGGCGACCTGAACGAGCCTGAATCAATCGAAGCAGCCATGCGCGGGGTGGAGGTTGTCTATCATGCAGCGGGGGTTGCCAGCAGTCAAAGCACAGCAGGGCGCATGTATACCGTGATGGTGGAAGGTACGCGCAGTCTTTTGCAGGCGGCGCTGGAGGCCGGTGTGCAGCGTGTGGTGTATTCCAGCTGCGTAACGGCATTGGGTGTGCCGGAGGCATCGTCCGCCCGTCAGGGACAGCCGGTGCTGCTCGATGAGCACCATACCTGGAATTTCCGCGGCGATCGCTGGCCGATTGGCTATACAAAGTATATGGCCGAGATGGAAGTGCAAAAGGCGGTTGCCCGCGGGCTGGATGTGGTTACGGTCAATCCAGGCTTTATCATTGGCGCGCAAGATATTCACCGGCAAACCCATTCGCTGGTGGTGCAGATTGCCAGGCAGAAGCTGCCGTTTCTGATTTCCGGGGGATTCAATTTCGTACATGTGCTGGATGTGGTTGAAGGTCACCTGGCGGCGATGCGCTCCGGTCATTGTGGGGAACGGTATATCATTGGCGGCGAGAATTTGTCCTACATTGCCTTTGCGCGCAAGGTGGCTGAGATTGCCGGGGTGAATCCGCCCGTGCTGGTGCTGCCAGGCGGCGTGGCGGGGCAGCTGGTGGGTCCGTTCAATTTCCTGCAGCGGTTCATGAATCTGCCGGTGGGGGTGGAGACGTTGAATATTGCGGGGCAGTTGTTCTTCTATGACAATCGCAAGTCGCGCACCGAACTGGGCCTGAAAGCGCCGCGTCCGATTGAGGCGGCTATTAAGGAAGCGCTGGATTGGCACAACCAGGGAGAAAAGCCTGTAGTGGAGGAAGAAGGGCCTGACAAATAAAAAAATTGGGTATTTGTTCAGCCTGTCATTCGGATCATGAAAACAAAAAACTTCCACGATTTGCGGAAGTTTTTTGTTCTTGGGGACAGGTCTGTTAGACCGCCACCGCTGCCCGGCCGTATAACTGCTCACGGATCTGGAGGATCTGGCGGCGCATGCGGTCATCGCGTTCGATCAGATCATTGACCTTGTCGCAGGCATACATCACGGTGGTATGGTCGCGTCCGCCAAGCTGGGCGCCAATCTGCGGCAGGGAGATGTTGATCTCTTCGCGCAGCAGGTACATGGCAATCTGGCGCGGCAGGGCGACTTCGCGGGTGCGGTCACGGCCGATCAGCCGTTCTGTGGTCAGGCCAAAGGCGGCGGCCACAGCGACGATGATCTGGTCCGGTTCAATCGTGCTGCGATTGGGCAGCAGGTCAGCCAGAGCAGTGTTGACCAGTTCGGGGGTCAACGCCTGACCGCTCAAATCGGAATAGGCCAGCACGCGGGTCAGGGCGCCTTCCATCTCGCGGATGTTGGACTGGATCTGGCGGGCGATGCTGTCCAGAATTTCAGGGGGCACCTGGCGGCCAGAGCGCTCGGCCTTGGTGCGCAGGATGGCAATGCGGGTCTCCATGTCCGGCGGCTGGATGTCAACGGTCAGGCCCCACTCAAAGCGCGAAAGCAGCCGTTCTTCGAGGGTGACCATCGCCTTGGGCGGACGGTCGGAAGACATGATGATCTGTTTGTCCTGCCCGTGCAGGGTGTTGAAGGTGTGGAAGAATTCTTCCTGGGTGGATTCCTTGCCAGCGATGAACTGGATATCATCGACCAGCAGCACGTCCGCGCGGCGATAGCGCTCGCGGAAGGCGGCGGTGGAGCGGTTGCGGATGGCTTCCACCAGGTCGTTGGTGAATTCTTCGGAGGAAACATACAGCACATACAGCCCTTTTTCCTGGGCGGCATTGCCGATGGCATGCAGCAGGTGGGTTTTGCCCATGCCGACGCCGCCATACAGGAAGAGCGGATTATACGAGCGGGAGTTGTGGATCGAGTCGGCGGATTCGGCGACGGCCATGCAGGCGGCGTGGGCCATGCGGTTGCTGGGCCCAACGACGAAGGAGTCGAAGGTGTAGCGGCTGTTGAGAGCAGTGGCGCCATTGTTGGTGGTCGGGGTGGGGCGAGAAACGTCGGGTTGTTCTTCCTCGCGGGCTTCCGGGGCGGGGGCAGGACTGTCCTTTTGCCAGACGACAAAGCGGGCGATTTGCGGGCGGTTCATGATGCCGGTCAGCAGACGGGTGACTTTGCTGGACAGGCGGCTCTCCAGCCAGTCACGGGCGTAGGCGTTTTGCACGCCGATGGTGAAGGTCTCCTCATCGTACGCGACCAGGTCAGCGCTTTTGACCCAGGTATCAAATGCGGCTTTGGACATTTCCATCTGAAGCTGCCCTACGGTTGCCTGCCATGCCTGCTCTGCATTCATAGTTATGTGTCTCCCTCATTTTTTGGTCTGCGAACAGGCGCATGAAATACACGTCCACAGCAATTGCTGTGGCTTGTTTTGTTTTTTCATATCCACTGGCCTGAAAAAATCAAAGAAAAAGGCGGGGAGCTTGTTCGCGGTACTGCTTGATGGTTAAGATTCTAGCAGAAAGGCTCGAATCAAACAAGCCAAAAAGGATGAAACTATCTAAAAGATTGGCATATTTTAAGACGCTTAATGTTAACGAAAGCCTGGGCAGTTAGGGCCTAAAACCAGTTTTTGGGCTGTGGATAATTTATCCACAGGGGGCGGTCAAAGTTATCCACACCCCCATATATGGGGGTGTGGACGAAAAGATATACGAAATTGTCACAGGTGGGGGCTGCAATCTTATAGAAGCGAAGGGAAGAGATTCTGAAAAGTCGGGGGAAAACTTCCAAAATCTGGCAACTGTGTGTTTAATCGCCGGCCAGCATACGCCTGGCGGCCCTCCGCCCGATCTCAACGGCGAAGTTGGTGCCGCGGTCCCAGGGGTAAACCTGACTCATGCTGGCAAAGTACAGGCCAGGTATGGGGGTCTTCAGGTCAGGG
>Ga0334890_1005123_pt1 | contig 11378 bp, 6 predicted proteins | sample GraSluR1_MG_3_FD_207220 | JGI IMG/M metagenome (GOLD analysis project Ga0334890, IMG submission 207220) | Sludge microbial communities from methane-producing bioreactor in Wageningen University, Netherlands - Granular Sludge_31_08-R1 | ecosystem: Engineered > Bioreactor > Anaerobic > Unclassified... | reverse complement strand
GAACCCCCGACGAACGGGCCAGGATCTACGACTACGTGGACCGGCATATCGGCCTGCTGGAGAACTTCTTTCGCATGAGAAGCTACAACTACGGCGTACACCCCGATGTGCTCCTCGATCCGGGCATATCCCAATGCCATCCCGCATTTTCACAAGATCATCACCACATGCGCGATACCCTTCATTTCCTTGAACCTGCATCCTGATCGTATTCGCCTTTTGACCTGCCCTGAATCTTCAAACAGAACACCTGCCAGCACATCCAGTCCCATGCGGAAAAGGGCCGGTGTGAGCGGGGTGCTGGGGCCAAGGAGAATCTTGAAGGCATGTTTTGGAACGAGGTCGAGGATTCCGGCGAGTGTCCCGTTTGCCAGGGTGGTGGCCGTGATGGCCACCACATCCGCCGAGGGAAGGACTCGTTGCGCGTGCTCCGCCCTCAAGTCGTCGCCTTTCGGGTTCCTTTCAAGCACCCAGAACCGCCTGAAGCGGCTTCCCATTTTCTCCACAAAGGGGAAATGGCCGATCACGGCTACATTCTTTCCCTCGCCGTACTCGAGGATCAGTTCTTGAGCCTTCATTGCCCGAAGCGAATCAGCAGGCGGAGTCGGTAAGAGCGAGTTGTACGAAGCGAGCCCGATGGAAGAATGGAACAGATCCCCGTCAAGAAGCAGTTGCGCCGTTTTTTTCGCCGATTCGAACGTACACTTGATCGGCGGGCTCTGTGCAGATCCGCAGTGATCGTGATCAACCCGTGACGCGAGCCCCGTAACACGGCTTTCGACGGCAACCAGGTGTGACCCGCAAACGAGGTCCGTGATTTCATGATCTGGAATTTTCTCCAGGTCATCCAGGAGCATCCTGAGGAGAGTGTATTGGTCCATCGTTTTCCGATCCGGATGATTTGCAGGGATTCCTTCTGTTAACACATGGTTCATTCGGAAAACGAGTACCTCCGGTGCTTGTCATGCATCCGGCGCCATTCGCGAAATAGGTCTATGGCATCGTGAGGTCATCCCCGTAAATATCACACCGTCATTCCCGCGCGGGAATCCACTTTAAGCGCAGATCCAGCCACTCTCCACCCGGTATTGCCCCGCTTCATCCATCGTCTCTTCCAGGTTCTTTCCCATTTCCTGAGACTGTTTCGCCATGCACGGTTACTTTTCCCGCCTTTTTGCGGGAATGACGTTGTGGAGGCAATGACATTGCTGTGCGACTGAGAATGTTGTGAGCCTGACATTGCTGTGAGCCTGACGATGTTGGGTAAATGATGTGGTCGCGGGAACGATGTTGTTGCGGATCTCTTCCACCTTTGTGCGACAACTGTCCGGGTACGCGTTTACCAGATGAACCTGACATATTCAACATATCAGGTCTGTGACCGGGAATCAATGTCTTCACGGAAACCGCTTTCATAGTGAATCACCGTTTCAAGCTTCAAGATCTTTCTGGTTTTGCGTGGCTATCGCAACGGCATAAATTGTGGTTCGTTTAATGATACAGTTTGATGGAAGAGTCTTCCGGGTGTGGTTCTTCACCGTAAACGGAACTCAATAGGTTTGGGTCGAGAATATCCATTGAATTTCGCCCTTGTATGGGCCTGAAGAGAGCGTACGAGGATCAGATTCCAAAATTTTGGCGATAAAGGTTAAGGACATCGAGCCAGTATTGTGTAAAGAAGGGGTGGAAGTCTGTTGAAATGAGGATGGAAATCATTCCTGGAAGGATTGTGAAGAGGAGAATATTAAATACAACCGGCTTGGAACGAAGCCGTGATCGAGAATTGACAACATGAGCAACGGTAAGGTAATGTGCTGGAAATTAAGTGAAACCTCAGGTAGTTGTTGCTGCCGGTGCCTGTATGGCGGATACGGCGGGTGGCTATTGTAGACCTCGAATACTCGAGCCTGTCACTGACTTCAGCTGGAAACCCGAAACCAGCTTGAGTCGATGTTGTGGTCTCCGGGACGAAACCATTCATTTGTCCGATTTGTGTTCATTTCCTGTTCACCAGACCTGTAGCCGTGCCTGCCTGGACGGACGCCGAAGCGCCATTGTCCGGATGGAAGAGTGCGGGATGAAGAAAGGCGGGGGGAGCTGAAGATGCATAAAGAACCGGGCGGAGCGTTTCCCCGGTGGATGATCGGAGCAACGGTTGCGGTGCTGCTGGCTCTGGGGGCGGGTGGTGTGTGGTTCTACCGTGCACAGGAGGCGGCGGCCCGAGAGCAAGCGAAGAAGAACCTCACTGCCATTGCCCGGCTCAAGGCGGACCAGATCGCGGCATGGCGCAGGGAGCGGCTCCAGGAAGGAGCCGAACTGATGGAGCGGCCTTTGCTGATCGAGAGCCTCACCGGGTGGCTGGCCAAGCCGACGGGTGATGACCCCAATGAGATGCTTACGGAACTGCGCGTTCTTCAGCGGCACGATCATTATGCGGACATCCTGGTGGTGGATTCGCAGGGGCGGGTTCGCCTGAGTTTGAACGGAGAGGAACAGGTCTGTGAGAGCTACGCACCAGCACTTGCCTGTGCGCTGCACGAGGGCAGGCCCGCCTTCACCGAACTGCAGACGGGGCTGAGGGAAGGATCGCCTCACATTGCATTGGTCGTCCCTCTGTCGGCCCGGGGGGAACCGGCCGCCGGGCTGCCCGGAGCCATCGTGCTGGTGAATGACGCGTCCCGCTTTCTCTACCCCTTGATCGAATCCTGGCCGGCGTACAGCAGGACCGTGGAAACGGTGCTTGTCGCGCGCGACGACGGGGATGCGCTATTTCTGAACAATACGCGCCACCGGCCGGATTCGGCGCTCAAGCTGCGCATTGCGCTCGACCGCACCGATGAGCCGGCGGTCATGGCGGTGCTGGGCCGGGAAGGCTTTGTCCAGGGCACAGACTACCGGGGGGTCCAGACAGCCGCGGTTGTCCTTCCCGTGCCGGACACGCCGTGGTGCCTGGTGGCTAAGATGGACCAGGACGAAGTCTTTGCCGGGTGGCGTGTGCGCGCGGCGTTGATCCTCGGACTCACCGCGGGACTTATGGGAATGGTGCTTTCTCTTGGTTTTTTTGCCTGGCAGCGAAACCAGAAGGCTCATTACCGCGCCCTGTACCGAGTCGAGGCCGGGCTGCGCAGGAGCATGGAACGGCACCGGATTACGCTGCAGGCGGTGGGGGACGCGGTGATCGCCACCGACTGTCGGGGCCGGGTGGAACTGATGAACCCGGTGGCCGAGGGGCTTACGGGCCGGACGCAGGAGGAAGCGGTAGGCAGGAGAATCGAGGAGGTTTTCTGTGTAATCAACGAAAAGACGCGGGAAAAGGTGGAGATCCCGGTGGAGAGGGTGCTCCGGGAAAAAGAAGTGGTGGAGTTGGCCAACCACACGCTGCTCATCAGCCGTGACGGCCGTGAGATTCCCATTGCGGACAGTGCCGCGCCCATCCGCGAAGAAGACGGGCAGATCAGCGGAGTGGTGTTGGTGTTTCGCGACCAGGGCGAGGAGCGCCGCATGCAGCGGCTCATGCAGGCGCGGCTCAGCCTCCTGGAGTATGCAGCAGAGCACAGTATGGACAAGGTTCTGACGCGGGTGCTGGATGAGGTCGGCCTGCTGGTGGAAAGCCCGATCGGATTTTATCACTTCGTGGATACGGATCGAAGGAGCCTGAGCCTGCAGCAGTGGTCGAGCCGCACGGTTGGGGAGTTCTGCCGGGCCGAGGTTATGGAGCGTCATTACGAAATCGACCGCGCGGGTGTATGGGCGGATTGCGTACGGGAAGGCCGGCCGGTGGTCCACAACGACTATGCATCTTTGGCTCACAGGAAAGGGATGCCCGTGGGCCACGCCGAGGTGGTACGCGAACTGGTGGTCCCGGTGATGCGGGAAGGCAGGCCGGTGGCCGTGCTGGGAGTGGGCAACAAGCCTTCGGACTACACGGAAAAGGATGTGGAAACGGTCTCCTACCTTGCCGACGTGACCTGGCAGATCGTCGAACAGAAACGGGCGGAGGCCCAAATCCGGCTTCATCATCGGATGGTGGTGTCGTCGCTCAACGAGATTTACATGTTCGATGCCGAATCGCTGCGATTTCTGGATGTCAACCTGGGTGCGAGGAAGAACCTGGGGTATACGCTGGAGGAGCTGCGAGGGATGACCCCGCTGGACCTGAAGCCGGAGTTCACGGCCGATTCTTTTTCAGAGCTGATCAGGCCTTTGCGAGCGGGTGCGGAGAGCAGGATCCGGTTCAATACGGATCACCGGCGCAAGGACGGCAGCCTGTACCCGGTCGAAGTGCACCTTCAGTTGATGGACGGTGAGAGTCCCGTTTTTGTCGCATTCATCCTGGACATCACCGAACGAAAAAAGGCGGAAGAGAAGCTGCGCGAGAGCGAGAGGCTCTTCAAGGACCTGTTTGAACGCCACGCCGCGGTTAAGCTCATCATCGATCCGGACACCGGAAATATCATCGACGCCAACCATGCTGCGGCGGATTTCTACGGCTGGTCGCGCGAGCAGCTCAAACGCATGAGTATCCAGCAGATCAACACGCTCTCTCCCGGGGAAGTCAAGCAGGAGATGGAGAAGGTCAGGAACAGGATCCGGGTTCAATTCGAGTTCCGGCATAGACAGGCCGATGGTTCCATCCGGGATGTGGCCGTTTACAGCAGCAGAATTGAATCAGGAGGGAAAGACCTCCTGCATTCCATTGTCCATGACATCACCGAACGCAAGCAGGCAGAGAAAGCGCTGGTGGAGAGTGAAAACCGGTACCGAAACCTTATCATGCATTCACCGGATGCCATTTTCGTAGACTATCAGGACTGTGTCGTGCTGGTGAACCACGCATGTGTAAAGCTTTTCGGTGCTGCATCGGAGGATGACCTGGTCGGCAAATCCCCATACGATCTTTTCCATCGCGATTTTCACGAACAAATTGCAGAACGCATTCACCGGCTGGAGAACCTTGGTGAGCCGGTACCTCCACTGGAGGAAAGGATCGTTCGTATGGACGGCCGCACCGTGGACGTTGAGGTGCTTGCCGCGCCCTTCGCATTCGCTGATGGAAACGCCAGTCATGTCATTCTTCACGACATTACCACGCGCAAACGGATGGAGCGCGTTCAGATTCGACGTAGCCGCCGGACCCAGACGCTGCTCGATCTCTTCGAGATGTCGGACAGACCGACCTCGGAAATCGTTGCCTCCGCCATCGACGCCCTGGTCGGTCTCACCGAGAGCCGCATCGGCTTTCTGGGCTTTGTCGATGAATCGGAATCCACCATGTTCACCCACCTCTATTCAAAGCAGGCCATGCAGGAATGCGCCATCGACGACAGGCCCGTCCAATTCGATCTCTCGGGCGGAGGGCTCTGGACCGCCGCGGTCAAACTGCATGAGCCGGTTATCGTCAACGACTATTCGGATGCGCACCCGTTCAAGAAAGGATTCCCCGAAGGCCATGTCCGACTCACGCGATACCTGGGAGTTCCCCTGGTCCGTGACGGCCGGACATTGCTCCTGGCGGGTCTGGCGAACAAGGAGGAAGAATACCGGGAGGAAGATCTTGTCGAGGCGACGCTGTTTCTCGAGGGGCTCTGGGGAATTCTTTGGCGCAGGCAGACGGAGACCGCTCTGCAGGAGAGCCTCGAACGCTTCAGGTTGGCCAATCGGGCCACGTCCAACGTGATTTGGGACTGGGACTTCGAGACCGATGTGCATTGGTGGAATGACAATTTTCAGATGGTCTTCGGTTACGAGGGTGATGAAATAGGGCGGGGCATCGAATCGTGGATCGGCCGCATACATCCTGCAGACTGTGAACGCGTTACGGAGGGGATTTTTTCGGCTGTTGTTTCTCATGCCGAATCCTGGTCCGACCAATATCGCTTCCGCCGCAGGGATGGCAGTTACGCCTTTGTCGCAGATCGGGGATACATCAGCCGCGACGCCGACGGAAAGCCGTTGCGCATGATCGGGGCGATAGAGGACATCAGCGACCGCAAGCAGGCTGAGGAGCAACTCCTCCAGGTCCAGAAACTTGAATCCGTAGGGCGGCTTGCCGGGGGAGTTGCCCACGATTTCAATAATATGCTCGGAGTAATCATAGGTTATGCCGAACTTGGACTGAAAAAGATCGAGCCGGACCACCCGCTGCGCACAGACATCGACGAAATCCTCAAGGCCGCCAACCGCTCCGCCAACATTACGCGGCAGCTTCTGGCGTTTGCGCGCAAGCAGGCCATCAAACCGGTTGTACTCAGTTTGAACCATACCGTCGAAGGCATGCTCAAGATGATCCGGCGGCTCATCGGCGAGGACATCGACCTGGCCTGGCTGCCCAGAACAGCCTTGTGGCCCGTCAGGATGGACCCGTCCCAGCTGGACCAGGTACTGGCCAATCTTTGTGTCAACGCCCGGGATGCCATCCACGGAGTGGGAAAGATCACCATCGAGACGGACAGGGTTGTTTTCGATGAAACCTATTGCGCCGATCACCCGGACTTTGTTCCGGGCCGATACGTGATGCTGGCGGTAAGCGACGACGGGTGCGGGATGGACAGGGAGACCCTGGACCGGATCTTCGAGCCGTTCTTCACCACCAAGGAAGTTGGGCGCGGAACCGGCCTGGGGTTGTCCACGGTGCACGGAATCGTCAGGCAGAACGGCGGATTCATCCATGTCTACAGCGAACCGGGGAAGGGAACGACCTTCAGGATCTACCTCCCCTCCTGTGAAGACGAGGTCAAGGAGATTCAAGTCGCAAGCGATGGAGAAATGCCGCTTGGCCAGGGTGAAACATTGATGGTGGCCGAAGATGACGAACTGATCCTGAACATGGTTCGGATGATGCTGGACAGGCTTGGCTATACCGTTCTGACCGCGGGAACCGCGACGGAGGCTATACGCCTGGCAAAGGAACACCCCGGGGAGATCCGGTTGCTCATTACCGACGTGGTTATGCCCGAGATGAACGGTCTGGACCTGGTGGACAGGTGCCAGGCAGTCAGGCCCGGGATGAAATGCCTGTTCATGTCCGGTTATACGGCCGAAGTTATTGCCCACCAGGGGATGCTCAACGATCCTGTGCCCTTTATCCAGAAGCCCTTTTCCATGGAAGACCTGGCCGTCAAGGTTTGCGAGATGCTGAAGGACTGAGACAGCAGGGCCACCGAGGGCCGCTGAAGACAGGATGTTCAGGATGGTCCCCCTTTGAAATCCGGCCGCCTTTGTGTCCGGAAACTCCCATAAAGATGCGTACTTGGCCGATGCCGGCGCTCTTTCGCAAATGTAATCGCAGGGGGAAGACACATGCCTTCAACCATTCGAACCAGCCTCAGCCTGCCGGTGGATGTCCGGTTGCAGCGGCTGGCGCTCGACTATGTGCGGGGACTCGCCCAACTGGCCGGATTCCTGGAAGAGGAGGCGGAATGCCTCGCCCTGGCTGTATGGGATGCCTGCCGAAACTCCATCGAACAGGGTTTTGAGATCGAGGATTCGAGTTCCCTCAAGCTGGTGGGAAAGATGACGCCCGTGTCCCTGGTGTTCTCCATTTATGACAAGGGCCTTCCATTCTACCAGGGCCGCGAACCGACTCCCGTGGGTGTGGGCTCGGAGACTCCCGCCGAAGGCCGTCTTTCCCATCAACGACCAGCCGCCGTCCAGCAGTGTTTCGACAAGATACGCTGGGTCTATCACGGAGTAAAAGGCAATGAGCTGCGCCTGGTCAAGTACAGAACAGGAGTCTGCTGCCTGCCGGACATGGAGCCGCCGCCTTCGGCCTCCCCGGTCGATCGCGCGCAGCCGGCGTCACCTGGCGCCCATACGATCCGGCTGTTGCGTCCGGAAGACGGCATCCAGATCGCCCGGTTGATGTATCGGGTCTACGGGTACAGTTATCCCATCAAGGATTTCTATTACCCGGACCGGCTGCAGCACAGGCTGACCAGCGGCCGATACGTCGGAGTGGTGGCCGCGACTCCGCACGGAGAAATTGTCGGTCATGGGGGGATGGATCGCCCGGACCTGGGCCCCCTGGGAAAGCTGGGTGCCCTGGTGGTGGCGCCGGCCCACCGGCGCCGGGGGTTGGGCAACCTCATGATCGAGCGTCTGCAGGCCGAAATCATGCAGTTGGGACTTGTCGGGCTTTTCTGCGAGGCCGTCACATCGCATACCAGCAGCCAGAAGGTCAGTGACAGGCTGGGCCATCACGTCACATGTATCAAACTTCTGAGTGTACACCTGCATTACAAGACATACGGGCAGGGATTGGCGGGAGCTGGAGGGCGAACGAAAAAGGAGGTGCAACCGGCATCGCAAAGGCAGACGACGGTCTTCTATTTCAAGTACCTGGCGCCGGTGGCCCGAAAGACCGTCTACGCTCCTCGATGGCACCGGGAGATGCTGGCGGGAATCTATCGGAACCTGGAGACGGACGTCGAATTCTGTGAACCCCAGGGCCCCGCCGCCCAGGGGGAACTGCAGGTCCATTTCGATCAAGTCACCAAAACCGGGATCATCCAGGTGGACCGCGCCGGAGAAGACATCGTTCCTGTGATTCAGCAGGCCCGGCACGACCTGTGCGTCATAGCGGAGGCCAGGGTAGTGGGCCTCCTGCTGCCGTTGGCCCAGGCCGGCACACCTCATCTCTGCAGGGCAGCTGAAGAACAGGGCTTCTTCTTCTCCGGCGTCATGCCGCATTTCGCCCCGGATGGAGACTTTCTGCGGCTCCAGTACCTCAACGCCGAATTGCGCCCGGAACGAATCCACGTCTCATCCGCATTTGCCAGGGAACTGCTGGGGTATATCCTTGAAGAAAGGGAGCGCGTGGGAGGATAACTACACCGTTCACGCTGCCGCATGTGGATTCCTCCTGAACAGAAGGACCCCGTGTGAGGTTGGTATGTGTTTTCCAGGATTTCGGCATCTTCAGCATCTTCGATATGGGGTCGATTCATAGCAATTGCATGATATTTAATCGATTAATCGATGCGAAATACCAGAAAATTCCGGCTCGGTTCTTCTGGTCGATGCAAGGGTTGTCCGCCCTTACCTTCCGATAATCAGAAGGATGCAGAATATGAGTATCGGCAGGGCGATCATGCCAAGGGTCGCGAGTGCTACAGCGTCAACGATCCATTGCGGATATGTAGCCAGGACGTAGCCTTCTCCGATAAGAGCGAAGACCATCAGCATTAAGAACGTCCCGTTTTTCATAATCCATCCGATGGAAAGTGAATATGGCCGATGTTTACAATCTCACTATTACTATACAAAGGTAAGTTGGCATTGCAAGAATTAATATCGATCGCCTGCCCAGGAGTATAATTCTACAAGGCCGGGTACGACTTCAAGCGACTGTTCACCATCAGCGAATACTGCGGCCGAGATCGGCCGACTTTCTGCAAAGTCGATCCAGAGTGTTTACGAAACCGGCATGGACATAAGCGGCTGGCTCGACTTCGACTACTTCGTCGCCGGCCCGGAGACCCGGAGGGTCGAGGTGCGCGAGGGCAGCGAGCAGGTTTCCTTGGCATAAGAACCAAATACTTCAATGAGGCCCAGGTTCCAGTACCTTATGAATTCGTCGCGCTGGGCAGGAACGATTGCATAATGGCTACGAAGCTCCGCTGCCGACACCAGGGAAAACCCTTCAGTTTCCTTCACGACTGGAGTGACAACAGGGCGCAGTCAATCTGCGCCAAAAGGCCAGTGATAACCAGGACTGGAAGCAACGAGCCGCTGCCGCCGACCAGCGAAGGGCCGATGGCTTTCCTTGAGTCTGGTCTGGGTGCGAGCAGATTCTAAGGCGGCGGCCAGGGCGTTGAAGTTTAAGTGCAAATCGGGGGGTGTGCGCCCCTAAATTTTTCGCCCCTGCAGGTGCATCGACAATGAATCCTATTCCGTGAATACGATTCAGCATGGTCGCAGGCAGATCCAGTCCTGGCATGGCGTGAAGATCGAAGGCGTTACAACGTCATTGCCTCCACAACGTCATTCCCACGAATATACCCACCGTCATTCCCGCGAAGGAAACTGTGTCGTAATTGTAGGGCCTGGGAGTGGATTTTGTGTGGTTTAATAGGAATAAACAATAGGCAAAACAAAACGAAGCCAATGACAGCCACCAGTTGGCGGTACAGATCTCAGGTGCGGAGGCAAATGTTGGAGGCAAGTGCAAGATGGTACCTTCCGGGTGATGCCGTTCTCGTATGGCTCCTGGCAATCTCTATCAGCGATGGCACACATGGCCGGAAAGCTTGCTTACGCTTCCAAGACCTTCAATCCCTCCCTTTTAGCGGCTTCGATTTGTCGTTGATCCGAAGAGACGAACAGGTCCGGCTCAACGACGAGGGCGCATCCGAGGTGAAGAGCGTCCATGGCGCGCAGCACGTTGTTTTCAAGGCATCTTATCGTTTGACCGACAACTTCGGGGGTGAGGCAGCAGATCTCGGCGTCCTCGATTTCCTTCAAAATGAGGTCCCGCAGCTTCTGGTAATCGTCACCTGGCAGCTTGCCTTCGCGAACGAGCCGGTTGAGAGTGGAAACCATCTCGGGAAGGCAAATGATGCAAAGCACCAGTTGTTCGGCCCGGTCGCATATCTCGAGGACCTTCTCCGTGCCGGGTTCCTCGACGTACCTCTTGACGAACGCGGAGGTGTCAAAAAAGACTTTCATGCCTCGGATTCCGCACGGTCTCGGAGAATTTCCCGACTTAGAGAGAGGCCCGGAACGGTGAGACGCGGCACTTGTCGCTTCCACGACCGATCACTTTTCGGAATTGGAACAATTTCCGCGATGGGCTTGCCCTTGCGGTAAACGCGCACCACTTCACCGTTTTGAACTGCATCAAAGTAGTGCTTGATATTCTTTCTCAGTTCCACAACGCTTGTTTCCTGCATGTCTTTCACCTCGCAAGAAGAATCTGACCTGTCCTGATTGTACGCTTTTTTGTACGTTGAGCAAGGGTTTTTCAGGAACAGAGGTGTGCAGGAGATTGGCCAGGGGATCGGCGTTATTTCTTGTTGAAGCAATGGAGCCTGGACGCTCGGTTCTGGCTGAGGCCTCCAATCTGTCGGGCACATCCAACGCCCTTCAAACACCCCTGCGGTTGACCGGCGGTTGAAGTTCCTGGTGTGAAAGTTGGGCTGCCAATGGATGTCTTCATCGAGTCTCTGCCCGGGGCGGACGACGCAACGGATTCAGCGGTCCGCGTCCACCCGCCGGATGAGCGGCGGCCCATGAGAAGCAGCGGGGCAGGGCTAAGCGGGTGCTTCCTAAGGCGTCGAAACGCACTTCGCAATCTTCTCCTTCAAGGCTTTGAGTTCCTTCCATCGTTCCGTCACATCGCGAATGAACGCGACGGCGCCGCATATCTCTCCCGGCGGTGA
>Ga0334890_1005120_pt1 | contig 11382 bp, 10 predicted proteins | sample GraSluR1_MG_3_FD_207220 | JGI IMG/M metagenome (GOLD analysis project Ga0334890, IMG submission 207220) | Sludge microbial communities from methane-producing bioreactor in Wageningen University, Netherlands - Granular Sludge_31_08-R1 | ecosystem: Engineered > Bioreactor > Anaerobic >... | reverse complement strand
TAACGGAACAGATTCTTCTTAACGAAATCGTTATTCCTACAGCAATACCCTAACCCTTTTCCTTACGCAACTTCCAAAATCCCTTCCGCTTATCCGTAAAACTTCTTTTATTAATCACATATATTACACTATTACCGATATACTATATTATACTTATACTATATATCCTATTATATTATATACCATATCGCACATATCGCTTATAGATATACTAGTGATATAGTATATCTATATATGTTCTTTATGCTCTATACGAATTTGCTCTGTATTTCTCGCTTGAATCCATTATTCTTATTCGCAGTTCCGTCTCCCAAAAAAAACCTCAAGGCTTTCATCCTTGAGGGCTCATCTAGACCAGCAAAAGCTTTTCTTATCTACTTTGGTTAACGCACATAATGGTTTTTTTATTTGATCAGTTGCTGTGTATCTGGAGTCGTCTTTGGAATTCTCCGCCCCCACCTTTAAAAGGTTTGATTTCTCCAAATCATTCCGGTGATTTTCCTTGATTCGACCGTACGATTTCCGTTTACGCAACAAAAGGACCCCTTTTGTTGCGTATAATATCGCCAAAACCATCCGTCTGGAACTACAGAGGGGTAAAATCCCATACTATTCCAAAGGCGTCCTCAAAACCTTTATCCGCTCCTTTTTCAAATTAAGGCAAAAGAATCTTAGAGCGGATCTCAGGTTTTCTCTCTTTTTCATATCTGTAAATCGGTTCCTCGTGTGCTTCCTGCGAAAAAAAGGCACTCACTCTTTGGATTAAATCTCCTTCGTTGTGGATATGGGAACAATCCAGCTTGTCAAAAGGAAAACAAGAAATTAATGCACGAACTATGCTTGCTTTGGTAATTCGTTCGTTGTCGCTGCTTGACGCTCTGGTAGCTGTTACTTTGGCTACTGCTTTCGATAGGACTTCAAGTTGATCCACAGATACAGGGATGTTCAGCTTGACCAATTTAGAATTATCCATAGTCCCTTTCCTCCTATTATAGTATATAGGTATATATGCGTTATAGGCATCCTGTATTATACGCATATATACATGGGCTATTATACCATAACAATGTATAGAATACCTACTATATATCTATTATACTATATATCATTAATGGCTTTCTTTTTTCCAGTTCAATGATCGTTTTGAAGAAAAATTTCCTTCTGCAGTTCTGCTCAAGGAGAAAGCAGAACGGATCCCAGATCGTTCCATCGAAATCTGTGATATAATCCCCAAGAAGGGCAGAGAAGTGTTTCTTTTTCAAAGAATCGCTCCTTTACAGATTGTAAAAGGCGGTGTGATTGTGGATGATTGGAGAATCCAAGATATACCTCATAATGATCCATTCTATACAGATCAAGCCGTCAATCTTCTTTACAAAGGGTTTCATACCATAACCGATTCATATCGGACAATCGAATTAGCGTATGAGGAAGTTAAGGACTGCATGGTAGATGAACGAATCAACCGATGTGTCTTGGATCGGAACAATCGAATGATGGGTTGGATTGGAGCGTTACCGCAATACAATGGGAATGCTTGGGAACTCCATCCTCTAATTGTCGATCCCAACTTTCGAAATCTGGGAATTGGTCGTTTGCTGATAACTGATCTCGAACATCAAATCGCCAAGCAAGGGGGGTGTGTGATCTATCTTGGAACAGATGATGAAAAAGGGCTTACCTCTCTATACGGAATCGATCTCTTTCAGAATCTCTGGAATCACATTCAGCAAATTCGCAATCCTGGGAATCATCCGTATACATTTTATCAAAAATTTGGTTTCCAGATTATTGGTGTTCTTCCGGACGCCAATGGACTAGGAAAACCAGATATTTTCATGGCTAAACGAATCGAACATGAAGTCTTGAGGAGCAGGTAATTCGCTTCGTTTCTTCCATGGTATAATAACTCATCTTAAACCAATGTGGAGGCGAATTTTTGACTTTTGATCCATTGCATTATCATTATAAATCAAAACGGACGGTTTCTTATTCATGTAATGGGATGGTTGCAACATGCCACCCCCTTGCAACACAAGCGGGTTTGGATATGCTAAAAAGGGGTGGCAACGCAATTGACGCAGCTGTCGCAACCGCCACTGCTTTGACCGTGCTCGAACCAACGTCCAATGGGATTGGAGGTGACGCTTTCGCGCTTGTAGATTACGATGGATCGATTTATGGACTGAATGCAAGCGGACCGGCACCTATGGCAATTTCTGCGGATGCAATTGACTCAATTCCTCGATTTGGTTGGCCGGCTGTTACCGTACCTGGGGCCCCAGCGGCTTGGATCGCTTTGATCGATCGGTTTGGTTCACTGCCTCTGAAAGTGGTCTTTGAGCCAGCCATTCGGTATGCGAGAGAGGGTCATCCCATTGCTCCATTAGTCGGATACTACTGGAAAAAAGCCTTCGAAACCTTTACCCATACCTGTTCGGATCCTTATCATCAACATTGGTTCGACACATTTGCCCCACATGGGAACCCGCCTAAAGCGGGCCAGATCTGGAAAAGCGAAGCTCATGCCCGTACACTCCAAGAGATTGCGGAAACAAATGGAGACAGTTTCTATCGAGGTAATTTAGCGCAACAGATTCTTTCCTTTGCCCAAAAGACCGGCGGGTTGCTGTCACAAGAGGATCTTTGCCAATTCTATCCTGAATGGGTGCAGCCGCTTTCGGTTCAGTATCGAGGATTTACCGTCTATGAGCTTCCACCCAACGGTCAGGGGCTGATCGCATTAATTGCGCTTGGCATCCTTTCCAATCTTTGCATATCACATCGACAGCCTGAGCAAATCCTGCATCATCAGATCGAATCCATCAAAATCGCTTTTCGCGAAGGCCTTCGTCATATCACAGATCCAAAGTTTATGCATATGGAACCAAAACAACTGATCCAAGAGGATCAATTGCGCTGTTTTATGGCAGAAATCATGAATCATGCGGTGTCTAGAGTCGAAGGAGACCCCATGGATGGCGGTACTGTTTACCTTACAACCGCCGATCGCCATGGGAATATGGTTTCCTATATTCAAAGCAATTATATGGGATTTGGCAGTGGCCTTGTAGTGCCGAATACGGGAATTGCTCTCCATAACCGAGGATGCAATTTCTCTTTAGACCGCTCTCACCCAAATTTCCTTGTTTCGGGAAAGAGGCCATACCATACCATTATTCCTGGATTCATGAAAGCAGTCGATGGGACAAAGGTCTCTTTTGGAGTGATGGGCGGTTTTATGCAACCGCAAGGACATATCCAGATAATCGGAAACCTGTTGGATCACTGCCTAAACCCTCAGGATGCTTTAAACGCTCCACGGTGGATGTGGACCCGAAAAAACAGAGTGCTTGTTGAGAAAGAATTTCCCGCAGCTCTTCGTTCATCTCTATCCAAAATGGGGCATGAAATTGAAATCACTGAATCAAATGGAGTGTTTGGTCGAGGCCAGATCATCTGGAGAGACCGAAATGCCGTTTACTGCGGAGGAACGGAGCCTCGAGCGGATGGGAGCATTGCGGTATGGTAATCACAGAGGATTAAAAATGACACAGATCAATGAGTGGACACGTAAATGGCTAGTTGTCCTAAGTGCGATTGGACTCGCGATATTGCTTGGGACTATCTTGTATTCCATTGCTCGACCTCAAGGATACATATTCGACCAATGGGAGCTTGAAACTCCGACAGGAATTCAAGATATCCGATTCCCCCTTTCATTGCGGATCCCTAAAGGACAGTTGTATCGCTTGATCACCACCTTTCCAAAAGTAGAAGCCGATCACTTAGTTTTGCCCAATACAGAAGTCCCGATCAGAGTTTATTTAAATGGATCGATCCTTTTTGACGAGTTCGATTGGGCTGCCTACCGGGAGCGGTGGATCGCACTTCATTCAATCCCTATAGAGCCTTCATCAATCGGGCTCGAGAATCGTTTGGTTCTTGAGTTTCTGAGTGATCATGCTCCCTATGTCGAAATTGAAGTCTATGACCCCCCACATATCAGCGGAGAACTCCAAGTCCAGTGGCGCCGTTTCTGGCTCAAGCTTTTTGAGTATGATTTTTTTGTCTTCAGTTTGGGCGCTACCTTCTTCCTCGGTATTTTGCTTCTCTTTCTTGCGAACGAATCAAAAGAAAACAGAAGGTCCTTCCGATTGATTGGTGTTTCAAACCTATTGGCTTGTTTTTATATTGCAGAAAAAATCTTCCCATATATACCAATCTCTATTGATCCCTATGGAATGCCTTCGCTTTTCTATATTCTTGGTATAACATACTCCTCGTTCTTCGCAATGGCAGGCGTGGAACACTACCATTACAAACGCTTTCGAATTTCTCGGTTTGTTGGTTGGATTCCTATTCCTTTGATCGGGGTTTGGCTTTGGGTAAAGGATAGCATTCCTATTGTCAATGTGTTGATCCTGATCTATATCATCTCTCTATTAACCATTGTCATGATCCAGTCTTTTCGAACCAAAGGAACTGCCTTTATTTTTCCGTTTACCTTTCTCTTGGCAACAACTGTATATGATCTCATTGGAAGCTTTGGTCATATCAGTACCTTTCGGTTGATTTCGCTTCAAGGGTATGGATTATTTGGTATGAGCATAGGAATCGCGTTGGCTGTGGTTGGTCAATACCGGAAGATGGTTACCACACAATACGGGACAAATATTCGTCTCGAAGAAACCTTAGATGAGCTTGGCACTGCCCATGAAGAGTTAGAACGATCGTATCTGAAAGTGGATTCCGTCAACACGAAATTAGAAATGATTATTAACCTATCCTCCAAGATGGTTTCCGTTTCCGCAGCAGATCGAGAGATATTTCTGTCCGAAGTCTTGGAGATGGCTAAATCCTTGATTCCAGAAGCGGATTACGGAAGCGTTTCTGTTTTGGAAAATGGCAAATGGAGGTTTATCCATGCCATTGGGCATGATGCCTCAAGGCTCCGAATGCTTGATTTGACTGAAGAACAATTTGTTCCTGCACAAGTATTTAACGGAGCCAAAATTTTCGCCGGGAATGTGAGTATGATCAATCATATCATGAATCACGGGAAAGACTCTTACTCAAATCAGATACTTCATCAAATGAAAGAAGCGACTCAGCCAATTAAGCAAACCTTGTTAGCAGATTTAGTCATCAGTGGGCAAAGAGTCGGACAAGTCGCATTGGATATTGCCGAAGCCGCTAATCGCTCTTTCTCGGATTCATCAGCGCAAATTATGAGCGCTTTTGGGAACATTGCTTCTGCTTTTTTGGCGTTCCAAGAACTATCGATCATGCAGGAAAAAACCCTGCGAGAAATAGTCTTTTCTATGATTCAGATCCTTGAAATCCACGACTCCTTTACGAAGGGCCACTCGGAACACGTCGCGAAACTTGCTGCGGATATTGCGCGACAGATGGATTTATCTGAACAATCGATCCACCAAGTGTACTGGGCGGGAATGGTGCACGATATTGGGAAAATCCTTGTTCCTCAGGCCATCTTGAACAAACCGTCACGGCTCTCTGCTTTGGAGTATGAGATCATCCAACTCCATTCCACTTGGGGGTATGATGCCCTAAAAAACTCATCGGAATTACGATCCATTGCACGTATTGTGAAACACCACCATGAGCGATATGACGGGAATGGTTATCCCGATGGGATATCATCTGATCAAATCCCACTAGCGTCACGAATCATTTTTGTTGCTGATGCATGGGATGCCATGATTCGAGATCGATCCTTTCGCCAATCTCTTTCATTTGATCAGGCGCTAAAAGAAATTACTGTAAATTCAGGAAGCCAATTTGATCCAATCGTTGTGAATGCCTTTTTAGTGATTGTCGAAAAAGAAATGAATACGGGAGGGATTTTCTCATGAAAGGAGTCAAAGTCGTTTCGGGAAAGTACTTCGATAGCATCACATTGATGTTGCTTTCCCAAAAAATTGCTGAAATCCCAGGGATTTCTGAAGCGTCCATTACCTTAGGGACGGCCTTTCATCTTCACATCCTTGAAGAAGCAGGGTATGATTGCCGTTCTCTGAGTCCGAACCCTGAAGACTTTCTTCTGGCAATGGATGTTGAAGGAGAAAATTGGGCTTTCTTTGAACAAAAGGCTTTGGAACTACTGGAACGACCCGCAAAGCCCCCTAAAGATCTGTCTGAAAAGGATCGTCTGTACACCAGCCTTTCATCAGCAATCGTAGGTCATCCTGATGCAAATATTGTATTGATTTCCATTCCTGGACGTTATGTATTCTCAAGAGCGATGGAAGCGCTCCAATCGGGATTGAACGTCATGATTTTTTCGGACCATGTTTCTTTGGATGAGGAAAAGAAACTGAAAACATACGCTCATGAACAAGGTCTTCTTGTCATGGGACCTGATTGCGGCACATCAATCATTCGGGGCGTGGGCCTGGGTTTTGCCAACCACTGCGCGCCTGCAGCTGATCAGAAGAGGCGCAGGAATCCTCCATGGAATCGGAACGGGTGGTAGAGATGTACAGGAAGCCATAGGGGGAATTACTTTTTTGGATGCCCTAGATCAAATGCTCCAAGACCCTGAGATTGAAGTAATCGGGTTAATAGGTAAACCACCCGCTCCGAAAGTATGGAAATCGATTCAAGCAAGGATCGACGAAGCCAGAATGAAAGAGAACCCCAAAGAAGTTGTGCTATGCTTGATCGGCTCCAAATCATCGAAAGATAAGGCTTCGTCTTATTCTTGCGCCGATTTTGAAGAAACAGCCAACGTAATCGCAGCATTGCTGAATCAGAGTCAATCGATTGAAACCGTTCGAAAGGACTTGATCCAACACAGGGAACAAATTAAGATCCAAGCGAAACTGATGGGAAAACGAAAAGGATCACTGCGGGGTTTGTTTACCGGAGGAACACTTTGCTATGAAGCCCAATTAATGGCCTTGCCCATCCTTGGAGTCGTTCATAGCAATGCTCCCGTCGATCCGCAAATGCTTCTTGAGGATCCTTTGAAACCGTGCGGTCATGCGATGGTGGACTACGGAGATGACGCATTTACGCAAGGAAAGCTTCACCCAATGATGGATCCTTCCTTTCGCTCGAAAATGATGATCCAACAGGGATTGGATCCGAATACGGCGGTGATCCTTTTCGATTTAGTACTGGGCTATGGATGTCACCCGAATCCTGCTGAAAGTCTATCTGAGTCGATTCAGAAGGTCAAGGAGGCTCGTGGAGAATCTGTCCATATAATCGGTTCGATTTGTGGAGTGGAAGAGGATCTGCAAATCTGTTCCAAGCAACGACAACAACTCGAATCTGCAGGAGCCATCATTTCAGCCAGTAATGCGGAAGCTGCCCTTTTGGCTGCATCTTTGGTGGAGGTTGACCCCTTATGATGAATATAATGAAGCAGAAACCCGTTGTAATCAATCTCGGTTTGGAAGTTTTCCATGAAGCTTTGAAAAGACAGGAGATCGAAAGCCTCGCTGTCCATTTTCTCCCACCCATAGCATCAGAAGAACTTTTAGATAAGATTCGTCGATTGCGGGAAAACAGCCCTTCAAAAGAGAAGGTTTCAGAATGAAACAGGTATTGATCTTTTGGATTCTGTTTTCGGTTGTTTTCGGTATTAGTGGGATGGGAATGAGGATCGTTGTAACCATCAATCCCTACTATCTAGTTTTGAATGAATTGGCGGGGGATTTGGCAGACATCCATCTTCTGATCGGCCCGGGTCAAAACCCACACCTTTTTTCGCCAACTATTCAGGATGCTCGGGCATTGAATCAAGCTGATTGGATTATTGCGAATGGATATGGATTGGAAAGCTTTCTAATGAATCTTTTTGAAGATCTTGGATCCAAAGGAAAACAGGTAACTTATGCGGGTATGTTGATTCCTGAGACACAGCTTTTTGCCAAATACTCTACCGATTACTCATACCCTGATAGCCCTCATTCAAAGGATCATGATCATGGTCCAATCAATCCTCATGTCTGGGTAGACCCCGTTTTCATGGCGGAGTATATTGTACCAGAATTTGCGGATCATCTTTCCAAGATGATTCCTCAGTCTGCCCCTCTGATTCTCGAAAGAGCCAAAGCGATTATAGAGGCGCTGGAAGAGTTCACAATCGTTGCGGATGCTTTTTTTTCGCCTTATCAGGGCAACACCATTGTAATGAGTCATCCCAGTTTCACCTACTTTTTTCGACGATTCGGAATCGATGACGCAGCAGTTTTTTTAGGAGAATCGACCGAGCCGACTATCGAGGATATTCGAAGAATCATTCGAACCATTCGTGAGCAAAAGGTGCTTGCAATCTTTGGAGAACTCCATATCAGCCCGAAAAGTCTTGAAACGATTGTACAGGAAACAGGTATGCAATCGCCCCGCCAACTGAATACACTTGGTTGGGAGACAGAAACAATCGCGGAACTGTTTGAAACGAACTTTCAGATCATGAAGTGTCAGATTCAGTAACTCGCTTGCTGAGATTTCAATAATCAATCAGTCTCCTTTCTCATGACCGGCTGATTCCATCAAACGCACGTTACTGATTCATCCATTCATAAGGAGAAGGCCGTTTTGAAAAAACACAAGCCATTGCTAGAAGTGGAAGGATTGAACTGCGCCCTTTCCGGTCAAACCATTTTGAAAGACATTACTTTTTCTATGGACAAAAACGATTTCATTGGGATTGTTGGTCCCAATGGAGCAGGAAAATCTACCTTGGTCCGGATCCTAATCGGGGAGATCCGTTCATATAAGGGGATTGTCCGATTAAATGGTCGTTATGGTTACGTACCTCAGATCAGAGCTTTTGATCGGGATTTCCCAATAACATCCGCAGAAGTAGCTCAAATGGGGTTGTATCGGATCAATCCCCTTTCTTTTTGGAAAAAGCGGATGGATCGGCGGATGGATCAATTATTTGAAAAAGTAGGAATTGGACCTTTGAGGCACAAAACGGTAGGAACCCTATCGGGCGGGGAATATCAACGGCTGATCCTCGTCCGAGCGATGCTATACAGACCAGATATTCTGATCTTGGACGAACCCGAAGCAGGTATTGACGAGATGGGAAAAGCTTCTTTCTATAATTTGCTGGATGAGTATCGCAAAGAGTTGAATGTAGCTATCTTGATGATTTCTCATGATATTGGTATGATCTTCGAAAAGTGCGATCGAATTCTCTGCCTCAACAAAACTCTCCATTGCCATAAACAAGCTAAACAGATGTCTGTAGCTGACTTGAAAGAAATCTTCTCTCCCGATTTTGATTTGCTTATCCGGGGAAAAGATCACTTTCATCAGGCTCATCAATAAGGCGAGAGGTATGCATACCTTTCTTCAAGAACTAATCGAATTCGAGTTCATGCGGAACGCCCTTTTTGGGGGTCTTTTGATAAGCATTGTATGTGGTGGATTTTCGACTGTTGTGGTTCTTCGAAAGATTGAGTTCATCGGTGATGGGATAGCGCATGCCACCTTTGGTGGAATTGCTTTGGGCCTCTTGTTGGGCATCTCAACCAATTGGATTGCTTTGATCACTTCATTGATACTGGCAATCTCGATCAGTCTATTGAGTCGCTCGAAAAAGATCAGCGAGAATAGCCTTATTGGTATGTTTCTCCCTCTCTCTATGGCTTTGGGTATTATCTTGTTGTCCTTTGTGCGGGGCTTTGTCCCCGATGTTCTCGGCTTTCTCTTTGGCAATATTCTCTTTGTGACAAGAACTGATTTGATGCAGCTCCTCGTCGCTTTGGTTTTCTTCATCGGTTTCTTCGGTTTTTTTTACAAAGGGATTCTATACTACTGTTTTGACGAACAAATGGCTCGTCATTTCGGTGTGCCTACAGGATGGATCCATCTTTTGGTACTTGTTGGACTTTGTTTAACCATTGTTAACTCTGTCAAAATTGCGGGTGTTGTTCTGATCGCTGCCTTAATCGTAATTCCAGGAGTCAGCGCAAAAATTCTCTCTCGGAACTTTTTGCAAATGGTCTTAACCTCAATTGCGATCAGTGTTGTGGGAACGCTTTTGGGAGTCATCACGGGTTATTTCCACAACCTGCCTCCTGGTCCTATGGTTGTTACCTTCCTTTTCGCCATTTTTCTCGGAATATCCGTGATTCGCTGGATTATGGTTCTTCTCAGGAAAATGCATAGGTAAGTTATAGAAGTGAATTAGGTCAAACGCATACAGGCTTTCTTGTGGTATGATTGGGCAAGAGGAAATCAGAGTGACATACCTAGGAGGGAACTGACATGAAAGGATGTACGGCAACAACGGTGATCGCTGTTCGCAGAGATGGAAAAACTGCAATCGGTAGTGATGGTCAGGTCACCTTGGGTAATAGCGTTGTGAAATCCACTGCAAAAAAAATCCGGAAATTGGGGGATGGAAAAATCCTGGCTGGCTTTGCAGGTTCTGTCGCTGACTCCTTTACTCTTTTTGAGAAATTTGAAGAGAAATACAAAAAGTACAATCAAAACCTTACAAGGGCGGCTGTTGAGCTGGCGAAAGAATGGCGGATGGATCGAATCCTCCGTAGATTGGAAGCCTTTTTAATCGTTGCGGATTCCGATAGCCTTTTTCTGATTTCAGGCACAGGAGAAGTCATACAGCCCGATGAAGAGATTGCAGCAATTGGTTCTGGGAGCGGTTTTGCTTTGGCGGCGGCGCGCGCCTTAATTCAGAATACCCATCTCGGCGCATTAGAAATCGTTCAGAAATCTTTGGAAATCGCCAGCGAAATTTGCATCTTTACCAACGATCAGTTTACCCTTGAAGAAATCACTGGCGCCTGATCATATCGGATAATGGAACCGATTATCAGAAAACTGATTTCTAGCCTAATAACGCTGCTGATCGTTGCGGCGATCTCTTTTACCCTTTTTCAGTGGATTCCTGGCACGCAAGTCGAAATCATGCTGGGAATGGACGCTGATGAAGCCGCCATTGAAGAGTTGTCTCGGCAGATGGCCCTGAATCAACCTGTTGTTGCTCGGTTTTTTATGTGGATCTCCGGGATCGCGCGCGGCGATTTCGGACAATCAATTATTTATCGTCAGAATGTGCTTCATTTGGTTGCAGATTCATTTCCCCCAACCTTCTCTCTCACCTTGGTAAGTTCTATCATGATCCTAATTTGCTCGATTCCTTTGGGCTTGATCGCGTCGCGTTTTAAAAACAGATGGATTGACCGAATAATCACGCTCACGTCGCAAATTGGGATTGTTCTTCCTTCTTTTTGGTTAGGTATTCTGCTTTTGCGTTTCTTTTCTCTTCAATGGGATTTCTTTCCCGCGTCTGGCTATATCCCGTTTCACACAAACCCTTCTGGATGGTGGAACTCCGTTTTTTTGCCCTCTCTTGCGCTCTCGCTGATT
>Ga0334890_1005119_pt1 | contig 11383 bp, 12 predicted proteins | sample GraSluR1_MG_3_FD_207220 | JGI IMG/M metagenome (GOLD analysis project Ga0334890, IMG submission 207220) | Sludge microbial communities from methane-producing bioreactor in Wageningen University, Netherlands - Granular Sludge_31_08-R1 | ecosystem: Engineered > Bioreactor > Anaerobic >... | reverse complement strand
CCTCTGGCCGACCACCTGCGACACGCGCGCCGCCATCGGCACGGCCGACACACCCGCGGAGCCTATCAGCGGGTTGACCTTGCCGCCGCTCATATAGTACATCAGCTTGCCCAGTAGTACGCCGGCCGCTGTGCCTCCCGAAAACGCAACGAGGCCGAGGGCGATAATCCCGATCGTCTTGAGATTTAGAAACGATTCCGCGTTCATCGTCGCCCCGACGGACGTGGCTAGGAAGATGGTCACAATATTGATGAGCTCGTTCTGGGCCGTCTTGGACAGCCTCTCGACCACGCCGCACTCCCTGAACAGGTTCCCTAGCATTAGCATGGCAACCAGTGGCGCCACCATCGGAAGCAGGAGGCTGACGACGATCGCCACCACGACGGGAAACACGATCTTCTCGGCCTTGGAGACGGGCCTGAGCTGCTCCATGACGACCGTTCGTTCCTTCTTCGTGGTCAAGGCGAGCATGATGGGCGGCTGGATTAGCGGAACGAGCGACATGTACGAGTACGCCGCCACCGCGATGGGTCCCAGCAGATGGGGCGCCAGCTTCATCGTGGTGAATATCGCCGTGGGCCCGTCGGCGCCACCGATGATGCCTATGGACCCCGCCTCCCTGAGCGTGAATCCCAGGAACTTGGCACCCAAAAGGGCTATGAACACCCCGAGTTGGGACGCGGCGCCAAGAAGAAGCGTGCTGGGATTGGCGAGGAGCGGGCCGAAATCCGTCATCGCGCCGACGCCCAGGAAGATAAGGGGCGGAAAGATCTCGTGCTCCACGCCATAGTACAGGAAATGGAACAAACCACCCGGGCTCATGATGCCCGTCAGCGGCAGGTTGGCCACAAGACAACCGAACCCTATCGGCAGGAGCAGCAGTGGTTCGAATCCCTTGGCTATCGCGAGGTATATCAGGGCGCACGCCACGGCCAGCATCACGACGTTACCCCAAGTTAGCGCGGACAGGCCGGTGCTGCCTGCCAGGGCGCTGAAAACGTTAGCAAAATCCATCGTGTCGTCCCCTTTCTAGACGGGCTGCACAGATACGAGGGGATCGCCCGCGTTGACGCTGGCACCCTTAGTCGTGTGAATGGACGCGACGACACCATCGTATCCCGACATGATCTCGTTCTGCATCTTCATGGCCTCGAGCATTATCAGGACCTGGCCCTTCTTGACCCGGTCCCCCTCTCTCACGAGGATATCGCTTATGGTGCCGGGCATCGGGGACGAAACCAGGCCGTCCTTCGAGCCGGCCGCCTTCGCGGGCGTCTTGGCCTTCGGGGCTTCCGCCTTGGGGGCCTCCGCTTTCACCGGCGCCGCTTTGACCGCCTGGGGAGCGGCCTGGGGCGCCGGCGCCGGAGCGGCCGCCACGGAAACGGGGCGAGCCTCGCCGCGCACTTCCTCCACGCCTACCTCATATTCTTTTCCATTCACAGTTATCCTGAACTTCCTCATGCGGTAGCCCTCCTCTTAGCCATCTCCCTGGATTGCATTATCCTGGTGCGACCGGCCATCGCCCAGAGACTCTCGCCCCTCCGGGCGTTCGCGCTGAGCGCGACCGGGACGAAGGCGGGCTTATCCAGGTAGGCGGCCAGCGCCGCGGATATCACCGCTGTCGTCTCCGCGTTCACCTCTTCGGTCTCGTCCGGTAACTCGCTCTCGACAGTACCGAGGGCCACCGGCTCTCCCGCATCGCGGGCCGGATCCCCTTCCCTCTTGCCTCGACCATTACCCGGGCCGCCGTTACCGCCGAATGGCGCAACGATGAGCTTGATCGCCTTTATGATCAGCGCGACCACGTAAAGCACCAGAAACACGACTACCATATCGATGATCGTCAACCAGAAAGCATTCGCGAGTGAATCAGTCATCCGCTTTCCCCTCTCCTAAGCGCATTACATAGGGATATTGTCGTGCTTCTTGGCCGGCCTCGACTCGGCCTTGCTCCTGCAAACCTCGAGGGCGCTGATGAGTCTCGGCCTTATATCCCTCGGATCTATGACATCGTCGATGTATCCGCGCGCGGCGGCTATGTATGGGGTAGCGAACTTGTCGCGGAACTCCTGGATCTTCTGGGTCCTCATGGCCTTCTGATCCTGCGCCGACGCTATTTCGTCCCTGAATATGATATTGGCCGCGCCCTCGGGTCCCATCACCGCGATCTCGGCCGTGGGCAGCGCGAACACCAGGTCGGCTCCCAGGTGCCTGGAGCACATGGCTATGTACGCTCCACCATAAGCCTTGCGGACGATCACGGTGATCTTGGGCACAGTGGCTTCCGAATAAGCGTACAGCAGCTTGGCGCCGTGACGGATAATGCCGCCGTGCTCCTGACCCACTCCCGGCAAATAACCCGGCACGTCCGAGAACGTGACGAGTGGGACGTTGAAGCAATCGCAGAACCTGATGAACCTGCACGCCTTGTCCGAGGCGTCGATGTCCAGGCACCCCGCCTTGACCTTGGGCTGGTTACCCACGATGCCTACGGAACGGCCGTTCAACCTGGCGAAGCCGACGATGATGTTCTCGGCGTAGTACTGGTGCACCTCAAAGAACGACCCCGCGTCCACTACGGCGTTGATCAGGTCCTTCATGTCGTAAGGCTTGTTCGGTTCGGCGGGAACTATATCCCGCAGGGACTCATCCGACCTGTTCGGATCATCGCTCGCCTCGACAGCGGGCGGATCCTCGAGATTGTTTGACGGAATATATCTCATAAGGGTCTTGAGCATCGAGAAACATTGCGTCTCGTCAGCGGCCCAGAAATGGGCCACGCCGCTCGTCCTGTTATGCACTGTGGCGCCGCCGAGTTCGGCGGGGCTGACTTCCTCGCCGGTGACGGCTTTTATCACCTGCGGCCCCGTGATGAACATGTTGCTGACTCCCTCGACCATGAATGTGAAGTCCGTCAGCGCGGGGGAATACACGGCCCCGCCGGCGCACGGGCCGAGGATGACTGATATCTGGGGAATAACACCCGAGTATATGGAGTTCCTGTAGAATATCTCGCCGTAGCCCTTCAGGGCGTCTACCCCTTCCTGGATCCTCGCGCCGCCCGAGTCATTCAGAGATACAAACGGTATCCCCATCTTCTTCGCGAGTTCCAGGCACTTGGTTATCTTCGCCGCGTGCATTTCACCGAGCGACCCGCCGATCACGGTGAAGTCCTGCGCGGCGACGGCGACATTCCGCCCATTGACAGAGCCGTATCCCGCGACGACGCCCTCTCCCGGGGCCCTTATCCCGCTCATCCCGAAATCCGCGCAGCGATGTTCGGCAAAGGCGTCGAGTTCCACGAAAGTACCCTCGTCGAGCAGGGCGTCGATCCGTTGGCGGGCCGTCATTTTACCCGCTTTCTTCTGCTTCTCAAGGCGCTCGGGGCCGCCCCCCTGCCTCACCCTATTGCGGCGTTCCTCCAGTTCAGCCAGTTTCTCATCGATCCCCAATAATTTCACCTCCGTCTCCTGATAGAGACCTATCTCCTTTCGCACAACTCCAGGAGAACACCGTTCGTGCTTTTCGGATGCACGAACGCGATCCTGGCGCCGCCCGCGCCCTTACGGGGTGTCTCGTCGATAAGCCTCAATCCCGCTTCCTTGCACTTCTTCATCGCTTCCTCGATATCGGTTACCCTGAGCGCTATGTGCTGGATGCCCTCACCCTTCGCCTCTATGAACTTCGCCACCGCGCCGTCCGGCGCCGTGGACTCAAGTAGTTCGACTTCGCTGTCACCAACCGGGATGAACGCGACCTTGACCTTCTGTTCCGGAACGACTTCGACGTCGTGGACAGCCAAACCCAGCACATCGACGTACAATCGCGAGGCTTCCTCGATACTTTTTACCGCGATTCCCACGTGGTCGAGCCTGGACACATCGAATGACGCCATCCTCAACACCCCCGCTTCGCATTGGCCTGGATGAAGCCGGCGATATCCCGCGTGGAGGCGCCGGGCGTAAACACGGCGGCGACCCCCAGGTCCTTCAGAGCGGGGATATCGTCATCCGGTATCACTCCGCCGGCCACCACCAGCACATCGCCCAGGCCGCGCTGTTTCAGCAATTCGATCACCCGGGGGAAGACAGTCATGTGGGCGCCCGACAGGATGCTCAGGCCGACGACATCCACGTCTTCCTGCAGGGCGGTTTCCGCGATCTGCTCCGGCGTCTGTCTCAGTCCGGTATAGATGACCTCCATACCGGCGTCGCGCAGCGACCGGGCGATCACCTTGGCGCCTCTATCGTGCCCGTCTAAGCCCGGCTTGGCTATGAGCACTCTGATTCGGCGTTCAGTCACTCTCCTCAACCCTCCCTAGAGACTCACCGTCGACTTGTACTCTCCAAACACCTTGCGCAACGTGTCGCATATCTCTCCGAGGGTCGCGTAGCCGCGGACCGCCTCCAGTATGTACGGCATCAGGTTGTCCGTTCCGGCGGCGGCGCGGCCCAGGCCGTCGAGCGCGGCGCGCACGCGTGCTTCGTCCCTGCCGGCCCTGACAGCCGCAACCTTCTTCTTCTGACGCTCGCCGACAGCGGGATCTACTTTGAGCAGGCCGCTGGGCGGCGGCTCCTGGACCTGGAACTTGTTCACCCCAACGACTATCCTATCGCCCTTTTCGACCTCTTTCTGCCACCTGTACGCGCTGTCCTGGATCTCCTGCTGTATGAATCCCTTCTCAATGGCCGTTGGTGACCCGCCGAGGGCGTCGATCTTGGAGATGTATTCGCTCGCGTCTTTCTCGATGCGGCTTGTCAGCGACTCTATGTAGTACGAGCCGGCCAGGGGATCGATCGTGTTAGTGGCGCCGCTCTCATACCCGATGATCTGCTGGGTCCTGAGAGCGATGCGGACCGAGTTCTCGGATGGCAACGCCAGGGCTTCGTCCCTCGAGTTCGTGTGGAGCGACTGGGTGCCTCCGAGAACGGCCGCCAGCGCCTGCAGAGTCACCCTGACGATGTTGTTGTCGGGTTGCTGCGCCGTGAGCATCGAACCCGCCGTCTGGGTATGGAATCTCAACATCAACGACTTGGGGTCCTTGGCTCCGAACCGTTCCTTCATTATCCTGGCCCACAATCGCCTGGCGGCGCGGAACTTCGCCACCTCTTCGAGCAGGTCCGCGTGAGCGTTGAAGAAGAACGAGAGTCTCGGGGCGAATCTGTCCACATCCAGCCCCGCCTTGATGGCGGCGTCGACATATGCGATGCCGTTGGCCAGTGTGAACGCTACCTCCTGCACAGCGGTGGCCCCGGCCTCCCTGATGTGGTAACCGCTAATGCTAATGGTGTTCCAATCGGGAAGGTTCTTGGAGCAGTACGCGAAGATGTCCGTGATGAGTCTCATTGAGGGTTTAGGAGGAAAGATATACGTCCCGCGCGCGGCATACTCCTTGAGAATATCGTTCTGAATGGTGCCGGAGAGTTTAGCGACCGGGACGTTTTGTTTCTCGGCGACGACCGCGTACATCGCGAGAAGAACGGCCGCGGGGGCATTGATGGTCATCGAGGTGCTGACCCTGTCCAGAGGGATGCCCTCAAACAGTATCTCCATATCGGCCAGCGAATCTATCGCGACTCCGACCTTGCCCACCTCTCCCTCTGCAAGCGGGTGGTCCGAATCGTATCCTATCTGCGTGGGTAGGTCGAACGCCACGCTCAGCCCGGTCTGGCCTTGTTTTAGGAGGTACTTGTACCTCTCATTGGACTCCTCGGCTGAGCCAAACCCGGCGTATTGCCTCATGGTCCAGAGGCGTCCGCGATACATCGTCGGTTGCACGCCCCTTGTGTACGGGTACTCTCCCGGCAGGCCCAGGTCCCTTTCATAATCGATTGATTCGATTTCCGCGGGAGTGTAGAGCCTTTCAACCGGGATGTTCGAGCCGGTGACAAACTGCGGCTTGCTCTCGGGATGCTTGGACAGGACGCTCTTCAGCGGGCCTTCTTCCCATTGCCTCTTCAGTCGCTTGACCCGGTCAAGCCCATCGTTGTCGGACATCTCTTTGCGTTCCCTCCCTGGCATAGTATAACACCTGACCCGGCCCCGCGCTGACAGTGGGCTCCGATCAGGTGTTGCCTGCGTTGAGAGGCTTGCGGCCCCCCGGTCTGGCATCATGATCGAACGTGTCACTCCGCTGATCGCTCACCGAAGATCCCCCATAGGTTTCTCCGCCGATCCATGTATTCCTCCCAGAATCACCGTCCGTTGGGATCTTTTTTGAGCCAATTTGGAGTAATGGACTGACTCAGTGATCCAATGGGGCCAATTGCCCACCGGATTCGCCGTCCGGTTCGACGTGAACAACACACTCGACGGAGGCCGTGCCCAGGACGGCGTATTTAACCGCTGCGGCGATCATATGCGATTCGCTCACGCTCATCTCGGGTTTTACCTGAATGTGAAGAGACGCGATCTTGACTCCTCCGTAATCGTGCACGCTGAGACCGTGCATTCCCCTGACGCCGTTGACGGATCGCACAACCTCGGTGATCCTGGAAGCCAGGCCCGGGTCCACGTTTTCCCCCATGAGCGAACTGGCCGACGAGAGCGCGAGCTTGGCTCCGGTGTAGAGGATAAGGGCGGATACCAGGATCCCGAGAAAAGAATCCGCGGAGGGATATCCGGCCGACGCGGAAGCGATGGACACGGCGACTAGCGCGCTCGCGATCGCGTCCGACCTATGGTGCCATGCGTCTGCCTGAAGCGCGGGCGATCCGATGGCCCGGCCCAGTCCGATGGCGAACCTCGCCATCCATTCTTTCGCGGAGCCGATGAGGAGCAATACGAGGACGACCGCCGAATTCCCCTTTACCTCGGCGCCGTGGATCACTCTATCTATGGACTTCCCCGCGAACTCGAAGCCGACAACCATCAAAAGGACGGCAATCACAAGCGTAGCGACTGACTCGACGCGGCCGTGGCCATACGGGTGACGTTCATCGGGCGGTCGCGCCGCGGCGCTGAATCCTATCAATACAACAACCGACGTGAGCACGTCGGAGGCGGTATGCAACGACTGCGCGATCAGCGCTATGCTATTGAGACTGAAGCCCAGAAGGAGATTGATCGCGGCGATAACGATGTTGCCGGCGATACTCACCCACGCCTCCAGGTACCCGTACTTCGTCCTGACGTTGGGGTCCGAGGTGTTCCCGTAATCCCTCACGAACCTGCGCAGTATCCATTCGGTTATAAGGTCCATTATACTACCCTTTCTCCGCCTTATCGTCCAACCGAACAATAGAGCCCGGGGACTCTCTGGTCCCACGGGCTCAACCCGCTGCTCAAGCCCGGCCCCACCGCCCCGCGAGGGCGATCGCCTGCTCCAGATGCGGACTTTATTGAATTCTCCTGCCAAACCGCGTTACATCCGTATTATATCGTTTAAGCGGTCACGATGTCTATCCCAGGAGCGCGTCCGAGAGCTCTGTCTGCACCAGGATCCTATCGCCTTTCTTGACGCGCATACTGTCCCCCGACACCTCGTCTATTATGACTGTCCGCCCCTCCACCTCTCCGAACTCGTACTTGATGTCGATAAGCTCCAGGCCGCGTTCCGCCAGATGAGACTTCAGGAGGGCGGTCGCACGCTGGGCGGTGTCCTTCATGTACTGTACGGCCTCCCGCGACACAATGCCGAGGGCGACGAGGGCGTCCTCCGTAATCAGCGGATCGCCCCGGTCGTCGTCCTTCAGTGTGAATTCAACGAGTGAAGGAAGTGGCGCCCCCTCCTGCACGTACCTATCGTAACGCCGGACGAAACTCCCCCATGCCTTTTCCCGGCAGATGACCTCCAGGTTATAGGAACGGGCCCTCTTGACCAGCATGGTGTTCTCTTCGGGCCCCACGCTCAAGAAATGGGTGGGGACGCCGGCCTCGCTCAACAGGTCGAAAAAATGTACTGTCAGTCGAAGTGAAGAATTACCCTTACCCGTCACCTGTCCGATGACGGTGTTCGCCCCGGGGTCGATCCGGCTCCCCGTTCCCGTCACAGTATCCTTGAAGCGAAGCAGGATGTTGCCGTCTTCTCGAAGGAATACTTCCTTGGTCTTGCCGCTGTATATCTTCCGCAAGTTCTATCCCTCCATCCGCGTGGGAGTGCCTATCACGCATTCAGCGGATAGGCGCGTTTTCCTTGCTCGCCCGGAAAGAAACATGCGTGCCTCTGAACCTCAACGGCCGGCTCCCCAAGGGCCGGCCGTTTTCCCATTCCACCAGTTTATCCTCGCAAGTCACCGACGATGCAACCTCGCCGGGATCGTCAAGTCGCCAGAGTCAATACAAATAGGAGGACACCAGATCGTCCTTTTGCAGCTCGTCGGCTGTTCCACTCCCCACGATCCGCCCATTCTGGACAACAAAACCGCGGTCTGCGACGCTAAGCGCAGCCGACACATTCTGCTCGACCAGCAAGACACTGACGCCCTCGGCCTGGATGCGGGACACCACCTCCATGACCGATTCCACGATCTTGGGCGCCAATCCGAGCGAGGGCTCGTCCAATAGCAGCAATTTCGGGCCGGCCATAAGCCCCCTGCCGATTGCCAGCATCTGTTGCTCTCCACCGCTGAGTTTGCCGGCAAGCTGGTTTCTTCGCTCACTCAGGATGGGGAACATACTGTACGCGTGTTCCAGGTTATTGGCCAGATCCTTACGTCGACGGAACGCCCCCATGCGCAAGTTATCCTGGACAGACAGAGCCGGAAAGACCCTTCTGCCTTCGGGCACAAGAACGATGCCCGACTCAACAATGCTCTGGGTCGACTTGGAGCTGATGTCGCTCCCCTGGAACTCTATCTTGCCGGATCTCAGCGGCAATATGCCCGTTATGCTGAGAAGTATGCTGGTCTTTCCGGCACCGTTCGCCCCCAGCAGTATGACCACTTCGCCCTCGGCTATATTGAAAGAAACATCCTGAAACGCCAAGTGCGGTCCATACGAAGCGGATGTGCTATTCACAGTCAGAAAGCTGTTCATGTCCGCGACCACCCCCGTAGAATACCTCCCATCGATGATCGGGGCCAGTCAGGTGAAGGCCCTCGAACAACAGTCTCAGCTCCTGTTGAGTTTCTCCGCCCACTTCTTGCCGAGATAAGCCTCGACAACCTTTGGGTCGCTCTTTACTTGTTCAGGGGAACCTTCAGATATCTTGACCCCGTGGTCGAGCACCACGATCCTGCTGCAGAGGCCCATCACGACCTTGACGTTGTGCTCGATGATGATGACGGGAATAGTGATATTCTCCAGGGCTTTCAGGAACATATCCACTTCCGGCAGAGTGAGGCCGGCGAACGGCTCGTCCAGAAGCAAGATCTTCGGGCGCGTCGCAATCGCCCTGATACACTCTACTATGCGCTGCGTACCATAAGCCAGTTCGCCCGCGACACTGGGCAGGAGAGCGAGCGATTCTCCGAAGTATGCCTCCAGATCCCGGTCGATGCCCGCTCCAGAGGCACCCGTACTGAACAATAGCCTCAATACATCGCGGAGATTCCCCGCGAGTGACCCTAACCCACCGCAAATGACGTTCTCGTGAACGGTCAGATCCTTGAAGACCCGGCCCATTTGGAACGTCCGCGCGATACCCTTACGGGCGCGCTGGTCGGGGGATAAACCGTCGATGCGTTCTCCCTGGAACCACACTTCGCCCGAGGATTGGGCGAATTCGCCGCATATGGTGTTGAACATCGTGGTCTTACCCGACCCGTTGGGGCCGATCAACCCGAGAAACTCTCCCTCAAACACCTCGAAGCTCACGTCCCTGAGAGCCGGGAGTCCTCCGAAATTCTTGCTGACTGAATTGCACTTCAGGATCGGTTCTCGCACGTTTCGGCCCTCCCCTCGGGAGCATGCGTTCCTCGGTGCTTCCTGCACTTCTTACGAATCAACCCGGCAAGCCCATCGGGCATGTACCTGAGACACGCGATTATGACCAGGCCAAATAAGACCATCCGCAATCCAGGGCCCACGCGGCCCCTGAATAGTTCGGGGATTATGCTGAGCATGACGGCGCCCGCAAGCGAACCGGGAAGTGAAGTGGAACCGCCCACCAGGACCATGGCCAGTATCGTCGTAGATAGGTCAATGCGGAAAGCGAACGGATCTATCGTGCCCATATACAGGGCGTACATGCCTCCCGATATGCCTACCACCAGATACGCGATGGCAAATACGGTAACCCTGAGGAGTCCGATGTTAACTCCAAGAGCCCGCGAGGCTATGTCGTCGCCCCTCATCGCCCTCAAAATCAATCCCAGGTCGGAAGATTCCAACCGGGAGAAACACCATACGACTATACAGGCCATCACCAGCATCATGTAATAGCTGCCGCGCAACCAGTCCTTGCCCGGCCAGAGACGAGGGATGCCGGACAGGCCCGCCGGCCCGCCGGTAAAGGCCACCCAGTTCAGGAACAAGGTCACCATGATCTCCTGGAACCCGATCGTCGTGATGGCCAGGTACGGCCCCTTGAGCCTGAGGCTGGGGAGGCTTATGCAGACACTGACAATACAGCATACGAGTCCACCCGCCAGTACCGCCAGCCACTTGGTGACACCCAGCCTGAGACAAAGCCAGGCACAGCTATATGCCCCAATTCCTACGAAAGACGCGTGCGCGAGGGAAAAGAGTCCGGCGCATCCGATGATCAGGTGCAGAGTGGACGCCAGTACTAGATACCATAGAACGAGCACGCCGAGGTGGATGATATATTCATCCCGACACATCATTGGGAATACTGCGGCTGCCAGTACAGCTAATGCTATACCCGCTATTGTGAATTTACCCAGCCTTGCGCTATGAACCACTCCTCTACCCCCTCGAAACCAGGCCTTTTGGCTGAAACACCAGGACGATGATCATGAGACCGAACGCAAGGACATCCTTGAATCCGGTACCCATAAGGGGTGCCGCGAATGCCTCCGCAAGGCCGAGCAGGAACCCCCCCAGGACCGCGCCCCACATATTGCCCATACCACCGAGGATCACGACTGAGAAGGCTTTCAGCCCCATGATCCCTCCCATGGTTGGTTCAAGCACGAAGAGTGAACCTACGAGAAGGCCCGCAACCGCGGCAAGACCACCGCCGATAGCGAAAGCGGTGACGGCGACCACATTCAAGTTGACTCCCATGATTAGGGCGGCCCTGCTGTCCTGGCTCGAGGCTCGCATCGCAAGCCCGATCCAGGTCCCGTAAACCAGCAGATACAGCAGGACAAGGAATACGATCGCCGCCCCAACCACTATGAGGCGGTTGAAACTGATGGTCACGCCGAGAACGGACACGACGCCCTCCGGCACAAGGCCGGAGAGGCGTCGCGGCGTTGGAGTGAACAGGAGAAGACAGCCATTAGCCATGACCATCGACAACCCCATGGAGGCCACC
>Ga0334890_1005112_pt1 | contig 11405 bp, 12 predicted proteins | sample GraSluR1_MG_3_FD_207220 | JGI IMG/M metagenome (GOLD analysis project Ga0334890, IMG submission 207220) | Sludge microbial communities from methane-producing bioreactor in Wageningen University, Netherlands - Granular Sludge_31_08-R1 | ecosystem: Engineered > Bioreactor > Anaerobic >... | reverse complement strand
TGGGTGGAGCATAGGGGATTCGAACCCCTGACCTTCTCATTGCGAACGAGACGCGCTACCAACTGCGCCAATGCCCCAGGACCGTTTTTGCGGTACCCGTAGATGGTACACGACCTCGTCCCTGACCCCAAAGCGACGCCCGCCGGCGAGATTTCCGCACCTCGGCGACCGCCGCGAGACCACTCGGTACCCCTGCCGAGCAGGATCGACAGGACTACTCGCCGATCGCCGGAGGCAACTCGTCCTTGGTTTCCAGCCCTCGGACGGGCCGCTCGGCGGTGACTGGAACACCCAGCTCGCTGGACGCAACCGGCGCGGCCAAGTCGATCGTCCGCACTGAACGCGGCAGAAGCGGCCGCGAAACGTAGGTCGTCGGCGTCACCGGGATCGGATCCCACAGCGACCCGAGGGACTCACCGATCGAGCCGGCCAAGTCGATCGAACGTTCGGTCTCGGTCTTCGGTTCAGCTTCGTCCCGGGCAGTGTGAGACGGATCGCCGATCACGATGGTCATCTCCTCGTCGCCGAACATGAGTTCCTCACGCTCGGCTTCGAGCATGCGGTCGATGGTCACCACACTGATGCGGCTGAGGATCATCCAGCCGATCAGCAGGACGACCGGCAGCACGACCCACCAGTGCGAGATCGGCAGCACGAACGGCGCAACCGCACCGACCACCAGCATCGCCAGATGCACCAGCAGGCCCACCTTGCGGCGCCGCATCGCGGTATGGGAGATCTTGCGCAGATCACGCCGGGCGGCCCGTCGGGTGTGCGGGGTCGACACCTGGGCGCCCGAATCGGTCAAGAAGACCTGTTCCGGCTGGCCACTACGCCGAATAACGCGCATCGAGTCGGCGAACTCATCGATCGTCCGTTCGTCGATGCGGCTGCCCTGGTCGTGCTGCCCAAGGTATTGGGGCACAAGAATGATCAGCCACACGACAACGATTGCCCCGAAGATCACTCCTGTCATCACGCGACCCAAACTAGGGCCCAGTGCGCGGGCCGTCAGCCAGGCGCGCCGCGCATATCGCAGCTTTACGACCCGAGTTTGATCTTCATGGTGTGAGCCTCGGCAGCCGGCCGTCGGGCAGCAACCGGTTCAGCAGTCCGCCGGGCACCTCTTCGCGGTTGAGGGCGAAGACTCGGTGATCACGCCAATCGCCGTTGATGTGCAGAAATCGTGGACGCAGCCCCTCTTCACGGAAGCCGAGTTTGGCCACCACGCGCAGGCTGGGCGCGTTCTCCGGGCGAATGCAGATCTCGATGCGATGCAGCCGCATCACCTGCCAGCAGTAGTCGCAAGCCAACGCGACCGCAGCCGGGACGAATCCGCGTCCGGCGTGGTTGCGATCGATCCAATAGCCGATCACCCCCGAGCGCGCCGAACCGGCGAGGATGTTCGAGACGGTCAGCTGTCCGATCAGCCGCGTCCGGCCGACCTGGGTCGGGGCGCCGGGCCACCCCGGGTCGACCGCCAGCGCCCAGGGCAGCACACTGTCCGCCTTGGCCTGCGCGGTCGTGCGTCGCAACCAGGCGCGGTAGGGCATCGGCTCATAGCGCGCGTCCGGGGGCAGCGTGGCGTCCCACTCATGCGTCCACGCGTGGTTGGCCGCCCGTAGCTGGTCCCAGGCCTGTTCGTCGCGTCGGACGAGCGGACGCAGGACTACCGCGCCGACCCGGATCGCGACCGGCCAGCTGTGCTCGGACGGCAAGACCACGCCGGTCGGCCAGCCGGCAATCGGGGTATCGGACGTACCCGGTTCAGTCATCGAGAAGCCAGCAGCCCACGCGCTCGCCGAGCGAGACCATGGGGCCCTTCTCATCCAAGACGACCAGCGCGTCCGCGCTCACCAGGTCGCTCAGCCGTGGGTGTTCGGGATTGCCCAGTGGGACGACAACTTTCTCGCCCTGCTGTTCACGCACGGCCCCCAGCCGCACCGTGACGACTCCTTCGCGTCCGCGCAGTTCGCCACCGGCTAGGCAATTCACCGTTGCCTGGGTTACCACCGGGGCACCCATCAGCTTGCGGATCAACGGCCGCACGAAGAACTGATAGCCGATGTACGAGGCCACGGGCTCGTCGGGCAACAGCACCAGCGGGATCTCGTCCTCACCGACTACGGCGAAGCCGATGCGTCCGCCGGGTTCGAGAGCGACATCGGCGAGATCCATCAGGCCCATCGACGCCACCACCCGGCACAGCTGCGTCGATTCGGAAAGCTCGCCCGAGACCACCACGATGTCAGCGCGGATCAGCTGGTCACTGATCAGATCCTGCAGCTCGCGGTCGGTGCCGTTCGCATTGCCGACCCGCCAGACCTGGGCACCGTCGGCCTTGATGGCCGCAGCCAGCAACGGCGACTCCACGTCCGCGCGCTGGGGATCGTCCGCGGCGACGCTGAGCACCACCACCCTCGGACGCGGCCGCGCCAGCACCCGGTCGATCCCGGCCAGGGCCAGCAGAGCGCTGCTCCGGGCGTCCAGGCGTTGCCCCGAACGCATGATCGGCACCCCCGCACGGGCCTCGGACCCGGTCCAGCGGACATGATCGCCAGACTTCACCGAGCGCGTCACCGACAACGTGGTGCCGTTGCGCTCGGCGTCGGACTCGGCGATGACGGCATCGGCGCCGGCGGGCAACGGCTGGCCGGCGTGCACCGGGACCGCCGATCCGACCTTGAAGACCTTGTCGTCGTCACGCAGCCGCAGCTTGGCCCCGCCCGGCTCGTCGGCGCCCGACAGATCGTCGGCGCGCACCGCGAAGCCTGCGACGACCACCAGGTCATCATCGGGCAGGTTGTGGTCGGCGATGATGTCCTCACAGACCGCGGTCCCCCAGGCGTCCAGCAGGTACATGCCGAAGGCAGGCAGCGGGGTGATCAGCGACAACAGGTAGTCGCGTTCGTCGGCGACGCTGCGGCGTCCTCGCGCATCGGTGCCCGGAGGGTCGGGCAGCGTGGCGGCAGGCTCGGGCTCGACCGGCACACTGACTTCGATGGCTTCGCTGCGGCGTTTGAACAAGCGCATGGCCCTACGATAGGTGAATGCCCTCCCGACCGGACGCAGCCTCCCCCGTCCGTGACCGAATCCGCGCCGAGATCCGGCGGCAGCGAGCGGCCCGGCCTACCGAACAACAGCTGGCGGACGACCGTCTGCGCGACACCCGGGTGCTGGCATTGGTGTCCGAACTGCTCGGTGATCAGGGAAGCGATGCCATCGTGGCCTGCTATCTGTCGCGCAGTGGCGAACCGGGCACGGCGGACCTGGTCGCCACGCTGGCCGATACGCATCGGGTGCTGGTGCCGAAGCTCACCACCTATGACAGAGGCCGGCCGCGGCGCGAACCGGACTGGACGTGGTTTGAGGGACCTGATCACCTTGTCGAGGGGGTATTGGGGATTCCCGATCCGGTCGGTCCGGGTCTGGGTTCGCGCGTGCTCGGCGAGGCGAAGATCGTGATCGCGGCGGCATTGTGCGCGGGCGGCGATGGTAGCCGGATGGGCACCGGGGGTGGCTGGTTCGACCGGGCGCTGGTGCACCGGCGTGCAGGGGTGCCGGTGATCGCGCTGCTCAACGATGACGAGATCCGAACCGTGTCGCAGGAGCCGCACGATCAGCCGGTCGATTGGCTTGTCACGCCGACGCGCACGATCCGAACCTCAGTTGCGCGGGCGGCCGATTAGCCCGGTTGCCACCGCAGATTCGCGGCAACCGGACAGCAACCACAACGGACACGGGAATGCTGCATCCGGTTCGAGGCGTTATCATTGGCAATCGGAGATGTCGAGTGCTAGCACCGTCAGGCACCCGTCCCCGAACGGACCACATCGAAAGCTGATCAGATGCCTACTTACCAGTACCGCTGCCAGGCCTGTCACAACGATCTCGAGGCCTTTCAGAAGTTCACTGATGACCCCTTGACGATCTGCCCGGATTGCGGCGGGTCGCTGCGCAAGGTCTTCAACGCGGTCGGCATCGTCTTCAAGGGTTCCGGCTTCTACGCCACGGATTCGCGCAAGGCATCCAGCGTCGCGTCCCCGGCCTCCAGCAACAGCCCGACCCCGGTCGCGGCCGAGTCGAGCACCTCGTCGGCCGCCGCGGCCTCGTCCTCGAGCGGCTCTACGGCCAAGGATTCAGCGGCCGCCTGAGGCCCGGAGTTCCGGTAGCTGCGAGCCGACGCCCGACGCCCCCGGGCCTCTCGCTCTAATCCCCGGCACCTCCGCTTTTCCGACCTGACACCGGTACTCCGGGCTGACTCAACCCCGGTACCGGCTGGACTCAAGCACTCCTGTAGTTCTCGAACCGGCACGCCTGAGCATTGGATTCACTTCTGGTGAGTTCCATCCCCCAACTCGGGTTCACCGAGTTGTCCACAGCGGGCAGAAATCTTGACCGATTTCGTGCCCGCTTACCAATCCTTGGGATATGAATCCCACTGAACTGCTCACCCGCCTGACGCGGTTCGCCAAGTGGCACCGCCGCGGGTTGGGTGTCCTGGCAGCGACGATCTGCCTTTTCGCGAGCCTGTCCGCGCTCGCCCCCGCGCGGCCGGAGTCCAGCCCGGTTGTGGTCGCGGCTCGCGCGCTATCGGCCGGCAGCACGCTGGCCGAAGCTGATCTTCAGGTGATCCAGCTTCCGATGGAGTTGATGCCCGACCAGGCACTCCACGATCCCGCCGAGGCGATCGGACGAATACTGACCGGCAGTCTCACGCGGGGCAGCGTTGTGACCAGCGCGAACATGCTGAACGGACGCGAAACCAGCAGCGGCGATGAACGGCTGGTCCCGTTCCGGGTACCGGATGCTGCCACAGTGGCGCTCTTGCAGGTGGGCGACCGTATCACCGTGGTGGGCTCCACGATGGACGGCGGCGTGGTCGATCTCGCCACCGATGTGCGGGTCGCCGCCCTGCCGGTGTCACAGAGCAGCGGCCTGGGTGGTGGCGAATCCGGTGGGCTGGTCGTGGTTGCTGCGAACGCCGAGACCGCCGCGCGGTTGGCGGCTGCATCCAGCCAGATGCGGATGGCCATTGTCATGCAGTGATGCCCCGGACGAGGCGTCGCCGCCCGATCGGGCGCAGGCCGGAATATGGCCATCGTCATGCAGATGCCATGGATGAGGCGTCGCCGCACGATCGGGTGCGGGCCGGAGCGTCGACTCCCTCGGCCCACGCCGAGGGGCCGATTTCTGCTCGCCGCGAACATCAAAGACCTTGAGACAACGCATTCGTGTGGTTAGGCATACCTATAGTTATTGGCGTCCAAAGCAACAGGTGACGCCGCCCCGGCGGCGCGAATCCCACTCCAAGAGGTATCTATGCAGGGCTTCAAAGATTTCATCATGCGAGGCAATCTCATCGAGTTGGCTGTCGCATTCATCATGGGCGCTGCCTTCAACAGCGTCGTTCAGTCGTTCACCAATATCGTCCTGAGCCTGATCTCTCTGGTTCTTGGTGGCCCGCCGAACTTCGATGACTGGCAGCCTGGCGGCATCCCGTTCGGGCCGTTCGTGACCCAGCTGGTCGGCTTCGTGCTGGTCGCCGCTGTCGTTTACTTCGCTCTGGTGCTGCCGGTCAACAAGCTGCGCGAGCACATGGACACAACCAAGGAAGAAGAAGCTTCGGCGGCAACCGAGGCTGAGCTTCTGACCGAGATCCGCGATCTGCTCGCGAGCAACAAGGTCTAGGCTTCACGCTTCACTGATTCGAGGGGCGCGTTCCTACGGGACGTGCCCCTCTTTCGCGCCGGTTCGGCTGTTCAAATTCGGCCGTTCAGACCCGGCCGTTCAGACCCGACTGTTCAGACCCGGCCGTTCAGATGATGTGCCGGCGCCAGGGTGGGCTCACGCGGTCAGAGGCTGCTCTCGTGGTAGTTCCCATCGGATGTGATGATCGCCAGCATCGTTCCGGTGCCCAGCAGCTCATAAATACCGTAGTAACTCACCATTTGCGGGTCGAATCCGCTGGCCGCCAAGCCGTCAGCCATCGCGCTGCGGATGTCCGCAGCGCTCAGCGCGGCCGGGTCGAACGGCTGCTGAGCGTCATAGTCGACCGTCTGCTGCCCGTAACCGTCACAGCGGAAACTCCGCACCTGGCCGGTGGCTGCGTCCTGGCCGGCACGAAGATAGCTGACCATGCAGGTGGTTCCATCGGCGAGCACCCATGGGCCTCCCTCGGCGCGGGCCGTGTCGCCGCGCGGTGACGCCGGACCGGGCAGGCTGATCTGATAGGCGCGCTGATTCGGCAGCGCCGCGGACACCTCGGCCAGCAGCCGGTCGATGCCCTCGACACTGGCCAGATCGATATCTGCGGAGGCGGGCTCGCCACCTCGCAGCGATGTCGCGGTGAGCCGGCCATCACACGTTGAGTCGGCGACCAACGCCCCGGTCGCAGCTACCAACACGGCCAGCTGGGGATCCAGGTCGCACGACTGCGCGACCGAAGCAAGCTGGGCATCCAACGCATCGAAGTCGATCGCGTCCGGGCGGCTGGCACCGACCACCGATGGCTGGACGACGCGATCGCCGGCCCCCGACTGGGTCCACCAGATCTCGGCCCCGTCGACGCGCACCGCGACCTGGATGTCGTGGGCATCCGGAGTCAGTACCAGGCGGGTGAACACGGACTGGCCGGCGTCGTCGAGAATGGACTCGACCGCCCGCTGGGTCGGTTGGGCCGCTGGGCCGAACGCTGTACAGCCGCACAGCAGGGCTACCGCGGCGGCACCGGCGAACCCCTTCCGCGACACGCAGCCCACCTTGTCAGCCCACATTTCCGTGATGAGGTGGGCGCTCCTGCAGCAGGGCCCGATCGTGGGTGCTGAGTGGCATCGAGCTGTCGCGCAGTCGTACCTCGGCGCCGACGGAGAGCTCCCCGGCGACCGCCCAGCTGGCGGTCAGCAGCTGCGCGGCACCGACAGTGCCGCGCAGGTCTGCCGGTACCGGGAAGGGCCAGGGATGTCCGGCCTGGATGGCAGCTTCCCGCACTGCGGCGATCCGGTCGGTGGTCCAGCCAGCGGCCCTGAGAGCATCAGCAATTCGGGCGGGCTGCGTGGCGTCGGCTCCCGGACGACCCGATGGCAGGGCATCCTCGCCAGTCAGCGAACGCGCCACCAGGCCGGCCAATTCTGCTTCGCTCATGGGAAGAAACCTACCTGCACCGGCGACGAGTCCGCGCTGCCTGGTTGATGGGTCGGATTATCTGCGGGGCCCGCAGCTAACTAGACCCAACTACCTGGGTCAGTAGCAGGATGGAGCTATGGAAATCTCACCATTCGTCCTGGGTCTGCCCAAAGTCGAGTTGCATGTGCACATCGAAGGCACCCTCGAACCGGAACTGAAATTCGAGTTGGCGCAACGAAACGGGATCAAGCTCCCTTTCGATACGCCCGAGCAGGTGCGGGCGTCCTACAAGTTCGATGATCTGACCTCGTTCCTGGACGCTTACTACGACGGCATGAGCGTGTTGCAGACCGCCGAGGACTTCTACGCCCTCGCGATGGCCTACTTCCGCAAGGTGGCGCCGCAGAATCTGCGCTATGCCGAAATTTTCTTCGATCCACAGGCGCACACCTCGCGCGGCGTCCCGTTCAACACCGTGATCACGGGGCTCCGGCGGGCACAGATAGAAGCCGAGCAGCAGCTCGGCATCACGTCCGCGCTGATCATGTGCTTTCTACGCGATTTCCAGCCCGAGTACGCGATGGCAACGCTGCTGGAATCGCTGCCCTACCGCAGGTGGATCCTGGGCGTGGGCCTCGACTCGGACGAGAACGGCAACCCGCCGTCGAAGTTCGCGTCCGTGTTCGCGAGGGCGAAGGCCGAAGGCTATCTGCTGACGATGCACTGCGACGTCGATATCCCCGGCTCGATCGAGCACATCGCCACCGTGATCAAGGAGATCGGGGTGGCGCGCATCGACCACGGCACCAACATTGTCGAGGATCCGGAGCTGGTGAGGCTGATCGCAGAACGCGGCATCGGCTTGACCTCTTGCCCGATCTCGAACACCTGGGTGTCGGACGGCTCGAAGGTTGCGCTGATCAAGCAGCTGGCCGGGGAGGGCGTCAAGGTGACCGTGAACTCGGACGATCCCGCGTACTTCGGTGGTTACATCGCGGAGAACTACCAGCGGGTGGCCGACGAGGGTGATGTCTCGAACGAGTTCCTTACCCAGCTTGCGCGCAACGCCGTGGACATCTCGTGGGCGCCAGCGGTGTTGAAGGCACAGCTGCGCGGCGAGATCGACACCTACGCAGAGTGGGCCTGATCCGCTGACCGGCAGCGTCCCCTCCTCGCGGATCGGAGGCAGGGGGCGCAGGCTGGGCATCCCGCGCAAGCCCCGGGATGCCCAGCGTCGGGCTCCCGTCCGTCAAAGCTTCTCGGCGGCCCCGATGAGCTGATTCAGCAGTCCATTGAGGTCCCCGGCACGCCGTGGACCCGGGACAACGGTGCCATCGGGAGCGAACTCGGTGAAGTTCGACAGCGACGCCTGAGCACGAACGTCGAACATCGAGAAGTTCGCGACGATCTGGCGCCACTGCTCCACGGCCCGGACGCCCTCGGCCGACCCGTACGACACGAAACCAATTGCCTTGCCCACCCATTCGGGTCCGAGCAGGTCGACCGCGTTCTTGAATGCGCCAGGCACGCCATGGTTGTACTCGGGCGTCACGAAGACATAGGCATCGCAGGCGTCGATGGCCGCGCTCCAGCGGCGCACGTTCTCCGAGTCGTATTGCCGCTTGGCCGCAGCCGGCAGCGTGCTTGACGTCAGCAGGGGCAGATCGAACTCCTTCACGTCGATCAGTTCGAACGTGGCGTCTTCGCGCTTGGACGCCTCGTCCAACACCCATTGGCCAACGTGGATGCCCTTGCGTCCCTCTCGGATCGAACCGACGACGATTCCCACCTTCATGCTGAAACCTCCATGTGCGTGTCGATACAGCCATTCAATCGCGTGGACGAAGCACTCGCGGCAGAACTCTCCCTACGCGACGGCGCAGGATCGGGATTCGCCCCGTCACAGGAGACAAGATCGCGCACAATCCCGCCGGACGGCGAGCCTGTGCCGCCAGTCACATGTACACGCAATGGACATGTCCGCCAGATGTGTTCAAATCTGGCTGACATTTGAACACATCGGCTACCCATCTCTACGCCGGCGTGAGCGAGTCCGCTCAATCCTCCCTTCACTTGGCGGAACAGGTGCCAGAGACACGAGACCTGCTGGAAACAGCCATTCGTAGGGCCTCGCAAGGATGCCTGCCGCCGATATGGCCACCTTACTCAACCGGCAACCATCATCTGACTAGTGTTTTTATTGGCGGCCCCAGCAGGAATCGAACCTGCGACACAAGGTTTAGGAAACCTCTGCTCTATCCCCTGAGCTATGGGGCCATACCGAACGCAGCTAAGCGTAGACCCAGACGCCGACTCGGCCAACCCTTCGTCCGCAATCTGCCGCTCGCGACGGCGAGTCTCCGGGGATCGGGACGAGCGATTCGTCTCGACGGGGAGGGCCGAGACCGGCCGCGGTAGGCGCCCGGCGGGCGATCAACAGCGCGTCCGGCCCCCTCGAAGATGGGCCGTCAGAGGCCGTCAGACCAAGATCATTTCTTCCTTGGCAACTTTGTCCACGGCGCCTTGCATTCAGTCCCGCATAGGTTATTGTTGGTGACGAAAGCGGTTGCCGCCGATGATTTGTCTCCTGGGGGTGGGTAGACGGCTTCGGCCTCTCGTGCGGCAGCCGCTTTCCTTATGCCCCGAAATGAGGGGACGCATCCCCTGGCCAATACCTCCCGCGAAGACCCGACCCACCGGGCGCAAAGAACAGCGCCGCAGACGGTCATCCCTGGTCCGCGGCGCTTTCGTCAGAGCCTCTTCTTATCCGGTCCCTCGGCCTTGTCAGATCCCTTTCGCCAGGCTCCCCGGCCTAGTCAGGTCCCTTGGCGATCAGTGCGCGACAGCGTCCTTGTCGGCTACCCACAGCCCGCCCGCGATCGCTTTGTCGACCCGGACCCGCCCCTCGGGGCCCCTGATCTCGACGGCTGAATGGACCTCCACCGCCGAAATCGCCACATCGGGCACCACACCGACATCCTTGAGCCCGGTCAGCGCCATCTCGTCGGCCTGGACGAACTCGCTCAGCCGCACCAGGTTGAAACTCTGCACCTCGCCGGTCACGACCTCGGCCAGCGCGACCACACCCTCCCGGAAGACCTCCGGATGAAGTTCACCTTCAAGCGATGGGATCGGACAGCCATAGGGCGACAGCTGCGGCGAGTTCAGCAGCACGGTGAGCCGCTCCTCGATGGCATCACCGAAGACATGCTCCAGCTTGCAGGCCTCCTCGTGCACGATCGAGTAGTCGAGTCCGATGATGTCCGACAACATCCGCTCGGCCAACCGGTGCTTGCGCATCACCTTGCGGGCACGCTCCCAGCCGATCTCGCTGAGCTCAATGCGCCGGTTGTCCTGCACCGTCAGCAGCCCATCGCGCTCCAGCCGGGCCACGGTCTGGCTCACGGTCGGACCCGACTGATGCAGCCGCTCGACGATCCTCGCACGTAGTGGCTCGATGCCTTCTTCGTGAAGCTCGAGGATGGTGCGCAGATACATCTCCGGGGTATCGATCAGATCGTTCATTCGGGCCCTCCTGGTTAGCTGAAAGCCTAACCGACTGCCACGCTTAGCATGGCCTAACATAACGTCTCCGCCAAGGCATAGCATGGCGCAATGAGCATGGATTTCCCAACTGCTCGCCGCGTCAGCGTCGCCACCGGAAGGTTGCCCGGCTGGATCGAGCGATTCGAATCCCGCCATGGAACCGTCACCTCAACCATTCTGCCCGGCGCGATATTCCTGCAGGCCGCCGATGGCGCTCGAGCACGCCTGATCAACCGTTGGGAACCACTCGACCCGGCCACAAGCCTGCCGGACGCGCTGACCCAGCTCGTCCGCCCCCGCCGCGTCGCGGTGCTGTTGGTGCGCAAAGCGGCCAGCGCCGCGGGCGTGGCCGACGGCGACGAGCTGATCGTCCATCGCACCTCCCGGCACTACGTGCAATCGCGGACGAAGGCCGGCGGCTGGTCGCAGCAGCGTTATGCCCGCCGCCGCGCCAATCAGACTCGCTTCGCCTACCAACAAGCCGCGGACGATGCCGCCGAAGTCCTACTGCCCCGACTCGACGACTGTGAGGCGCTGATCACCGGTGGCGACAAGACCGCCGTGGCCGATGTGCTCGCCGATCCGCGGCTGTCCGGGTTGGCGCGGCTGCCCCACGGCGTGCCACTGCTTGCGGTACCGGACGCCCGGCTGAACGTGCTGGCGGAAGCGGTCCGACAGGCCCGCAGCATCCCGATCGACCTGGACGCCACCGCGATCGCCGACGCCGGGCCCGA
>Ga0334890_1005106_pt1 | contig 11414 bp, 8 predicted proteins | sample GraSluR1_MG_3_FD_207220 | JGI IMG/M metagenome (GOLD analysis project Ga0334890, IMG submission 207220) | Sludge microbial communities from methane-producing bioreactor in Wageningen University, Netherlands - Granular Sludge_31_08-R1 | ecosystem: Engineered > Bioreactor > Anaerobic > Unclassified... | reverse complement strand
CGACCTGGTCATAATCTTCACGTTCACAGGCCAGTCCATCAGGACTGATTTCTGGTCCAAAGGCGGTTTTCCAACCCAAAGATTCAAACCAATCGAGAGTGGTTTGTTCGAGGGTTGTTTCGGTTATGGTGGTCATTGTCTCCTCCGAGCCTGGATTCTCCTTTGATAGAGGCGTTCAGTAAATCCTCCTTCTTTTTCAAAGGCTTCTGCTTGTGCCGCCAGCTGACGGTCCAGTAGGCTGCAAGCAACTGTGATCAAAATCAGAGCGGCATTGGCAGTGATTTCAGGATATGTGGACTTAGTAGACGCCGTGGACTGTCCTTTGGTGTTGATCCTTTCATGCACCTCTTTAATCCACATCGCAACTTCCTCTACAGAGTTACAGCGACGATTAATTAGCTCCGCTCTTCGAGGATCTTCCCACCCCCACTGGGGCAGACCTCGATGCCTCAAAAAGTCTTCATAATCCAAACGCAGCTCTTCAAGGCTTGCCCTGGCTACATTGGTCAATTTCAGCTCGGTCTTTTTCGATGTACCTGACGCTTTACTACCTTCGGCAATATTTTGTACCCCCGACCTTGCTGCTTGCACCATCTGATCTTTTGTCCGGCTGAACCGATCAATATAACAATCACAAAAGCGTACTGTCACATCATAGACAAGCTGAGCAATCTGAAAACTCTTAAGCTTCCTGTAACCACCATGTTTCGGGATCAGTCCTTCGGAAGTAGTTTTCTCAAATGCTCGTCTATTCAGTCTATGTTGTCCATTCTGTTCTGTCATCGCAGGACCTCCTTAAAAACTCAAAATCATCTATAGGGATGTTTGGGTTTGTGTTTTTAAACACACCATGAAACCTTCTAGTTCGGACAACCTGGTCATAATTTTCGCGTTCACAGGTCGGACCATCGTGACTAATGACTGGTCCAAAGGTGTTTTCCAGTCCGGGGATTATAACCAATCAAGGGTGGTATGTTCAATAACTGATTCTTTTGTTTTGGCTGATTCGATCATTATGTGTAAACCTCTTTATTATCCCGACAATGTTCCCGAACCAAGTCAACCCAACGTTCGTACCAGTGCCATACTTTTCCTGCCACCATAGTCCCGTATCCTTTTGCTGGATCCTTGGCATTTTTCTTCTTCCAAAGCAATGTGTGATGGCATATAGTGAAATTGGGAAATCCTTCCTCATGCATCATTTTTACGATTTGGCTTGGTAAATATTTGGGTTTCTCTGTCTCTTTAATATACGCATATTGTCTGTTCACATTATCCGCAAGTTTTGAATCACTTTTTACAAACTCTATTACTCTATCTGCTTGCCCTCTTCTATTGGCTAATTTGGGAACGAAAAGTATGCGGTATGCGTATCTCTGACTGTTGTACTCCTGATCATTCAGGCTTGAGTCAAAATTATGAATGTAGCTCTGGATGTGCTCGGGTAAATCGGTGTGCTCAACAAGCATATCTTTTTGTTCAGTGCTTATGGTCGAAAATTGGAGACTAAAAGATAAATGCTTATCTATCCCATCAATCTTTACAAACAGAGTTTTTAAATAATGATTATAGTTTAGGCAGCATGCTTGAAATCTAGCACTTAATAGATCGTCTATTCGGGTCGTCATCTGATGTTCTATCTCATGGCGTAACCCGATCAAAAAAAATAGGTTGTTTATGGTATCTTTATCTATAGGAGAGGTTACATCATTTAAGCATCTTTCAAGTTCCCAATACCTGTAGGCACCTCTTTTTGTCCGGTTGAACTTTCGCCGCATACCTTGAAATTCAAAGTAGCGATGTTCAATTTTCTGGGAACGGTAATAAGCATGGAGTAAATACGTCCAGGCAATGATCATTAAAACTATATAAGTCTCTGCTTTAAATGAAATATTAGGATTATTAAAAATTTGAACGGCTGCAAGGGCAGCCTCTCGAGATTTACACAATAACTCATTTTTTATTGAACCAATTCGCCTTTTCCGTTTTTTACTCATACCCCAGCCTCCTTAAGAAACTTATCGGCATATGGAATGCACAACTCACCTGAAATAAGTTTGGGAAGAAGGGTATTGCGGAGAGAGGCAAGGGTGTTTGATTCAAATATATTGGAATTTAACTTTTGCACGATATCTTCCATGTATTTAGTAAACAAGTTGGAAATTTTGTGATCAGGAATTGCTATTGGATAGTGAGACATATCTTTCCAATTTGTTCTAGGCATTTTAGTACCAGTTGAAGCAGCATTTGTGTAAGCTACAAATACATCACTTGATAGGTGTCCGAGTAAGAGTCCATAGTATTGCTTTTCTTTTGGAACAATTACAGCAACATCAGTTGAGCAGACACCATCTATTGCTGGGATTCCTACTTTGTGGAAATAAGGTCTTAATTTACCAAACAATATATTGCCCTTTCTAAAACGGAACTTCCTACTTGTAATATTCTCTGAATTTTCCCAGTTCCAAAGAGATATCGATCGTTTTGGCATATGTTCCAAAGCAATGTAATACTCTGATGATTTTATATCCTCAGGTTCAACTCCATTCCTTGATTGATTTCCAATGTTACCTATAGCACCAATCTCCCACCCCTTCGGAATCGCACCCAGCTCTGAGTCTTGGAAGCTATCAGGGAATAATCCATAGATTTCATCTATGGAAATTTCACTCAAACCGGAAAAATCAAAACCTCCCTGACAATCCCTATCCTTAGCCCTTTGGGAGCTGGAGGATGAGGGTTGATTTTGATCCAATATTTGTCGTCGCATTTCCGCACGTTCAGCCATCGAATCAGGTATCGGGTTACCTGCTCGTAATGCATTATCTATTACAGGATCAAAATCAATAAACCAGGACTTGAAAATGGTACGGGCCATGGCCTCCAGAGTTTTGTTTATCTTGCGGTTCAATTCAATTTTATCATCCAGCGATCCGAGAATATGGGCTATGACTTGTTGTTCTGGGAAAGGGGGAATTAAAAGAATAATTTTCCTTAATTCCTTCTGTTTAATTCCGATTACAGTCGTTCCAGTTGAACGAGCCCTAAGTTGATTTTGAATTAAATCAGACTGCATTAGAAATTTTAGAAATGTATTATCAAGAAAACCTGATTTGCCACGCAAAGTTATTAGTCTTTGAGCAAGTGCAACCTTGCAATTATCCAACTGAGCTACTTGTCCAAGTGGTGCCTCTGTTGTAAGTAGTACATCTCCAGCCTGTGGAATTCCCCGCCTCATCCACTTGACATAATCATCTTCTGCGATGAATTCTTGGACAGGTTGAATACTGCCATTTTTCACAATCTTGGCTGTTACGAGAGGAACACCAGCAGAGGTTTTCTTTGGTGTTTTTCCTCTATAGTCAATAATAGCATCCATACATTCTTCAAGAGGAAATGTCTGCCACTCACTCCCCATAACCCAAAACCTCCAGATTCTTCTTGATAACGGCTTCGAGTCGGTCGGCTTCGGCAAATTGTTCATAGAGAGTGGCGGTAAGTTCAGCCATTTTCTCTTCAAAAGGAATTCCGTCATCTTCTATCTCAGCTGCGCCAACATATCGTCCCGGAGTTAACACATAACCATGCTCTTTTATCTCATCGGTTGAGACGCTTTTACAAAAGCCCGGTACATCTTCATATTCCCTGGAAACTTTTTCTTCTCTCCAAGCATGGTAGGTTCCAGCAATCCTTTCGATCTCTTCTTCAGAAAGCTCTTTATGGATCCGATCAATGAGAGAACCCATTTTGCGGGCATCTATAAATAAAGTCTGTCTGCTCCTATCACGGAACTTGCCATTCTTCTTGTTGCGAACCAGAAACCAAAGGCATACCGGGATCTGTACCGTGTAGAAGAGTTGTCCAGGCAGGGCGATCATGCAGTCCACCAGGTCGGCTTCGATAATATTTTTGCGTATTTCTCCTTCACTGCTGGTACTAGTGGACATGGAACCATTTGCCATAACGAAGCCAGCTACTCCTGTAGGGGAAAGGTGATGGATGAAATGCTGGATCCAAGCGTAATTGGCATTGTTCACTGGAGGTATGCCATATTTCCAGCGAGCATCCTCACGCAGACGTTCACCACCCCAATCGCTCATGTTGAAGGGTGGATTAGCGAGTACGAAATCCGCCCGCAAATCCTTGTGAAGATCGTTGTGAAAACTATCGGCATTCTGGCCGCCAAGGTTGGCGTCCAATCCTCTGATAGCCAGGTTCATCATGGCCAGCCGCCAGGTGGTAGCGTTAGACTCCTGGCCGTAGATGGCAATATCGCCCAACCGACCACCGTGTTCTTCCACAAAGCGCTCACTCTGAACAAACATGCCGCCCGAGCCGCAGCACGGGTCAAACACGCGACCCTTATAAGGCTCGATCATTCTGACAAGCAGCTTAACTATACACTGAGGCGTGAAGAACTCACCACCACCTTTGCCCTCAGCAGCAGCGAAACGACCAAGGAAATACTCATACACCCGGCCCAGAATATCTTTGGAGCGGGATTCATCGTCTCCAAGGCCAATCTTACTAATGATATCGATAAGTTCACCTAGTCGGTATTTATCCAGAGATGGACGAGAATAATCTTTTGGAAGAACGCCTTTGAGTTTTGGGTTCTCTTTCTCAATTGCCATCATCGCGTCATCAATGAGTTTGCCAATGGTCGGCTGCTTGGCGTTGGCTTTTAGGTTAGCCCAGCGGGCTTCCTTTGGTACCCAGAAGATGTTTGCTGCTGCGTATTCGTCCCGGTCTTCCGGATCGGTGTATTCGGTGTCTTTCGTGGCTTGAAGTTGCTTGTACTTAGCTTGAAAAGCATCAGAGATGTATTTCAGAAAAATCAACCCGAGGACCACATGCTTATACTCGGAGGCGTCCATATGCCCCCTGAGTTTATCAGCGGCAGCCCACATTTGATTCTCAAAACCGAGATTAGCACCATTTCCTTTCTTTTCCATTATGCTTTCCCTCTCATGTTAATGTCATGTTTATGGTTAAGTTTTTATTCTTGAATTTGTTTATGTTTGGAGAATTGATGAACTTGAGAAAATTCAACACTGCTTCTAATTCTTGATATCTTGGAACCTGATCAATATATTTATTAAAAGGGTAGCTTGCTTTATCGGTTTTTTCAATTGAAGATTGGCGGCATTCCACCCCTCACAATTTTAAGAAAAAATTTTCCTCCTTAAGGATGAACAATACCCATAAATTTTGCCAAAAGATTCTTTATTATTATTTTAACACATTAATATTTATTATATCTTTTAAAAAAATTGTAATAAAAATACACTATATAATATCGGCAATGTAATTTAAAAAATTACAAAACTTTCGAGCAATTTTTTAGGAGTGAGATAGATTGTCTTATTTGCTCTGGAAAACTCCTCAAAGAACTAAAAGCCTTTTTGTGATGTTATTTGTTATTGAGGAATAAAATAAAAAGTAATTTTGGGGGTTAGGGCTTGAGCCTTGAATTAATAATGATCTCGGGGATTTTGAGGAAGTGTTTAACTGGGGAATTAGAGAATTGGAAAAGATGAGGTTCTCACATCGTAAAATAAGTTTCTTAGAAAAACAGATTGGCTAAATGAGATTGCCACGTCGCACAGGACGTTCCTCGCAATGACGGATTTAGAATGGTTTTGATAAAACAAACCACATTAAGATACTTTTAAAAACGTAGGGCGGGAATTTATTGTCCTCGGGGATTAGGTCTTGATTCTTGAATTTCGGAGGATTGAGGTTCTGAAAGAAGTTGGAAAGAATGGGATTCTCATGTTGCTTCGCTTTTCAGAATGACAACTCAAAAAAGGCAAACACAAGTATCAACAGATGAGAGGCAAGAAGTAAAACAGAAGCTGTTGAAATAGAATATCGTTGAAGATTTATTTAATTTCTTTGCCAGAGGTGATGATTTCCTTTGCCAAAGGGTTGGATAAATTGAAATCTTCGGTTTTGAAAGGTCGAGGCTCGATTCGATAATCAATTTTCCGTCTCAATTTCATGAGTAACAGAGTGTCTTCAATTGGGTCGCCGCTAAAATTATCTGCAACAACCGCAACGTCGATATCACTCTCTGGTGAATAAGTGCCCTGGGCGTAAGAACCATAGAGATAAAGATGTCTTACCTTTATCTTTTCTTTAATTATTTCACCAAATGCTTTTACTATTTCTTCTATTCTCTCCCGATCATTGTTAGGAGCCATACCCTGACCTCATTCATTTTTTTTATATTTTTGGTAGCAAAGTCATAATCACACTTCTTATAGAAAAGAAGTTCATAATCCGGATATCGCACATTGATATTGAACATGGTGAAAAGATCAAGTGTATCTTTCTGTTCCTCAGTTGTTGCAATTCCGGCTTTTTCAACCAACCTCATCAAATCGTGGGTTCTCGGGGGATTTCCATTGATGTTTTTTACATAGAGAGCTTTTATAAGTTTTTCAATAACCAGGTGACCAATGAATAAGCTCCAATGATAATCTTTACTTTGGTATAAGTTAATCATGGTTTGATAATCACGATTGGCTGATTCAACCCAATATGATATGAAATCATTTTTATCCATAATTTAGCCCTGATTATCCATAACATCTGAATAAATTATATCATAAGAGAAATTAAAGAATTCATCTGGTAATTCTCTGTTGGTATGGGCAAGGGTTTAGTTTTCAAATAAATATTAGTCAGTGGAATTGGAAAGTTGGAAAGGGAGAGTTTCTCATGTTGCACAATCCGTTCCTTAGAAAGACTGATTAAATCCCTTAAGGTTTTGGTCTTGATGTTTGATCTTGACTGGTTTTCCATGAAAAATTATTCAAAAGAAAAAAATTTGCCTGTACTGAGTATTTACTTTAAATTCCCTTTGGGTAAAATGTTTAAGAATTATGAGATTAGAATGAGGTCGAATAATATTGATCGAATATAATTACCTTTTCAGTATTGGCTGTCTTGTCACTGCCACTCTTACCATTGCTTTGAGTCTCTTGTCTTTCTGGTCTTCTCAATTCACACTCCATGCACGACCTTTGGGGTTTCTGCTTCTATTTTCTAGTATCTATGCCTTTGGCTATGCTTTTGAAATCATGAAAGCTGACCCTGAATGGTTTTTTTTATGGCTACGAGTTGAATATTTTGGGATTTCTTTTATAGCCGGATCTTTTCTCTGGTTAAGCATTGAGTTCACTGGGAGGTTTAAAACCCATAAACCTGTGATTCTCGTTGTTCTTGCTGGGGTATCTCTTTTTTTTCTCATTGTGGTTTTAACCAACAATTTCCATCATCTTTACTACACTTCTATCGAAGTCGATTATCGCGGACTTTTTCCAACCGCTGCTTTAGGAAGGGGTATCTTTTATATCCTTAACGCTCTATGGTTTGTCGGCTCGTTTCTGCTCAGCTTCATTCTATGTTTACATCACTTTTTTCGAACCACAGTTGTTCTTCGGAAACGAACCCTTACCATGCTCATTGCATTAATTATATGTCTTGTTAATTATTTTATTTATATTTTAAAGGTAATCCCTTGGAGCTTAGACATCGGTCCCATAATTATAACCATTAATGGACTAGTTTTGAGCATCGCTATTACCCGATTAGCATTTCTCAATATCTCTCCCATTGCCCGGGAGCAGGTATTTGAAAGTATGCGGGATGGGGTGGTGGTAACTGACCCCCAAGGAAGAATTCTTGATTTTAACGATGCTGCGCAGCATATATTTCCTAATCTTACCCGAGAAAATATTGGGCACTATCTATCCGCTTTAGCTCCAGAATTAGAACCTTATCTCACTTCAGAAAATATTTCAAAAAATAACCCACTTTCAATCCAAAAAGACGGTATCTCTCGGTTTTATGAGGTAAGAAAGATTACAATTAATGGGAAACAAAATCAGAAAATAGGAATCGCTCTGAATATTAGAGAAATTACCGAATACCATAAATTGCTTGAAAAATTACAGGAATATGCTGAAAAAGACTGGTTAACTGGTATCTGGAATCGAAGAAAATGGATGGATTTGGCCATGTCTGAAATTAATCGGTTAAAACGTTATCGAAGACCTTTAACTATTGTCTATCTTGATATTGATCATTTTAAATCAGTCAACGATAATTTAGGACACGAGGGAGGAGATATGGTTCTTATCCATCTCGTGAAAAATATTTCATCGCAATTGAGAGCGAATGACATTTTCGGTCGAATTGGAGGAGAAGAGTTTGTTATTCTTTTCCCTGAATTGGATAAGGAAAACGCTCAAAATGTAACTCAACGCCTTCTCAATACTGTATCTCAGGAAGAAATCCTTGCTTATGATCAAAAATTGAAAGTGACCATCAGCATTGGTGCCACTGTCTGGGAAGGAGAAGATAGTAAAGTATCTCTGGAAGAACTCATTCAAAAAGCTGATAAAGCCCTTTACATGTCAAAAGCTGCCGGTCGAAACCAGGCTACTTTTATTTAGGATAAGATTCGATTTTGGGAAGACGGTGAAATGAGTAGTGAGTTATAGGAGTAAAAATAATTAATCACCCTCATCCTGACCTTCTCCCATCAAGGGAGAAGGAATTGTTGTGATTTGTCATCCTTAAGGCTTCGCTTTATGAAGCTGTTAGGATGACATCTTTTTTTATTCTTGTTAAACATTCTAAAGGATGAGATTGCCACGTCGCACAATACGCTCCTTAGAATGACGGAACAGTAAAAAATCAAATCCCCCTTACCCCCTTTGCTAAAGGGTGAAACGATTCCTGGGTAGGTATTTTTATCCTCATCTGGTGCTGCTGGGTAGCATGAGGGTCTATCCTGAAAATACTGGAAACAGCGAAAAGTGATGAAACAAAAATATAAAGGCACCCTCCCCACCGGAAAACGGCACCCCTCCAAGGAGGGGAATTGTTAAATCCATTCCCCCATTGAGAGGGGATTCAGGGGGGTGCCTTTATATTTTTAATGGTTATTCTTAAAAAAGATAAAAAAATTAATAAAAGATGAGATCCTCACACCCTCGAAAAGCGAGGGCTCAGGATGACGGATGGGCTGGATAAGATCCTCACGCGGGAAAGCACCGCTCAGGATGACACCTGCAGCGTCTGATGAGAATCTCACATCGCACAATACACTCCCCAAATTGACTTCAGCTCAAATTGCTGATTGGTGACTACCAGACTTCCTGACCGCCATTAAAATGAGCGGTAAAAATCTTTTGAGGATCAGTCGTTTCTTTCACGTTGGGTATTGGATGGTTATTTAGCTTTCCATAGTCAACTGGTACATAAAAAGTGAATTGTAAAGGCTTCGCTCCCTTGGAGAGAGCAGCATAATATTTAGTTAATGCGTTTGGATCAGTTGCCCCTTCATCACGGCTTCCAGTATACCCACCTGAGTTGAAAGCTTTGTCAGCATATTGGAAAGCCTTCCCGTAAATTGACCAAGGACTGGCAACGTCCAGTGATAAAGAACCATATAAATACATATTCTCAAATAAATACTTTAACATCTGCCAACTCGGCCATTTTCCTCTACCATAAGTCACTCCCTTTACAAAAAGATCTTCATTCTCGTTATCCATCCGTGACAAATCAAATGCCATCGACGCCATAAAGCCTGGCAGTTTTTCTTTGGTAAAATCATGCTTTTGTTCATTCCAATTTCGATCGCTATATTTAAGAAAATAAATTGACTCCATAAAACCTCCCTTGAGCTGGCCGTATTTCTCTTTTATTTGAATATCTAAAGCAGTAGCCAAGTTGCTGAATTGGGTGGTTTCAACTCCTTTTCGTCCCATTTCATCGTAATCGATGACTCCATCATGGTTTTCATCAAAGGTTTCCATAAGATCCTTATAAAGTTTTGAGCCAGTAAGTGAATCGTTGGCTTGGATATAACTTAAAATGGTTTTTTGAAGATCATAGAGAATGGTGTTTGGATTGTAATACAAGGTTTTGGTAATCATTTCATAGAAGTTGGAGTTTTCTATTCTACCCAGATGACCATTCAGAGAAACCAAGGGTGATTCGGTCAGGCTGTCCCAGCCTATTACATAATACTTCTGCTGCCCTACGCCTCTTTTCTCTGCATAACGATATAAATTGTATCTGAATAACGGCGAATCAAATCCTTCTATGGTGATGATGTTGTTTCCTTCCAATTGAGCCAATGGCACCTGATGGACAAATTCGGTTGGCCAGCCGTTTTCTTCTTTTAGCTTGAGTGCTTCAGCCATGGGGATAGTTTTAAAGCAATACCGAGCACAGAAAAAGTCCAGAGCAACACAGTCCAGCGACGACCATACAAAGCCTTCGGGAATCCGCACTGCTTTACCATCGGGGTTGTGGCTGATGTTGACCATATCGATAGCATCACTGACATGCACCATAAAAACTTTCTGGCTCTGCACTGCCCGAATGATATCCGACTGAGTTCCGGGCATACCGGCTGTCTTAATGGCAATGTATTCACCGTTTTTATCCTTCACCGGCAGATTGGTTTTTTCATCAATTTTAAGCATCCAAGGACAATGGGGTAGTTTTCCTTTGTAGGTCGGGAAAGTTTGAGCTGGATAGGAATATTTCCAGGTTTCAGCGTTTTTATCACTTTCAAAGGCACATAGGGTTGGATATAGACCGATGCCCAGGTTTTTAATGGCATTGGTTAAAAGGTCTTGGGCGTGGATCTTGTGCTTGGGTACATTAACCAATACACAACCAGGATAATTTTGTAGGTCCTCGGCATCATCCGGATCACCTCCTATGATTGCCTTATGAAGAGTGATCTCTTTGAAATTGGCACCATCGGGAACGGTGACCGTTCTGCCTCTCGAAGGATCATTGTGAATTTTATTTAAATCATAGACCATCAACCCATCTTTGGCTTGGCCTGGTGGTAGATAATTTCCGGCAACACTATCCTCAAATCCCTTCATTGGGTCATCCTGATGAGAAGAGGGATGACGGTCGGCAAGATACTTCCTGACAAAATAAAACCCCCAACCGCCATAAAGATCAAAGCTTCTTCCTTCAAATAATGCCTCGGTGGTCATCGTTTGTCCAAATGTCTTCCCAATAAGTTCGGCAACGAGAAAAGTTGATGTTGAGGCTTCTCCCAACGCCATTTGGTTATAGTGAATATTGAGCTTATCATGGAACCACCTCATCAAAGCGGCAATCAAGGACCATTCAGTAGCTATAATAGCTGCCGAACCTTCTCCATGGGTGGTCGGATCGATGACTAAAGGGGCAACAATATTGGGTTTGAATAATAATCTCTTTCCATGTTTTATTTGTAACTGAACTTCCTTGCCAAAGCCAGTTTCATTGTCCAGATTACCTAAGGAAAAATCGAGATTGGAATAAATGTAGTCAATCTTTTTAGTTATTTCCTGCCAGGCATTTTGATCTTTTTGGTCGATAAC
>Ga0334890_1005105_pt1 | contig 11419 bp, 7 predicted proteins | sample GraSluR1_MG_3_FD_207220 | JGI IMG/M metagenome (GOLD analysis project Ga0334890, IMG submission 207220) | Sludge microbial communities from methane-producing bioreactor in Wageningen University, Netherlands - Granular Sludge_31_08-R1 | ecosystem: Engineered > Bioreactor > Anaerobic > Unclassified... | reverse complement strand
AGAGAGGAATTGTCGATCATCGACACATGGGATTGGAAAAAGGAACCCGGTTGGTTTTGGAGCAATTCTTGTGTTTCCCAAGAGAGCTTTCCATCCACTTTAGAGGAAGAAACATATCCCAAGGGGCTCCATTGGACCCCATCCCAAGAACGGTAGATCCGATATCCATCTGGCTTGGGCACATCAAGACCGATCAGTTCCTTTCTTTGGGCGCTCTGGTGGTCCACGAAGAAGACGCCGGTTAGTAAGTTGGCATTTTGGGGAGCGGCTCGTTGCGCAGCAAAAAAGTCGATGCCCAGACAGCGTGTGAAGGCCATGATGTTCGGAACTCCAATCGACGCGGCGGGAATGGGCTGATAGGGATTGTCCGGGAAAACGGTTGGGTCATGGGGTTGAATGTCCAAGTATACGATTCGGTGGAATCGGTTTCCGTTGTAGTCATAGATGATGAAGTGAAGATCCGAAATCCCATCCAGACCGTCAATGGTAATGTTTTCAAACTCTGCAACGGAGCTGTTTTCAATGGGCCAAGCCCCATCGCCGGTGATCTTGTGGTCCCCGGGAACTCTTCCAAATTGAGGTGGGTAGATTGTGTGGATGTGGTTTGGGGCATCCAAGATGCGCGCTTCGATCGAAAAGTCCTCTGTAATGGGCTTTGCAGGATCGATGATAATGGGTTCATCCCCCCACCACTCGGGGGGATAGAAGAAACGGAACTCAACGGGAAGGAAGGGATTTTGGGTTGATGGGTCCAAAAAGAGATCGGCTCTGCGCATAATGGTTTCGGTCGGTTGACTCAAAGCAACCGATGGTTTCAGTCCTTCGATCACGCTCAGCGCGTACCCGTACTTCGTGCAAACCACGGCGATATGATCGGGAAGCACGCGCAAAGCCACGCGGGCTCGGCCCTCTTTGTTTGATTCCGCTTGGCCAACCACTTCAAGGGTCAATCCATCCAACACTTTAACCAAAGCCCCTTGGATTGCAGGTCCTCCCCGATATTGGGTCAAAACCACATCCATCGTTCCCAAAATGACCGGACCGCGGATGGCGCACCCAGCGGTGCATAATCCGATGAGAGCAACAACAGCAATGATCATGCTCCAACTCACTGATTTTCTCACGAATTTCCCTCCTTCAATATATGCAAAAATAAAGATACGCATGGGGATCTATTGGTCATCGAAACACAACAAAGCTCATGCGCGGTTCTTCTCGCGTCACAATCTTCTTGGGTGCGCGTATACATTATACCATAGCATATCCAAAGGAGGCACCCTTTGTGATACAATCGGACTGGCAAACGATTGAATGAAGTGGAGGAAGAAGATGGCGGGAAATGGGGAACTTCGGGAAGTAACCATGGAAAACCTGCGGGAGATCATGAAACTGAGCGATACGTTGACCGAATCGCAAAAACGATGTGTGGCGCCCAATATTAGATCGGTAGCCCAGGGCTTTTTGAGCGTTACGGGATGGTTTCGGGCCATATATCATGATGGCAAACCGATCGGTTTCATAATGGTCGAATTGCTCGCAGACGAGATCCCCGAAGAAGATCAACCAGCGATCTTTCTTTGGCGATTTATGATTGCGCGAGAATGGCAGGGAAAGGGGTATGGGAAATCTGTTCTGGACCAGATCGTGGATCATTTCCGCAAACAAGGGGTTAAGACGATGTACACCTCATGCGATATGGAGGAAATGGACCGGCCGTACGAGTTTTACCTGAAGTACGGATTCACCGATACGGGAGTCATGCACGAAGAGGAAGAAATCCTCCGATATGCCTTTCCCGACGTGCCTTTGGTGCGCGATGAAGAGATTGTCCGCAACCGACCTTGGGCATACATGGCGCCTAAAATCGCCCTGATCACCCTCTGGACTGAAAAGATCGATGTGATGAAACGCTTTTATCATCAGGTGATGGGTTTTTTTATCAAAGTGGATTTAGGGAGTTATGTGGAGTTCGAGAACCGGGGCGTCCGATTCGCGTTGTGCGAAAGACAGGTGATGAGAGACATATGTGACGGGTTCGATCAGAAACCCCAAGGCCAACAGTTTGAACTGGCCTTTCCCTGCGACACCCCTGAAGAGGTAGACAAGGCCTATGAGCGGCTGATCAAGTTGGGAGCGGGATCGGTATGTCCGCCCAAGAATATGGAATGGGGCCAGCGGACAGCGCTCTTCTCTGATCCCGATGGCAACATCCACGAGGTCTTCTCGGAGCTTGAACAGCCCGAACAGAAAGAGGAGGAGTCTTCATGAAACACTTCCGAAAAGAGCTTTGGTTTCACACAAAAACCCGTAGGCAGTTCATCAACATCACACCTCAGGTGGAGGAGGTCCTTCGAGAGAGCGGGGTCCGCGAAGGCCTGTTGTTGTGCAACGCCATGCATATCACATCCAGCGTCTTTATCAACGATGATGAATCCGGACTTCATCACGATATGGAAGTGTGGTTGGAAGGTCTGGCCCCCGAAAAGCCGTACGACCAATATCGGCACAATGGGTATGAGGACAACGCAGACGCGCATCTCAAACGCACCATAATGGGGCGCGAGGTTGTCGTTGCGGTGACCAACGGCAAGCTGGATTTTGGGACCTGGGAACGGATCTTCTATGGCGAGTTCGACGGCAAACGAAAGAAACGGGTTCTGGTAAAGATTATCGGAGAATGATCTCAACCAGACGGTGCGGGAGCTGTTCAGTCACTCTTCATGATCAAATCCAATAGGTCGTCTTTGGTAATGGGGATCTTGTGCACCCGTCTGCCGATGGCATGGGATACAGCGTTCGCGATCGCGGCTGGCGCGGGTATCAGGGATGGTTCTCCGATGCCTTTGGCGCCATAAGGACCGTGCGAAAAAGGGTGCTCGACAATGGATACCTCGAATACTTCGGGGGTTTCGTGAATGGTAGGGATCGTCAACGTGTTGAAGTTGTCGGTGATCAACGTCCCCTTTGCGTCATGAGCGATATGCTCGTACAAGGCGTATCCCATCCCTTGGACAAACCCGCCATGGACCTGGCCGTAGACCCCGTCCAAATGGATGGCTTGACCCACATCGTGAGCCGCGTACACTTCTTTCACCTGGACATGGGCTGTCAGCATATCGACTTCCACCACCGCAATTTGGGTGGCATAGGAATAGGTTATGTATGCTTGTCCGTAGCCCTCTTCTTTAGAATAAGTGAGCTTGGGCGTTGGAAACCATCCCATTACGCTCAAGCTTACGTTCTTGCGAAGGGCTTCGGAGGCGATATCCGCGATCGGCGTATGCCCATTCCCGTTCTTTTTCACCACCATGCCATCCATCAGGAGAACTTCTGATTCGCTTACCCCCAGATGCTTCGCTCCGATCGTTATCAGCCGCTGAGCAATCTCCATGCATGCGCGTAAAACCGCATTCCCACTGAAAATGGTTGTGCGGGAAGCGACGGTCGGCCCGCTATCAGGGACAAAAGCGGAGTCGGTTTGGCGAACATGGATTTCTGTCAGAGGGATCCCTAGGCATTCGGAGGCGATTTGGGCCATTACCGTGCGCGACCCTTGTCCGATCTCTGTTCCACCGATGTGGATTCCAACGCTTCCGTCCTTTTCCATTTGGATATGGGCCCCAGACGCGTCCATCCATTGGCCCAACGCGCCCAGCGCGACTCCGTAATGAATATGAGCCACGCCAATCCCTTGACGAAAGTGTTCATGGGTTCGATTGAATTGGTCGACACGAACGCGCAATTCCTCCCATTTCGATAAAACGCGGGCTTGCTCCAAGGTTTCACGGGCGCCCACCGATTCAGTCAAGTGTTGACCGGTCGGGGTTTCTTTGCCGCAATCCAAGGCATTCAGCTCGCGGATCTGGAGAGGATCCATTCCAAGGGACTGAGCAATCTCATCCATCATGGATTCCATCGCGAAAAAGACTTGAGGCGATCCAAACCCGCGATAAGCGCCGCATGGAACCTTGTTGGTATAGACACCGTACACATCCACGCAGACATTGGGGATCTCATAGGCTCCAGCAGCATGAACGACCGTGCGCCACAGCACAACAGGAGAAAGGGTGGCATGAGCCCCCATATCTCCGTAGCAGACCACTTGAACGGCTTGGATTTTTCCCTGGTGCGAGAAGCCGACTTTGTAATGGGACTGGATGGGGTGGCGTTTGCTGGTCATTCGGATGTCTTCTTCGCGAGAGAGAATGAGCTTGGCGGGTCGATTCAGATGATAAGCGACAAGCGCCGCAGGCGCCGCGAAAAACGAGGGGACATCTTCTTTCCCGCCAAACCCCCCGCCAGTCTCTGCTTGTATGATCCGTACCTCGGAAAGCGGGATGCCCAGGACATGACTCACCGTTTGCTGAACATAATAAGGGCATTGCATGGAACCGTGGAGGGTCATATTGTGGTTATGATCCCAATAGGCGATCATTCCTTGGGTCTCCAGATAAGCCTGTTCCTGATAGTCCGCAAAAAACCTTCCTTCCATCACGCGATCGCACCCGTCAAACATGGTGGCCGGATCACTGTTGCCTTTACGGGTTTTGTGATGGACCGGTTTGTTGCCGGAATCATGGATGAGAATTTTTTCTTCCAAGGCAGTTGCGATATCCAAGACGGGATCGATGGCGTCATATTCGATTCTGACTGCTGCAGCAGCCCTTTGAGCGATTCGCCGATCTTTTGCGGCGACGATGGCAACGAAATCGCCGGGAAAACGAATTCGATCGCCTGGCTGAACGAGTATGGGGTAGTCCGGGATCGACTCGCCCAGTTGATTGACTCCTGGTACATCTTCCCAGGTGAATACGTCCCCCACGCCAGTGATCGCTTTTGCTTGGGCGGTATCGATGGATTTCAAGACTCCATGGGGAATACCTGCGGGTACCAGTGCGACATGAACCATGCGCGCCATTTGCAAGTCATCCGTATACAAAGCTTTGCCATTCACTTTTTCTAGGGCGTCCACCCGGGGGATCCGAGTTCCAATAATCTTCATCCTGACCTCCTATTCAGCAAGGGTTGGGACGATCGCGTAAGGCAATACCATGGACAGAACATGAACAACCAGGTGGAAAAGCGGTTGATCTTCCCCAATGAAGAGCAGGATCGACTTTTCCCCGTTCGCGAGCACAGGGAGCAGATAAGCCAATCGATTGTTGGGGAGGCCCCTGCGAGTTAACTCTTTCAGATCCGCTTCCATCGATTCTTTGAGAATCTTTTCGCATTCGGGAGAAGGATAATCGGCAATGATTCGGTAATCCATGGGACTGCCACCGATTAGGCAGATATCGGATAGAACGGCTTCACGCACCAGATCGGCTTTGAGTGTGGAAACAAAGCGAGTCAATGATCTCGATTGCCTCCAACCTTCCATATATTGGTGCAGCAATTGGACCGTATCCATGCGTTCACCATACAGTTCGACAGTTTTCTGTAAATCGCGACGGGTAAAGATACCATGCAAGGCAACGCCCCCAATCATGGCCAAAGAACGCAAAAACCTTCTATTTTCCTCCTCCATAGCCGAAGATAGAATCAACCCCATCACGGTGCCTTCGGGGGAACGGAGAATTGTCGCCAAGGAGAGTTGAATGTGATCTTCGATGAACTGAGCGTCTCCGAAGTCTTCCATAAATGCTTCTCGCTGCGGGCGATCGCTCAGATCGTACTGATCCCAGATTGCAGAGTGTTTGAGGATCAGCGTGAACTTGGGCTTGTCGAATTGGGATGGCCACAGCAGGTTATTCCAATCCCGACGGGCATAGAGATAGATGGATTGGTTGGGAAAAACCTCTTTCAGAATCCCATACATTCGATCCGAAAACTCCGATGGGTTTTGACAACTAAATAGCATTTCCATTGACTTATGCAAAGATAGAAAGTGGTACTCGTTGGCCTCAAGGTGATGGCGCACCCTTCTGATCTGCTCTTTGTGTTCGTTCAATTGGACGACCTGAGCGATCAACCGACTGGTAGTCGTCATCAATTGGAGCTCTTCCTCCTGGAACACGCCCGTTCTCCATAGGATCATGAAAAAAGAGACTTGATCCTCTTCAATCACAGGAAAGGCGTAAGCAGTGATATCGGGATGATTTTCGGAATCGAATTCGGGGAAAAGACGCTTCTGGGGCAGTTTGACGGGAAATGTGAAATACAGCGGCGAAGTGTTGAATGAGTTCGCATCAAATGCGGCTGGCATTGCATGATCCCCGTGTATATGAACCTGTTGGAAGTGGTCGTTCTGTCTTTGATAGAGAACGGAAGAAGTAATCAGAAGCTCTCCGATGCTGTCTGTAAGGATGCTCATCATTTCAAGAGGTTCGATAGGCTCGAAAAGGAGGTTGCCCAAGAGGGTTTCCAGTCCGGTTATATTGTATGCGAGTTGAGAAATTCTGGTTTCTTGCCGTTCCGGAATACCCAAAGCCTGATGGATATCCAGGACCTTTTTGACAAAGGCGCTGTCTTTGGGCGGGATCTGTTTGGATGCGCCCAGCCAAAAGAGGTCCGATTGGAAGACGGGAACCAGCGGAGAGAACTCCTGCATCAAATCCTGCGGAGATGAGTATTCGTACGACTGAGGCATCAGTCCCAAGGTTTCTTCCACCACCCACACTTGATCTGATACCCGGCGCAAAAAGACGCCGGAATGAACTCCATGAACCTTCAGGTACCGAAAAAGTTCGGCGTACAAACGGGGTGTGCCCAAGAACTCAATGAGCGCTTTGATTTCCTGCATCGTACACCTCCTGGAAACGGATTTTCAGTCCAAGCCTGCGCGCCCTTATCCACGATCCAGCATTGATTGAGCCAACCGATTCTGATGTTGAATGATCCAACCCATCTCTTCATCGACAATCTGTCCGTCGCGCACTCGGATTTCTCCATGAATCATGGAGAGATCGACTCCTTTTGCGTCGCACATGACTACAGCGGAAAGAGGATCAGAAAGGCCGCCAGCGAACTCCAAACGATTCAGGTCAAACAGGATCAGATCCGCCGCCTTTCCCGGTTCTATACTGCCCAATTCCGCGTCTCTGCGCAATACTCGGGCCCCGCCCATGGTGGCCATCTCCAGCGCTTGGTACGGGGTAATGGCGTCTGCCCCTTTGAACACCCGCTGAAGCAGCAGCGTATTTCGGATTTCATGAAGCATATTTCCGGTGTCGTTGCTTGCGCTTCCGTCAACCGCTAAACCAAGGCGAATCTGAGGATGACACAACATCTCGGCAATCGGAGCGCATCCCGATCCGAGCCGCATGTTGGATGTGGGACAATGGGCGACACCCACCTGATGCCTGTCAAACAGCTGGATTTCATCCAAGCCCATCCACACGCAATGAGCGAACCAGGCGCGTTTATTGAGCCATCCAAGATGATCCATGTATGCCACAGGTTTCATGCCGACTTGCTCAAGGCAATAGGCCTCTTCGTCTTTTGTTTCGGCCAGATGGGTATGGATCAGCAAATCGAACCGCTCAGCCATCTCCCTGGTTTCATGCATCAGCTCTTTCGTGACAGAAAAGGGGCTGCAAGGGGCCAGCGCGATCTGGAGCATGGACAAGGGCGATGGATCATGGTACCGTCCAATCACCCGTATGCAATCCTCGAGGATCTCGTCTTGGGTCTGAACAACGGAATCCGGGGGAAGTCCACCGTCTTTGCGGCTCAAAGACATACTCCCCCGACAAGGATGGAAGCGAACGCCTGTACGTTTACCGGCTTCGATCTCAACGTCGAAAAGCTGCATGGTCCCCTTGGGGAAGAGATAGAACATGTCCGTAGTGGTGGTAACACCCGAGAGCATCATCTCATAAATCCCCACCAAGCTTGAGAAGAAGACCGCGTCTGGATCAATGTGCTTCCACCGCTCATACAGGAAGACAAGCCAATCGAAGAGGCGCAGATTTTGAGCTCCGCGGACATTCCGGAACATGGATTGATATAGATGATGATGGGTATTCACAAATCCCGGGAGCATAAGTTTGCCCGATCCATCGATAATCTCCCATCCTTCGGCGAGCAGTTCTTGCCTACGGGCTCGGGGCAACTCTTGGCCCACTTCTTGGATTCGGTGGTCATCGACCAAGACATAAGCCCGTGTAAGCTGTGTCTGATCGGCGTCAAAGGTGGCCAAGGATTCAATATCCAAAAACGCTGTGCGCATCATTCAGGCCCCGTATTTATCCAAACGCATGGCGTGCGCCATAATCAGGGTCATGACATCCACCGCGGGAAAGGTTCCCAGCGTTCCAAGTGCGGATTGGGTTTCGTCAAAAGCCGTTGAAACCCCTTTCCGGCAGTACTGAGACCGAATCATGAAAGGAACGGGATGCCAGGAATGGGCTTTCATAACACATGGGGTTGAATGATCTCCGGTAACAGCGATTACGTCGGGATCCAGGGCCAAAAGCCGCGGGATCTCTTTGTCCACTTCTTCAACAACCGAGGCCTTTGCTTCAAAGTTTCCGTCTTCTCCGTAGGAGTCGGTTTTTTTGATATGCACATAAAAAAAGTCGTATGCCTCATAATGCCGTTCCAAAAGATCGAACTCCTCGGCAATGGTTCCCGCGCCTTCCAGCACATCCATACCCACAAGTTTGGCGATCCCTTTATACATGGGATATGTTGCGATACAAGCAGATCGAAAATGGTTCACTTCGTTAAAATTCGGAATATCCGGGTAACGAGAAAATCCGCGAATTAGGCCAAAGTTCAGCTTGGGTTGATCCTTCAGAAGGACTTGAAGCCGTTTTAAAAAGGTGTTGATGACACGAGCCGCTTTTTCAGAAGAATCATTCAGCGGTTTGGTCAAAAGGTATGGGATGCCTGTTCGTTGGGGATCCGCGTCGGAGAGATGGTCGTCGAGACCTTCGCCAGTCAGCTTAAGCACAAATCGATGCTCTTTTCCCGGGATGACGCGAACATCCACATCTTCGATCATCTGAATCGCGCTATTGATGATTTTGCACACCTCGATGTTCTCTTCCGTTGAAGGCCGTCCTGCCCTTCGGTCGACAACAATATCTCCCTCAAGGGTACAAAAATTGCCCCGTGCGACCAGATCCTTCTCTCCGACTTCCACATCGATGCCCAACGCTTCGAGAATCCCTCGTCCAATCTCATACCGAAGCGGATCATATCCGAAGAGGGATAAGTGTCCGGGCCCGCTGCCTGGAGTGATGCCGGTCAAAACGGGTATAGTCTGGCCCAATTCACTCTCTCGAGCGATTGTATCGAGGTTGGTTGTATTGGCGGTCATGAGCGGAGTAAAGCCGGTTTTTCCTTTCGGGGTCCCATCTACGGGAAGGTCTCCAATTCCGTCCAAAACCAAAAGAACCATTTTGGACGTGCCGGGCGAAGCAAGCTGGTGAATGATTTCTTGTCGGTCGACCATAGTAATCCCTCCATTTATTCGTATTTGATCATACGTGAATGCGATGATTTATGGATCACGAGGGTTCGGGCTGAAGCGTCTGGACCAACCGGTTAGGCGCCAAAGCCAGCAAGACGCTGCCGGCCATACTCCGCAACCCCAGCGCTTCGGTTTCGTCCATCAACAAAGCCGTAATAGCATCCAAAGCATCTGTGATCCTGCTTTTTCGACACACAGACAAAGCAGCCATGCGCACCCGATGATCCTCTTTTTTCATGCCCACCCGTTCGATTAGATCGGGATAGTATTCTTCCAACTGAAGCTTTCCAATGGCTTGGGTTCCTGACTTTCGCACCTTCTCGGAAAAATCGTTCAGAAGCCGCGGGATCTGTTCGGCCAAGAAATAGTCCGGGATGGATGCCAGACCATCCACAGCGGCAGAACGGACCTTGGGGGAAATATCTTCCATCGCCTTTCTCAAAACGGGAGAGACGGAAGACTCTTTCATCCGACTCAGCGCTTTTACCGCTGCTTCTTTTACCGTTTCGTCCGGAGCGTCCACCCATTTGGATAGCGAATTCAGGATGCGGCTCGGTTGATCCTGTTTCAAAACCCCATACAGTCGAATCATGGGCGGTAGAATGCCGATCGAATCGCCTGCGGTTTTCGGGTCTTCGATCCATGGATCGATGACGGTTGATACGGAATCAGCCGAAAACTCTTGCATCAATGGGATTACTGTCTTGCGTTCAGCCAGAGGCCGGGAGGGATCTTGGATGATCCGTTTCACCCGGTCCAACGCTTGGCCAGGGTCAAAGATGCTCAGCTGGCGTAGGATCTTCTTTTTCAGGGAGGCAGGAGGCTCGGTGTCCAAAAGACCGCGAAGAAACGGAGCGTCAGAGGATCTCAAGATTTTTGTTTCTAGGGCAAAGTGTCGGATCTTTTCGCTGTAGTCTTGAAGAAACGGGGTAATTTGATCATCGGAAAGCTCTTCATTTAGCGCTTTCAAGGCGTTTAAGCGTACCTCTGGAGAGGCGTCCTTTAAAAGGGGTTCAATCTGCTCTTTATTTCCAGAAAGGGCAAACACAGCTTCGACAGCCACCGCGCGAACAGAATCCTGGGGGTCTTCCAGCAACCGCTCGACTTTGGGCGTATCCATCAGCCCTCCCAGACTCTTGAAATACAACAACGCACCCTTACGGACTCCTGCGTTCGGGTCTTCCAACAGAGGCGCAAGATCATGCGTGTAGAACAACGCGCGTTTCAATCCCTGGATTCCTTGAAGGCGGACTTCCGGGCTCAAGGAATCGAGACACTCCAGATATCGCCCAACCTCATGATATTGAGCTTTTTCGAGAAACTGTTCCACCAAGTGTTTGGCTTCTGTTTTTGGATTGGAATGGTTGATCATGAATCCTCCATATGCTCACTCAGTTTGCTCCGAGTGTGTAATGACGCTCAAGACAAGCCCAAATCCGGTTAAAAAAGCAAGCATGGAACTGCCGCCGTAGCTCACCAAAGGCAACGTAATTCCTGTTGGAGGGAGAATTCCCAGCACCACCCCCACATTGATCACCACCTGGAGCAGGAGTAGATAGGCATAACCCACGATCAACAGCTTCCCTGCTGGGTTTTGCACTGCAAAGAGCGCGCACCGAATCAAGCTTCTTGCCAACAAATAGTATAACATAAGCATCAAGGCCATGCCAACAAAACCCAATTCCTCCCCAAGGATGGCGAAGATGAAATCCGTGAATTGGACTGGGAGCAGATACTTGTATTCGCCCATCGCCAAGCCTTCTCCCAAAAGTCCCCCAGCTGAAATTGCGCGCATGCCAATATCCACCTGGGCTTGTGCTTCTCCGCGGAGAAAGCCGGCAAAGTCCTCAAACCGTTGAAGCTGATACCCTTTGAGCAGATCGAGTTGAACAATCGCAAAAAAGGCGCAAAAAAGACCGATCCCAAGGAAGACGAAGTATTTTTTGCTCAACCCGGATACAAAGAGAATCAACATGCCCACCACAAAAAGGATGAGGCTTG
>Ga0334890_1005103_pt1 | contig 11419 bp, 4 predicted proteins | sample GraSluR1_MG_3_FD_207220 | JGI IMG/M metagenome (GOLD analysis project Ga0334890, IMG submission 207220) | Sludge microbial communities from methane-producing bioreactor in Wageningen University, Netherlands - Granular Sludge_31_08-R1 | ecosystem: Engineered > Bioreactor > Anaerobic > Unclassified... | reverse complement strand
GTCTGCGCCTGGGAGATGCGGTCGGGCGTCCAGGCGGCCTCCTCGTCAGCCGTGCTGGGCAGCCATTCGGCCGGGTAGCGGCGCCGCATCAGTTCGGCATAGTCCAGCCCCTCGGCGCCGTACTCGCCACAGCCATAGCGCCAGCCGGGCTTGACCGGCTGCCACCATCCCCGGTGCAGCTTGCCCAGGTCCACGCCGTGGCCGTTGTACCAGGCGCAGTAGCAGTGGTTGTCGGGCATGCCGGGGCCGGGCGGGTCATAGTCGCCATCCACCGCCTTGATGACGCGATCGGGGTTCTCCAGCAGCACGGCGCGATCGGCGGCCGCGAAGAACGCCTCCATCTCGGCGCGGGAGCAGTGCCGGTGCAGGCTGCCGCTGCCGTTGGGGAACGGCTCGTTGATATAGGTGACCATGATGTTGCAGGGGTGGCCCCGCACCAGCCGCTCCATCTCGCCGGCCTGGCGGACGGCCTCCCCCCACTGGTTGCGACGCAGCACGCCAAAGAGCGGCAGGTCGGTCTGAGTGAGCATGCCCAGGGCGTCGCACATGGCATAGATGGCGGGCTGCACCGGGCGCTGGGTCAGCCGCAAATAGTTCATGCCGGCGATGCGGCAGAGCAGGATGTCGTCGCGGAGCTGGTCCTCGTCGCCGTGCATGACGCACTGCTGCAGGTGGCCCATGGTGTTCGCCCCGCGCAGGCGGATCTCCTGGCCGTTCAGGTAGAGGCGGCCCAGTGGCTCCTGGTCGCGCTCCATGGCGAACGTGCGCAGGCCAAAGGTCTGCGCGGCCACGTCGCGAATGCGGCCCTCGTTGTCGGTGAGGCGGGCCTGCAGCTGATAGAGCCAGGGCGCATCGGGCGACCAGATGCGGGGGTCTGGCACGGTGAGGGGCAGCCGATAGTAGTTCACGCCCGGGCCGGCGGGCCCGCCCAGCTCGTAGGTCTCGTCCTCCAGGAGCGTCGCGTGCCAGTTGTGGCCATAGAGCGAGAGCGACAGCGAGACGGGCTGCCGCAGGCGGCCGGCGTTGTGCACCTCGACCCAGGCCTCGGTCTCGCCCGAGGGCGCGCCGTGCTCATCGGCCAGGGGTCGCACAAAGATGTCGCCGATGTGCAGCGGGTCGCGCGCCTCCACCCAGACGCGCTGGTAGATGCCCATGCCGGGCGGGCAGTGGTGCCAGCCCAGGCCGGGCTGATCCCACCCGGGGCCGGTGGCCGCGTACAGCTTGTCGCCCTCGTAAAGGTGGCCGTCCTCGCCCCAACTGCTGTTGCCCATCATGATGGCGTCGTTCTCGACGCGCACGACCAGTTCGTTCTCGCCCTGGCGCACGTGGGCGGTGACGTCGAACGCGAACGGGCTGAAGAACCCCTCGTGGGAGCCCATATGCGTCCCGTTGACGGCCACGTGGGCGATATAGTCCACGCCCTCAAAGCAGAGCCAGACCGTCCCCAGGGCCAGCATCTCGGGGCTGACCTCAAAGGTCGTGCGATAGGTGGCGGTGGCGCGGCCGATGGGCGGGCCATAGTGGGGGATCTGGACCTGTTCCCAGGGGCCATCATCGCCCAGGCGCCAGTCGAAGCGATCCAGCAGGGTACGGATGCGGCGGTCGGCTGCTTTCGGAGCGCAATCACGTAGGAAGGGCGCCATGCGTGCGCGCCAGCCAGCCAGCTCCTCCTGGAGGGCCTCCGGCGTCTCGCGCCGTGGCCGCGGATCCACCACGCGCGCGGGGCTGGCGTCCAGCGGCAGGGTGGCATCGGGCAGTTCAGGCGGCGCTGGCGTCACCAGGGCGTCGCCGCGGGTTGCCCGTGGCTGCGGGTCGTCCGTCGGGCGCGCGGCGATCTCGGCGAATAGATCGCGGCGGATCGGTTTCTGTGGGTGGTCTTGCATGGCAGATACCTTTCGTACAGGGGCGCCTAGACGCGGTTGCCCAGGCGCAACGCCGTAAAGATGTGGGTGTGCATCATGCGGATCATCACCAGCGCCTGCGCCGCCAACAGCGCCATGCCCATCACCAGCGCGATCTGGCGGGTGCTGACCCAATCCAGCAGCGGGATGAATGGCGGGACGGGCCGCCCGGCCGTGGCGCTGAGGGGAAAGTAGGGCACATACAGCCGGGCGCAGGCGATGCCGCACACAACCCCGGCCAGGAGCCCATACACCAGGGAAGCGGCCTCTTCCAGGAGGACGCTATCCAGCAAGGTTCGCTGGCGGAACCCCAGCGCGCGAAGCACGGCGTGCCGCACCGCCCGCTCCTGCAGCATGGCCGTGCTGTAGACGAGCATATCGGCCACCGAGAGCGCGGCAGCGGCGACGAAACAGAACGTGAGCAGGCCGAACATGCCGGTGCGCTCGATCCGGTTCGCTTCGCGGCTCACCAGCTCTGGCAAGACGACGATATCACGCGGAGTGACCCCCAGCTCGCGTACCGCGCCGAGGACGGCGTCTGGGTCCGCGCCCGGTTCGAGACGGAGCCAGATCTGGTGGGGCAGCAGGCTGCTGGTATTCAGCTCCAGGAACGAGAAATTGGTGACCAGCACCGGTGCGGCGATCTGGTCGCCCTCGAAGCGCATGGTGGGAAAGTACTCGAACAGGCCGACGATGGTGTACTCGAGGATCTGCCGCGTGGTGCCGGCCACCAAGACGTTGGCCCGGAGCCGATCGCCGACGCCCAGGTTGAGGCGCGCCGCCACGCTGCGGGGCACCAGCACGCCATTGGCGACCGTGGCCAGCCGGTTCATCAGCTCGCCCAGGGAGGCGCGGGCATAGTCGTCGCGAAAGTAGGCGCTCTCGCCAAAATCGAGGCGATCCACCGTGAGCAGGCGCACATACGGCAGGTCGCCCCCTCCCGCCAGGGCCGCCTCGAACTCGCCCACGCGCGCGGCAGCGCTCACGCCAGGCAGATCCGCATACTCGTCGGTTGGCAGGACCATAAAGGGATCCTCCGCAGAGGCTCCCTGCCCCCCGCTGCCAAAGATGCCCAGCGAGACGGACGCCTCCTGCTTGCCCACCGCAAAGGTGAGGTCGCTGCCTGTTTCGTAGCGCAAGCGATCCAGCAGCCAGACGTCGGCGCTGCGGGCGGCCGAGGCGTAGAACACGCCTAGCGAGAGGCACAGGACCAGCCGGTAGATGGGGCCACGGTATAGCCCGCCGCTGCGCGCCAGGTTGAGCGTGGCCAAGTAGGCCGAGACCCCCCGGACATAGCCGGCAAGGTAGCCCAGCGGCACCATCAGCCAGACGAACAGCTCGGCCACCAGCAGCGGCACGGTGAACACGAACAGGGTGGGCGCCAGCAGGACCAGGGGATCGTTGCGCGGATCGAGGACGTCCATGCCGGCCATGGCCAGGCTCCCCCGCGTGGTGAGCTGGCGATAGGCGTACCAGGTGACCAGGCAGAGCGTGGCCGTGAAAAAGAGGCGGACGCTGTTGACCAGCAGTTGGCGCCGGCCGGCCGCCCGTTCGTGAGCTACCACCGTGGTGCGCGAGGCGCGCCAGGTGGCTGCCAGACGGATCACCAGGCTGGCGGCGATGACCGCCAGGACGGGCCCCCAACTCACCGATGCCAGGCTGACGCGCAGCGGCTCTCGCGTGGCAAAGGACATGAACCCGTCGGCATAGCTCATGCTGCGAGCCAGGAGCAGCGAGCCGCCCAACCCGATGGGGGTCGCGGCCGCCAGGAGCACCAGGGACTCTAGCGCCCAGATGCCCAGCAACTGCCACCGCGAGCTCCCGCGGCTGGCCATCATGGCGATCTCGCCCGCCTGGAAGCGCGTCTGCGTGGCCGAGAGCGACCCCAGGAAATAGACCATGATGATGATGACGGGCACGCTAAAGCCGAATAGCACCGTCTGCAAGGCCTGCTTGCGCGCCTGCCCGCGCAACAGATCCTCTCGTGGGTCCAGATCCATCTGCCCGCCGGCGAGGCGGTTGGCCACCTCGCGGGAGAGGGCCGTAAGCCCGGCCGTGTAGGCCTCGGCCCGGTCCAGGTTCATGCGCTGCTCGTCCATCACGAAATACCAAAAGGTCAGACTCGACCCCTGCGGGGTGATGGGCGCGATCCACTGAAGAAAGGCCTCCGGCGTGGTCAGCAGGCTGCCGGCGAACTGCACGGCGGGATTGCGGTACCAGCCGTCGTCGGCGGGGTCCTCGGCCGCCCAGATGCCGGCGATGCGGACCGGCACGCCATCCCCCGCCGATGAGTAGAGCTGCCCCAGCTCATAGATCTCACCCGGCTGCAGCGCCAGGCTATCGGCCAAGCCCTGCTCGATCCATACGTTGAGGATGCTGGGATCGATCTCCTGACCATACGGGGCGCCGTCGACGGTGCGGAGGCCGGCGCCGTCATCGCCCACGGCGGTGCTCTCCAGCGTCACCACGCGCACGCTGGCCAGGTGCTCGGTGGTGTAGCGGGGATCGTCGGCCAGGGGCGCCAGGCGGTAGGCGGGGCTTTGGGTCTCCATGTGGAGGGCGCGCACCGGCAGGCCCACGTGCTGGTTCAGCCCCTGCTGGAGCCAATCACGGATCTGCCCGGCGTCGTCGATGCCTATGGGCTGGCGCTCGGTGGGCGTGGCGCTGATCCGCACCGAAAACACCGGCCAGCCCTTGGTGTCGCGGCGGGTGTCGATCTCCTCCTGCATGATCACCTGGCTCACGGCTCCGGCAAAGACCGGAATGCCGGCCGTGATGGACACAGCCAGCGCCGTGGTCAGGATCAGCAGCGTCGTCAGCAACGGGCGGTTGCCGAGACGGCGCAGGATCAAGGGCACGAATCCAAACAGCATGCCAACTCACCCTCTCAGATGGGCGTCATGTCGCTGTCGCCCGCGCTACCCAAAGGCGTAGGTGATCTCGGGATCGCCATGCTTGTCCACGAACCGCAGGCCCAGCGTGCTATGCCGGTCAGCAGGCTCCCAGACCAGCAGCACGCTGTTGGCTCCGGCCTCCAAGTCGATATCGGCGATGCGGCCCTGGCCATCCTCCAGCGTCGCTCGCGGCCAGGCGGCGCCGTTGATCCACGCCTGCACGCTGCCAGCGCCCGTCAGAGCCAAGTGCGTCTGTAGGTCGGGATTGGGCAGCCCCCCCAGGGTGGAGGTCAGCTTGCGCGCGGTGGGCGTGCTCACCTGAAGGCCGATGACGACGCGTCCGGGCGCGGTGCCGCCGCCGCTCGGCGCCGTGACCGTCAACTGGCCGTCCGGCGTGCCGGCGCGCTGCCAATGAGGTTGCTGCAGGAACGTGGCATTGTCGCTACAGTATTCCACCTGGCGCTCCGAGGCCTGCCGCAGCGTTTCGATGCTGCCGTCATCCAGGTCGACGGCCACCAGGACGCTCTGCGGGTAGCCATCGCTGCGGCGACCGCTGGTGGGCGTGGTGTCGCCATCGAGGATGTCGATCCCCCCGGCGCCGGCCAGGTTCCATAGCAGCGTGCCCAGCAGCCGCCGGAACTGCCACTTTTCCGGGCGCCAGTGGACCTGGCATACCAGCGCGCGGCCCCGCCCCACGGCGATCTCTACCAGGGCTCCCAGGGTGGGCGGCGGGTCGGCATCCAGGTAGGCGCTCATGGCCACCATGCGCTCGCGCTCGGAAGAGCGCTCGTCGCCAAAGAGCACGTCCAGGCCCGCACGCGGCGCGTTGGTGAGCAACGCCCGCCCGACCGAGGACGCCAGCAGATGCGACGCGATGGGCTCTTTGCGGTTGGTACGGGTGTATTGCCAGTTCTCCAGCCAGCAGGTGTCCTCGTTGGAGAGGCCGGCCAGGATGCCGGCGGGATCATCGTCCGACGCCGCACGGATCAGGTGGTAGACCGGATGCGCGGGCTCCTGGAGCGTCACCTCGGCCCCCAAGGCTTGTTGCCAGGAGGCGAGGGCCTCCGGCTGCAGGTCCCACAGCAGCAGGGTGCCGCCGCGTTCGAGCCAGCGATGCCACGCGGCCGGGTCCTGGGCGGGACGGCTGCCGGATACCAGGGCGATTTCCCCATGCGCTGGCGGTGCGTCGTGCAGGGGGGAGGGCTCCACCGTCGCGAGTCGAGCCGGCCACGCGGTGGCCAAGGCCTCGTCGACGGCGATGGGTTGGGGCTGTGGCCGCGTTGCCCCGGCCAGATAGCGCAGCGCGTTGCTCAGCAGCCGATCGGCCACGGGCAGGCGGCCCAGCCGCTCGACCAGGTTGAGCTGCATGCCGATGGCGATGCCCTGGCCGATGCGGGCCTCCATGACCGGCGCCCAGCCCAGGCCGCCGGTGCCAAAGTCACCGCCGCTGGAATCGATGATCGGGTGCACATAGCCCACGTCACTGGGCTTGACATAAGGAATCGTCGTTACCCAACTGGTGGAGGACGGCAGGCCGTAGGGGTCGTCTCCCCAAAAGCGCAGGTCGAGCGGCGCGATGCCGGCGACCACTGGATGCTGCGGGTCGCGGAGATGGGCGGCCTCGTTGGGCAGCCGTTGCAGGGCCAGCCCGGGGAAGAGGCTGTGCTGCTGCTCCAGCACCAGCAGGCGACCGCCGGCCTGGCAGTAGGCCTGGAACGCGCGCGTGACCGGGCTGCCCGGCTGCACGGTCCCCTCGCCGACGACGATGATGGGGGTGTCGGCGGGGTGGGGCAGCGCCTCAGGGGAGACCGGCTGGGCCTGCACGCCACGGGCCTCCAGCCACGGGATCAGGGCGCTCTGGCCCCACACGCCGACGGGCGGTAGGCGCAGCCGCTCGTTCCGCGCGGCGGGATCGCCGATGCGCAGCGGGCGCTGGATGGCGTCGGTGGCCGCTGCGTCGGCGTCGGTCTCAGGGACGAACTGCGTCTCCAGAATGGCGTCGCCGGGGTCCAGGCTCGCCAGAGGTATCTGCCAGGTATGCTCGGTGGTGCCGCCGGCCGGCGCCGTGATGGCGGCCTGATCCTCCCAGAGCGCGCGACCGTCCTGGACCAGCCGCGCGGTCAGGCTGCCGCGGAACTCGTGCGGGAGGTCGTTGACCAGGAACACGCGATGGGCCGCCGTGTCGTCGTTGTAGTAGCCGGAGCGCTCCTGCCAGGGCACCAGCGCCACCGGGCGGTTGGCCCGGCGCAGCGCTGCAAAGCTGGGTCCCGGCCGATAGGGCTCCTCATCGCGCCACCAGGCGTACTCGCTCTGGTAGGCGGTGTGAACCAGCGGCTTGGCGTGGGGCGCGGCGGGGTCGGGCCAGTCGAAGGTCCGCTCCTCGCCGGGGCGCAGGTTGTCCAGCCCAGAGGTGTTCCAGGGGAACAGACACGACACCTCGTTGGCGCGCCCCAGCTCGATGATGCGCGCGGCGTCCTGAGCGATGGAGCGGCACATCCGGCCATAGTCGGTATAGACGGCGTCATCGTCCCAGGTCAGCGCCACGTGGGGCGAGCCATAGTGCCAGCGACCCAGCTCGCCGGCCAGCAGTGGACGCGAATGGTCCCACCAGCCCCAGCCGTGGCAGGCCGGGCCATAGTGGCGCGAGATCAGCTCTTGCTCGCGCTCGTTCCAGATGCCGCTGTCGCCATCGTGGATGGCGGGGCGGGTGGGGTCGAGCTCGCGAAACAGATGCCGCAGCCGGGGCAGCTCGACCCGGGCCTGCGGCATGGTGTTCAGCGCCCAGCGCATTTCGTTCTCGACGCTCCAGAGGACCAGCGAGGGATGATTGCCATCGCGGCGGACCATCCGGCGCACATGGGCGGCGGCGTTGGGCCACAGGTTGGGCGTGTCCAGGCCGCCCTGGAACGATCCGTACAGCGCCGTCTCCTGGCAGATCAGGATGCCCATCTCGTCGGCGATGTCGAGGTACATCTCTGGATGGGGAAAGGTGTGCAGCCGCACATAGTTCATGTTCAGGTCGCGCAGTTGTTGGTACCACTGGCGGACGTATTCAGGGCGCAACCAGTGGGCGTGAGCCTTGTGGGCCCACTCGCCGTACCAGCGTTGCGGCTGCCCGTTGAGCCGAATGCGGTGGCCGTCGATCCACACCTCGCGGTAGCCAAACCGCTCGCGGGCGGCGTCGACCACGCGTCCATCGGCCACTAGCAAGAGATCGAGGTGGTAGAGTCGTGGATCCTCGGGCGACCACGCTCGGTAGTTGGACCAAGGTGCCTCCACCGTGACCTCGGTCGCCTCGCCCGGCGCCAGCGTTACGGGCTGCGGGGACAGGCCGGGGCCGGTCTGCGTGCCGGTCTCGACGAGAGCGACCAGCTCGCCCTGGAACGGCCGCGCGCTGGCGTTGCGCACGAGCACGCGGATCCAGAGGCGACTCTCCCGCACCGAGGTGCGGATGGTGGTGTGGGCGATATGCGTCTCGGGACGGACGTCCAGCCGCACGTCCTGCCAGATGCCGGCCTGCTGCCGGCTGATGCAGCAGCCCCAGGGCACCTCCTCCAGAGTCAGCTCGCCGGTATCCGGGTGCGGGAAGCGGCGATGGTTCGTGAGCAACACGGCCAGCTCGTTCTCGCCCGCCTGCAGCCGGTCGGTGATGTCCACCGGATCGCCGATGAACATGTCATCCTGCACGGCGATGCGAGCCCCATTCACAAAGAGGTGCGCCCGTGGGATGGCGGCATCGACGGTGAGGATGGCCCGTTGGTCGGGCGTCAACTCTGGCGCGGCGAACGCGGTTCGCGCCCAGGCCGTCCGGGTCTCTCGCCACGCATCGGGATAGCCCGCGTCCGTGAAAAAGCCCGGCACCAGATAGGCGGCCACTGTCCAGCCTTCGGTTGGCGTCGCCTCGGGCTCCAGCGGCACGGCCAGGTCGTGGTGCGCTTGCGGGAGGATGTCCCACCAGCCGTTGAGCAGGCGCTCACGGCGCGTTGGGTGGTGAGGATGCGGTCGCATCATGGCGTTTGCTCCTCAAAGGCGGCCTCGTGCCGCGCGCAGGCCTCGCGTAGGGTGTCCACGGTGCGGCGGGATTCGTCCAGCGGCTGGGCCGGCATGTCAAAGAGAAAGCGCGTGTTGGGGCGCGCCATCTCGAGCATGGCCAGGGCGTCGGGCAGCGCCGTCCAGGCTTGCATCAGCACGGTGTGCCCGGAAAAGGCGTCGATGGCCGGCTGGGGGCCCGGCTCCTGAAAGACCCGATTGAGCCCGCGCAGGTTGGGGATCCGCCGAAACGATGGGTACTGGTGATCGGCGGTGGCGCAGCAGTGCACGAACAGTCCACCAAAGATCTCCGAAAGCTCCACCAGCCAGGGGAGGCAGAACCGGTCGAACATGCGGGTCGAGATCGCGCCGGCCTCGTCCTCCGAGAGCCAGACGCCCTGCTCGGGCGGGGCCCAGCCGTAAGGGCAGTGGCAATAGTTCACCACGCCCAGCTCTTGGCGAAACCGCCGAAAGAACGCGATCAGCACCTGTTGGCACTTGGCCGCCAGGCGATCGACGGCGTCGGGATCGGTGATCAGCGCCAGCATCAGATCCTCTTTGCGCCAAATCAGCGCGGCAATGTCCAGGGCGCTCTGAATATCGGGCACGCCGATGGGCACCTCGGGCCCCACCCGCTCGCGGACCAGCCGCCCCAGCTCGAATACCCGCGCCAGCGGCGGATCATCCAGCGAGGGAACTTCCAGCGCATCGGCCTCGGCGGCGGTGCCGACGGTGGGCAGCGCGCAGGGGTTGTCATCCTCGTACTGGTGCACGGGGCAACCAAAGGCGGCGGCAAAGAGCTGGGTGCCGGTGGATAGCTTGACATAGGGGATGGCGTCGTCGTCGACGGCCTCGTGCCAGGCCACCTTGCGCTCATAGTTCTCCAGCGCCCAACCAAGCCACTCCTCGACTGGCCGGTCTGACACGGTGAAATCGCCGCGCCCATCGTTGGCCTCGATGAGACGGACCATGCCATCCGGATCCATCCAGATGGCGTGGCCTGGGAACGGCCCCGCGAACAGGTCGCGCATCTTGGCTTGGAGCGTGCATCTGTCTTGAGCCACGGCCTAACCCTCCTTGGGCTCGGGGTGGGGGATCAGCGGGTATTGGGCCACCCGCACAAAGCCCTCATATTGCGCCTGCGATGCCTCAACGGTGATGCCGATGGCATTGGGCTGCTGATACGCCTTGACCATGAAGCCGCCGCCGTACCGCCCCAAGTGCCACACTTGGCGATGGGCCTCATCCTGGATCAGGGCGGGATCGTTGGTAGGCAGGGTCCTTTGGATGTCCACGCAGTTCCAAAAGCAGAGCTTGCCGCCATACTGCTCGCCCAACCACTCGATGCCCATCAGCTCGGGCTGGTCGAGCTGCAGCACGTCCAGCCCGGCCTCGACGAACATGTCCATATACTCGCGCACCTGGCCGCAGCAGTGGTGCAGGAAATGCATCCCGTGCTCGTGCAGCGCGTCGATGGTGCGCCGATAGGGCTCGAAATAGAGCTGGCGGAACACCTGGGGGCGCATGAACCCGCGCTCGTCGGTGCCCATGTCGTCGTAGGAGATGATGCCGTCGACGCCGGCCGCGGCATACTGCTCGATGGCGGCCAGGCGCGCCTCCAGGATCCGCTCTAGCAGGTAGGCCAGCTCGCTCTGGTAGAGGGCGTGGTCCAGCAGCCAGTTGCCCATGCCCCGCAGGTTGATGGGCAGCAGCATCAGGCTGGGGACGTGCCCATAGACATACTTGCCTTGGGCGTGCCCCGCCGCCGCCGCCTCGGCGATGCCATCGTAGCGGCCGGGGGCGTGGTAATCGGGAAAGCGATAGCTCTCCAGGCGGTGCCAACCCTCGCCCAGAGGGGGATCCAGCGACTCGCCCATGTTCTCGCCGGTGGGGTCGGGGCTGTGCATCTTGACGCCCCACTCGTTGCGGCCATCAGGGCCGGGCTGAAAGGCGGGATCGGGCCCGTAGGATGCGCTGGCAAAGTCGGTCACCGGCCACACGCGCGGGCCGCTGGGCGTGATGATGGGGCTGACGTGGAAATGCAGCCCGATGCGCGGTGGATCGTCGAACGCGATGCAGCGCCGGACGATCTCGCGCGGCTCCATGGTGATCTCTCGCTGGTTCGGTGCCATGGTCACGCCCCCACCGGTCCCTGGGGGCCGATCTCGTCCAGGTTGATGATCTCGAATCCTGCCGGCAGCGACGGCCCGTCAGGCGGGGCCTCGGCCAGCCCCAACGCCACCTCGCGCAGGGCGGCGTCCTCGGTCACCAGGTTCTCGCCCCAGGTGAGGTGCCGCTCCTCGGCGTGCCAGTGAACCTGGCTCCAATGGCCACCTACGCTGACGTTGCCCTCGACAACATTGCCCTCGGGTGGGATGTGCGGCCCGGCCTCACCAACGTCGTCCGCGACGCGATAGTAGGCCGGGGTGGCGGCCAGCTCCGGGTAGCGCTCGCTGTAGGGCGGTTGGTCGGGGCGCATGGCCAAGAGGCGTTCCTTGAGCGTGCTGATGACCATGTTCCGCCAGACGGGGCGGTCGTCCATGCCACGGCCATCCACCGCCAGGGCGGGCTGGCAATCCACCAGCAGGTTGCCGC